>Ga0172372_10010891_pt1 | contig 11613 bp, 7 predicted proteins | sample LakKiv5m_2_FD_114544 | JGI IMG/M metagenome (GOLD analysis project Ga0172372, IMG submission 114544) | Freshwater microbial communities from Kabuno Bay, South-Kivu, Congo - kab_092012_9.5m | ecosystem: Environmental > Aquatic > Freshwater > Lake | place: Democratic Republic of the Congo... | reverse complement strand
TGTTGTACAAAAAACAAATTATACAAAAATAAATTGTATAAAGACGTTGATTAACAGTATAAACAAGTTCACACTAAAGGAAAAATTTCATATATTAAAAATTTTGAAAAATAATAATATTGATTATTCTAGAAATTCATATGGATATTTCTTCAATTTAAATAATTTAGAAGATGATATTTTTTATAAACTATCAAAATGTATTGAATTAATAGAATGCAATAGAGATATTATTAAACAAATGGATAAAAAAAGAGATGATTTAATTAATTATTATACGCATTTAATTGAAACAAATTTAAACAAAACAAAAAGAGAAAAACTTGAAAATTATATTAATAGTTTGATATTAAATGATATTCAAACAGAAATACAAATTAGAATAAAAAAGAAACATGTCAAAAAGGAAAATGAAGTAGATCCTGATATATTAATGAAAGAATATATTAAACGACTTAATAAATATCCAAAGAATTCGGTTTATCATAGAATTTTAACAAGAATAAAAACATCTAAAACAAAGTATATAGAAATTGAAAAAGACGATTACGAAGATGATATTAGTGATGGCGGTGGCGAAATTGAAATAGATAATGATATTGAACAAGAAAATGATTTAGAAGCAGGTCCTGACAATGATCCAGACTTAGAACCAGTCATTGACCTTGAAATTGACATTGAAAATGAAATTGATCCAGACATTGAAATTGATCCTGGTTTTGATAATGAAATTGGTATTGACGCAGACCTTGAAAATGAACCCGAGATTAGTATTAAAAATAATAAAATTTCTGAAAAAAATACATTTTTGGGAGACGATGAACACAAAGAAGAATTCGATGAAGAAGACAATGAAGAATTGAATGAAGAAAATGAAAAAAAGGATCAAGAAGAATATCAACACAATTTAAATTTTTATAGAAAATTATTAAATAAGCAAGGCTTTATATTTAATGAAAATATGAAATGTTTATTAGAATATCAAAGTTATATTGAATAATTTCTTAAAAATTGAAATTAATTTATATTATATTTATTTTAATGGGTGTTCCTTATTTTTTCTATCAAATATATAAAAAATATGAAAAAGAGGAACATTTGAGTGTATCACAGACTGAAATTCAAAAAACAAATATAGATTATCTATTTTTTGATTATAACAGTTTGATTCATCCTTGTTCACAAAAAACTATTGAATTGTTAGATGATAATTTTGACTTTTCTAATACTGAATTATTAGAATCTTGTATTATAAAAGATGTTATATTATATACAAGATATATTATTGATATATTAAAGCCAAAATATACATATATAATGATTGATGGTGTTGCTCCAAGGGGTAAAATTAATCAACAAAGGGAAAGGCGATATAAATCATTATTATTTACAACACACGAAAAGAAGTGGGATTCTAATAAAATTACACCTGGTACAAAATTTATGAATAAATTAAATGACGCTTTAATTATTTTGAAAAATGAATTAACATTAAATAGTATAACAGAAATTTATATATCTGATAGTTCTGAAAAAGGCGAAGGCGAACATAAAATGATGAAAGTTATTGATAAAAATATAAAAGAAAAAGAAGAGAAAATTAAAAATATTTGTATATATGGACTTGATGCGGATCTTATAATGTTGAGTTTATTAAAACATCAAAGTATAAATAAACGTTATGAAAATATTTCTATTGTATTATTAAGAGACAATTCTTTTGGAAAAAATAGTAATGCAGACATAAATTTTACATATATAAAAATTAAATCATTAGAAATAGGTATATGCAAAGAAGTAAGAAGTATTTATAAAAATTGTAAATTATCAGATACTGAAATTATAACGGATTATATCTTCATATGTTTTTTATTAGGCAATGATTTTTTAGAACATATACCTTCTTTAGTAATTAAAAAAAATGGATTACATTTTTTACTACACTGTTATATTAAAGCAATATCAAAAAATGATCAAAGTATAATTAATGTAAAATATTTAGAAAATATAGAGACATGGAAAAAATCTATAAATTTACAAATACTTGTTGATTTATTTTATGAAATACAAAATAATGAAGAGTATTTTTTAAAAAATATATTATATTCAAATGAAAAAACTTTTAAAGAGATTCATATTTTAAATGAACTAAACACTGTTGAAGAAAATAAAAATACTAATGACAATACTAATAACAATACTAATGACAATACTAATAACAATACTAATGATAATACTAATAACAATACTAATGACAATACTAATGACAATACTAATGACAATACTAATGACAATACTAATGACAATACTAATGACAATACTAATGACAACACTAATGACAACACTCATAGTAACAGTAAAGTATTGCAAATAAAGAATAATTACAGTATTTCTAAAAAAAATATAAAAATGACATTTAATTTATCAGACATGATAAAATATAATGAAGTAAATTATAAAAAAAGATATTACATGTATTATGGAATATATAATGAAATTGAAAATGCTTGTTTTAAATATATAGAAGGATTATATTGGATTTTGGGATATTATAATAATCATATACATGACAATTGGAGTTGGTTTTATGAATACGACGGTGTCCCTTATGCAAGTGATATTTTTACATATTTAGTTAATAATAAAATAGACATAGAAAAATATATAGAAAATACAAACAATTTAAATAAATCAGATAGTTTAAGACCATATGAACAATTACTTATGGTATTACCAAAAGAATCTTTATATAAAATAATGAGTGAAATTGATGAAAATATAAAAAACAAATTAGAAAGAATTTTTAAAACAGATAGTATTCAGATAAAAGAAAGTTATCAAGATGAGATTTTTGTAGATTTAATAAACAAAGAATTTTTATGGCAAAGTAAAATATTTTTCAAAACAATGAATGAAGCTTTTGTTAAATTAATTTTTAATTTTTAATTTTTAATTTTATTGTTATTTTATTTTTTTTGATTTTATTTTTTTATTGAACATTAGTATAAAAATAATACTAAAATGATGTTTAATCAGGAAATGTTAACTTTTGTTGCACAAATACTTCTTATTGCAGGTGCTCTTAACTGGGGTGCGATTGCAACTTACAATATGGACTTTGTTAATCAATTAACAGGTGCTAACATTGGAAACTATGTTAAAATGGCTGTAGGTGCTGCAGGTATTTATGCTGCTTATGTTGTATTTATGTCATTCTATGGAACTTTCACTGCCGCTCCAGCTGCTCCAGCTCCAGAAGAGAAACAATAAATAATTTAATAACTAATAATTAACAAAATAAATATTTTCATTCTTTTTTTATAATCAAAAAAAAAATGATTTTAAACGATAATTTATACTAATTATTGTACAAGTGCGTATAATTTAATAAATTTTTTCCTAATACTAAATTAAAACAAACCAAATGAGCAAACTCACTTCATCAAAGAACACTGTTGTTAAAGCAAAGACTGTTAAGGCAAAGAAAACCAAGGAAGTTGAAGAACCCCTTCCAGAAACTACTGTTGCCGAAACTGTTCCGGAAACCACTGTTGCCGAGACTGTTGCAACCGATGCACCTGCTAGTGAAGTAACTGAAGGTGAAACAATGAGACAACGTTTTGACAAGCTTATCAAGAGCAAGTTAGATCTAATGAGTGAACTTAAGAGAGAAGTTCAGGAACTTCGTAAGATGCAACGTGATCACGAGCATGCTTTAAAGGATGCATCAAAGAAGAGTAAAAAAAAAAAGTCTCAGCGTGATGAAAGCAATCCTAGAAAGCCATCAGGATTCGCATCACCAGTAGTTGTATCTGATCAACTATATTCCTTTTTGAGCCAATTTGGTGTAAAGAAGGGTGATCCAATTGCAAGAACTGATGTAACCAAGTATATTACTACTTACATCAAGGAGAAGGATCTTCAAAATCCAGAATATCGTCGTGAAATTCTTCCAGATGCCACTTTAAAGAAGCTTTTTGGAGAACCACTTGAACGTAAGAACCCGGAAGACGAGAGTTCAGCACTTGTCTATACTTACCTTCGTCTTCAAAAATATCTTTCACCACATTTTCCTAAGAAGGCTGAACCAAAAGCATAATTTAATAAAAATAAGAAATAAAAAAAATAAAAAATTTTCATAAATGTGTATTTTATAAACATTATAAAATATTTATTAAATGAAATGTAAATACCCCTCATTTGTTTATGACGAAGAATTACTATAATTAATTAAAAATTGAATTTAAAAATAAATATTTGTAAGATACAATTATTTAATGGATAATCCAAACAATCGTTTAATAACAAAGGAAGAAGTAGAGAATATTTTGAATTATTTTGAAAATATAGGAGATAATAATGAACGTTTAAAAATTAACAATTTAGATTTTTATCAGAGGGCATTTGTTCATGAAAGTTATTATCAAGCTGTTCAAAATGCTTGTTTAAATAATAACTTGTCATCTAATAATATGTATATAAATTATATTCCAACAGAATCCAATGAAAGATTAGAATTTCTTGGAGATCATATGTTGAAAGCAAGTTTAGGACGATATTTATATAATAGATTTAATGAAGAAAGAGAAGGGTTTTTAACCATATTAAAAATTAAAATTGAAAAATGTTCAACATTGCATAAATTAGGTGTAACACTTGGTTTTAGAAAATTTATATTATTATCATTACAAGTTGAAAATCAAACATTATTGGATATTTCAAGAGGGCGTGACACTGGTAGTTATTATGAAGATTCTTTTGAAGCATTTATAGGGTCTATTTTAGAAGATTTTGGGCCAAAAGGATATATTTATGCAGATCGTTTTATTGTTTCTGTAATAGAAAATATTATAGATTTTGCGGAAATTATATCTAAGAATGATAACTTCAAGGATTCTATACAACGCTTTTTTCAACAAAAGAAATTTGAGTCGAACCCAGTGTACATCTCTATAAACGAAGAAAATCCATTGTATAGAAAAGTTTTTACTAAAATTGTTACGATAAACAAAAATGATTTATTACAAATGGATAAAGATATTCAGGAAAAAATTATTAATTATACAAAACGAATATTTGATCATTATAAAATAAATAACCCACAAATTTATATGGATTTATTTGAATTGTATAATCGAGATAAATATATATTAGGTATAGGGCATGGTAGAAAAGTAAATCAATGTGAACAAAATTGTGCAAAAGAAGGTATGTTAAACCTAAATTTAGACTTGAACTTTTAAATTTTTACTTTTAATATAATTAATTACAAATTATATTAATTAAAAATCGTTTATTTAATTAAATATTCCAGATTTCACTTAGGTCTTGTACAAATGAATCTACCGTTGCTTTTTTGAATGATTCTTTTTGTATATTTATATCTTTTAAAAGTAAATTAAAAATTTCATATTTAATAGCCATTTCAACGTGTGATTTTAATAATTTAGATCCATCATTTAATGAAAATATATTTAATAATCGTTTAAAGAGTCTTATATCTATTTTATTAATATCTTTTATTATTTCTTCGTCATTAAAATCTGCATTTTCATATATTTCTTCAAGCTTTTTATTTGTAGAACTTTTAGATTTTGATTTTTTATTTTCACTTGAATTTTCATTTTGTTTATCTGGTTTAACCAAATATTTCTTTTTATTTAATAAAATGTCATCGATAGCTACTTCAAAAAATTTATAAGTATATATTTTTTCCACTAAAAAATCTAATGCTTTTTTACTTTCACCAGAAAGTGATTTACATAAAGTCATTTTTTCAGATTTTGTTGTATTTTTACCTTTTTTATTTTTTTCAAAATTATCATTTATAATCTTAATTTGTGAGATACATAATCTTATAAATTCAAAATAAAAATCAAATTTAGAATTTGTCGTGTAAGCATTGTCATATACATTTGAAGACGTATATAATTTTTTAGAAAACATATTTTGTAAAGATGCATCTTTTACTTCATTCCACGAATTTAAATAATTGTATGATACATCTTTAAAACTATTCATTTTATAAAAAAGTTCTTTTTCATTTGTTTGTATATCTATATTGCTTATTTTCCTCTTTTTATTGTAATTTTTTAATTTATAACTTGGTATAACACAGCTATTTATTGTAAATGTATCATATAAATCCCAATATTGTTCTTCTACAACTTTTGTATAAAATGTATTTCCTAATGAAATACTATCCAAAATTTCCATACATGTATCTAAATTATTATCTTTTTTAATTTCGTGTTTTGTTATTTCAATTGTATTGTCTACTTCATTGTCCACTTCATTGTCCACTTCATTGTCTACTTCGTTGTCTACTTCGTTGTATACTTCGTTGTCTACTTCGTTACTAATTGTGTCATAATAATCAATAATATTTGAATAATTTTGAAAGATACCATTTGATAAAGCAATAGGTTCTGATGTACTTATTTTAAAAATATTATCTAAATCATAAGTTTTTGTATTATCACACAGATAAATAAGTTTATCGCTTAAATCTATATCTGCGTGTTTGTTATCTACAGATTCCAAAAACTCATTAAAATTATATGGATGCAATTTCCATTGATCTAATAAATAAAATGTTTGACGAATATCAAATTGTGATTTATCAATTAATTGTTTAACATTTTCTTTTGTAAGACTGAGTTTTTCTGCTGTATTAATATCTAATATAAGTTTTGTTAATTCTGATAAACTTGGTTTATTAAATTCAATAAAAGTACAATTTTTAGAACTAGAAAATATATTTTTAAACTTTGGATTATTACATACAAGTACTATAGGAACATTTATATTATTTTTGTTATGAATATTTTCAACAAAACTTCCTATATTTTTTTCACACAATTCTATATTGTCTATTAATACAATATTTGGTTTGTTTTTTTTATTTGAATGATTCCATTTTTCTATATTACTTAATCTTATATCATTAAAGCCAACTATACAATTTATAACGTCTGATGATTTTTCGTTTCTTAATTCATTTGTATCTATATTAATTATATCAAATGGCTTTAATAAAATGTTCATACTTGCAGTTTTTCCACAACCAACTGGGCCATAAATAAATAAAATTTTTTTTTTATCAGAGGAATCTGATTCTATTAGACCAGTTATCCATTTTCTTATATGAGAACATATATCTTTATGAAATAATGATTTTTGTGTTGTTGGTATATATTTATTAATTAAATTCATTGATCTTGAAGTATTTATTATTAATTTCAATTTTTAAATTTATTTTTAAAATAAATGTATTTAAAAAGAATTTTTCTTACAAAATATCCAAAATGAACAAGTTAAAACTTTTAGTTAAAGGATGGACTGAAATTCCTCATAGTTATTCTATTGTAAATGGTTATCAGCTTGTTCATTTATACAAAAATTTTAAAGATGAATTAGATATATATGTTGAAGAAATGCCTTATTATAGACAAGAATGGAATAATAGTAAAAAAAAATTTTTTAGTGATGAATATACAAATATATTGAGTAATTTAAAAAAGTGGAAAGGTGAAAAAATTGATCTTATTTATAATATTACATATCCTTACAATATTTTAAAGGAACATGATGGTGAAAAGGAATTGAAAAAATGCGTATATTATACAAGTGAATTTGGATTTTTAACACCAGAATATTTTACAACACCGCCGGAATTAAATATAACAACAAATGAAAAATTAGCAAGTTATTTACATAATAATAAGAATTTGTTTTTTACTGGTCCATCGGAATGGTCTGTTGATGGATTACGAAATTTTAAAATTGAACACGATAGAAATAAATTAATACCAAATGGTGTAGATTTAAGTGTTTTTTATAGAAAATCACAGGATATCAGAAATAAGGTTAGAGAATTTTATGGTATAAAAGAAAGTGATTTTTTATTAATGAACATAGGTGCAATGACAAGAAACAAGGGTATAATACATATATTATTAACATTACATACATTAGTTAATATAGAAAAGAAATTACATTTTAAATTACTATTGAAAGGAACTGGTGATTTATATCAGTCCAATTTATTTTTGGAACATTATTTTAATGAATTTATTCAAAATAAAGCAATTACAATGGAAGATGCTAAAAATTTATTAGAAAATCATATTATATTTTGTGATAAAACAATGTCGTATGATACAATTAATAATTTAATGAATGCATGTGATTTATATGTATCACCATATTTAGCAGAGGGATTTAATTTAACTGCACTTGAATCTGTAACTGCTGGTTGTAATCTATTAGTGCCAAGAACTGGAAGTACAAAAGAAATGATGGAAGGAATATATAAAAACAATGGTGATAATTTTATATATTATGTAAATTCAGAAGTTGTTCAAGATGATAATTTAATAAAACAAAATGTTATATCAATTGAAGAAATAATTAATTTGATAAAATCAAAGGAAGTAGAAATGAAAAATAAATGGAATCAAAATAGAGATGATTTAAATAAAAAATATGAAAATATGAGGGAATATATTGAAAATAATTATAGTTGGAATTTTATATCAAAAGAATTAATGAAATATTTTGATGAAATAACAAATTTATAAAATTTTTATATTATTATATAATAGATAATAATAGAAATGTATGAAAAAATAATATTAATAGTTATATTGTTATACATTACTGATATGTTATTTAAAATGTACGAACAATATGAAAATGTAGAAAGTGCAATTGAACAAGAAAGAGAAAAAGAAGAAAAACGAAATACTTTAGTAAAAGATTTTACAGGTTTCCAAAAAGAAATATCAATGAAAATAGCCAATGAAAAGGATCCTGAACAAATCAAATATTTGTATGCGATATTATCAGAACAGTACCAACAATATATTGATCAATTCAATTCAATTTAATTAATTTAATATAATGTTATTAAATTATTTTTTTATTTATATAAATTAAAAATGGGTCAGGCTATTTCGGCGCCAGATTTATCTCGGTATGCCACAAAAGAAGAAGTTACTACTCAATTAACAAGTCAATTACAAAGTTATTTGAAAACAACTGACTTATCAACTACAAAAACAGAAATACAATCACAAATTCAACAAGGATTAGATCAAATTTATGCAAAAAATACAGATTTAGCAAATGTAGTTAAAAAGGATGAACTTTTACAAGCCGCAGCTGTATATACTGAAGCAAATACAAGTGATAATAAGACTTTTGTTACACCTTTATATTGGACCGATAGATATAACGCAAATAAATCAACATCACAAGAACTTGATACTAATGACTCAAAATTCGTTACACCAAAGTTTGTAAATGATCGTAAAACCAGTTGGACGGTCAGTGCTGCAAATGACGAATTACTTTCAAATGTAGCAGATGATAAATTTGCAACACCGGCGTGGACAAACGCAAAATTAGCTCAACAAAAAACAAATTTAAAAACAGAATGGACTGTAACTGCAGCACACGATAATTCAAGTGATAAATTTGCCACATCGGCATGGACAAATGCAAAGTTAGCTCAACAAAAAACAAATTGGACGGTTAGTGATACTGACTTGACAAGTGACGCTAATGATAAATTTACAACACCAAAATGGACGAATACGAAATTAGCTGAACAAAAAAGAAATTTGAAAACAGAATGGACTGTAGGTGCTGCAAATGACAATAGTGATGATAAATTTGCAACCCCGAAATGGACAAATGCAAAATTAGCTGAACAAAAAGCAAATTTGACTGTCAGTGTAAGTAATGATTCAAATACACAAAGTAACGCTGATGATAAATTTACAACTGCACAATGGATTAATGAAAAAATTAAAAATTTAACAGTCAGTAAAGCAAATAATAATGCATTAGATAGTATTGTAGATAATAAATTTACAACAGCAAAGTGGGTAAGTGATAAACTAGATTCATTAAAACCTGTTACATCTGGAAGTAATGCATTTAGTGAGAATAGTTTTGTTACAATGAAATATTTAAACGAAGATAAAGTTGCAAATGCAAATACATCATCGGTTTCTACTTCGCATTTTGTTACACCATTTTATTTAAATAATACGTGGTTTAATCAAATTACAGCTAAAACTGATTCTAAAGATCCAGCTGAAAAAACATCAACTGCAAAACTTGTAACCCCTTTTTATTTAGACAATGCTATTACAAGTAGAATTAATGCTACACCTATTAATATTTCTGCTACAGCTACAACTCAAATATCAAATCAATTAGCTAGTAGTACAGCATTTGCATCAAATGTATCAAATAATTTACGTGATAGATCAGAAATACATACAGGTGTATCTAATGTATTAACAAAACCTGGTACTACAGGATATGATGCAAATACATCAAATCAATTTTATCAAACGCTAACAAGTAATATGTTTAGTGATGCAAATCTTGGTGGTCGCAATTCTTTGGTAGAAGCAGTTTCAGGTAAATTAGCAAGTGATGAAATATATAGAAGTGTTATAGTAAATAGTTTACCAAAAACAACTACAAAATTTCAAACTGCGAATCTACAAATCGGACCATTAGAGACTACTTCAACTCAGTCTATATTTGAAACATCTACACAAGCAGCTGCTAAACCATATCAAGTTCAATCTCAAAAATTACAATCAACAGATTCTCAAATAGAATTACTTAATAGCAATGTTACGGATCAATTTCAAAATGCTAAAAATACAATGTTAGAAATTCGTGGTGCTGCAAAATCATTTACACGCGCTGGTGCTACAGCCAATGAACGTCAACCACGAAGAGTACGAATTGCAGATGATTTACTTGTAAATAATAAAGTTGCAATTGGTCCAAACGTAGATACTTTAGGTACAAGTGCGGCGCCAACTGATAAATATCAATTAAAAGTAGGTGGACCAATGCAAATAACAGGCGGAATAGATGCCACAGGAATTACTGACGGGTCAACATTTAGTGGACCTGTAACATTTAATACTGGTATTACAACTGGTAGTTTAAATGTAACTGGTGGTTCAAGATTTGATGGACAAGCAACATTTAATGCAGGTGTTACAGTTCCAGCAAATCAAACAGCAACATTTGGTGGACCAGCAAGATTTAATGCGAGTGTTACAACTGGTAGTTTAAATGTAAATGGTGGTATTACAACTGGTAGTTTAAATGTAACGGGTGGTTCAACATTTGGTGGCGCTGCTACATTTCGTAGTGCCACGACTTTTAATGCGGGTGTTACAGTTCCAGCAAATCAAACAGCAACATTTGGTGGACCAGCTATATTTAACACTGGTATTACAACTGGTAGTTTAAATGTAACGGGTGGTTCAACATTTGCTGGTATTACAACTGGTAGTTTAAATGTAACGGGTGGTTCAACATTTGCTGGTATTACAACTGGTAGTTTAAATGTAATTGGTGGTTCAAGATTTGATGGACCAGCAACATTTAATGCGGGTGTTACAGTTCCAGCAAATCAAAATGCAACATTTAATGGCGCTGCTACATTTAATGAGAATGTAACAGTAGCAGGTGGTAAAACTGCAACATTTGGTGGCACTGCTACATTTAATGAGAATGTAACAGTAGCAGGTGGTAAAACAGCTACATTTAGTGGTCCAGCAACATTTGGTG
>Ga0172372_10010890_pt1 | contig 11613 bp, 11 predicted proteins | sample LakKiv5m_2_FD_114544 | JGI IMG/M metagenome (GOLD analysis project Ga0172372, IMG submission 114544) | Freshwater microbial communities from Kabuno Bay, South-Kivu, Congo - kab_092012_9.5m | ecosystem: Environmental > Aquatic > Freshwater > Lake | place: Democratic Republic of the Congo... | reverse complement strand
TATTTGTGAGCAAGGTATCATCCATTCTCGTCGGCAGTGAAGATGGCACTGTTTGGATGAAACTCGAGGGTCGCGGCACCTTTGAGAACTCCAAATGCGTTAAGGAATTTGTTCAGCGGATGATTTCCAAAGGGCACAGCGATTTTGTTTTGGACCTTGAGAAGTGCGAACTCATGGACTCGACCTTTATGGGAACCTTGGCTTCGGTGGCTTTCAGTTTGCGGGAATTGGAGAGCGGACTCCTGCGAGTGGTCCGGGCGAATTCCCGGAATTTTTCGCTCCTTGAGGGCCTTGGTTTGGACCACCTCTTTGAAGTCCAACCCGAGCCATCCCCTTCCCTTCCCCCGGCTCTTCGCAAAACTGGCATCCCCGGTGCCGCTCCTGAAGAGCAACGCCTTTCAATCCTCGAAGCCCACGAGGCGCTCGTTGATGCCGACCCTCGCAATGCGGTTCGTTTTCAAGATGTCATCGAGTATCTGCGCCAGGAAATCGCGGAATCCAACCCGGACAGAACCCAATCAAATGTCGGCCGCTGATTCGATTTTTCCTGCAGCGTCTCAAGCCTGACGATTTGCGAAACCGCCCCGAAGAATTTCAAGCCCCGAAGACCAGCCGGCAGATGATTATCGAGGCCGTGACCCCGGCGAAATCCGCAACCAAGCCGGCAGGAACGGCGTGCCTTGTGCGGCGTATGGCGACAGAGCCGAAGTAAACGGCGATCACATAAAATGTCGTCTCGGTGCTGCCCATGATGGAGGCTCCCATGCGGGCCAGGATGCTGTCGGGTCCGTGGGCCTGAACGAGTTCCGCGAAGAGACCATTCGCTCCGCTGCCGCTCAAGGGACGCATGAGGACGAGCGGGAGGAGTTCGCTTGGAAATTGGATCGCATGGAGAACAGGGCCGAGGACGCGGGTGATGATGTCGATGCCGCCCGCCGCGCGGAACATGGCCACCGAGGCAATGATGGCCACCAAATAGGGAATGATACGAATGGAGACTTGGAATCCCTCCTTGGCTCCTTCCACAAATTCCTCATACACCTTCACTCGAACCAGCGAGCCGTAGAGCGGGAAAAAGGCCATGAGGAATGGAATCGCGAGGTAGGAGACGGCTTCAACGAGATTCACCAAAGCCCCCCGCGATGCACTTTGGGCCTGCATGAATTGCCAGCCAAAAATCAGGAAGCATGCGGCGAAGGCCATCAGAATGAGCGTTCCCCACCACTTGGGCTTCTCGAAAGATTCCTGTCCCTCGCCGGACTCCTGCTCCGTTGGCGCATTCAGATTCTCGACCTTCGGCAGCGCATACATCGGCAGGCGCTCGAAGGTTTTCACCGCCAGAATTCCCGCAATGGTCGAGCAGCAGGTCGCAAAGAACGCCGTTCCGATGATGACCGTGGGATTTTTCGATCCCGCTGCGGCGAGAATGGCAACCGTGGTGGCGGGGATGAGTTGAATCGAACTCGTGTTGATCGCCAAAAATGTGCACATCGCATTCGTGGCCGTGCCGGGCCTGGGATTGAGCCTTTCCAGATCCTGCATGGCCCGCAGGCCCAGCGGCGTGGCGGCGTTGCTCAGCCCCAGCATGTTCGCGGCCATGTTCATGACCATCGATCCCATCGCGGGATGGTTCGCTGGAACATCCGGAAACAGCCACCGCAAAACAGGCCGCAGCACACGCGCCAGAAGATTCACAAGCCCCGACTTCTCCGCGATTTTCATGAGACCCAGCCAAAGCGCCATCACGCCCGCCAGCGGAAGAGCAATCGTCATCACCGCCGTCTTGCAAGCCTCAAACGCCGCACCCGTCACCTCCTGCAATTTCCCCTCAAAGCCGCCAAGCAGAACCGCCAGCAAAACCAGTCCCAGCCAGATGTAATTCAGCATCCCCCCAGCGTGCCCCAAACAAACGCATCGCGGAAAGAGCTAAATTCCCTCCCCCGAAAACGCACCGCCGTTCCCGAAAAAAGACAAAAAATTTGGACGATCGTCCAAATTTTTTGTCGCGGCACTTTATGCCGGTGGATGGTTTTTCGTGTGGGAATTTCAGAGCCAGCCGAGCCAGCCGATGAATGCGGCACCGCCGACGATGAGGACGGGGTTGGTTTTTGTGGCTGTGCAAAGGACGGTGCAGACGATGGTGAGAAGGCCGGCGCGCCAGTCGTGGTCGGCCGCCTTGCCCATCACCCACCCGCTTGCGAGGACGAGTCCGACCGTGAGGGGCGCGAAGCCGTGCTCGATGGCGGATCGGATGGGGGAATCGGCCGAGCGGGTCCAAAACGAACTCACAAAATATGCGAGCAGGCCGGCGGGCAGGATCATGGCGATGGTGGCGAGCACGGCACCGGCAATGCCCGCCGCCTTGTAGCCAATGAGTGTCACCAGCAGGACACTCGGCCCCGGTGCCGCCTGCGAGATGGCAAAGAGGTCGGCAAATTGTTTCCCGTTCATCCACGAGTAGGCATCCACCGCCTTGCGGTGCATTTCCGGAATCACCGTGTTTCCGCCGCCGATCGAGAGAAGCGAGATCGAGCTGAAGAGGATCAGCACATGGATGAGATTGAGGCCCTCGTCTTTCATTTCGATTTCGGCCACGCCCACACGAGGGCGATCGGTGCGGTGATGGCGAGCACGCCGAGTAGTGGCCAGCGGAGGATGCCGTTGAGAAAAAATGTGGCCGCGAAGAGAATCCAAGGCACCGCGCCGCGAAGGCATTTGCGTCCGGTTTTCCAGGCCATGGAAAGTGTGAGCGCGATGGCTCCGGCGGCGGCTCCTTTCAAGGCATTCTGGAGGGCGGGCAGATGGCCGTAGTGGAAGTAGGCCGCGCCAAGGAGAAGGATGAGAACAGCTGGCACAAAGGTGAGCCCGAAGACCGCGGCAACCGCTCCGGGAAGGCCGAGAAACCTCGATCCCACGAAAATGGCGACATTCACCTGATTCGCTCCGGGGAGGATGCGGCTCATGGTGAGAATGCTGAGGAACTCCTCGTCACTCATCCATTTTTTCTCCACCACCACGACTTCGCGCGACCACGCGGAGAGACCGCCGCCAAAGGATGCCAGCGAGATGTGATTGAAGGTGAGGCCGAGCTCTACAAGCGATGGCCCCGCCTTGGAGGAATCACTCATGGTGCAGGTCGGGATCGTGCGGGAAATCGTTCTCCTGATGCTGGGCGGGATCCAGCGGATCTGGTGCGTCGTAGTGATGCGACTCCTCCCAGTCGTAGTGGAAAGTGTCGATGAGTTTCGAAACAACCTCGCGGTCTTGGGTCGTCACACCCAACTCGCGGCGGAGGTCGAAGGCAGAGCGGTCGAGGTTCATGGAACCTAGCAAGGCGCTTTTGCCGTCCACCAAAAGCAACTTCGCATGAACGCGAAGTTTTTTTTGTTTGTGAATCTTTGCACCGGCGCGGCGCATGACACGCAGCGAGGCGAAGGTATCGAGAATATCGCATTCGCTGATGCCGTGGCGACCCCCGCAGAGCACGCGCACCTTCACACCGCGCGTGGCGGCATCCACGATGCGGTCGAGCACGGCGGCATCGACAAACTTCGGGTGCTGCACGAGCAGGGATTCCTTCGCGGTATCGATGAATCTCGCCACGGCAAGCCGCGAGCCGCTGTTGCTCCACACGAGGCCGGTATCCACCGAAGGCGTCCAGGCGGTCCGGTTCCAATCGGCATCGAAGCATTCCGTGATCTGCGCGGCTTGCGCGGCGTTTTCAAAAACCAGGCCGTAGTCTCTCGTGCGGGTGAAATACTTTTCGCAAAGGTTGTATGTGGCCACCATGGCGCGTGATCCATCGGCGACCATGGATTTTTCGTGCGTGACATAGAAATCGGGATTCGACCAGCGCACTGGGACACCCGCTTTTTCCAGGGCGGCGAAGGTTTCATCATTCGCGCGATCGCCCCCCGAGCGCTTGGCGTTCAACATCACACGCACCGCAACTCCGGTCGCATGCGCGTCCAGCAAGGCTTGAAGAATCTCTGGATGCGTGAAGGTGAATTGCTTGAGAATGAGGCTCGTCTTGGCCGAGCGGATGAATTCGATGACCGGCGTGGCGCCTTCGTCGGGTTGAACAATCAGTTTCATTTTTTGATCTCCTGCTGGACTAAATCTGCAGGTTGATCATGGAGGGTTCTCCGGGCCACTTGAAGCAAAAGTTGCACCATTTGCGGAGTCGGGTGGATTGATTCTGGAATCCGGGAAGTTGCCCTGCCAAGCTCGTGCCATGAGCAAAAAATCCGCCAAACCTAACAAGTCCCTGCGCCTCCTCGGAAGCGCCTCCGCACTTCCCCAGGAACCCTCTGTCGAGATTCTCGAAACCTTTCCGAACAGCCATCCGGGCCGTGGTTATGTGGTGCGCGTGGATACGGCGGATTTCTCGTCCGTGTGTCCCGTGACCGGCCAGCCGGACTATGCGGAAATCGTCATCGAGTATGTGCCCGCCGCGCGTTGCGTGGAGACAAAGTCACTCAAGTATTATCTCGCCGCATTCCGCAATACGCCGTCCTTCAACGAGCAAATCGTGAACCGCATCCTCGACGATCTCGTGGCTGTCTGCGCGCCTGAGAGCATGACCGTCACCGGCGCCTTCGCCGCACGGGGAGGATTGGCATTGACGGTTACCGCAACGCACATGGCGAAAAAACGCGGCTGAGTTCATCAGGGTTCGTGCGCCAGTCAGTCGACAATCGGTTCGAGCGCTTTTAGCCCGGCGAGTTTGGCCAAAGGGCATTACCGCTCGTTGAAGGAAACGCCCGCCCGATTGAACCAAAAACACTCAGCTTCCCCCAATTCAAAACTTTGATGATCTGGCTATAAATCGCGACTTTGCAATCGAAAATTCATTGCGTTTTATCAATGTATTCGTTAACTATAAGCAATGAACAATCGTGAGGCGGTTGAAAAATTCCATCTTGTCTTTCTAAGGCATTTTGCGGCCACGGTGAGCCCGGGGACGGTCTGTTTGAAGGGTGGGGTCAATTTGAGGCTGTATCACAATTCGGCCCGTCTTTCCGAGGATATGGATTTCGACGCAAGGAAAGTGGGGGTGGAAATTCTGAAAAAGAATGTGAGCAAGGTTCTGGCAGCCAAACCACTCCTGACCGAACTTGCGGCGACTGGCATCGCCTTGAGCGAGATCAAGCCTTCCAAGCAGACCCCAACAGTCCAACGCTGGAAGTTTCATATCATTTATCAAGAAACCCCGATTGCCACCCGTTTGGAGTTTTCCCGCCGGGGGGATGAGGAGTTTGCGGGGTGTGTGGTTGAACCGCCAGCGGCCTCGCTTCTTGCCGAGCGGCGGGTCGTGCCATTTGTCTTCAACCATTACACTGCCGAGGCGGCTTACAGGCAGAAGATCAATGCCCTTGCGACCCGCCCCCAAGTGCAGGCCCGTGATGTCTTCGATCTGAATCACCTCTCCATATTTGCCGAAGCCGTCAGAGGGGTTCCATCCGGGCTCGTTGCCCGAGCGGTGGAGCAGTTGGGGCTGATTACCTTTGAGATGTTCAGGGAACAGGTGATTCCCTATCTGCCGAACGACTTGGCTGAGCATTACGGGACTCCCGAGGCTTGGAAGACCGTGGTTGATCGTGTTGGCAACGACCTTTCCCGTGCCTGAACCAAGATGAATGCCAGCGCCTTTTTCAAGAAATTGCTCGGCCGCAACCGGGTCACCACCCGCGAAGCGGCGCAGCTCACGGGCCTCAACATTCCAGCCGCCTCGATGGCTCTGAGAAGGCTATCCACTGAAGGGCTTGCCACTCCTCTCAAGAGGGGACACTGGCTTATCGGAGGCTCGGCATTGAAACCTGGAGTCCTCGTCGCAGCGGCTGCCGATCCTTATCAGGCCTACCTCTCGGGTTGGTCGGCATTGCGCGTTCATGATCGAATCCAGCAAATTCCGCATAAGCATTTCGCCATGACATTGGGACGGCCTGGCGAAATCGAGATGGCCGGGGCGAAGTTGTCCTTTCACTGTATCGTGCCCGAGTTGTTCGGTGGCTACAGCCATGACAGTGGAGTGGATGGGTTTTTGGCATCCGCGGAAAAAGCGATTTTTGATCTGGCCTACCTCGCAGCGATGAATCGAAGCCCTGTGAGCGGAAATTTGCCGGAAACCGACCTGCGTGGTCTCAAGTGGAGGGAAGTGAAAGCGTGGGTTGGTCGCATTTCAGGATCATCCGTTCGGCGGGCTGTTGAAAAACAACTGGAGCGCATTCGCGGTCAACACTCGGCCAACGCGGAGGAGGCCTGAAGGCATCAAGCTTGGCGGGAGGTCTACTTTTTGTAGAAGGAAATCGCCGTCACTAGATCGACGGCGCGTTGGAGGACGGTGTCGCGGAGGGGCGGGGTGTCGTCTTCGGATTCGGCGGTGCTGGTGATTTCCGGGTTGGTGTTGGAGACCAAGGCCGCTTCGTTCATGCGGGGGCGCTCGGTGTCGAAGACGAATTGGCTCACACCTTTTTCTTTGGTGAGTTCGAAGATTTGTTTCTGCGTTTCGGCGGGCAGGCTGATTTCGATGTCGGGCTTGACTCCGGTTGGAAAAATTGGGCCCGAACCCGGGAGCGAGACACGGGAGGTGGCGAGGCGGATTGTTTTGCCGCCTCCGATGGGGAACTCGGAAAATTCCACGGCGCCGCCTGCGGTTTTGGCGCCCACGATCATGGCGCTGGAATTTGCGCGCAGCGTGGCTGCAAGGGCCTCGGCGGCTCCCGAGGTGCCGGAGTCCGTGAGCACGACGAGTATGCCTGAGTAAACAGACTCGCGGTCGGCGGTCAGGATGCGTTCCTGCTTGGCGTTCGGTTTTTCGATGGTGAAAAGGATTTTTCCCTTGGGACAAAACCGCCTTGCGAAATCGGCGGCGATGTCGAATTCCGTGCCGCCCGGTATGCCGCGCAGGTCGAGGATTACAGCGGGGATGGATTTGTCCGCGAAGTTGCCGAGGGCGGAGTCCGTCTGCTTGAGGGCGGCGGCACTCATGGCCCCGGGACGGATGTAACCGATGCGGCCGTCGAGAATTTCCGCCACGAAGGAAATGGGCTTTGAAGTGGCATTGCCCGGTTGGTTCAATTGCGCTCCGGCCCCGAGGCGAAGGAGCAGGCCCTCCAGAAGAGCCTTTTGGCGCGAGGCGCTGTCGAGGGTTTCCGGTGCGAGATAATTTGCCTCCAAGGCGTCGATGGCCTTTTGGATTTGTGATTCGTCCAAGGAATCCACCGCCTCCCTTAAAGTGGGGGTTGGTGCCGGAGAGGGTTTTTCAACACCGGACTCGTCCTCTGCCAGAGCGGTTCCCAGAAGGCAGGCGGAGAGGAGGAGGGCGGAAAATTTCATAGGTGGGTCGGTGTGGCACCAATGTCGTTGCGGCGTTGGACACCTGCGAACGAAATTTTATCGGCCGCCTTGTATGCTTGGCTGCGGGCGGCTTCGAGGGTTTCCGCCTTCGCGGTGACGCCCAGCACACGGCCGCCGTTGGTCGTGATTTCGCCATTGAGGGCCTTTGTTCCGGCATGGAAAACCTCCACTTCATCGAGGCTGGCGGCATCGGCGAGGCCGCTGATGGCTTTGCCTTTTTCGTAGGGGCCCGGATATCCACCCGAGGCAAGAACCACGCAGACGGCGGCTTTTTCATTCCACGCGGGAGTAGCCCCACCGAGCGCGCCTGCGGCGGTGGATTCCAGAAGCGGCAGGAGATCGGACTCCAAGCGGCGCACGAGCACTTGTGTTTCGGGGTCGCCCCAGCGGCAGTTGAATTCCAGAACCCTTGGGCCTGATGCAGTGAGCATGAGGCCGGGAAAGAGCATTCCACGGAAATCGAGTTTGTCTTTTTGGATTCCGGCGATGTAGCGGTCGAGGATTTCGGTGCGGATGCGGGCGCGCAGGGTGTCATCCACCGATCCACTCGGGCAGATCGTGCCCATGCCGCCGGTGTTGGGTCCCTGGTCGCCGTCGTGGGCTTTTTTATGGTCGCGGCAATCGGGGAAGAGGAGGTAGGTGGAACCATCCACAAGGGCATGGATCGAGCATTCGACGCCTTCGAGGAACTCCTCGATCACAACGCGGCTGCCAGCCTCGCCAAAAGCGCGGTCCTCCATGCAGAGGCGCAGGGCGGCATCCGCCTCGGAGAAATTTGCGGCAATGATCACGCCCTTCCCGAGCGCGAGACCGTCGGCTTTCACCACGAGCGGATATTTTGCGGTGCGGCAGTATTCTCTGGCTGCCGAGCTGTCGGTGAATTCGCGGTAGTCCGCCGTGGGGATTCCGTGGCGAATCATGAAATCCTTTGCAAACGCCTTCGATGATTCGAGGCGGGCGGCCGCAGCGCGGGGGCCGAAAATTTTCAAACCTGCATCCTCAAAGGCATCGACGACTCCCGCAGCCAGCGCATCGTCCGGGCCGACGACTGTGAAGTCGATGGCATTGGCTTTTGCAAAGGCGAGGAGGCTGGAAACATCCTCAGGGGTGATGGGCACATTCTCGCCGATGGCTGCGGTGCCTGCATTGCCCGGGGCGATGAAGATTTTTTCCACACCAGCGGATTGGCTGAGCTTCCACGCCAATGCGTGTTCGCGTCCACCGGAGCCAGTGATGAGAATGCGTTTGGTCACGGATTGAAAAGCAGGGTTGTCGTTTGCTGCGGGAGCATTTCGCGGGTGAAGGCGAATTTTTGGCCCTGCGAGTTGTGAACTCCGCCGGTTGTCCAATCACGCGAGCCAATCGGAATCACCAAGCGCGGGCGCAGTTGGGCAATGATCTGGCTTCTGGTTTCGGGTGAGAGCATTTCTGGATTGAAGAGCAGGATATCCACCGTGCCGATCTGGGAAATCTGCTCGGCATCCAGCGGGCGCGTAGGCACTCCGGCGAAGCAGAAGCGCATGCCATCCATCGTCCAGGTGAAAAAGAGGTTCATTCCATCGGATGTCGGCATTTCCGGGTTTCTGTAACTCGGAACGCCAAGGATTCGGATGCCGGTGACATTGTTGACTCCGATTCCCACGCCGCCGCGCAGGACGGATGGTTGGTTGTCGATGGCGTTGATGTTGTTGAAATCCGAGCGCTCGGAGGTGATCAAGACGACATCGCTCTTGAGCGGCGAGGGGAGGGTGCGTCCACCGGTTTTCGCGGCGTAGGGATTTGCCAGAATGGTGGTGCCGATGGATGAGGTGAAGCGGTAGCACTGGTTGTCGAGCCACTCGACTTTTGTCTCGCGCAGAGTCGATGGTTGTGTCGGCTTTTCCGGTGATCCGCATCCGGCGAGAGCCAGTGCGGCCGCTGCCAGGAGAGCAAGGCGGCGCATTCTCAGGAGTAGAGCGCGAGTTCCGTGCCGAGATCTCCGATGCGGCTGAGGGTCAGGCCTTGGAGGGCGGGAACCTCGGATGCCATCATTTTGAAGACCTCCTCGATCGTGTAAACTCCGTTTGAGCCGCCTGTGGCCTGCACGAGGTCGCGCAGGACTTCCCAGTCGTCGCGGGCCTGGCCGGGGGGCTGGATGGCTTGGTTGAGGCGTTGGATGCGGCCTTTGATATTGATCATGCTGCCGCGCTTCTCGGCCCAACCACTGGTTGGCAGGACGACGGTCGCGCGGCGCGTGGTGGGGTTGGAGAGAAGGCCGGTCACCACGAGAGTTTCGAGATTTTTGAGGTGCTCTTCGGAAATGCCACACTCCACGGCATCCTCTCCGAGCACAATGAGGCCGGTAATTTCTCCCGATGCCACGCCTGCCGCAATGGTGGGGAGTTTTCCTGTGGCCAAGCCCAGCAACTTCGCGCCGGTGGTGTTCGGATTTCCATCATCCGAGATGAGGAATCCGTCGCCCTTCTGTGGGCGGGGCAACACATCGAAATTCTCGATTTTCAGGCCTGCGGCGAGGCGGCGTGCGAGGAAGAGCTCCTCGTTCGTCATGCGTGCGGAGGCGATGAGGGCGGTTTTGGCTGGGTCGCGGCCCTTGAGTTGCTCGGCGGCTGCAGCGAGGGCGCGGGTCCAATGGGCGGGCGCTTCTTCGCCTTTCACGACAGGATCGGTGAGGCGGAGTTCGCTGTGGAGGTAATGAAAATTCAGGCGGTGGCTATCCGGCATCCAGCAGGAATTCACAAAATCGTTCTCGCGGGGAGTGATGCGGTGAACGGTGTTCTCGCGGCTCGAGATCAGTATATTCGAGCCCATGCCGCAATTCACATCGATGCTCTTGGTTTCCTTCAAAAACCAGACGCGCATCTTGAAGCGGAAGTCCTTGCTCGTGAGAGCGCCCACGGGGCAGATATCCACCGTGTTCAGCGAGTAGTTGTTGTCGAGTTTCTTGCCCGGATAGACCGAGAGGGTCGTGTGGCTGCCGCGATTCAGGAAGCCCAGCACATCGTCGTGCGCGATTTCCTTCATGAAGCGGATGCAGCGCGAGCACATGATGCAACGCTCGTCGTCGAGAACGATGCGCTCGCCGAGATCGACGCGCTTCGGCTTTTTCACTTTCTCTTCCAAGAAGCGCGATTCGCCTTTGCCGAATTCGACAGAAAACTCCTGCAACCGGCACTCGCCCGCCTGATCGCAAATCGGACAGTCAAGCGGGTGGTTGATGAGCAAAAATTCCATCACGCCCTTGCGGCACTCTTCGACGAGCGGCGAGGTAGTGCGAACACCCATGCCCTCGGCTACCTCCATCGCGCAGCAAATCTCAGGCTTCGGTCCCCAGCCGATCTCGGGCTTGCCATTGGCATCCAGCACGGGCTGGCGGTCGGGAGTCATCTTCGGGCGGCCGGTCTCCACGAGACACATGCGGCAATTGCCCGGCGAGCTGAGTTTGGGGTGGTAGCAGTAGTGAGGTATGAATTTCCCGCTCTGCATGCAGGCCTCGATCACGCGCGTGCCCTTGGGGAATTGTTTCCATTCCCCGTCGATCTGCACATTGACCATCGCCACTGGAGTTGCCGTTTCGCTCATGTTTAAAAATTCTCTGGAAAAATCCCCGTCACGGGGCGTTTGCAAGGCGACAATTTATCGGAGGATGCCCCTCCCGACGCAAGCAAAAGAAGGGAGATGACATCGCGTGCCGGGAATGACTTTAATCCCCCCATGGCAATGTATCGGTGGACCCGCTTGAGCACGCAACGGATGGAGGAGGATTGGTATGCGAGACTTTCTCATATCGACCCCGAGCATCTCGTCATGCTCACGCAGCCGGAATCGAGCGGTTTGAAAATCCAAGTCTTCGGCGACAAGAAAACCGTCGAGCAATTGGTCCGCGACTTCGGCGGAAAAATGACGCACCTCTCGCCTGAGGTCTGGACGGGCGGAAAAGCCCGCGCGCCGCTGTCGATCCGGGGGCGTTTGCGGGTGCACTCGGATGACGCCACCTTCCGCGCTTCGGAAAATGCCGGGCGCGACCTTTTCATTCCCGCCGGCATGGCGTTCGGAACCGGCGATCATGCGACGACGGCGACCTGCCTTCGCCTCCTGTGCGATATTGCCCCCAATCTCCCCGCAGGCTGGCGGGCGCTCGATGCCGGCACTGGGACAGGCATTCTTGCCATCGCAGCGGAAAAATTCGGTGCCGCCGCCGTCGAGGCCTTCGACTTCGATCCCGTCTGCATCCGCGTTTCCAAGGAAAACGCCAAG
>Ga0172372_10010889_pt1 | contig 11614 bp, 12 predicted proteins | sample LakKiv5m_2_FD_114544 | JGI IMG/M metagenome (GOLD analysis project Ga0172372, IMG submission 114544) | Freshwater microbial communities from Kabuno Bay, South-Kivu, Congo - kab_092012_9.5m | ecosystem: Environmental > Aquatic > Freshwater > Lake | place: Democratic Republic of the Congo... | reverse complement strand
TTTTCATCTGAATAATATCTACGAGGAAGGCGAATGCCATGGAGAAATAGATGTAACCCTTAGGAATCTCAAAGCGAAGACCTTCCGCCAGCAAGGCGACACCGATCATCATGAGAAAGCAGAGTGCCAGAATTTTGAAAGAGGGGTGCTGGCGAATAAATTCACTGATGGGTTTGGCTGCTACCAGCATGATGATGACGGTTACAATCACAGCAGTGTACATCACCCACAGTTCCTGCACCATGCCAACTGCGGTAATGATCGAGTCAATTGAAAAGACCAGGTCCAGCAAAATGACCTCTGATAACAATTTTCTAAAACTCTGATCACGGGGAACATTTGGTGAATCGCTGTGGAGTTCTGTTTTGTGATAAATTTCTTTGGTGCTTTTGTATAAGAGAAATAAGCCACCCAGAATTAGAATGATTCCTTTGCCGGAAATATCAATGTCCTGCACTGTAAAAAGGGTTTTGTCCAGCTTTAGTATCCAGGATATGGCTGCCAATAATGCCAGTCGCATCACCAGTGCAAGTCCGATACCCCAAAAGCGGAGTTTCCCTCTTTGTTCTTCCGGCAGTTTATCTGCCAGAATGGAGATAAAAATGATGTTGTCAATGCCTAGTATTACTTCCAGGGCAATGAGTGAAATCAGGGGGATGATAATTTCGGACATAGCAGCTTGATTGTTGAAAAAAGACTGACTCGAAATTAATCAAATCTGCTTGAACAAAGATGTTAGGTGCGGTTGTTCCGGACTTTAATCACCTGGAATTAATAAAAGTATTGAAGGGAGCTCTGGCGGAAGGGATTTCAAAGAGGGCAGGATGTTCTCCTCCCGGGATATCAACTATCTGTACTTGCTGGCAGGTACTGCAGTTTTGGACTTCCTGTTTGAATACCGGCCAGGAATACATTTGAATAGGTGAGTCATTCAGTCCCTGAAAGAAAATGATATCCGACTTGAAACCTTTGGTGAAATTCAATAGCGAGCGGTTAAAATACGCCGCAGGGTTGCCGGTGGTTATTCCGTATGCATTCCTCAGTCGGGTGCAAAAGCTACTGGCCTGCGTGCTTCCGGCTTCTTCAAGTCCGCAACGATAAACTAGGTTGAGTGGTCCGGGCGCGTTGGCAATTACGCCATTGGTGGCATGCATGGTGTTCAGGCGGGTGACCATGTACCCTCCCTGAGAATGCCCTCCTAAAAAAATCTTCTTAACCTGGATGCCCAGTTCCTGCGATGCCTTGTTCTTTAACCAGAGCAGTGCTGCTTCCCCCACCACGATGTTATCGCCCAGTAATACATTTTCTTGCGGATAGATGACACTGATGATCATCATGTCTTTTCTGTCAAGAATATTTTTGAATTGATCCAAGGTAGAATTGGCAGCGGCCATCAAATCTTTGTCAAAGGTTACCGAACCATGAAAGACCATTAACACGTCTGCAGAAGTTGCGGCGGGCTTTTCCAGAATGATAGAAACAGTCTGGTTGTTGTAGTTAATTGTGCGGTTTTCGCGGGTAGTCGCTGGTGTTTCTGTGGTTGTATCTTTTTTGCAGGAAAAAAGAAGCAGGGTAATCCAGATCAGTTTTTTCAAGGTAGTTGATTTTTTAATTTGACCTGATGTGGTCACTAAAGTTTAATGAACTACCTTTTTTCTTTCATCAGGCTCAAAATTTTTACCAATAGATGAGGGAAAAATGACGCATAAAAAAAACCACCGAAATTCGGTATTGCTAATTACCTTAATTTCAAATCCTACAATCTCACCAGTTGATTAACCACTCTTCTGTATTTCAGAACGAGAGTGATGAGACCTACTATAGGCATACAAACCGATAAAAGAAAGAGGGAATTTCTGTTGGATTTATCAATAATCTTAGTCGAGTATAATGTTTTGGTTAGTAATATGGAAAGAATCATTAGAATTAGGTTCAAAACCAAAACGGATATGAAATCTGCCATATTGAAATTTAGTTAAGTTGGATTATTTTCTTGGTGTTTGTTTTCTTTAATACGAGAATAACTTTGGTGATGGTTAGGCATACTATGCCTCCAGTTCTCCAATTCACGCTCATATCATGGGTGAATATGAGATACCAATCTAAAAAAATCAGGAGAAAGAAAAAAATGGTTTCAGACTTACCAAACTTTTTCATGTAGTTAGTGCTATTCGAATTAAAGGTACAAATAAAAATTTAATCTAATTGGACGGTGCCTTTTGCCTGGGTTAGCATTTCCATCTTTTTCGGAGTTAATGGAATTTAGGTGGAAAGGCGAAGTGGGGGGTATAAAATAAAATAAGTGGCCGAAGTTCAACCACTTATTTCCTGTATTGTTGCCTGACCTGGATTCGAACCAAGACAAACAGAACCAAAATCTGTCGTACTACCCTTATACTATCAGGCAATCCTTGAACGCTGCCCATGGGCTTTGTTCGGGGTGCAAAAATACAGTAGCCAAAGAATTGTTCCAAATCTTATTGAAAGGCAGAACTTTAGTACGCCGTTAGCTGATAATTCAATCGAAAAACTTAATATTATTCTCGTAAACTATTCTTCCATGAAGCACATTTACCTTATTTCCCTAATGTCACTTTTACTGTCAGCCACTTCCTTCCAACCACCCCCCGGAAAAAAAGTTATTTTTTTCGGTGATTCCATCACCGAAGCCGCCGTTAAACCGGGTGGCTATATCCGGTTGATGGACTCAATTATTTCAGCAGCCAATTTATCCTCCCAATATGAATTGATTGGCGCAGGCATTAGTGGTAATAAAGTCTATGATTTATACCTGCGCTTGGAAAAAGATGTACTCTCCAAAAAACCAGACATTGTAGTGATTTATGTGGGCGTCAATGACGTATGGCACAAGGCAACCAGTGGCACAGGAACAGACTATGCTAAATTTGGCAGCTTTTACGAAGCACTCGTCAACAAATTACAAGAGGCAGGTATTCAGGTCATTGTTTGCACGCCTGCGGTCATTGGCGAAAGAACAGATTTCTCCAATCAGCAGGATGGCGATTTAAACCTTTACAGCCGTTGGCTTAGAAACTTTAGTATAACTAAAAAAATTCCACTGGTGGACCTGCGCAACAGTTTTATTCAATACAACCTTGCCAACAATCCACAAAACAAGGAATCTGGAATTCTAACAACCGACAGGGTACATCTCAATGCCAAAGGGAATCTGCTGGTGGCTTCGGAAATATGGAAAGTCATTCAAAACATTCCTTAAAAAATCCGACCTCAGCCAGCTACAATGAATAATTAAACAGGATATTCAAATTTTCAGAACTGCCGTACGATCAAGTCCAGGTGCTTCTTCCCTCTGCGCACCAAAATATATCGCCCGTTCAACAGATCAGCATCACCAATCATGGTTTGTATATCAGTCACCTTTTTTTCATTGATGCTGACTCCTCCACCCTGAATTAATTTTTTCGCCTCTCCCTTGCTGGGCAAAACACCCGCTGCAGCCAATAAACTGACCACATTCACTGGCCATTCCCCTTCATAAGCCAAAGTGGGGAGTCCGCTCTTTTCAAGAAAGTCCGGACTGGTATTTTGAATGAACCCAACAGCATCTCCTCCAAAAAATCCTCGGGTAGTCTCAACAATGCTATCCAACACCTCTTTCCCATGCACAAATGTCGTTACTTCCAGTGCCAGTCTTTGTTGCAGGGACCTTGCTTCGGGTTGTTGGCGATGTGCTTCGATTAGTTGATTAACTTCAGATTCAGGCAAAAGCGTGAAAATTTTAATCCATTTTTCTGCATCCTCATCCGCAGCATTCAGCCAGAACTGGTAAAATTGGTAAGGACTGGTTTTAGCCGGATCGAGCCAAACATTGCCTTTCTCGGTTTTTCCGAATTTGCCTCCATCTGCTTTGGTGATCAGAGGACAGGTTAGTGCATATGCTTCCCCTTCTCCTTTTTTTCTAATGAGTTCTGTACCTGTGACCATGTTTCCCCATTGATCACTTCCTCCCATTTGCAGCCGACAATTGTGGTGAGTACACAACCAATAAAAATCATAGCCCTGTACCAACTGATAGGTGAATTCTGTAAAACTCATTCCCTGATCCGACTCCAACCGCTTCTTTACACTGTCTTTCGCCATCATATAATTAACAGTGATGTGCTTGCCTACATCCCGGATAAAAGTCAGGAATTCCATTCCCCTGAACCAATCATAATTGTTGACCAATAATGCACTGTTAGAGTGATTGGAAGAAAAATCAAGAAAGCGGGCAAGCTGTTTGCGAATGCCCTCCAGATTGTGCTGCAATGTTGCTTCATCAAGTAAATTTCTTTCTTCACTTTTTCCGCTCGGGTCTCCCACCATGCCGGTAGCGCCTCCCACCAGTGCAACAGGACGATGACCTGCCCTCTGCAAATGAACCAACAATAAAATGGGTACCAGGCTGCCAATGTGCAGACTATCGGATGTGGGATCAAAACCGACATATCCTGTAACTATTTCTTTCATCAGTAACTCCTCTGTTCCCGGCATAGCATCCTGCAACATGCCGCGCCAGCGGAGTTCATCGAGGAGATTGATTGTACTGTTCATACAACAAAAGTAAGGAATGAAATCATTGAGGAGCAGTACTAGAACAACTTGCCTAACTTTGCAGACATGAAAACAACCGGCGAAGGCACCCGTATCCTCAATTTTATCATCGACACCTTCATTGTTTTGTTGGTAGCCATGCTACTGATGCGCATCTGGAACTGGTATGTTTTTTACTGGGGGTATATGCCCCTGAATTTTGGATGGTTTTTCTTTGGATTCCTATTTCTCTATTATTTTGTTTGGGAATCGCTCACGGGCCGCACTCCGGGAAAAATGGTCAGCATGACAAGGGTTGTCAATGAACAAGGGCGCAAACCCGGCATAGTAGCTATTTTCATCCGTTCAGCGGTTCGCTTATTCATTCCCGACCTCTTCTTCCTGCCCTTTCTTGGAATGACGCTGCATGATTATCTCAGTAAAACCAGGGTAGTACGTTTTGAATAGCTTTTCCTCATCTCGCAACCAAAGCACTTATTCGGTGTTATAACTTTGCGCACCCAAGAAGATAATTTTAATGGCAAAAATTCCTATCAACATCGCGACCGGTAGTTTGCAGCAACCAGAAATGATTGTTGGTATTGACTTAGGCACCACCAATAGTCTGATAGCTATCCTGCATCCGGAAAGCAGACAACCGTTGGCTTTGAAGGAATATAATTCAAGCAGTCTCGTGCCCAGTGTGATACATTTTGACTCTACCGGTAATGTGGAAGTAGGGGATGCAGCAAAAGCCTATCTCGAAACAGATCCTGCCAACACCATCTTCAGTGCCAAGCGCCTGATGGGAAAGAATTACAATGATATTCGGGAACATGCCAATTTTTTTACCTACAAAGTCATCGATAATGACGATGATCAATTGGTGAAAGTTCAGGTAGGAGAAAAATTTTATTCCCCGATTGAATTGTCCTCCCTTCTCTTGAAAGAGCTGAAAGCACGCGCAGAACATATTCTCAAAACACCGGTTACCAAAGCCGTGGTTACTGTGCCCGCTTATTTCAATGATGCCCAGCGACAGGCCACCCGCGATGCGGGCAAACTGGCAGGATTGGATATACTGCGCATCGTTAATGAACCCACAGCAGCCAGTCTTGCGTATGGTATCGGACTCGACCCGGCGGATGAAAAGACCATAGCAGTGTATGATCTGGGCGGCGGTACCTTTGATATATCTATTTTGCACATCACCCAGGGAATTTTTGAAGTGTTGAGCACCAATGGAAATACTTATCTGGGAGGTGATGATTTTGACCGTTTGATCGTGCAACATTGGCTGGAGCAGACCGGTATCAGTATTGCAGTAGCATCGCAGGATAAGCAGACCTTCCAGCAACTACGGTTGCTGGCCGAAGAAGCGAAGCGCCACCTCAGTTCACATGAAAATTTTAAAGCCGGCTGGCAAACACATCAACTCACTTTGAGTAAAGCCGAGTTTGAAAATTTAATTGCACCGCTTATAGAGGCAACCATTGATTGTTGCCGTAAAGCCATGCAGGATGCGGGCAAAAGCATTGCAGATATCAATGCCGTAGTGGTGGTTGGCGGCTCTACCCGTGTGCCTGCAGTGAAAGAAGCTGTGAGCAAATTCTTTGTACAGCCGGTGAATGATTCACTGAATCCTGATGAAGTGGTGGCAATTGGTGCTGCTATACAGGCAGATATTTTAGCGGGCAATAGCAGACAATTGTTATTGCTCGATGTAACTCCACTCAGTCTGGGCATTGAGACCATGGGTGGTTTGATGGATGTACTCATACCCCGCAATTCGAAAATCCCTTGCGCAGCAGCCAGACAATATACTACGCAACGCGATGGACAGGGTGATATGCGCATCACCGTTTTCCAGGGAGAGCGTGATCTGGTAAAAGATAACCGACGCCTTGCATCTTTTAACCTGAAAGGAATTCCGGGCATGCCTGCAGGACTTCCCAAGGTAGAAGTAAGTTTCACCATCAATGCTGATGGAATTTTATCAGTTAAAGCCAAGGAATTGCGCAGTGGAGTAGCACAGGAAATTGAAGTGAAGCCGCAATATGGTTTGACTTCGGAAGAGATTGAACAGATGTTAAGGGACAGCATTACACATGCACAGCAGGACATGCAGGAACGCGCATTGGTGGAGGCGAGAACCGAGGGAGAACAGTTGCTAGAGGTAACAGAAAAGTTTATTGCCAAACATGCTTCTGATCTGACCCGCGAAGAGATTCAGACCACAGCCTCAGCACTGCAGGCCTTGCAATTATCGCTAACGATGACCGATAAAAATTTAATACAGGCTAAGTCCGAGGAACTAAACGAGATTACACGTCCCTTCGCTGAACGTATGATGGATGCCTCTGTGAAAGCTGCCTTACAAGGGAAGCAGATTTGATGACTTATTGGGCATCTTTTTCTGCATCCAGGCTCCACTTACGTAAGAGATATTTTCCCAATAGATCGAACTCCAGGTTAACTGAACTACCCGGTACTATTTCAAATAGGTTAGTATAGTGGAAAGTATAGGGAATGACAGCTACAGAGAAGGAAGATTTGTCTACATCGAAACAGGTAAGACTGATGCCATTGACAGCGATGGAGCCCTTTTCAATGAGGAGGGGTGCAAATTTTTCGGGAAAGGAAAATCGATAGAGCCAACTCCCGGTATTGTCTTCTCTTGAAATACAGGTGCCGGTACAGTCTATGTGCCCCTGTACCATATGACCATCAAAGCGGCCGCTTGCCGGTAAGCACCGTTCCAGGTTCACCAAACTGCCGGTTTCCCAGTTACCACAATTGGTTTTTTCCAGGGTTTCACGGATGGCGGTTACCCGGTGACAACCGGATTTGATATCCTCTACAGTAAGACAGATGCCGTTGTGGGATAAACTCTGATCGACGTGCAGCTTTTCTGCCAGGGGAGATTCCACCCAAAATATCTTTCCGGTTCCAAGTTCATCGACTGAAACCACCCTACCCAAGTATTCTATGATGCCCGTAAACATGGCGGCAAGGTACGGGAGGAACCGGCATTTTTTGAGATAAAATGGGTTAAAAATGAATCAATAGTTGGAAATTTCCAGGGAAATGGTATCTTTGCCATCCTAAAAATAACCGGGGAGGTATATAATTATGCTGATCATCGATTCAAAAGATTGCGAAAACATTGACAAGGCGCTCAAGAAGTATAAGAAGAAATTCGAAAAGAGCAAGACCTTATTGCAACTCAGAAGCCGCCAGGCCTTTGTAAAGCCTTCTGTAGTGCGTCGTGGCGAAGTGCTGAAAGCCATCTATAAGCAAAACATCGCCAGCGGAAAGATTACCAAGTAAGACCGTGCGATCTACTATACTAAAGTAGCCGGAGTTTAGTAACTTTAGGCTACTTTTTTTATGCCCCATCCTTCCATTGAAAAATTCATCCAATATCTACGCTTTGAGCGAAGGTATTCACCCCATACAGTGACAGCGTATGAGTTGGACTTAACACAGTGGTCTTCCTTTCTTGCCTCCGCATACGATTCCCCGGAACCATCGACAATTACTACACCGATGGTTAGAAGCTGGTTGGCAGAATTGAAGGAGGAGGGCATTGGTTCACGAAGCATCAACCGTAAAATTTCTTCGCTGCAGTCGTACTTTCGGTACCTGATGAAGCTGGGTGAGTTGACGCGGACCCCAATGGCAACAGTGATACCACCCAAAGTAAAGAAGCGACTTCCTGCTTTTGTGGCCGAAGAAGACATGCAGCGGTTGTTAGGGCGGCTTTCCTCCGATCAGGGGTGGGTCGGGAGAACCGAGTACCTTATTTTGTGTGTGTTGTATGCGGCGGGATTGAGGGTTAGTGAGTTGGTGAACTGGCGAATTGACCAGTTTGATCCCTCCAACAAACAGATTCGAGTTACCGGAAAGGGCAACAAAGAGAGGATCATCCCATTTTCACCTGAAATGATACGCTTACTCCGGGAATACCTCTCCCGGCGTCCTGCCGAGTGGAGTTCTGTGCCTGAAGTGTTTGTTCATCAGCGGGGAAAAAAATTTACTTCCCGGCAGGTCTATGAGGTAGTCCGGAGAAACCTCGGTACTGTCACTACCCTGCAAAGAAAGAGCCCCCACGTTCTCCGCCATAGTTTTGCCACCCATCTCATGAACCATGGGGCTGAGTTGATGGCGGTGAAGGAGTTATTGGGGCACAGCAGCCTGGCTGCAACCCAGGTATATACCCACAACAGCATCGAGCAGTTAAAAGAGGTTTTCCGGAAGACCCATCCCCGCGCCTGAAAAATTAAAAAAAAACTAAAAACCTGATTTAATTCATGTTTTTAGCTGTTGAATGGCGTAACTTTCAGATAACATACCGGTCAGCTTCAGAGGATGGGTCTGAAGGCCGGATATTTTTTTCACCACAAACGATTTTCCTTATGAACTTACAGATCCACACAGTGCACTTTGCTGCCGATGCCAAACTGATTGATTATGTTTCCCGCAAAGCGAGTAAACTCAATACTTTTCACGATTCACTCATTAAGGTAGAAGTTTTTCTCAAACTAGACAATATTGTGCATCACATCAAGGACAAAGTAGTGGAGATCAAGGTTCATGTGCCTCGTCATGATTTTTTTGCTAAGTGCAGCACCAAGCAATTCGAAGAATCCTTCGATAAGGCAATGGACTCAATGATTAACCAGCTCAAACGTCAAAAAGAAAAGCAAGCTGCATAAGTAGGTCGGTTTGTTTCGCTTTTTTTGAACAGCAAAATCAGGCAGTCGGGGGATCATCCGCTGCCTGTTTTTTTTGAATCAAGTTCATATGAAGAAAAAATAGCAGCGGGGTCATTCCGGGGGTAAAAAATATGGGAGTGAAAATTTTTCAGTAAAACATTTTCCATTACCTTTGCCCTCCCAAAATAGGGGATAGATCTTTGTATTTTGCCGCTGCAAACCTAGATATTACCTTCAGGTAACTGGGGTTAAGCCGGCAAGTAGTAGACCAATCACGCCGAAGTAGCTCAGCTGGTAGAGCAGCTGATTTGTAATCAGCAGGTCGCGGGTTCGAGTCCCATCTTCGGCTCTCCAACATACATGGAGATAAATAGAAGTTACGGATCGGAACAGGTTCGTTTTTTTACTTCGTGTGATGCATACAGGGGCAGATGGCCGAGCGGTTAAAGGCGACAGACTGTAAATCTGTTCTCTCACGAGTACGCAGGTTCGAACCCTGCTCTGCCCACTTCAATTGTTCTCCGGAACAATGTATGGTTCTTTGGTATGTGTTCGCCGGTTTCGGCCGGTTGGCAAGTACAAGCGGAAGTAGCTCAATTGGTAGAGCGATAGCCTTCCAAGCTATAGGTCGCGAGTTCGACCCTCGTCTTCCGCTCCAGTTGGTTTGCTGAGTGATTGCCGTTGTAGCTCAGTGGTAGAGCACTTCCTTGGTAAGGAAGAGGTCGTGAGTTCAATTCTCATCAACGGCTCTGCTTTCACCGAAAACGGTACAAAAAACGATTTAAGGCCCTGAGTTGGCCGGTATCGCGGGGAAATGATTACCTTGCGCGCTGAAAACTCAAAAAATTGTAAAACCGGTTGCCAGCAACCACCATTGAAAAAACAAAAAAAACGATAAAAATGGCAAAAGAGACCTTCAAGCGGGAGAAACCCCACGTAAACGTAGGTACCATCGGTCACGTTGACCATGGTAAGACTACCTTGACTGCAGCTATCACTATGATCTTATCCAAGAAGGGCATGGGTAATGTGGCGAAGAAGTATGATGAGATTGACGGTGCACCTGAAGAAAAAGAAAGGGGTATTACTATTAATACGGCACACGTTGAGTATCAAACCAACGCCCGTCACTACGCTCACGTTGACTGTCCGGGTCACGCTGACTATGTTAAGAACATGATTACAGGTGCTGCCCAGATGGACGGTGCAATCCTCGTAGTTGCTGCAACTGATGGTCCCATGCCACAAACCAAAGAGCACATCCTGTTGGCTCGTCAGGTAGGCGTACCACGCATCGTTGTTTTCATGAACAAGGTTGACCTGGTTGACGATCCTGAATTGCTGGAGTTGGTTGAAATGGAAATCCGTGAGTTGTTGACCTCTTATGGTTTTGATGGTGATAACACACCTATCATCCAGGGTTCTGCAACAGGTGCTTTGGCTGAGGATCCAAAGTGGGTTGCTAAGATCGACGAACTGATGGATGCTGTTGATACATATATTCCGCTGCCTCCCCGTCCGGTTGATATGCCTTTCCTGATGAGTGTGGAAGACGTATTCTCTATCACTGGTCGTGGTACAGTTGCTACCGGTCGTATCGAGCGTGGTCGTGTGAAAGTAGGTGATGCGATTGAAATCGTAGGTTTGATGGAAGCTCCACTGGCTTCTACCGTGACCGGTGTTGAAATGTTCAAAAAATTATTGGATGAGGGTGAAGCCGGAGACAACGCAGGTCTGTTGTTGCGCGGTATTGAGAAAAACCAAATCCGTCGTGGTATGGTTCTTTGTAAGCCAGCTTCTATCACTCCACACACTGAATTCAAAGGTGAGGTGTATGTTCTGAGCAAAGAAGAAGGTGGACGTCACACTCCGTTCTTCAACAAATACCGCCCTCAGTTCTATTTCCGCACGACAGACGTAACCGGAGAGGTTTCTCTGCCTGCAGGAACTGAAATGGTAATGCCAGGTGATAACATTAACCTGACAGTAAAATTGATCCAGCCAATCGCCATGGAAAAAGGTCTGAAATTTGCTATCCGCGAAGGTGGACGTACCGTGGGCGCCGGCCAGGTGACTGAAATTTTGAAATAAGCTTCGGGGTCTCTCCGGGTTTATTTGAAAAACTTTCAATACATTTGCAGTCATTACTAAAAGCTGTTTCGGCCCTCCGAAATAGCTTTTAGCTTTAATACGGGCATAGCACAACGGTTAGTGTAGAGGTCTCCAAAACCTTTGATCTGGGTTCGAATCCTAGTGCCCGTGCAACTCACTGACAAACGATACGTATGAACAAAATCGCTACTTATTTCCGGGACAGCTACCAGGAATTGCAGGAAAAAGTA
>Ga0172372_10010888_pt1 | contig 11614 bp, 9 predicted proteins | sample LakKiv5m_2_FD_114544 | JGI IMG/M metagenome (GOLD analysis project Ga0172372, IMG submission 114544) | Freshwater microbial communities from Kabuno Bay, South-Kivu, Congo - kab_092012_9.5m | ecosystem: Environmental > Aquatic > Freshwater > Lake | place: Democratic Republic of the Congo... | reverse complement strand
TTCACCCATGTGCTTGTCAAACAAGGCCGTGGTGTGGATGGCCATCGGGCTGTCCAAGAACACCGGCAGGCCATGAGGAATGTCGCCTTGTGCTTTGAGTTGCGCGATGCTGTGCAACACGGCCTGTGCGCGGCCCACGGCAAACACAGGCACCACGGCCACGCCGCCACGAGCTGCCACGCGTTTGAGGGCCACGGCCAACTCGGCGTTGAGGTTGTCAAGGGGGTGGCTGCGGTCGCCGTAAGTGGACTCGATCAACACTGTGTCGGCCTGCGGTGGGTCCGCCGGTGCATTCATGAGGCTGTCGTCTGGACGACCCAAGTCACCCGAAAACAAAATGCGTTTACCAGCCACTTCCAACAACAAACTGGATGCGCCCAAGATATGGCCAGCTGAACTGAACTGGGCCTTCCAGCCTTTGACGGGCTCAAACCATTGGCCCCATTTCTCAGTGTGGAATTGACTGATGCAGTTTTTAGCGTCCAGCTTGGTGTAAAGCGGCAGTGCTGGTGTGTGCTTGGAGAAGCCATGCCGGTTGGCGAAGTTGGCGTCTTCTTCTTGGATGTGCCCACTGTCGGGCAACAAGATGTTGCACAAGTCGCGCGTTCCCGAAGTGGCGTGTATCCGACCTTTGAAACCTTCGCGCACCAGCAAGGGCACATAACCACTGTGGTCCAAGTGGGCGTGGGTCAAGATGACCGCATCCACTTCAGCTGCGGGCAGCGGTAACGGGTTCCAGTTGCGCAAGCGAATTTGCTTGTAACCTTGGAACAAACCACAGTCCACCAACACGCGTTTGCCATCATGCTCGACGCAGTATTTGGACCCTGTGACGGTGCTTGCACCGCCTAGAAAACGGATGTTGAGGCTCATGCTTCATCATAGAAGGATTTTTTCCCTGAGAATGAAGCCATGAAAACCATGCCTGATTTAGAAAGCTTGGATTTGAAACCCCATGCGCACCGCTTGGCGTTTGGCGATCCCGAGTTCATGTTGCGACGTGAAGCGCGAGGCATTCGTTTGCAGTTGGAGTTGCTCAAGCCCGACTTGATGCAGTCTGAAGCGGGCATTGAGCACACCGTGGTGGTGTTTGGCAGTGCACGATTTGTGTCCTTGGAGGTGGCGCAATCCATACTGGCGCATGCCAAAACGCAGGGTGATGTTGTCCTGCAAGCGCAGGCCGCATTGGCAGTTCGAAATGCAAGCTATTACGAAGCTGCACGGGCTTTTGCCAGCTTGGTGTCACAGGGCTGTGCTGGACTACCAGCCTGCGATCGCTTGACGATTTGCACCGGCGGTGGCCCGGGCATCATGGAAGCAGCCAACCGTGGGGCACAAGAAGCTGGCACGCCATCGGTCGCCTTGAACATCGAGTTGCCCCACGAACAAGAGCCCAATCCGTATGTGACTGAAGGTTTGAGCTTCAAGTTTCATTACTTCGCGATTCGCAAAATGCACTTCATGATGCGGGCCAAAGCACTCGTTGCGTTTCCAGGTGGCTTCGGCACTTTGGATGAATTGTTTGAAATCCTCACGCTGGTTCAAACGCGCAAGTCCAAAAGGGTTCCCGTCTTGCTTTATGGCACAGCCTACTGGAAAAAGGTTGTCAACTTTGAGGCCTTGGTAGAGGAGGGCACCATCTCAGCCACAGATTTGGACTGGTTTCACTTCGTCGACGATCCGGCGCAGGCATGGGCGCAAATCAAGACTTTTCACGGCTTGTGACGGCTTCTATTCTGAAAATCTCCCTTTTTCTTGTCATCAAGATGGTTTTTCAACCCACTCGGACCCGGAAAAATAAGGGAATGTCTTGTGCAAACCGCATATTTTTAGGGCGACAATGTTTGGATATCTTCGCCTCGACTTCCCCTAGAAATGTCTGACTCTCCCATCCTCGTGACCCAATCACTGACCAAAGAATTCAAAGGTTTTGTCGCTGTAACCAATGTGAATTTGAGTGTGCAGCGAGGTCACATTCATGCATTGATTGGTCCCAATGGCGCCGGCAAAACCACTTGCTTCAATTTGCTCACCAAATTTCTAGAGCCCAGCCAGGGTCAAATCATCTTCAATGGCGTGGACATCACGGCTGAAAAACCAGCTCAAATTGCACGCCGGGGCATCATTCGATCTTTTCAAATTTCAGCCGTGTTCCCACAAATGACGGTGCTGCACAACGTGCGCATCGGATTGCAACGCCAACTCGGCACTTCCTATTTTTTTTGGCGCAGTGACGCCTCGTTGAATCAACTCAATGACCAGGCCATGGCTTTGTTGGCCGAGGTGGATCTGACAGACTTTGCCCAAACAATGGCGGTCAATTTGCCCTATGGCCGCAAGCGTGCCCTGGAAATTGCCACCACCTTGGCCATGAACCCCGAGTTGATGTTGCTGGATGAACCCACCCAAGGCATGGGTCATGAAGATGTGGAACGGGTGACACAACTCATCAAGAAAGTCTCGGCCGGGCGCACCATCCTGATGGTGGAGCACAACATGAATGTCATCGCCAGCATTGCCGACAAAATCACAGTGCTTCAAAGGGGCGCTGTGTTGGCTGAAGGAAGCTACAACGAAGTCTCAAAAAACCCCTTGGTGATGGAGGCTTACATGGGCACGGCTGACGGCGTGCTGGCAGGAGCACACGCATGAGCCCAATGCCAGCGCTGGAAATTCGAGACCTTCATTCCTGGTACGGCGAATCACACATCTTGCATGGCTTGAGTCTGCAAGTGCAGCCTGGTGAAGTGGTCACGCTGTTGGGTCGCAATGGGGCAGGACGCACCACCACCATGCGAGCCATCATGGGCTTGGTGGGTAAACGGCTAGGCTCCATTCGTTTGCACGGCGAAGAAACCATTGGCTTGCCCACCCACAAAATTGCGCACCACGGTGTGGGTTATTGCCCCGAAGAGCGCGGTATCTTTGCAAGTTTGTCTTGTGAAGAAAACCTGTTGTTGCCGCCAGTGGTTTCTGGCCGTGGCAAGCCCATGTCGCTGGATGCCATTTATGCCATGTTCCCCAATTTGAAAGAACGGCAACACAGCCCCGGCATGCGTTTGTCAGGTGGCGAGCAACAAATGTTGGCGGTTGCACGTATTTTGCGTACAGGTGCCAATTTGTTGCTTTTGGATGAAATTTCCGAGGGCTTGGCGCCTGTGATTGTTCAAGCCCTATCGCGCATGATTGCGACCCTTAAAGCGCAAGGGTTCACGATTGTCATGGTCGAGCAAAACTTTCATTTCGCAGCACCGTTGGCCGATCGTTTCTACGTGATCGAGCATGGTCAGGTGGCCTTGCAGTTCTCAGCTGATCAATTGCAGAGTCAAATGCCAGCTCTGAACGAATTACTGGGTGTTTGATAACCTGCCAAATCCAATTCAGATGACTTGAGGAGACAACGATGAAATTCAAAAAAATACTCATTACCGCACTTTGTGCAGCATCTATGTTCACAGCGCAGGCACAAACCGCGCCCTTGAAAATCGGCTTTATCACCGACATGTCGAGTCTGTACGCAGATATTGATGGACCAGCGGGTGCCGAAGTCATCAAAATGGCAATCGCGGATTTTGGTGGCAAGGTTTTGGGCCGCAATATTGAACTCATGACGGTTGATCACCAAAACAAGGCCGATATCGCCGCTTCCAAAGCGCGTGAATGGATTGACCAACAAAACGTGGCCATGATCTTGGGCGGTACCAACTCTGGCACGGCTTTGGCCACCAGCCGAGTGGCAGCAGAAAAAAAACGCATCTACATCAATATTGGCGCAGGCTCTGCTCGCTTGACCAACGAAGAATGCACGCCCTACACCATTCACTATGCTTATGACACCGTGGCTTTGGCCAAAGTTGCAGGTAAGGCCATCATTGACCGAGGTGACAAAGATTGGTTCTTTTTGACTGCAGACTATGCCTTTGGACATTCCTTAGAAAAAGATTCGTCTGAGGTCGTCAAAGGCAATGGCGGGCGTGTCATGGGCACAGTGCGACATCCTCTGAATGCCTCAGATTTCTCGTCCTTCTTGTTGCAAGCCCAAAGCTCCAAAGCGCAAGTCTTGGGGTTGGCCAATGCCGGAGGCGACTTCGTCAACAGCATGAAGGCTGCCAAAGAGTTTGGCGTGGATAAGAAAATGAAGATGGCTGGCTTGCTGGTTTTCATCAATGACATCCACGCCTTGGGGTTGAAAAACACCGAAGGTTTGTTGACCACCGACAGTTGGTATTGGGACCAGAATCAAGAAACACGGCAATTTGCCGCGCGCTTTTTTGAAAAATTCAAGCGCATGCCCAGCAGTGTGCAGGCAGGTAATTACTCGGCGGCACTCACCTACTTGAAGGCTGTCAAGGCCGCCAATTCAGATGACGCGGACAAAGTGCTGGCGATGTTGAAGAAAAACAAAATCAACGACATGTATGCCAAAAACGGCTTTATCCGCGAAGATGGGCGCATGGTTCACGATATGTTCTTGTTGCAAGTCAAAAAGCCTTCAGAGTCCACCAAGCCTTGGGACTATTACAAGCAACTCACCATGGTGCCTGGGGCGCAAGCCTTCACGCCCTTGTCGGAATCCAAGTGCACTTTATTGAAAAATTAAGCACTTCTTCATCCCTCTCATCGCCTTCAATATGGAACTTTTCGGCATCCCGCTGTCCGCTGTGCTGAGCCAGCTTTTGCTGGGCTTGGTCAATGGCTCTTTTTATGCCATTTTGAGTTTGGGCTTGGCTGTCATTTTTGGCTTGCTCAACGTCATCAACTTTGCGCATGGGGCCATGTTCATGATGGGGGCCATGGTGACCTGGATGGGCTTCACCTATGCCGAGTTGTCTTACTGGAACATGCTGTGGTTGGCCCCGTTGTTGGTGGGCTTGTTTGGTGTCGTGATTGAAAAAACCATGCTGCAATGGTTGTACAAACTGGACCACTTGTATGGTTTGTTGCTGACCTTTGGTGTGACCTTGATGATTGAGGGTGTGTTTCGCCTGATCTTCGGGTCTTCGGGTTTGTCTTACAGCGTGCCAGAAGCCTTGCAAGGTGCCACCGATTTGGACTTCATGGTCTTGCCCAACTACCGGGCCTGGGTGGTGGTGGCGTCTTTGGTGGTTTGTTTTGCCACTTGGTTTGTGATTGAAAAAACCAAGTTGGGCGCTTATTTACGGGCGGGTACTGAAAACCCTCGATTGGTGGAAGCTTTCGGCATCAATGTGCCCTTGATGATTACCTTGACCTATGGTTTTGGTGTCGCATTGGCGGCGTTTGCAGGCGTCTTGGCAGCGCCCATTTACCAGGTGGCTCCCCTCATGGGTTCCAACCTGATCATTGTGGTGTTTGCGGTTGTGGTGATTGGTGGCATGGGGTCGATCATGGGCTCTATCCTCACGGGGCTGGGCTTGGGGGTCATTGAAGGCTTCACCAAGGTGTTTTATCCAGAGGCTTCAAGCACCGTGGTCTTCATCATCATGGCTGTGGTGTTGTGGCTGCGTCCTGCTGGCCTGTTTGGTAAAGAGAAATAAACGAGACGCATGCAGATGAACAAAACCATTGTTTTCACAGTGTTGCTGGTGGCCGGTCTGTTGGCCCCCTTGGTGGTGTACCCCGTTTTCATGATGAAGTTGTTGTGCTTTGCCTTGTTTGCATGCGCCTTCAACTTGCTCATTGGTTACACCGGCTTGCTGTCATTTGGCCATGCGGCATTTTTAGGTGGAGCAGGCTATACAGCGGGTTATGTCCTGCGAGATTTGGGTTGGTCACCCGAGTGGGGCATTGTGGTTGGCACCCTGTTTGGTGCTGTCATGGCTTGGTTGATGGGTGGTTTGGCCATTCGCCGGCAAGGAATTTACTTCACCATGATCACCTTGGCACTTTCGCAAATGCTGTATTTCTTTTTCTTGCAAGCGCCTTTCACCGGCGGCGAGGACGGATTGCAAGGTATTCCCAGAGGCGCTTTGTTTGGCCTGATCGATTTGAGAAACGATTTGACCCTCTACTACTTGGTGTGGGTGATTTTTATGTTTGGCTTTTGGCTCATCCATCGCACCATTCACTCACCATTTGGCCAAGTGCTTCTTGCAATCAAGGAAAATGAACCCCGTGCAATTTCCTTGGGCTATGACGTCAATCGCTACAAGCTCCTGGTGTTTGTCCTGTCGGGTGCGCTGGCCGGGTTGGCCGGCGCCACCAAAGTCTTGGTGCTCGGCTTTGAAACCCTCTCCGATGTCCATTGGAGCATGTCGGGTCTGGTGGTTTTGATGACCCTGGTTGGTGGATTGGGTACGGTCATGGGACCCATTTTGGGCGCGTTTTTCATCACGGTGTTGGAAAATAAAATGGGTGAAATCGGTGCGCTGCTACAAACCCTCACGGGCGTGGAGTGGTTTGCCAATTTGGGCGAGTCAGTCACCATCGTGACCGGTTTGATTTTCGTGATTTGTGTGTTGATGTTTCGTCGCGGCATTGTTGGCGAGTTGCTGCACCGCACTTCTTCAAAGGGTATCTCATGAACCAAGTTTCAACTACCTCCCAACTGGACAGTGATGCAGAGGACGCAACCTACCTGAGAGTCACCTGGCGGTTGATCCCTTTTCTCTTGATCTGCTACATCATTGCTTACCTGGACAGGGTGAATGTTGGCTTTGCCAAACTCCAAATGCAAAGTGCATTGGGATTTTCCGATGTGGTCTATGGGTTGGGTGCAGGCATGTTTTTTGTCGGGTATTTCTTTTTTGAAGTCCCGAGCAACATCATCTTGCATCGGGTAGGCGCCCGCAGATGGATTGCACGAATCATGGTTACTTGGGGTTTGATTTCAGCCAGCATGATGTTTGTAGAAACTGAAATGCAGTTTTATGTGATTCGTTTTTTATTGGGAGTCGCCGAAGCGGGGTTTTTCCCCGGCATCATTTTGTATCTGACGTATTGGTATCCAGCGCAGCGTCGCGGCCGCATTATTTCCCTGTTCATGACCGGTATTCCTCTGGCGGGCGTCATTGGAGGGCCCTTATCGGGTTGGATCATGAAAACCTGGGATCAGGTTTGGGGTTACCAAGGCTGGCAGTGGATGTTTTTGCTTGAAGCTTTGCCGGCTGTTGTGGTGGGTTTCATGGTTTATGGGTATTTGGACGATCGCATCAGCGATGCCAAGTGGCTGACCGAGTCACAGCGTCAATTGCTGGCGCAGCGGATTGAAGAAGAAGACCAAACCAAAGAGCACATGCCTGTTTGGGCGGTGCTGAAAAACAAGCGGGTTTGGGTCATGAGCGCCATTTATTTCAGTTTGGCCATGAGTTTGTATGGCGTGAGTTTTTGGCTTCCGACGATCATCAATGGCATGGGGGTCAAAGACAATTTGACCATCGGGCTGCTGTCAGCGGTGCCCTGGTTGGCGGGGGTGTTTTCGATGCTGTGGTTTGGCCGCAGTGCTGACAAGCACAAAGAACGCCGCTGGCACTTGGTCATTCCCATGTTGATGGCGGCCATGGGCTTGGTCTTGTCGGTTCTGTTGGCCAGCAATGTGTATTGGTCATTCCTTGCGCTGATCTTGGCCTGCATGGGCATTGTTTCCGGCATTCCCCTGTTTTGGAGCCTGCCGACCTCTTTTCTGGCCGGAGCCGCCGCCGCCGCTGGCATTGCCGCCATCAATTCGATTGCCAATTTGGCCGGTTTTGTAGCCCCCTATGTGGTGGGCTGGCTCAAGCAGATCACGCAGTCGACCGATTCAGGCATGTACTTGCTGGCTTGCGTCTTACTGACTGGGGCGGCCATCACCTTGACGATCCCTGGTAAGTTGGTGAATCGTTGAAGACAATCGCTTTTTTTTGATGGTTAGAATTCTGTAAGCTTCGGGTGGATCAACAGGCAAGGAGAGTGCTATGAGCAATATGGGTAAACATCTGATGTGGTTGGCAATCGCCATCTTTGGTGCATTTTCACTGGGTGTTGTGGCCCTCACCCAGGGCGAAAGCATCAATGCCTTGTGGATCGTGACTGCAGCCCTGTGCATTTACTTGATTGCCTACCGCTTTTATGCCTTGTACATCGCCAAAAACGTGATGCGCTTGGATGCCAACAGGCTCACGCCAGCCGTGCGTTTGAATGATGGTTTGGACTATGTGCCAACCCACAAAAATGTGTTGTTCGGACATCATTTCGCGGCGATTGCAGGTGCAGGACCTTTGGTGGGTCCCGTCCTGGCAGCCCAAATGGGCTATTTGCCCGGTTTGCTATGGTTGCTGGTGGGTGTTGTGTTGGCTGGTGCTGTCCAAGACTTCATGGTGCTTTTCATTTCTGTTCGACGCAATGGCCGCTCTTTGGGCGACATGATCAAGCAGGAAATGGGCGCGGTGCCCGGCGTGATTGCCATGTTTGGCACCTTCATGATCATCACCATTTTGTTGGCCGTTTTGGCTTTGATCGTGGTCAAGGCCCTGGCTGAAAGCCCATGGGGCACATTCACGGTAGCGGCCACCATCCCGATTGCGATTTTCATGGGGATTTATTCCCGCTACCTGAGACCGGGACGCATTGCAGAAGTCTCACTGATTGGCTTTGTTTTATTGATGCTGTCCATCGTGTATGGTGGACAAATTGCGGCAGACCCCACGCTGGCACCGATGTTCACTTTTGACGGCAAGCAACTCACGTTGATGTTGCTGGCCTATGGTGTAGTGGCTTCCGTGCTGCCAGTTTGGCTGTTGCTTGCACCCCGTGATTACCTGTCAACTTTTTTGAAAATTGGCACCATCATTGGGTTGGCGATTGGCATCTTGGTGGTCGCGCCTGATTTAAAAATGCCTGCAGTGACCCAATTCGTGGATGGCAGCGGCCCAGTCTGGTCAGGTTCACTGTTCCCCTTCCTCTTCATCACCATTGCCTGTGGAGCTGTGTCCGGCTTTCATGCCCTGATTTCCTCCGGCACCACACCCAAGCTGCTCGAGAATGAAACACATGCTCCCTTGATCGGTTATGGCGGAATGCTGATGGAGTCCTTTGTTGCCGTCATGGCTTTGGTTGCAGCCTCCATCATCGAACCAGGTGTTTATTTCGCCATGAACAGCCCAGCCGCGTTGATTGGCACCACGCCTGACTCTGCAGCAGCAGCCATCAGCCAGTGGGGCTTCCTCATCACGCCAGAAATGCTGCAAGAAACAGCCCGCAATGTTGGCGAAACAACCATCATTTCTCGCACGGGCGGCGCGCCCACCCTGGCGGTGGGCATGGCGCAAATCTTTGCATCCGCCATTGGTGGGCCCGGCATGATGGCTTTCTGGTACCACTTCGCTATTTTGTTTGAAGCACTTTTCATCTTGACAGCCGTGGATGCGGGCACCCGCGTTGGGCGCTTCATGCTGCAAGACCTGATGGGCACCTTTGTGCCCGTTTTGAAAAGCACGCAGTCTATTTCCGGCAACCTGATTGCCTCTGTGTTGTGTGTCAGCGCCTGGGGCTACTTCCTGTACCAAGGTGTTTCAGACCCCTTGGGGGGCATCAACACGTTGTGGCCTCTGTTTGGCATTTCCAACCAAATGTTGGCGGCCATTGCACTCACGTTGTGTACAGTTGTTTTGTTCAAGATGAAACGACAACAGTATGCGTGGGTCACTTTGGTCCCAACCACTTGGTTGCTGATTTGCACCCTCACTGCTGGGATGGAAAAAATCTTCCATAGCAATCCCAAAATTGGTTTCTTGTCCAATGCCGAAAGATTTCAAGCCGCTTTGGCTCAAGATCAAATTTTGGCGCCCGCCAAGTCTGTCGCCCAGATGAATCAGATCATCTTCAACAACTACCTCAATGCCGGCCTTGCGGCGCTGTTCATGCTGGTGTTGCTGTCGGTGGTCTTCTATGGCATCAAGCAGTGTTTGATAGCCCTGAAATCCAATCAACCCACAACGCAAGAAGCGGTTGGTGACTTGAAGTCGGCCTGACCATGGCAGGCCCCGTGCTGGAAAAACTCAAAGCCCTCAATGGCTATTTTGTGCAAACGGCCCACCTGATGGTGGGCGTGCCCAGCTATCAAAATTACCTTGACCACATGAGGACAGTTCATGGCGAGGACAAAGTCGTCATGAATTACGAGGAATTTTTCAAGGAGCGGCAAGCCGCCCGATTTGGTGAGGGTGCCACCAGAATCAGCCGCTGCTGCTAAGGCGTGCTGTTGGTGGGTTCAAGTTTTCAGTAGCGTACGCAGCTGAAATTTTTGAATTTTGCCTGTGGAGGTTTTGGGGATCAGCTCAAACCGTATCTCTTTGGGCGCTTTGTAACTGGCAAGCAACGCTTTGCAGTGGCGGATCAAGTCTGCTTCGGTCACAGCGCTTTGGGGCTTGAGTTCTACAAATGCCACCGGCACTTCCCCCCACTGGCTGTCTGGTTTGGCCACCACCGCACAGGCCATGACTGAGGGATGCCGGTAAAGCGCATCTTCAACCTCAATGGAGCTGATGTTTTCGCCACCAGAAATGATGATGTCTTTGCTGCGGTCTTTGATCTTCACATAGCGGTCAGGTTCTAGCACCGCCAGGTCGCCGGTATGGAACCAGCCGGCTTCAAAAGCCTTGGCTGTGGCTGTCGGGTTTTTCAGATAGCCCTTCATCACCAGGTTGCCTTGAAACATGATTTCACCCATGCTGGTGCCATCTGCATCCACGGGTTGCAGGGTTTCAGGGTCCAGTACTTTCATGCTTTCTTGCAAAGGGTAACGCACGCCTTGTCGGCCATTGAGCCGGACTTGTTCTGACAGCGACTCGGTCGCCCATGCGCTACGTTTCACAGCCACTGACGCTGGTCCATAAACTTCTGTCAGGCCGTACACGTGGGTGATATCAAATCCCATTTGGGCCATGCCTTCAATCATGGATGCAGGGGGGGCTGCACCAGCCACCATGCCTTTGATTGGCTGAAGCATACCGCTGCGCATGGTTGCAGGTGCTGACAGCAGCATGTTGTGAACAATGGGTGCGGCGCAGTAGTGATCCACCTGGTGCTCACGCATGCGCTGCAAAATAGGCTCGGCTTCAACGCGTCGCAAACACACCTGTACGCCACCCAACATGGCAATCGTCCATGGGAAACACCAGCCATTGCAATGAAACATGGGCAGTGTCCACAGGTAGCGTGGAAAGTGTGGCATGTGCCAGGTGACTGCGTTGCTGACGGCATTCAAATAGGCGCCGCGATGGTGGGTCACCACGCCTTTGGGGTCGCCGGTGGTGCCCGAGGTGTAGCTGACCGCGATGGCATCCCATTCGTCTATCGGACCTGACAATTTTGCCAACGGCTCGTGCTGCGACAACCAATGCTCATATTCGTGATGCCCAAGGCGCTCACCAGCCCCCAGATACTCCGAATCGCACACATCGATGACCAGCAGTTCATGGTGGAACTCGTTCTTCAAAATCTGCAAGGTTTGGCCTATGGTGCCAGAGAACTCGGTGTCGGTGACCAACACCGAGGCTTGGCAATGGTTCATTTGCCATGCCAACAACCGGGCATCCAAACGCGTGTTGAGGGTGTTGAGCACTGCATTCAGAGCGGGTACCGCGTAATGTGCCTCAATCATCTCTGGCGTGTTCGACAGCATCACACTGACAGTGCTGCCGCGCTTGACGCCCGCGGC
>Ga0172372_10010887_pt1 | contig 11614 bp, 6 predicted proteins | sample LakKiv5m_2_FD_114544 | JGI IMG/M metagenome (GOLD analysis project Ga0172372, IMG submission 114544) | Freshwater microbial communities from Kabuno Bay, South-Kivu, Congo - kab_092012_9.5m | ecosystem: Environmental > Aquatic > Freshwater > Lake | place: Democratic Republic of the Congo... | reverse complement strand
GGGGGTGACGGCGGCGCGGGCGGGCCCGCGGGCTGCGTCATGACCAGCTGACAGCACTGCACGCGGAACGGGCAGAACCTGCAGTCTGCGTTCGCCTCCGAGTACATCCCCTCGTCGCCGTAGCAGAGCGGCGCGTCGCCGCGATCTGGAGATTTCATATGAACCTCGCTTTGTGGGACGGGTATGCTATTATCACGCGGCGTACACGAACTCTAAGACCCACCCCCGGAGGCGGCGATGAAGCTCCTAGGACGATACCCCGTTGAGACGCGCGCGCAGGTCAAGACCGCGTCGCGCTACTTCGACGACTACTACAAGCGGTTCGCCCCTGTTGAGCGCGTCGAGTTCGCGCGCGGGTTGGCGGCGCGGTCCGCGCAGCTGGGTGAGGACGTCTCGGAGAAGGTGGCGCACTACGCTTACGCGTCGCCTCGCCCGATCGAGCCGGCCATTCGTGCGCGCTCGTACATTCTAGGCGGCAGCGCGGACGACGAGCTGACCGCGCTCGTGAAGGAGGCGCAGTACACGTCACCGTACGGGGTCATGCAGATGCTCACGCACTTCGACGCGCACCACCACATTAGGGACTACAGCCGCGTCCCCGACCCGTTTGACTCCGTCTTCATGAGCGAGAAGACCGCGGAGGAGCTCTCGGGCGAGGAGACGTGGACGAGCCCGACCAGCGAGCGGCTCACCAAGTCGCAGTTCCAGAACTGGGTCATGCCTGGCAGCAACCACACGATGCTGCTCAAGCAGTTCGATGTGCACACCGCCGAGGGGCTGAGCGGCCCGGACGGCTGGCAGGTGTTCAAGTCGCTGCCCGACCCTCACAAGTCCATCATCGCCCGCATGGTCACCGACAACGTGATCCCTGGCGACACAGGCCCTGGGCTGTCGCGGTTCAGCGTGGCGGGCAACGTCGCCGAGGAGCAGGTGTACGAGAGCGCGCATGAGCGTCTGACGCACATCATGGGCACCGGTAATGGTAAGAAGTGACTTCTTCTCCGACGACAGGACACACCCTGTCGCGATGGGCGCAGCGTGCGACGCGCTGTTCGGCGCGGACTGGCTGACGTGGGAGCAGCGCGCGCTACGCGACGAGCTGCGTATGCACGGCTTTGAGACCACCGAGGTCACGTCGCAGAAGCTAGCCGCGTACCGCTGCGCGCGTGTGACCGTCGGGCCGTGGGCCGACTGGGAGATCTTCGAGAACGTCGGTCACGCGTTCAACGGAGGAGTGACCAACTTCGAGCTTCGCCAGCCGTTGACCGTCGCGGAGTGCGCGGTCGCGGTTGACTGCCTGCGGCAGTGCCGCGTCGTCACGTTCACCGAGAGCGTGAAGAAGTACATCGCCGCCTGCGCCGCGACGGACGAGTTCTTGTATCTGCCCGATCCGCTCACGTTCGCGATGCCGTACCTCTGTCCGCAGATGTATATCTGCCACGAGCACGGGGGGCGCGAGCTCGATGACCTCGTGGACGGGCGGTGCGACCTGTGCGTGGGGCGGTACGAGGACGGCGAGCTCGTCGACCGCCCGCTTGAGGGGCTCGAGAACCGCGGCGCGAACATTCAGCGATTCAGCCTGTACGACTACGCGCCGATCGCTACGAAGTACGAGGCGCTCGCGCTGCTCGACCTAGACACGGTCCAGCTCGACGTCAACGAGGTGGACGTGCAGGTCGCCAAGCTGCTTGACGCGAACAGCTTACGCAAGCGCATGATGGCGCTCTACGACAAAGACATCACGGAGGTCCGAAATGTCCGATACGCCCCAGCAGACGATCGCGGAGCGCCTAGCGCCGATCTTGTCGGGCACGACGAGGCCGGCTGACGTACCCAACGTCGTCAAGGACATACACCCCGAGGCGCTCCGCGAGTACCTCAACTCTGCGCAGCTCACTGGCGAGCAGCTCTCGAGGCTGACGCCGGGCGGCTACGGCGCTCATGGGCTGACGTTCGGGGAGAACATGCGCGCCATCGGCGCCCAGACGAAAGGTCTGTTCGAGGGCGGCGCGACGAAGGCGCCCGGTCGAATCGGTCGCGCGTTGTGGGACGCGAGCGCGTTCGGCGGCGGCGCGGCGCGCATGGGCACGGGGCACCGCGCGCGCTACATTCCGATGGCGGCGCGACTCGGCACAGCGACGTTCCTGCTGCCAGAGGCGATGAACACGCTCCACGCTGAGGACGCGACGGGCGAGGGGCGCTCACGCACAGAGCGGATCGGCGGCGTGATCGGCGGGCTCGGCGCTAACCTAGCGGTCGGCCTGCCGCCGTCCGTCCTTAACCGCCTCGGCATGGGCGGCATGGCCGCGCATATGGCGCTAGGGCACTACGCGCAGACCTACGGGCAGCAGCTCGGACAGTACATCGGGCGGAAGCTCGACGCGGGCATTTCATCCGCGCGGGGGGTCGCGGCGGGTGACGCCACCCATGAGAGCTTCCGTAAGGCTCAGCAGCAGAACACGAGGGCGGTATGAGCAGGCCACTTGGGTACGGCGGGCGCGGGACACAGTACAGCTCTGTCACGGGCGCGGACAACGCGCGCGCGTTCAACGCACCCAAGTACCCGCATCCGTTCTTCGACCAGGGGCAGGCGTACCTGCCTACGTCGGTCAAGAACATGTTTCACTGGTGCAGGTACTACTTCCTGACCAACCCCGCGGTGAACGCCGCGGTGACGAAGATGGCGGAGTACCCTGTCACGCCTGTCACGTTCAAGACAGACAACGAGACGCTGCGTAAGAAGTACACGCGCATCGCGCAGCACCTCAATCTCAAGTCGCTCCGTGTGGAGATCGGGCTCGACTACTACACGTACGGCAACGCGTTCGTGTCCGTAATGTTCCCGTTCCGCAAGTTCCTGCACTGCGGGCAGTGCAAGCACGCGCACGACATCAAGGCCAAGGGGACGAAGTACAAGTGGGTGAGCCAGAAGTACCAGCTCACGTGTAACAGCTGTGGGTTCGTCGGCTTCGCCAAGCCGCGTGATCAGTACCTGCGCAGCGTGCGCGACATCAACGTGCTGCGGTGGGACCCCGAGCGCATCGACATTCTGTATGACGACATTACTGGCAAGACCGAGTACTTCTACGAGGTCGCGCCCGATGTGCAGAACGACATACGCATGGGCAAGCGCAATCGGATCGAGGACCTGCCCGACGTGTTCATCCGCGCAGTGCAGTCTCAGAAGAAGATCGTGCTGAGCAGGGAGAACCTGTACCACTTCCGGCGGCCGACGCTAGCGCAGAAGTCTATGGGCTGGGGCACGCCGCTCGTGATGCCTGTGCTCAAGGACCTGCACTATCTCGGTATCCTGCGCCGCAGCCAAGAGGCGGTCGCGCAGGAGCACATCGTGCCGCTGCGCATCGTGTTCCCGCAGGCGGGCACCGCGACGTCGGACCCGTACAGCATGATCAACCTGGGCGACTGGAAGCAGGAGATCATTCGGCAGCTGTCGCAGTGGAAGCTCGACCCGAATCGCATCCCTGTGATGCCCATGCCGCTCGGCGTTCAGACCATCGGCGGGGACGGTCGCGCGCTGATCCTGCACCAAGAGTACCGCGTCTGGATGGAGCACATCACCGCGGGCATGGGCGTCCCGCCCGAGTTCGTGTTCGGCGGTATTCAGTACAGCGGCACGAACCTGACGATGTTCCAGCTGCACAACAAGTTCCTCGGCTACATCGACGACCAGCGCGAGCTGGTGTTCGACTTCATCTTCGGCAAGATCGCCGCGTTCATGGGCTACCCAGAGATCGACGGAGACTTCCGCCCGTTCAAGATGGCGGACGATATGCAGCGCACCATGTTGTACTTCCAGCTCGTACAGGCGCAGAAGATGTCCGAGCGCACGCTGCTCGAGGACCTCGGCTTCGACCCGTCGATCGAGCGGCGCAAGATGGATGAAGAGCGCGGTTTGATGTTGGAGCTCCAGCGCCGCATGCAGACGCAGCAGGCGCACATCCAGGGCGACATCATGGAGGTCAACGCACGCTACCAAGGGCAGGCGCAGCTGCAACAGGTGCGCGGTCAGATGGAGGCGCAGAAGATTCAGATGCAGATGCAGGAGGAGGTGCAGGCGGAGCAGGCGCAGAAGCAGCAGAGCGTCATGTCCGCGCAGGTCAACCAGAGCGTCATGTCGAACGGCGCGCTGCCGAACGGCGCGATGACAGGTGAGAGCGTGGCCGCGGGCTTCCCGCAGGGCGCGACCGCGTACTCGCGGAACTCGCGCCAGCCCCCGCAGACGGGCGTGCCGCCGTGGCAGGGCGTGACGCAGCCCGCGGTCGCCACGGCGTCCAACATGGATATCACGTACGTCGCCAAGCGCGCCGCCGCGTTCATCATGGGTCTGTCGCCGGACAAGCAGCAGACCCAGCTACAGTCGATGTCGATGGCGAACCCACAGCTTCATCAGATGGTAGCTAACATAATCAACGGGCGTAAGGGCGACCAGAGCAACCCGCTCAACCCGATGACCAACCCGATGGCGCAGCAGAAGCCGTCGCGCGCGATGCCCGCGCGCAAGGTCGGCTACTAGGTGCGTCCGCTGCGCGTCACGATCTCGTCGTCGTCGTCATCGTCGACCTCGATGTCGGCGACGAAGCACGCGTTGGAGAACCCGATGTGCTCCTCCGCGCAGGTGGTGCAGATGAACACGTCGGGTGTCAGCGCGTGCGGGGGTACGCGCTCTTCGAGGATGATCTCGTCCCCATCGCCTCCGACCGCCACCAACTCGGTCAGCGTGAGGCGGAAGAAGTAGGTGTTGTCATCATCGAGGTCGGTCGCGCAGATATTGCAGCGGCGTGGCCACGCGGTGCACGCCCGCTTCGCCCGCGTGTACTCCTTGCCGAAGCAGTCATCACACAGCACGAGCTGGTGAGAGCGGGTGATGATGCTCTCGGGGAACACGCGTGGGCCCCTCTGCCACTCCGCGCTGACCGCGTTGATGACGAACACGTCCCGCTCCGCGCGCTCGACGCGGTACGTCTCTGCTAGGTCTTCGCCGCAGCGGATACACTCAGATTCGGCTTTATGTTGCATAGCTCACCCTCAACGTCAGGAGCGGCGACGCGCCGCAGAAGTGACATGGTGCGTCGCCGTGATACGGCAGGACGCGGACGAATGTGTCCAACGCGGACACGCAGGGCAGACACGCCCACACGCCGGGCGGCGTGAATGTGCAACGCGCACACGCGACTGAGCGACATGCGCCGCTCGGGGACGCCGCGCACGCGGCGATCGGCGGGCTCTCACCCGTTGCGCTGCTGGCTCGCGAAGTGAGCGGCACGAGCTGCTTCAATGCGGCGACGCTGCTGATCTTGCGCATACCGGATCTCCGTGTTGAGGAGGAACGAGACCGCGCCGAGGAAGCCTGCGACAGCGCTGTAGAGGAACGTTTGTGCGTCACGTGACATAGACACCTCCTGTCGTACGCACCCTCTTATCACCGACGACGCTTGCGCTGTGCGACCTAGCTAAAAACCGAGGGGGGCGGTCCGCGCGCCGCGCCGCCCCCCTCGCCCCCGTCAGTACGACCAGTAGTTGTCGTCGTCCATGGGACGCTCCTTTCTCGCGCAAATCGCGCGGGTTGGTGTATATACTTATCCCACAGTTCAGCTAGACTTTGACGAGGAGCGGCGCATGGCGGTCACAGGCTCTTTCAACCCCACCGAGGGTTTCAACGAGGTGAAGACGCAGGTGGCGAAGGCCGTCCGCGACCTGCTCGGGAACGTGCAGAGCACGCATCGCCAGCTCGTCATTCACAACGTCACCTTCGACGAGAACGGCGCGAGCCCCATGGCGTTTGCCCAGCAGCGAGCGACGAAGGAGGCTGGCGGCACGTGGGCGGTGAAGATCACCGCGGAGGCGGAGCTCAAAGACCTGACCGGCAAGACGCTTCACCGCGGCAAGGTGGTCGTCGGTATGCTGCCGCGTATCACGCAGCGGCTGACGTACATCGTCGGCGGGCGTGAGTACCAAGTGCAGCATCAGTTCCGCCGCATGTCGGGCGTGTACACGCGCGTGTCGGACCGAGGGGAGATCGAGGCCGTGGCGGCGAACGAGCGCCTCGGTCAGCTCCGTATGAAGTTCGACCCCGTCACGTACCAGATCACGATCAAGCCTGTGCGCGGCAGCGACGCGTCGATCAGCCTGTACGACCTGCTCAGCGCGGCGGGTAAGACTGATGACCAGATCGCGTCGGCGTGGGGCCGCCCGCTCGTGGACGCGAACAAGTCCAAGAAGCGCGACCTGATGCGCGACGCGGCTGTCGTCAACATCGCCCGCAAGATGGTGAAGGGCGACACGCAGATCGCCACGGCGCGCGACGCGGCGACCTTCATCTTCCAGCAGCTGAGCGCCTACACGATGGACCCGCGCATCACCAATGACGTCCTCGGTCGCGCGCACACCGCGTTGACACCCGACTGTCTGATCGACGCGGGTCAGCAGCTTGTGCGTGTGAGCAAGGGGGAGGTGCAGGCGTCGTCGTACAACAACATCGGGCACAAGCGGCTGATGTCTCCCGGCGAGCTGCTCAACGACTACCTGATGCGCTCGTCGTACGACATCCAGCAGCGCCTCAAGAACCGTATGCGCCCAGACAGCGCCCACGTAGACGTGGCTTACAACGCCATCGCGCGCAACATCACGTCGTTCTTTAAGCAGGGCGGCGAGACGCAGCTCGTCAACGAGGCGGATATGACCAACCCGCTCGCGACGATGACGAACTATCGGCTGACCACAGTCAAGGGCATGGGCGGCATCAGCACAGGTCCCGGCATGCAGCTCGGCACCGCGCAGCACGCGCACTCGAGCCACGTCGGATTCCTCGACCCCGTGGACACCGGCGAGAAGGACTCTACGGGTCTTATCCTGTACATGGCCCTGGGCGCGGGCAAGAAAGACGACCGCCTGCACGCGCGCATGTACGACATGAAGAAGGGCGAGTTCGTGGAGGTTGACCCGCTCACCGCCGACCAGAGCATCGTCGCGTTCCCAGACGACGTGGAGTTCGTGGGCGGGAAGCCCAAGGCGCGTAAGCCGCTCGTGCGCGCGACCATGCCGCGCGGCGGGATCCGCGCCGTCCCGCTCAAGGACTGTCAGTACGTGATGGCCGTCTCGCAGGAGCAGTTCGGGCTCGGCACGAACCTGATGCCGTTCCTGAACAACAACAACGGCAACCGCATCATGATCGGCACGAAGATGGCGAACCAGGCGGTCTCGCTCGCGAACCGCGAGGCGCCGCTGATCCAGATCGCCAAGGAGAACGAGCCGGGCGTGACGATGGAGGCGTCCGTGGGGCGCGTCAACTGTCTGCCGTCTCCCGTAGACGGCACGGTCGTGAAGATCACCACGGACGAGATTCACATACGCGGCACGGACAACAAGGTCGTAAAGATCGAGAAATACAACAACTACCCGACCAACGACCCAAAGTCGCTGCTCCATCACGAGCCGCTCGTCGCGGTGGGCGACACCGTCAAGCGCGGGCAGGTGCTGGCGGACACGAACTACACGCGCAAGGGCACGCTCTCGCTCGGCGTCAACCTGCGCGTCGGGTACTTGCCCATGCGCGGGTACAACTACGAGGACGGCGTGGTCATCTCGCGGTCAGCCGCCACGAAGCTCACGAGCGAGCACATGTACACCTTCGAGCGTGATTCCTCCATCACGCTCGGCACGAAGCTGAGCCCCGCTATGTTGGACAAGCAGGAGGACGGCGCGGTCGTGGTGGCGAAAGACCTGTTCCGCGTCATGTGCCCGCGCTCGGTACACAACTACGAGAACTACGAGCTCCTCGACGACGACGGCGTGATCAAGGAGGGCTCGGAGGTGCGCGAGGGCATGATCATCATCGCCGCGTGCCGCAAGGTAGACAACGACCCCACTCGGTCGACGCTCATGCGCTCCACCAAGATCAAGTCGGCGTGGCGTGGCGCGGAGGAGTCTTGGGAGAAGGACAGCGTCGGCGTCGTCTCTCGCGTGGTCAAGACGGGGAAGATGGTGCGCGTCTATGTCCGCACGCAGGAGCCGATGAAGATCGGCGACAAGATCACGGGTCGGTACGGCAACAAGGGGATCATCACCAAGGTGCTCGAGGACCACGAGATGCCGTTCATCGGCACCGACGAGGACGGCAACCGTACGCACCTAGAGGTGGCGCTGCACCCCGCCGGCATGCCGGGCCGTATCAACATCGGGCAGCTCATGGAGCTCGGCGCGTCCAAGATCGCGGAGAAGACGGGCAAGCCGTACGTCGTCAAGAACTTCGACCGCACGTCTGACGACCGCATGCGCGAGCTGCTCGCGGAGATGAAGTCGCACGGCGTCTCTGACCAGGAGATCGCCTACGACCCGAAGTCAAGCAAGGCGCTCGGCTCGATCATCGCTGGCAAGCAGTACATGTACAAGCTGACGCACCAGGTGGACAAGAAGATGACGTCGCGCCCAGGCGGCGTGCTGCCGGGGCAGTCGGGCTACAAGTACGACATCAACAACCAGCCGCTCTCGGGTGCGCCCTCCGGCGGACAGTCTATGGGCGCGCTCGGCGTGTACGCGCTGCTCGGACACAACGCGCGCGCGTTCATCCGCGACCTACAGACGCACCACTCGACCTACGAGACCGCGCAGCGCCCTGGCGAGTACGACTCAGACGACTACTGGAACGCGCTCATGCAGGGTCTGCCGCTCCCGAGCGCCAAGCCGACGTTCACCACGCGCAAGTTCTTTAGCTATCTCAAGGCGATGGGCGTAGATCCCGTGAAGAACGGCGACGAGTACCAGCTCGTGCCGATGACGGACGCAGACGTGCTGAGGCAGTGTCCGCACGAGGTGAGCAAGCCGAACCGCATGATTCGCGGCAAGGACGCCGCGATTGAGAAGGGTGGGCTCTTTGACTTCCCCGACGGGGAGCGCGATAGTCTGCGGTGGGGGCACATCAAGCTCGCGACCCCGCTCGTCAACCCCGTGTTCGAGAGCGCGGTCACGACCCTCTTGGATATGCCCGTCTCCAAGTCTGACGACCTGTTCGCGGGGAAGCTGCCGTTCGCTGGTGGGCAGGGGATGTCCGACATCGTACGCGCGCTGAAGGCGCTCAACGTGGACAAGGAGATCGCCGCGATCACAGAGCGGCTGAAGGTGGCGCGCAAGACAGACCGCGACGTCTGCTACAAGAAGCTGAAGCTGCTCAACAACCTCAAGCGGCTGCGCATCAGCGCGCACGACGCGTACACGATGAAGTACATGCCCGTGCTGCCCCCGCGTATGCGCCCCATCGCCCTGTCGTCTGATGTGGGCGCGATGGGCGACATCGACACGGTGGACATCAACCAGCTGTACAAGGGCGTCGGCATCGCCAATGACCTCGTGCAGCAGGTGCCGAAAGAGGCGCTCCCCGAGGACAAGATGGGCGCCGCGTACAAGTTGTACAGCAAGGTGCGCGAGGCGTTTATCGACGGCGCGCTAGACAACAAGGGCGCGCCGATGAACTCGCTGATGCAGGCGGCGGTTCAGCCCAAGGAGGGCGGCGTCGGGCACAAGCAGGGCAAGGAGGGCTTCTTCCAAGCCAAGCTGATCAAGCGTCGCTCCGACCTCAGCGGGCGCTCCGTGATCACACCGGAGCCCGAGCTGCGCCTAGACCAGGTGGGCCTGCCACGCAAGATGGCGATGAACGTGTACCGCCCCTTCGTCATCCGCAACCTGCGCATGCAGGGCTACACCACGCTCATGGCGGCGAAGCTCTACCAAGAGGACCCGCTCTCGCCCGCGATCCGCACGGCGCTGCAGCAGGCGGTACAGGAGCGCCCGCTGCTGCTCAAGCGCGACCCCGCGCTGCACAAGCACAGCGTGCTGGCGTTCTATCCGAAGATCGTGGAGGGCAAGTCAATCCAGATCCACCCGCTCGTCTGCGGCGGCTTCAACGCCGACTTCGACGGCGACACGATGGCCGTGTGGGTCCCGTCATCGGACGACGCGCGCGAGGAGGCGAAGCGTATGCTGCCGAGCAAAAATCTGTTCGGCGCAAAGGGATTCCAAGTCATGAACACGCCCGAGTGGGACGCGGCGTACGGCATCTGGCAGCTCACCGAGTTCGCGCGGCAGACCACGCTGAAGTTCGCGTCGCCCGCCGAGGCGTACGCGAAGCACAAGGCGGGTGAGCTCGACATCGGGGACGTGTTCGAGTACAAGGGCAAGCGCACTACCGTCGGGCGCATGATGCTGTTCGACGCGCTGCCCACTGAGTACAAGAACAACGACCTCGGCAGCGACCTGCTGTTCGGCCCAGAGCTCGACAAGAAGCGCATGACGAGCGCGCTCACGCGCGTCGCGAAGGAGCGCCCCGACCTGTATCCCAACATGGTGGACGACTGGAAGGACCTCGGGAACAAGTACGCGCACGAGAAGGCGTGGAGCTACGGCCTCAACGACTTCGTGGCGCACCGCGATATTCGCGACAAGCACCTCGCGGACGCCGACGCGCGGCTCGCGAAGATGAAGACGGTCACGGACGCGGACAAGGTGCGTGAGTACGGCGTAGCGTCCGCCGCCATCCGCAAGGAGCTCGCGGAGCGCCTTGCGGCGAACCCTAACCGCGCGTGGCGCATGACCAAGCAGAGCGGCGCGCTGGGCGGCAAGTACAACCAGGTCGAGCAGATTCTCGTGTCGCCGCTACAGGTGATGGACGGTGACGGCAACGTCGTGCCCGACCCCGTGCGTAAGTCGTACAGCGAGGGGCTCGGCGTCGCAGACTTCTGGGACAGCATCCCTGGTATCCGCACGGGCACGTTGGCGCGCGTCAAGGGGACGAGCGAGCCGGGCGCCAAGGCGAAAGACCTGATCAACCTCTCGATCAGCACCGTGGTGAGCCAAGACGACTGCGGTACGACGCGCGGCGTCCCGATCAACACGTCCGACGTGGACGCGGAGGGACGGTACACCGCGCAGGAGGTAGTGTGTGACGACACGAAGTACAAGCCAGCCACGCTGATCGACAGCGGTGTGCTCAAGACGATCCGCAAGTTCCACCCGTCGGTGCTGGTCCGCAGCCCGATGACGTGCCGCTCGCCGCGCGGCGTGTGCAAGCTCTGCGCGGGCTTCAACGAGCGCGGGACCACCTACCAGCTCGGCGAGAACGCGGGCGTCAACTCAGCGCAGTCGCTCTCCGAGCCGCTCACGCAGATGGTGATGCGCGCGTTCCACACGGGCGGGTCTGCGTCGGGCGCGGGCGCGCAGATCGGCAGTCAGTTCGATCACCTCGCGCGCCTGTTCAACGTCCCACAGGTGCTGCGTGGCTCCGCGACGCTCGCTCCCGAGAGCGCGACCGTGGTCGGCATCACGCCCGACACCATCGCCGGCGGGCACACCGTCTCGCTCTCCACCGGCGTGTCGCTCCGCGTGCCAGCCGACCGCGATGTGATCGTGAAGGTCGGGCAGCAGGTCGAGCCCGGCGCGCCGCTGTCGAGCGGGCCGCCCAACCCGCACGACATTCTACAGTACGCGGGCATGGGCGCTGTGCGGGGGTATCTGTTGGACGAGATGCACAAGGTGTACGGTGAGTACGGTGTGCGTAGGCGTCACGTGGAGATGGTGCTCAAGAACCTCACGGGCACCGTGGAGG
>Ga0172372_10010884_pt1 | contig 11615 bp, 9 predicted proteins | sample LakKiv5m_2_FD_114544 | JGI IMG/M metagenome (GOLD analysis project Ga0172372, IMG submission 114544) | Freshwater microbial communities from Kabuno Bay, South-Kivu, Congo - kab_092012_9.5m | ecosystem: Environmental > Aquatic > Freshwater > Lake | place: Democratic Republic of the Congo... | reverse complement strand
GCAGGGGTGTAGCCGTCCAGACTCCGGCGGCGGGGCAACCCCTGGTCGGTGCCGTCCTGCGACCGGGCCGTCAGTTCGCAGTACCGCTTGCCGGCCGCCATGAACAGTGAGCCGAACCCAGCCACGATCAGGAACCACTGCGAGATGGGCAGGTTCGAGGCGATACCGCCGGCGATGGCTCGAAGCAGGAAGCCCATGGCCAGCAGCGCCAGTTCGATCACCGGCTCGTGCTTGAGCGCCAAGGAATAGGAGAGCGTGAACACCAGGTAGGCCAGGACGACCCCGGCCAGTTCAGGACGGTCCCACCAGGCGAGGGCGAGGGCGGCCAGGGTCAGCACCACGGCTGCGACGACGGCCACCGGAGCCTTCAGTTGACCTGCGGCGATGGGACGCGCCCGCTTGCTCGGATGCTGGCGGTCCACCTCGACATCGCGGACGTCGTTGATGAGGTAGGTCGCGCTGGAGACCAGGCAGAAGGCCACGAAGGCGACCAGGGTCGGCAGCAGAACGCTCGGGACGAGGACCTGGCCAGCCGCCAGCGGAGCCGCGAACACCAGCAGGTTCTTCAGCCACTGTCGGGGTCGCAGGGCCACCACCAGGGCCACCACGAAGGATCGCTGCGGGATGTCGATGGCCGACTGCTCCCTGACGTCGCTCACGGAGCAACCCAATCGGCCCGGTCCACGCTCATCCCGGGCTCACTGTCACCGACGACGCGCGCCAGTTGCGGGACGACCAGGAACCAGGTGATGACATGCATCACCAGCAGCCAGATCCGGGTGGACCAGATCACCTCGTCCGGTTGCGTCAGTGGGCCGATGGCCGAACCGAAGGCCAGCAGGGTTCCGATCCACAGCACGATCTTGCGGGCATGCTGCCGGCCCCGGACCAGTGCGCTGGCGAGCGCTCCGAGGGCGGCGAAGACGAGGGGGGCGAGCAGCGGGGCGTACCAGGGCACCTGGGCCAGCGGATCCACCGACCGGGTGATCACCAGGAAGGGCACCCCGGCGGCACGGCAGATCCAGTACAGGGCCAGACACAGCAGGCCGGCCCAGAGCCCGGTCACCAGGGCGGCGTAGAGCAGGTCGCGGACGCGGGGGTTGGCGCTGGTGGGCGGTGGGATGGGGGTCACCGACCCCACCCACATGGCACGCATGTGCTTATTCTGGCGAATCCGCGAAGGCCCGGGGACCGGTGGGCAGATTCGGGCGTCCCGGGGTGATCCGCAGTTCGCCTTGCCAACGTTACCCGTCAGTAGCATCATTCGTTACCCGCGGGTAACATAGCCCGCGTCGACGGCACCAGTCGGCCGAGTCGAAAGGGCATGGCGTCATGGGTCACTACAAGGCCAATCTCCGCGATATCGAGTTCAACCTCTTCGAGGTCTTCGGCTCCGGTGAGCGGATGGGAACCGGGCCCTTCAGCGAGATGGACGCGGACACGGCGCACCAGATCCTGGCCGAGGTCGAGCGCCTGTCCACCGGGGTGCTGGCCGACTCCTTCGCCTCGTCCGACCGCGAGCCTGGAGTCTACGACCCGGCCACCAGGTCGGTGACCATGCCCGAGGAGTTCAAGCGCTCCTTCAACGCGATGCTCGACGCCGAGTGGTGGCGCCTGGACCTGCCGGAGAACCTGGGCGGGACCGGCGCTCCGCCGACCCTGCGCTGGGCCGCCGCCGAGTTGATGCTCGGTGCGAATCCGGCCGCCTTCATGTTCATGTCCGGTCCGGGTTGGGCGGTGGTCATCGACGCCATCGGCACCCCGGAGCAGCAGCGCTGGGCGAACTGGATCGTCGAGCGCCGCTGGGGCGCGACCATGGTGCTGACCGAGCCGGATGCGGGCTCGGACGTCGGCGCCGGGCGGACCAAGGCGTATCCGAACCCGGACGGAACCTGGCGCCTGGAGGGGGTCAAGCGGTTCATCACCTCGGCCGAGCACGACATGACCGAGAACATCGTGCACTTCGTCCTGGCCCGTCCGGAGGGCCACGGCCCCGGCACCAAGGGACTGTCGATGTTCATCGTCCCCAAGTACCTGGTCGACCTGGAGACCGGCGAGATCACCGGACGCAACGGGGTCTACGCCACCAATGTCGAGAAGAAGATGGGGCTGAAGGCGTCCACCACCTGCGAGTTGACCTTCGGCGAGAACGAGCCGGCCATCGGCTGGTTGGTCGGCGAGGTGCACGAGGGCATCGCCCAGATGTTCCTGGTCATCGAGTACGCCCGGATGATGGTCGGGACCAAGGCCATCGCCGCGCTCTCCAGCGGGTACCTGAACGCCCTGGAGTACGCCAAGACTCGGGTCCAGGGAGCCGACCTCACCCAGATGACCGACAAGACCGCCCCTCGGGTGACGATCATGAACCACCCGGATGTGCGGCGCTCGCTCATGCTGCAGAAGTCCTACGCCGAGGGGCTTCGGGCACTGGTGATGTACACCGCGTCCTGGCAGGACCAGGTGATGATGGCCAAGGCCGGAGTAGCGGACATCGACCTGGACACGGCCGAGCGGATGAACGACCTGCTCCTTCCGATCGTGAAGGGGGTGGGCTCGGAGCGCTCCTACGAGATGCTCGCCGTGGCCCTGCAGACCTACGGTGGATCCGGCTACCTGCAGGACTACCCGATCGAGCAGTACCTGCGCGACTCCAAGATCGACACCCTCTACGAGGGCACCACCGCCATCCAGGGCCTGGACTTCTTCTTCCGCAAGATGGTCAAGGACCAGTTCAAGGCCGTCTTCTACCTCGGCTCGCAGATCACCGAGACGGTCAAGGGGGACGAGGGCAGCGGGCAGTTGGCCGTCGAACGTGAACTGCTCGGCAAGGCACTTGAGGACGTCCAGGGCATCATCGGCAAGCTCGGTGAGTGGGCCATGGCATCGCAGCAGGAGATCACCGAGCTCTACAAGGTGGGCCTGAACACGACCCGCCTGCTGATGGCGACCGGCGATTTGGTCATCTCCTGGCTGCTGATCCGCCAGGCCGAGGTGGCCCTGGCCGCACTGGCGGCCGGAGCCGAGGGTTCCGATCGCGCCTTCTACGAAGGCAAGGTCGCCACCGCTCGCTGGTTCGCACGCAATCGGCTGCCGCTGCTGGCGGCCGAGCGCGCCATCGCCCAGGAGACCGATGACGGCATCATGTCCCTGCCCGAGGGTTCCTTCTAGCACCAACGACGCCGACGGCACCGACGAGACCGGCCAGGCGGGTCGGTACGGGACGTAGGCTGAACAGCATGCGTCCGATCGTGCTCACCTCGATCGCCACCGCCCTCGGTGTCGCTGCCCTGGCGGCGATGGCGGTCGGGTTGGTGGCTGCGGGTGGGGCGTATCAGGCTCCTGCCCCTGGGATTCCCGATCCCGGCCCGATCGTGGTGTGGGGAACTGCGATCCTGCGTCTGCTCACCGACCTGGCTGCGGTGACCACCGTCGGGTTCCTGCTGGCCGCCAGCGTGCTGGATCCCTCCGGCAAGGCCGCGGTGGTGTCACCGGTCGGTCGCCGAGATCTGGTTCGAGCCAGCATCGCGGCCGCGGCCTGGGCGGTGCTCGCGATGGCGCAGATGCTCTTCACCCTGGCAACCGTGCTCGGCGTCGACCTCGGCACTGCGGCCTCGGCGGACGTGGTGTCGACCTACGCCACCGAGGTGCCCCTCACGCGGGCACTGGTCGCCATCGCCCTACTGGCCACCTTGATCGCCGTCGGGTCCTTCACCAGTTCCTCCACCGGATCGGCCCTCAGTTGGATGGTGCTGGCTCTGGTGGCAGCCGCACTGCCGTCGCTGGCCGGCCACGGTGCCGGCCTCGGTGATCACGCCCTAGCGCTGAGTTCGGGGGTCGCCCATGTCGTGGCAGCCTGCCTGTGGATCGGCGGACTGGTCGCCCTGGCAGCACACGCCGCAAGGCGTGAGGTCCCACTCGACCGACCCATTCAGCGCTTCTCCGCCATTGCCCTGACCGCCTTCGTCCTCGTCGCGATCAGTGGCGTTGCCAATGCGTACACCAGGCTCGAGTTCGGCTCCCAACTGCTCACCTCTGGCTACGGCCAGGTCCTGCTCGCCAAGGTGCTGCTCCTCGTCGGGTTGGCCGCGCTCGCCTACGTACTCCGCTCGCGAATCCGCACCTCCCTGGCGAGCCGATCCCGGATCGGTGTCTTCGGGCGCATCGCCGCACTGGAGTTGGCCGTGATGGCATTGGCCGTCGGACTCGGTGTCGCCCTCGCCTCGAGTCCACCACCCCGGGTGCAGACCCAGTTCGCGACGCTCGGTGAGAGCCTGCTGGGCTTCGCCTACCCCCCGCCGCCGACGGTGACCGGGGTGGTCTTCGGGTTCCGACTCGAGCCCTTCTTCCTCGCGGCCTGCCTGGTCGCCGCCGGCCTGTACTGCGCCGGCGTCGCACGCCTGCGCTCACGCGGGGATCACTGGCCGTGGGGGCGAACCCTGTCCTGGCTGGGCGGCATCGGGATCGTCATCTGGTGCACCAACTCCAGTATCGCGATGTACGCCCAGGTGTCGGTCGGCCTGCACATGGTCCAGCACATGACCCTGGCCATGCTCGCGCCGATTCTGCTGGTCCTGGGAGCGCCCGCGACCCTGGGTCTGCGGGCCCTGCCCGCATCCCGATCCAATGAGCGCGGACCCCGCGAGTGGCTCGTCTGGCTGCTGGCCAGCCCGGTCGCCCGAGTCCTGACCAGTCCCTTCTACGTCTTCGCCGTCTACGTCCTCGGCTTGTACGCCCTGTACTTCACGCCCGCCTTCGGATGGCTCATGGGCAGTCACATCGGCCACGTGATCATGCAGGTCCACTTCATCGTCACCGGCTACCTGTTCGCCTGGATCCTGATCGGGATAGACCCCCGTCCGCGTCCGCTGCCGTACTGGGGTCGACTGATCCTGCTGCTGATCGCCCTGTCGGTGCATGGGTTCTTCGCCGTCGCGATGATGATGCGGACGACTCCGATCGCCCCGGAGTGGTACGGGCTGGTCCGACCCGACTGGGTGACCGATCCCCTGCAGGACAGCCTCTTCGGCGGCCAGGTCGCCTGGGGCATCGCGGAGATCCCGACCCTGATCCTGCTCATCGTGATCGCCGTGCAGTGGTCGCGCAGCGATGAGCGGGAGGCCAGGCGCCAGGATCGGCAGGCGGATCGCGACGGGGACGCCGAGTTGGACGCCTACAACCGTCAACTGGCACGCCTGGCCGGGCGATCGGCCCCACCGGATCAGGACCGATGAGGTCTCGGACTGGCGGACTCGCCGCAGCCCTTGCCCTGACGCTCTTCGCTGGCCTGGGGGTCCAAGCCTGGCCGGCCCAGGCCGCAGTGCCCGGTGCCGTGGTCCACTTCGACCTTGAACTCGGTGATCTGGAACTCGGCAACTCGCAGCAGGTCATCATCGTCACGGCGCGCAGTTGGGGGAGTCGTACCGGCACGGTGACGGCCTACCAGGTCAGCGCGGGCGGAGGTTGGGAGCCGGTGCTCGGGCCGATGCGAGCGATGCTCGGCCACTCCGGACTGATCCGGGCAGCGCAGCGCCGCCAGGGAACCGGCAAGACCCCCACCGGGACGTTCCGGATCGTGTCGGCCTTCGGTCGCCAGCCCGACCCGGGCACGTCCATGCCCTACCTGCGGATCGACCGGGACGACGCCTGGACCTACCACCCGAAGGTTCCGTCCACCTACAACATGCTGCAGACCGCCCCTCGATCCTGGCGGAGCTACGGGGGATATGTGGAACACCTGTGGTCCTACGGCGTGCAGTACGACTATGTGGCGGTGATGGACTACAACCTGCCCGGCGAGCCGATCCGCACCGGCGCCGACGGGGTGCGCCGGACATCGAAGCCGGCAGACACCGCACGTGGGGGCGGGATCTTCCTGCATGCCTCCGACGGCAAGGTCACCGCCGGGTGCATCGCCGTGCCCGTGGGCCAGATGCGGGCCATCATGCGCTGGCTCGACCCGGCCAAGGATCCGCGCATCGTCGTTCGGGTGGACCCGGCCGACTGACCTGCATCAGCGACTACGCCAGCCGGATGTCCTGCAGCACCGGGAAGTCCGACCGCCAGGTGCTCGCCAGGTCCGGATCGATACTCGCGTGCAGCACCTGCTCCTGCTCACCCGCCTGGGCGATCACCTCACCCAGGGGACTGATCACCCGCGAGTGGCCGCCGAGGACGACCCCGGGTTGCTCGCCCACTTCATTGCAGGCCAGCACCCAGGCCTGATCCTCGATGGCCCGGGCGGCGGTGAGCACATGCCAGTGACCGATCCGGGTTCGCGGCCAGCCGGACGAGATCAGCAGGGCGGTGGCTCCACCGGCCGTCAGGGCCCGGAACAGTTCCGGGAAGCGCAGGTCGTAGCAGGTGGCCAGACCGGTCGGGCCGATCGGTGTGTCGACGACGACCAGTTCGTCGCCCGCACTCATCAACACGGTCTCACCACCTTGGAAGCCGAACAGGTGGATCTTGCGGTAGGACGCAACCAGCGCACCGTCGGGCGCGAACATCAGGCTGGTGTTGTAGTGCTGGCCGTCGACGTCCACCTCGGCGAAGGAGCCACCGTGCAGCCAGATGCCCAGACTGCCGGCCAGGGCGGCCAGGTCGGTGACCAGCGGTCCGTCGATCGGCTGGGCATGCTGCCGTGCTGCGTCGACATCGAAGGCCCCGACATGCCACAACTCCGGCAGCACCACCAGTTGCGCATCTTTCGCGGCCTCGCGAACCAGATGGAATGCCCTGGGGATGCGCTGATGCACCGGCTCTGCCGAGGAGCAGTCGAGTTGGATCAGCGCGATGTCGACAGCCACGGGTTGACTGTAGCCACTCCACGCCTTCCGCTGACTCGTCCTTCGTCGGTACAGTGCCCGGATGTCAGCGAACACATCGGAGTTCGATCGCCTGGTTCAGGCCTGGCACACCAGCGTCGGCGACATCCAGCAGGTCGCCGAGACCTTGACCGAGGCGCAATGGCACCAGCCGACCGCGTGCCCGGGATGGTGTGTCGCGGATGTGGTGGCACATGTCATCGATGCCGAGTCGATGATCGGCGGGGAACCCCGAGTCGAGCATGTACCGGACTGGGGAGCGCTGCCGCATGTGGCGAGCGATTTCGGGCGAATGACGGAGGTCGGTGTCGACGCCCGCAGGGGTACGTCCCCAGCGACCCTGCTGGCTGAGTTGGACCGGGTCGTGGGCCTGCGGGTGGCGCAGTTGGCCGAAGGTCCACGCGACCTCGATGCCGAGGTCACCGCGTTCACCGCGAGCACCTTGCCGCTGGGTCGTCTGCTCACCATGCGGACCTTCGACACGTGGGTCCACAGCCAGGACATCCGCGACGCCGTCGGTCAGCCCGGTGGACTGGGCTCACCCGGGGCTGCCGTGTCCGCCGATCTGATGGTCACCGCACTGCCGCGCATCTGGGGCAAGGCCGCCGGGGCCCCGGTGGGAGCCGTCCTCGAAGTCGTCATCACCGGGCCAGGGATCGAACGGCGGGTCGCTATCGAGGTCATGCCGGACGGGCGAGCGGCCCTTGCCTGGGAAGCCGACCTGGACCGGTCATCACCCACCGTGCTCCTGCGCGGCAGTTGGCCCGCGGTGGCGCATCTGATGACGGGTCGGACCCAGTACCGGGAGGCCAGCCCCGAGGAACTGCAGTTCACCGGGGACGCCGAGTTGATCGCCAGGCTCGGACCGGTGCTCAACATCGCCCCCTGAGCCGTCCTGCAGATGCGCATCCCGGGCACCTGCTGAGGCACAATGCCGTCCATGCCCCCAGCGCCCCCTATCCGGGTCTTCCTGTTGGACGACCACGAGATCGTCCGGCGCGGCCTGGCAGACCTGATCGGCCTGGAGTCGGACCTGCAGGTCGTCGGCGAGGCGTCGTCCAAGACTGAGGCCCTGCATCGAATCCCCGCCGCCCGGCCCCAGGTCGCCGTCCTGGACGTCCGACTCCCAGACGGCAGCGGGGTCGAGGTCTGTCGCGAGATTCGATCCGAGTTTCCGGATATCCGCTGCCTGATGCTGACGTCCTACGCCGACGACGAGGCACTCTTCGATGCGATCATGGCTGGTGCATCGGGATACGTGCTGAAGGAGATCCGTGGGACCGACTTGATCTCCGCCATCCGCCAGGTCGCCGCGGGGAAGTCATTGCTGGACCCGGTGGCCACGGCCCGAGTGCTGGACCGAATTCGCAAGGGTGATCAGCAGGATGATCGTCTTCGAGGGTTGTCCGATCAGGAGCGACGTATCCTGCACCTGATCGGCGAGGGGATGACCAACCGACAGATCGGCGAGTCGATGCACCTCGCCGAGAAGACGGTGAAGAACTACGTGTCCAGCATGCTGGCGAAACTGGGGATGGAACGGCGGACCCAGGCTGCTGCCTTCGCGGCACGACTTGACCAGACGAGTTAGCACACGTTCGATCCATCAAGACCCCTGAGGAGCAACGATGAGACCATCACTTCTGAAGCAACCGGTTCGCATCACCATCGCAGCGGTTGGCGCCCTGGCAGCCGTCCTGGCAACCATCGGGCCGGCACAGGCGATGGGTACCGGGAACCCCTACGACGACCTCCAGGTCGGGGTGACCTACCAGGTCTACGAGCCGTCTTTCACCGCGGGGCTCACGATGAGCCGTGGCGGCTCCAATGCCGTGTGCCCGCCCGGCACCGAGGCCAATCTCTCGGTCTCCTACGGCAAGCACCGGGGACGCAACTTCACGGTCTCCGAGGGCAATCCCATGTGCTGGGACATCGGGGTCGGTGCCACGGTGCTCACCACCACCATCCAGGGTGCGAAGGCGACCGTTGTCGCCTACTGCGACCCCTCCAGCGCAACGCCCTGCACCAAGGCCGACGTGAAGAAGATGGGCGGACACCTGGCCGTCACCCTGCCTGGCCAGGGCAGCTACCGATCGACCCAGGTCTGGATCGAGACCTACGGTGCCCAGCATGGCAAGAGCAACCTCAGTGCCGACGAGTTGGTGAAGATCGCCAAGAGCCTGGCTCCCGCCCAGTAACCCAGGTTCGCCTCAGTCGCCGAGCGGTACCCGCCATTCCAGGCGGGTACCGCCGGACCCGTTGTCCTGTGTCAAGTCGCAGACGCCGCCGAGTTCAGTGGCCCTGGCCCGCAGGTTCTGCACTCCCGACAGTCGGCTCGGCCCATCCGGTGCGATTCCGACGCCATCGTCAACCACGAGCAGGCGTACCTCGTCGCCCCCGGCCTGGACCAGGATCTCCACCGACGAGGCGTGGGCGTGCTTGGCGACATTGGCCAGGCCCTCCCGCAGGGCGGCGATCAGGTGGTCGCAGACGCTGACCGGGACCAGCGAGTCGATCGGACCGATGAACCGCACCGCCGGCTCGAACCCCAGCCCGGCAGCCGCCTGGGTGGCCTCACGCAGGATTCGTCCACGTGGGCCGGTTGCCGGTCCATCGAGAGGTTCGTGGAGTGCGAAGATCGTCTGCCGGATCTCCCGGATGGTCTCGTCCAACTCATCGACCGCCTTGTCGATCCGCTGGGTCACGGATGCGTCCAGTTCGGCAGCCCGGGAGGTTCCCTGCAGGAGCATCCCGGTGGCGAACAGACGTTGGATGACCAGGTCATGCAGATCCCGGGCAATGCGATCTCGATCCTGGTAGACCACCAGGCGCTCATGTGCCTGTCGGGCGCCCGCCAGGACCAGGGTCAGCGCAACCTGCGATGCGAAAGTCGTGGCCAGTTCGACCGCCTCCGTTCCAGGTGCGGCAGCATCCTGGTCCCACAGCAGGAACGCGATCCCCAGAACACCTTCGTCACCGACCATGGGTGCGGCCACCACCGGCCCGAAGTTCCGCGGTCGGTCGATCTCGACGAGGCAGGCCGACATCTGTGCGGTCTGACGGGTGTGCCACGCCTGCTCGACGACGTCGACGTGGTCGAACGGTTGACCGAGCCACCCCTGGAGTGCATCGAACGCACCGGAGCGAGGCTGCCGTCGGCGACTGCGATGGACGGACCACCGACTCTGCGTTGATCGCTGCGCACTGCCTTCGTCGGCCACATCCACGGCGTCCACGACCAGGCCACCTGAGGCCACCGGGCGGAGCAGGACCGCGGCGTCCGCCGACATCAACTCGCGAACGCGGCGGGCGATCAGTGGCAGTACCTCGTCGGCTCCAGCACCGGAGAGTACCGCGTTGGCCAGTTCGGCCACCCCCTCGAGCCATGCCTGTCGCTTCCTGCTGCTCTCGTACAGGCGCGCGTTCTCGATGGCTACCGCCGCAGCGGCAGCCAGGGCCATCACGGTTCGCTCGTCCTCCGCGGTGAACGTGGCCAGATTGCGCTTCTGGGCCAGGTACAGATTCCCGAAGACCTCCCCTCGGACCCGGACGGGGACCCCGAGGAAGGAGGTCATCAGCGGATGTCCCGACGGGAAGCCGATGGAGGCCGGATGTCGACTGAGGTCGTCGATCCGAATCGGCACCGGGTGGCTGATGAGGAGCCCGAGGATCCCATCGCCGGTTGGCAGCGGGCCGATCTCAGCCGCTGTCTGGGCATCCACTCCGACGTAGACGAAGTCGACCAGCCTGCCATCCGACCCAAGGACACCGAGTGCGCCGTACTGCGCGTCCACCAGATCCACCGCGGCCTGGACGATCCGGCGCAGGGTCGCACCGAGCTCCAGTCCGGCAGCCACCGCGACGACCGCGGCGAACAACCCCTGATCCGACTCCTGGCGCACGGATCTATCCTGACCTGCCGGTAGATCGGCTCACGGCAGCGCCCGCCATGGATTGGACACTGCCCTGCCAACCGGCAGCGTGGCGACCAGCGTGGCCAGATCCGCCTGGCCGGCCTCACGGTCGGCCTGGGCGGCGAGCCACCCTCCCCTGGTGCACAACTCAGCAGCCGTCCCGAACTGCGTCACCCGGCCACCCTCCAGCACGATCACCTGCTCACCTGAGTCGATCGAGGCCACCCGGTGGGTGACGAGCACGCGGGTCCGTCCCTGCGTCAATCGCCGCAGCGTGTCGTCCACACTCGCCGCCGTGGCGGCGTCCAGGTGTTCGGTTGGCTCGTCCAACAGCAGGATGCCTGGTGCAGTGATCATGAGTCGAGCGATGGACAGTCGCTGGGCCTCACCACCGGACAGGGTGTTGCCGAACGTGCCGGCATTGGTCCGCAGGCCCAGGGGCATCGCACGGATCGCGGTCGCCAACTGTGCCTCGTGCAGGGCCTGCCACACCTGTTCGTCCCCGCGCACGGGTCGCCCGAGGCACACGTTCTCCTCGATCGTCGTGTCGAAGATGTGCGTGCGCTGCGCCAGTACGCCGATCCTGCGACGTAGATCCTCCGGATCACTCTCGCGGACCTCGTTGCCGTCGACGCGTACCGACCCGGAGTAGTCCAGGAAGCCCATCAGCACGGCGATCAGCGTGGACTTGCCGCTGCCACTGGGCCCGACCACCGTCAGTCGCCCGCCGGCCGGGACCGTGAAGCTCACATGGTGCAGAACCGATCCATGGGAGCCATCCGGGAAGGATCCTGGCCAGGAAGCGGACAGTCCATCCACGCTGATCGCCGGGGTGCCGGGTCCACCTCGATCCGCCCACTGAAGCGGGAACTCGGCGCGG
>Ga0172372_10010882_pt1 | contig 11616 bp, 10 predicted proteins | sample LakKiv5m_2_FD_114544 | JGI IMG/M metagenome (GOLD analysis project Ga0172372, IMG submission 114544) | Freshwater microbial communities from Kabuno Bay, South-Kivu, Congo - kab_092012_9.5m | ecosystem: Environmental > Aquatic > Freshwater > Lake | place: Democratic Republic of the Congo... | reverse complement strand
GCGATCGGCGATCTTTGCTGCCAGTGATTCGACAAGCTGCTGCGGAGTGGAGCTGGGCATGTGTCTGATTTCGGAAGGAACCGTTAAGGGGACGAGACTGGATGCGCGGGGGGGCGCAATATGGTGTTTTTCGACGAACAATCGAATGCAGTACAATACGATGCGATCGGTTCATTCTGCCCAGGGAAAAACCTGAGAACGGGGCGGATTCCTTTGACAGGGGCCGTTGGTACAGCCTGCCGTGCCGGCGCAGGCCGAATAATCGTTATGACAGGAACATGGGTGACGGCGTTAAGCTGTGTGAGCGTTTGCAGTTGTGTGGGGCAGCGAATCGGGGGCTGTTGCATGGTCTGGCGGGAATTGCCACTGCAATATCGGGTTGGGCAACGGGTGGCCGGCGCGGGCGGCTCATAACAGCCCACGCGGGCACAAATCGGACCAGAATTTTTTCTGCTGCGTGACGACGCGCCCGGCGACTGAGGTGGCTCGGTCGGCACAATCGGCTTTGCTGGCAAAGGTGGCTGGAGCTTCAGCAGCGATTTTCGGAGTCGCGGGACTTTTGCTGCAAGGGCCTGCCAGCGGCGAACCTGCTGCAGACATTGAGGGTCCTGGCAATACGGCTGGTTACCGGCACGCGGCGTGTAAACGGTCTCGCAACCTTTCCTCGGACAAACACGCTGCCGAAATCTGGATTTTCGAGGCCTGTGCGGCGAATCAGTGTTTTGCTGACCGCATCCCACGGAAGGTCTTGTGCCCGAGGGATCGGCTCGATCGGCTGCTTGAAGGCCGCCCCGGCATTTTTATTGAGTCCTGACGCGAACGGAGGCCTGCCCCGTCAGCAAACCTGGCTCGTGCTTCCGACCAGGCTGGAGTTTTGCGGCCCTGATCGTTGCAATGCTCGTCAGTCAAAATCCTCTCCAGCGAACAGTTTTTCTGAATTGAAGCCATATTGTATTCAGTATATTGTCTTGCACACCGGAGGGGGTGTATGTCAAGGATGCAACTAGGTAATCAGAAGGCGAAGGCTCGCAAGCCCCTGGTTTAGTTGCATGGCGAGATCGGGACGCCCCTATTTACATTTGAAGGGAGGCAATAGGCAGGAATGCTTCTGCGACTGCAGCAGGAGGGGATTGTGCTGGGGATGCCGCAGGCTGAGCCATTGCCGGATGTCGGGGCACGATGCGGCGCTTTGCGGGTTCGCGACGCGGAGCACAACCGGAGAATCATGTATCGCATCGATACAGATGCTTTGCTGATTCTGGATGTCTATTGCAAGAAGACCCGGAAGATCCCGAACGAGGTGATTGAATGCTGAAAAAGGCGGTTAAAGCAATACGATGAGGTTGTAAAGGCGGCGAAGAAGCAAACTTGGAAGTGAGAACAGAGTGATGGATGCTGCAAAACGGAAGACGATTGAAGCGGCGGGCTGGAGAGTGGGCGATACAAATGATTTCCTTGAGCTGAGCGACAAGGAAAGTCAGCTGCTTGATATACGTGTCAAGATGGCATTGGCGATCCGGCAGCAGCGTGAAGCTGTCCAATTGTCGCAAAAGCAGCTCGGAGCATTTCTTAAGACGAGCCAGCCTCGAGTGGCCAGGATTGAACGAGCAGCGTCCGATGTTTCGATGGATCTACTCATTCGCGCGTTTACCGTGGCGGGGGGGGGGAAGATTGTGGTCAAAACGAGGAAGCCGAAGACCAAAAATGGCCAGCCGTCGTCCGGTTCGATGGAAACGTTGATCCTCGAAATGGCGACGCTGGAGTAGCAGTACACCGCACCGTGACGACGGCAAGTCGCATTTCCTGGGTGGATTCAATAGTAACGAAGGCTTTGCCAGACCTAAAAAACGACGCCCGGGCAGCTCGGCACACATGCGCGCACTTCGGCTGTGAGATGGTTGCGTACCTCCTTTTGGATTTGTGGTTGCGTCAAATTGAAGCCAGTCCTGAAAATCCGAGTTTCTGCAGGCGTACCCAGGGTTCGAATCCCTGTCTCTTCGCTTCCGACAGGCGTTGAAAAAACGCAGCGAGTATCTTAGAACCCCCGAGAATACTCGGGGCTTCTTTGCGTTTACGGTCACGGCTTTTGCCTGAGGGATACGACACATTCATGGCTGCCGGAATCAGCGTGTTCGAGGTCACCAGAGCAGCGGTGTTCCCATCAGTCAGTCGATCATGGCGTTGGCCAGTGTGTTGTCAGCGGTCCAAGGGTGAATTCGCGGTTCTTGAGGTTGCGTAGGCCACGCGGGTACCCATTCCGGCCCCGCACCATCGCCGGCGGCAAGGGACTGTTGTTCCCGCACACCCTGGACGCCACCAGGCAGCTGTGCAGCACAGCTGTGTGTTGGGGGGCCGATCTCAGGGAGAGTTCCTTTCGCACAGCCGGCCGGGGCCGAGCCTGTGGAACCTTGGGCAGCATTCTCCGCCTGGCAGCGTGGCCGCCCTTGAGTGGGTTGATGCTGGCGGCGACGAATGTGCTGTTTCTTCATCGATCGCTGGCCGATCACTCCTGGTGTGCAGAAACAGAAGCCTGCGCAATCGTCGCGGCGGAGAATCGTGGGTCCTTCCGGGATTTCTGTGGGCAGGCCGCTCTCTCCAACGCCACCAACGAAGGCAGAAAACCTTCCGTTTTGAACAAATTCATATGGTCAAGGTTGTGGAACTAAGAGGTTTGTCGAGGCGTGGCTATCCCTCGAGTGCCGCGCTTCAACAGTCGGGCTCTTTACCTCCTGACCCAACAGAAACCCGGATGGACCAAAAAGGACTAACATAGGCGCAAGTAGCCATGGATCAGCAATCCTTTAAAATCACGGCGACTCTTCTTAGCCACTGCTGAAGCAGAATCCGGCAAAGATGAGCCTCGTCATGAAACCCAAATCCACCGACTGGAACGGGGCGTTCCTGTTGCAAGTCCTTGGCGTCGAAGGAACTAAGTGTGCGCTGGCCGTGGTTCAGAAAATCGTGCGTGGTTAAGAAGTATAATCGCTAATTGATCCTGCTCGAGATGATACGCTGCGCTCTATCTATCGCCTCCTGAATTCGCTCTCTGGCACCGCTCGTCAGGCGATTGAGTCCAATACGACGGGAGATTGCCAGTGCCGGATCTGGTTCAGTTAAATCCTTTCGGTGCGTAATGACGATGTCGCACAACTCTGCGAGTGCGATCTGATCGACCGGCCTTCGATCTACTTCTGTCAGTGGATGTCGAAAATCTGTTGTCTCCAGAGACACACCGGATGCCCACAGAAATCTTCCCGTTGATTCCCGTGTTGAATGGACATCTTCAATCAGGCTCAGAATCCTGTCGCGAATTTTGGCACCCGTTCGAGAGAACCGATGCAGTCTCGCGATACGCTGTACGAGAACGTCTTCACGGATCGGCGATTCTGTCTGCAGGACACTCAAGACCATACTGCGAAGTTTGTCAGTGTATTCTTTCGAGAAAAATGCCTCAGCATCGATTTCCGACGACACAACTGGTGCCTGGGCATATCTGATTGCCAGTGCAGGCGACTCTTCTGAGGAGCCATCGGTTCCAACTCCGCCGTTTTCACACTCATCTAAGCCTATTTCCTCTTCACGTGGTTGCTCCCTATTTCGGCTTTTTTCAAGTAGTTCGCACAACAACTGATGGACACGCTCCGTCGCCCCTTCGCAGTCGTACCACCAGTCTGGCGACCAAACTCGTATAATTTCCCAGCCGAGATGACGCAGGATCTGCTCACGTATCTTGTCACGATCTCTGGCTGTCGCAGACCGATGGTACGTTGCGCCGTCACATTCAATTCCGGCAAGGTAGGCGCCAGGTTTGTCGGGATTGACAACGCCGAGATCAACACGAAAGCCAGATACTCCAATCTGGGTTACGACCTGCCAGCCTTTGTCTGATAAACTTGCGGATACGGCTTCTTCGAAGGGTGAGTCGAACCCGCCCATTGAGCCGATTTGCTCTGCCGACAATGCGATTGCTCCGCGATCTGCATAGTCGAGGAAGTTCTTCAGATGACGAACCCCGAGAGACTTTGTTTTCTCGACGTTAAGGTGATCTGCTTTAAATGATGCGTAGACAACTAACTCCTGCCGTGCGCGGGTGACTGCCACGTTCAATCGTCGTTCTCCGCCACTTCGGTTCAGCGCACCAAAGACAAGCGGGAGTTTTCCAGCCGGATCTGGCCCGAAAGCAATCGAAAACAGCATCACATCACGTTCATCTCCCTGAACGTTCTCGAGATTCTTGACGATGGTTGGCTCAATGCGAGCGTCGTTAAAGAACCACTCAATTTCTGGGGTTTTACGCTGCGCATCATCGAAGAGATCCTGAACCAAGGACTGCTGCTGGCTGTTGAAGGTAATGACGCCCAGAGTGTGCCGTTCTTTCTCCGGCAGCCGCAGCCATCCTTTCATGCGAGCGACTGCGTCGGCAACGATCGCTTCTGCTTCTTGTCGATTTGTTCGACTCTTACCTCGATCATAAACACCCTTACTGAAGTATTTGAGTGATACGGCATGGTCTTTCGTCAGTGCAGAAGGGAAAGTGATCAACTGGTTGTTGTAGTAGTGCCAGTTTGAAAAGGCGATCAAAGATTCATGGCTGCTGCGGTAGTGCCAGCTGAGCTGCAATGTCGGAAGCCCGGAAGCTTTGGCTTCGTCCAAAATACTTTCAAGGTCTCGTTCGTGATCTTCAATTTCGTCATTCTCTTCATCGTTGTCAGAGCGGCCGAAGAAGTTTGTGGGCGGCAGTTGCTTGGGATCTCCCACAATCACGGTTTGCCGGCCACGTGCAATTGCGCCGATCGCATCCCAAGTTGTAATTTGTGACGCCTCGTCAAAAATTACGACATCAAATAAAGCCTGATTGGAGGGCAGGTATTGCGCGATCGAAAGTGGTGACATCAGCAAACATGGAGCAAGCTTGCCAAATGACTGCGGCATGCCCCCGATTACTTCTCGAATCGTTTTGCTTGGCCGCTGCAATTGCATTTGATGGCGGAGCACCCCAAGTTCTGATTGACGTGGAACCTTGTCAGGGCTTGGAAGATTGGGCGATAAGGATCTTCGCACATATGCAGTTGCTTCGGCTCTGGCGGCTTCGTCTAGTTTCTGAAAATCCTGTATTGCGTCTTCATGTTTGAAACGCTGAAACCCGCGAAGCACCTGATTACTGTCTATCGCCTTCGGCAGCCACCAGCGGACATAAGACAGTTCGAACGCAGGCACGAGATATTCTGGCAACAACTGCCCTGATTCCAAAGCCCTGACGAAAGGATCGAGGCCAAGAGTACCGGAGCGTTGTTTGATGCCGGACCATGCCGTCCACCTTTGTAGTGAGGGGCGATCTTTCCTGATCTGCTCAACCACTCTGAAGGATTCAGTCAAAATATCCGTTGTTGTTTTGCTGACTGGTGCAGCCCCGGCGAAACGTTTAAAGGACTGCACCGATGCCGAAAATCGCTGAGCAGATTCAAGAAATGCTTGCGCATGGCGCTGAACCGGGTGATTCGATGAATCTGTCGCTAAGGCGGAATGGAGTTGTGAAGACATAGACGGCAAATTGCCCAGACTCTTTCCCAAGTCCACAATTGCCTGCCTGGCTTCTTTCGCAATGGTAAGATGTTCGCGTAGTTTGTTCGTGGCAGTGTTGAGGCCATCCCAGAGATGAACCTGATCTGCAAGTTGATTCGCGGAGATGCGGGCAAGTTGAGTTTGCATAGACCGAATTTTCGGCAGGTCAGTTTGCGGGTCCGGACTACCTTTGGTGGAATAACGTTGAAGAAGTGTTTTTACTCGCCGCTTCGCAAAGAACGAGAGTGGCCATATTTTCGCGGTGGCCTCGCGCCAATCCCGATCCAGTTCGTCCGTAGGAATAAGCAGCAGGTTTGCTTCATTGTATTCGGCTTTTGCCTGGCTGCTGGCCAACTTGAACGTTTTGATGGATTCGTCAAGCTCATCCACCGCCGTGAAAAGATCAGCGAATCGTTTGTGGAATATGATGCGAAAGTCATCACTAGAAGTTGAGACGATACAGCGGGCCACGCGACTGAACCGCTCAAGTGCTTCTGGTGAGCAGGCGGGCCTTTCGTGAGCGTCCAGCTCTGCCATGAATGCCACTAAATCTGACTGCAGGGAACCAGCAGCCATCTCCAAGTTGTCCGTTTCCCGAAGTAGACTCGCCTCCCATGTCGCGGACCACTCAGTTGCTCTGAGATATAGTGGCGGCATCGTTCCAGCCAACGCCTTGAAGATCGATCGCATGTCGCCGATTACATTAACCAACTCTGCATACCTTGCCGCATCGTGCTGAACAGAATCATTCCACGGGAGACTTGGAGTTGTCCAGTCGCCCCCCTTAACCGAGACGCCCATTGCGCGAAACACGGTCCATCCATTTGGGGCTTTAGCATGAATCGCTTCGACATAGCGATTCAGTTCATCTCTTCGAATTTTCAACCGCTCGTTTATCGAAAGCCATTGATCTGATACAGCTTTTTGAGAAGCTGCCCAGGATGCGTTCATCTGAGCGAGAAATTGCCGCCGTTCAGCCTTGTTGGAGTGAAGCTCAAGACAAAAGTCGCCCAGACCACGTTCCCGCAATCGCCGGTAGACCACATCGAGAGCGGCAGTTTTCTCCGCGACGAACAATACCGTCTTCCCACCTGCCAGACACTGCGCAATCATGTTGGCAATAGTCTGACTCTTACCGGTCCCCGGGGGACCGATCAGGACAAAATCATGTCCCTCCTGCGCAGCGGCAATTGCGGCTAGTTGAGATGAATCTGCCGGCAGTGGGTGTACAAGTTGATTTGGTGAGTATCTCACGTCAAGTTCATCACAGGTCGGGAACGCAGTGGAGGCTCCAGATTCGAATGCCTTCTCAGGATTCTGAATCAGATGGCGAACGACGCGATTTTTTGCCAGCTGATCAATACGGTCAACCAGATCTTTCCACATCAGATATTTGGCGAACGAAAATGTCGCGAGTGCCGTTTCGTCGACTACTTCGAATCCGGGAATATCGCGAACCGCTCGTCGCATTTTTTCCAGGACCTGCAAGACATCTATACCGTTCTCATCCGTTGGGAGATCTGATTCAAAGTGGGTCAGGTCTCGTTCAAAGTCCTTCTTCAGCATTTGAATGAGCGTGGCATTGAATCGCACTTCGTCTTCGTGATTTGCAAGTTGGAATGGCGAAACAGCGCTCGTCCGAATCAGTTTGACCGGAACGAGTAGCAGTGGCGCTGAATAGAAATCTGGTTCGTCTGGCTTCTTTTTCCAACGCAGGAATCCGACGGCGAGGTACAACGTATTCGAGCCACCTTCTGCAATGTCATTTCTGGCCTTGCGATATAGTTCGGTCAGTCGCCCAGTGAGTTCATGTGTGTCAAGTTTTGCCGCGAGTTCTCCGCGTTCCAGTGCGGTTCTGGCAAATTCAGAATCGAGATCTTTTCGTGTCTTTTGATAGTGCAGTTCGGCATCACGGTCCCCAACTGGATTGTGCTCGGTGAGTGAAACAATCCGGAGTTTGGATCCTGAGGCCAGTCTGTCTTCGAGTGTTGGGACGTCCGGACACAGAAACGGCACCGATTGTTTGCTTGCCCTAAAATTCAGCAGCCGATTTCGCAGCGAAAGATCCAAAAGTTTCCGCTGCCATCGCTCTATACGATCTGCAGGGGTCTTAGGTTTCTGTTCAGCGTTATCAATTGGAACCTGAGGAAAAGTTGGCATCTTCGGCAGTGGGATCGCCACTCTGACATCGCCAATTTCGTCTCGAGCGTTTGCCGAAGTGTCGTGTGAAGCAAGGGGACGGATTTGAGCCATTCTAGCTCGCATGAAATCAATGGCGGCGACAAATCGTTCTTCTTTCAACGGTCCCAATGCAGACTCAGCTGTTCGCTTTGCGTCATCGAAAGTCGAAGGTGGACGACCAGTAACTAGTGTTGTCTCGAATACAAGCAGTTCACGAGCAGCGATGGCTTTTCGAACTTCGGTGATGTCTTTCTCTACCAGGTTGTTGAAAGTCTTTTCAACTAACCATGCGCCGACGAAACAATGACCTTGCTGAAAAAGTGCTATTGGATTCAGTCCGACAGCTTCGATAAGAGCGGCAAATAATAGTGTGGTATCGAGGCAAGTTGCCAAGCCATCAGAAATGACAGTCGAAGGACGTCGTGTCTTTTGTCCCGTTGATTCAAAGCTGCGGGGCGGATTGGAATAGGTCAGTCGTTCTCTGGCAATCGCAGACCATATTGCTGCGGTCAGCATGAAAGCCCTTCGTGGATCTCGACTCTGGTATCCATCAAGAGCGGAGGGATGCCCGTGTGCTGTGAGGGCCTCTCCAGCATTCTTCATGATCCTCGCGACAGCGGGATCGTTTGGCATCACAAAGGCTGCCAGCAACTCGCTCATGGATCCAAATCCACCCCATTCGTCTCGAGCCAAGATGCGTATCTCATGCGATTGGGTGGCAATGACGTAATCACCACGCCGAATCAGCAACTGCATTTGTCCGCGTTCGGCTTCATTCAGCCCGTTCAGATAGGCAGCATCAAGTTCAATATTCCGATCGGCGATAACGAGTTCTGTTCCGGGACCGATACGATCTATTTGCCACCGTCTCGGGCGAGCAAAGGCAGGGTGAATCTGCATTTCGAGCTGCAAATTGTTGAGAGTCTCGTTCCCGTTATTTCGGATCACCAGTGATCTCAGAAACGGAACGGAATTTTGCCAACTGGCGTAGTTGATGCACTCATTCAGGCTGATCGAAATTGTGACAGGTAATTCAGGATTGGACGGCACCAAGGTGTTTGGCTCCGAAAGACGATTATGGCCACTCAAAGATCTTGGTTTCCTTGCATCCTACGTGGAGATCAAGGTGAGTTGGTGAAAATACAGAAAGAGGAAACGCACATCAACGATAACAGCGGTCGTTTTCCCGAATTGAACGCATCGTATTTCAACGTTCCGAATACTGGCGTCGCATCGCTTGAACGTCTCTCTGCAAAGAAGCAACAAAATCAGCAGGAGCCAGCACCCTTTGCAAATGTTCCGAGGCGGGGGGATCCGGCTTTTGATCTCGTCAAGATCCCTAAGCGTCAGCATCATTGCAGTGCTGCCGTCCCTCCTGTCAACAAAGTTCTGTGAACGAAGCCAACGTGACTCTTTCACGCTGCCGACAGCTTCGGGAGGGGACTGTGTTCGAAACCGATGCGGGTGTCCACCAGACTGAAAATCTCGAACGATTCATCGAGATCGTCTTCAACATGAAATGCCTCCGGGATTTCAACTACCGTTCGAGTATGACAGTGTTCAATACGCCGCCGGGCTTACAGTGCCGCACCGTCTTTTCTGCTTCAATCCGGCCAGTTATGCAGAGTCAGCTGCGTTGATAGACCACGCTGTATGGATGAACGAGATGTTCGAAGGGGGCTGTTACCATCCTTTAGGTAAGTAACAACGTACTCAACACCCGCAATCCGCCGGTTTGGCTGCGTGCATGAGGAATGGTGACAGTCTACTTCCCTGAATCTCATTACACGAGGGAGGGGGCTGACCACAAACTGGCAGTGGCACCCGCATTTTGCTGGGCGTTGCCTGTTCCGGAAATCAGCGGCGGGGTCGCAACCCTGAGACAGACTTCCAGCGGGAAAGGTCGACAGCGTAAGTGCAGCACGAATCGTTCTTTCCGAGACCTGGGGGGGTATCTTTGACGTGGACAACATACCGGCCAGCCAAGTGCACAGAGTCCGGATGTCCGCGCACTCAGCTGAAGCTCTGGCGAGTTCGGCCAGCGTGCTGACCTCGAAACCGGTGAAGCTGCTGCTGATGATGTCGGTGTTGTCTGTCTCCACCGTGTGATTACGCGTTCAAAGCTGAACTCCAAATGCTGCCAGCAGCCAATCGTGGTGCCTGATGCGGTGCTGCGCAAGTCCGGGCAAGCTGGACTAATTGGGGGAATCTCGATACAAATAATTTTTTGTGAGTACAACTGGAGTTGTTTATGGTGAGGAAGAGAGTCCTGGTGCAGTGGATCGGTCACAGTGACCTTCGCGCCATGGCGGCATCGCTTTCGTCTGCTGAGCGGGACGAATTGATGCAAGTGCTGAAGGGGCAGTTGCCGGATGTCGGCACGGCTGGTCCCACGGCAACTCTGATTCGGAACCAGTCGTTTGATGAGATCCGTCTGTTGACAAATTATCCAGAGAAATGGAACTCGAGGTACGAGAGATGGCTGGGGGTGCCGGCTGGGATGGTGCCCGTGTCCCTGCCGACGCCTACGGATTACGCGGCGATTTTCGCAGTTGCTGAGGCTGAGCTGGCGGCACTGGAGCGGTGTTACGCAGGTACCGCGTTTGAACTGTGTCTGCACCTCAGTCCGGGGACGCCAGCCATGGCGGCGGTGTGGCTGTTATTGGGGAAAACTCGGTTTCCGGCCACATTTTACGAGACATTTGGCTCCCAGTGTGCGGTTGTGACTGTGCCGTTTGATCTGACGCTGGACGTGATTCCCGCGATGTTGCGGAGTGCCGACAGGCACTTACAGACTCTGGCGTCCGAGGGGCCTCAGGATGTTGAGGGCTTTGATCAGATTGTGGGTAACAGTCAGGCAATCCGGGATGCGGTCGGGCGTGCCCGCCGCGCTGCGATTCGCAGCGTGACGGTCCTGCTGGCCGGTGAAAGCGGCACCGGGAAAGAATTGTTTGCGCATGCCATCCATAAAGCCAGTCCTCGCAGGTCAAAACCTTTCGTGGCTGTCAATTGTGCGGCAATTTCCAAAAGCCTGCTGGAATCCGAGCTGTTCGGTCATGTGCGAGGAGCATTCACGGGGGCAGAGAAAGATCGCAAAGGCGCCTTTGAGCTGGCCAACGGCGGCACTTTGTTTCTGGATGAAATTGGTGAGTGCGATCCTGATGTGCAGTCGAAGCTGCTGCGAGTTCTGCAGCCTCTGAACGGGGGATCACCCGGATTGCGACTGATTCGCAGGGTGGGTGATGAGCGAGATCGCGAAGTTGATGTGCGGATTATTGCCGCGACAAACCGGGAACTTCAGCAGGAAATCAATCGTGGAGCATTCCGGGAAGATCTGTACTACCGACTGGCTGCAATCTCTATCAGATTGCCACCGCTTCGCGAGCGAAAAGAGGATATTCCGCTGATCGCCAATGCAATTCTGCAGCAAATCAACGCTTCCTTCACTGCCGAGGAACCAAAATACGTCAACAAAAAAATCTCTGGTTCTGCAAAAAAATTTGTTGAAAGTTATGGCTGGCCGGGAAATGTGCGGCAGCTGGGGAATGCACTGGTGCAGGCGGCAGTGCTGGCTGACAGCGACCAGCTAACGGAGAGGGATTTTGCTGCTGCGGTTGGGGAAGTGTCGTCGCTGCATTTGCCTGCGTCCTTTGCTCAATCACTCGGGGCTGGCGTGGACATGGAGACCATTTTGAGCGATATACAGAGGAATTACCTGGTTCTTGCGATGCGCGAGTCGGGCGGGGTGAAGGTGCATGCTGCAAGGCTGCTGGGCTTAAAAAACTACCAGACACTGGATGCTCAACTGAAACGCCTGGGGGTGGAGGCCGGTCGCGACTACTGAGCGGTTTAGCTGATTTGCAAAAAAAACAG
>Ga0172372_10010881_pt1 | contig 11617 bp, 8 predicted proteins | sample LakKiv5m_2_FD_114544 | JGI IMG/M metagenome (GOLD analysis project Ga0172372, IMG submission 114544) | Freshwater microbial communities from Kabuno Bay, South-Kivu, Congo - kab_092012_9.5m | ecosystem: Environmental > Aquatic > Freshwater > Lake | place: Democratic Republic of the Congo... | reverse complement strand
GCTTTCCAGAGGGGCCAACCGGGCTCTCAAAACTTCAAGCAAACACAGGGGGGGCCAGGCATAGAGTCGGCAACACACACGAGGTCACCGTGACTGCCCAACTCATACGTACCCGGCAATCTCTACGCAAAATGACATTCAGGAAGTCACGCTCTCGGTGGTTTGTCGTGACAAATCGAAATGCTCGTTCGTCGGTTGCTGCTTCGGACGTGGGCTCATCCTGCACCGACTGCCGGACGCATTGGCCCAGCGGGATTCAGAGAATGCATTGCTTGTTGCCATCGCGCGAGGGCGGTTTATGAGACGTCAAGCACTGTCCGTACGCTGGTCTCGATCGTTTGACAGAGAGCATCCAAACGCAGGTCGTCTTCTGAGTCACCGAATGGATCTTCGATTTCCTCGGCGATCATTTCGACGCCGATCATGAAGTAGCTCAGCAACGCGACGGCGGCGATTGTCCACCACCCAAAGCTCTCCATGAGACCGAAGGGCAGGGTTAGCAAGTAGATGCCAATCATCTGCCGAATGAACCAGCGATAAGACGCCGAGATCGGTGACTTCTGAATCCGTTCGCAGGCTCCACAGATACTCATCAGCGATGCCGCTTGCTGATCGAGCGACAGAAACTCCCAGCCATCGATGACGTTGTCTCTTCGCCAGGCTGCTAGCAATGCGTAACTGCGTCGCGCTAACTCGACGGGCACATGCGGCGGTTCCTTGATTTCATTTTGGAACGACGGCAGTTCACGCAGCATGACGCCTTCTCGCAAGTGACCTTTGAGCGCGACAGCAAAGCCGATCAACAAGCGACCGAAGTCTTGTTTCTCGCTGTCCGAGGCCCGTGTGATCGTCTGCACTTTGATGGCGAGGTTACGGCTATCGTTGACGAGTTGGCCCCACAATTTGCGTCCTTCCCACCAGCGGTCGTAGGACGTGTTTGTACGAAAGACCAACAACATGCCAAGCACCACGCCGAGTATTCCGTGCAAACTGGCGCCGATCAGGTGCTTGTTCGGTAACAGGATCAGATCGGTCGCGGTGAGGGCTGCGGCGTATGCTGTCATTGCCGCGACACCCATCCACATCCGAGCAAAGATCGGAGTTGCATGAAAGCGCGCAAGCACTTTGACCCACGGACGAATCATTGAATGCCAGCCTTTTTCAGCTTGCTGTAGAAGGTACTACGCGGCATACCGAGTAATCGTGCTGCGTCAGCTTTGTTGCCTTTGCAGTCATCTAAAGCGCGCCGCAACGTCGAGACTTCCTCGGCTTCTGTTTGTTGCCGCGTCGCCGTCTTACGGACTTCAGCCAGTACACTTTTAGGAACTCGCAACACTTTCTCTGCGGGAATATCGCCCGTCAGGCCGGGCATGGTGTCTCGCGTACCGAGCGAACTCGTCTGTCCGCGCGTGAGTTCTAATGGCAGTTCGTGGAGCGTGATCTTCGAGCCTTCGCACATCACAACGGCTCGCTCGATGACGTTCTCCAACTCACGAATGTTGCCGGGCCAGGAGTACTTCAGCATCGCGTCCATCGCTTCTGCGTCGATGCTGCTGATCGATTTGTTGGCAGCTTGCGATGCTCGTTTCAGGAAGTACAGCGCGAGTTCGAAGACATCGTCCTTTCGCTCGTGCAACGTCGGCAGCGTCACGCTGACCACGTTGAGTCGGTAGTAGAGGTCCTCGCGGAAACGACCGGCTGCAATGAGCTTGGGCAAGTTCTGGTGAGTCGCGGTAATCAGACGCACGTCGACCGTGACCGTGCGCGTTCCGCCAACAGGTTCGAACGAACGAGTTTGCAACACACGCAGCAGTTTGATCTGAGTCTCCAACGAGATGTCACCAATTTCGTCGAGGAACAACGTCCCGCCGTTGGCCATCTCAAACCGACCAACACGATTCTGATGTGCTCCGGTGAATGCTCCTTTGACGTGACCGAAGAGCTCGCTTTCCAGCAAGCTGGGAGTGAGTGCTGCGCAATGCACTCGCACCATGGGGCCCGCGCGGCGCGGCGAGTTGTCGTGAATTGCTTGAGCCAGCAACTCCTTGCCGGTGCCGCTGGCGCCTTGGATGAGCACCGTAGACTCTGTCGCCGCGACCTTACGCACGGTTTCCAGCACTTCGCGAATCGCAGGGCTGTTGCCTTTGATCATCTCGCGCCGCAGCTCTGTTGGTTCGGTGTTCGGAGTCGGCTCGACTTGCTGAGTCAACTCGGCCTGCATGATTGCAATCTGCCGCTTCTGCTCGTCGATCTTGGAGGCCTTAAGTTGCAATTCATCATTCAATCGCGAGAAGTCTTGGTGCAGCTTCACGGATCTCAATGCCACTGCCGTGAATTGGCCGAGCGTATTGAGGAACGTCAAATCCTCGGCGGTATATCCACTGCCATTGAGCTTGCGACCGAGCAGGATCAGGCCTTCGGTCTCGTCGTCAGACTCCAGTGAATGCAACATCTCAACGCGGAACTGTCGCAAGCTGCGGACGAGTTCCGGTTCTTCGTCGATGCTCGGACTGCTGATACCACTGATGGCCGAGTCGTTCTTCAGCGTCGACAGCAATTCGTCGGGGACATCCAGCCGCTCGGGCAATCCATTACTGCCGTCGATGACCAGCAACTGAAAGCTGCCGCGGCCTCCGTCACGCAGATAGAGAGCTGCGAATCGAGCCGTCAACACTTCACGACATGAGACCAGCATTCGCTGCCCCAGCGAGTTGCGATCGGCCATGCGATCGAGCGACCGATTGACACGCTGCAACGCTTTATCGAGCTGATACTTCTCGCGATAGAATCGCCGATCGATCATCTGCTGCACTCGATCGCGACTCCATGACAGCACGACGACTGAAAACGTCAGCAACACACCGACAGAGAGCACTTGTTGAAACTGTCCCGGCACTGCTCCGGCCACGTTGAGGTTGATCGCCAGATAGGCAACGAGCGCCACGCAGATGCCGTAACCGACCGTCAAACCTTGAGTCGCGGCTTGGTACAACATCCCCTTGCTGACCAGCTCATCGACCAGCATTAACTTGAAACGCGAGATGCCGATTGAATACGCGAGCATGAACGACAGGCTGGCGAGAAACATCGGCAAGCGGGCACTACCCAACGCGAACTGCGTGCGATCAAACAATGCCAAATACAGCGTGTAGCTGATGGGGATCGACGCGAAGAGCCCCGCACGGAACATCCATTTGACTTGTTGCTTTTCGATCGCCGTCGTCGCCGACAAGTAGTCATTTGCGAGCGCAATCAACATCACGAAGAAGCAGCCGGTGGCGAAGACTAAATATCCGTAAATCGAGTTTCTCAAGAGGCTCAGACTCATCTGCACCCACTCGATCGCCGTCGTGCTCATGGTGGGTGTCGTCAGGATACGGCTCATGCAACTCAGGGCCAGCATGACTCCGGTCGCGACCAGCGGCACCGAATAGATCACCGTTAGGGTGTTCTTGGGGTACTTGGTCAATAGTTCGAGTTGACGCGGGTAACTCAAGAAGAAGTGCAACGACACCGCTGGCACCAGCACCGCCGATACTAGAAATGGTGTCGTCAGAAGTAAGCTCCCGCCGAGCACCCACCAGTGGAAGCCGCCGATGAACGCGGCCATCGTGACCGCACACATCACGAAGAACAGCCGGGCGACTCGGTCGAACGGCCGATGCCAAACGGCCAAAGCACCGACCGCGAAGATCAGCATTTGTAAGACCAACCAAACAAATGACAGCAAGACCTCATTCAACGGCAGCGACTTCACGAGCAGACGCGTTCTCAGGGTGGCTCGTTGATCGGGGCGATAAAAGTCAATCCTCACGAAGCGTCCGCCATCGTCGGTTTCGACGAGCGCCGGCAAGAGTCCTGCCGAGTCGACAGCCATTTCGCTCCGCGTGGCGAGGCGACCACCGGAATCAATGGGAGCGTTGCGAAGCGCCTGCAACGAATAAGCGAAATCGAGAAACGACCGAACGGGCTTATCGCGCACAGCCACCAACACGTCGCCCGGTTGCGGCGCCGGGCCTTCAGCATCGATGTCAACAACGGCACGAATCAGCATGCCATTGACATCACCGCGTTCACCGTGGTCGGCGAGTAATCCGCGCAAGCGAAGGTCGGGAGTCGTTCCCACATAGCCCAGCACGATGACGCAATAGATCACGACTGCGATGCCCAGTACGGCGACGAAGACTCGCGATTTACTGTTGAGGTCGTGCGACATCGGGTGTGGACTGAATGCGAGGAATGAAGATCGGCAGAGCAAACTGCCGACCGATCGGTCCGGTCATGCTGCTTAGCGCTGCCCGAACTCGACGGTTACGTTGGTGCGGATGCCACCGCGAGGAGTGAACTCAGCCACGAGTTTCATCCAGCGTGGTTTCGTGGCCGCCACTAAGTCATCCAAAATTTGATTCGTGACGCTCTCATAAAACGCGCCGTGATTGCGGAATTGCTGCAGGTACAGCTTCAGTGATTTGAGCTCATAGCAAACTTTGTCAGGCACATAGGTCAACGTCAGCGTGCCAAAGTCGGGTTGCCCTGTCTTTGGGCACATCGATGTGAATTCGGGACAGATCGTCTCGATGAGATAATTCCGGTTGGGGAACGGGTTCTCGAATGTTTCCAGAATGTCGCGAGAGATGACGGCCATAATGCTTTTGCAAGAAGGGGTTGAGATCGGCGCCGACGCGCTGAATCAAGGCGGCGCATCAACTTCAGCGCTTTTCGGCGCGCCGAAAAAGGGATCGACAGCAGCGCTCGGCGCGGGAGATTTGGGCAGATTCGAGTTCAGAATGCAATCATCCAGCGGACCTTGTCGCTGTCCAGCGCCGAAATTGTCGGCGCTGAGTTATTTGGCACGCTGGCTGCATTGAGCGATACTGACCCAACCGGCCCTCGAGAATCTAGCGGCGGTCAGAATTCACCCTGCTCCCGACATTCTAAGGCGGAATGACCCAGCCTCCTTAGGAGTCGACCCAAAACGTCGGGAGTTGCAGCGATCTTCTCGAGGGCCTCTTTTAACTTGAGCGCATCTAGGATGCGATCTTCTAATGACGCCGTCCGGTTTGGAAAACCGGACGGCGTTTTTCGTTTCCAGGGCTGTTCATTCTCTGCGATGGCTCCCCTGTCACAGTGCTTTTCAATGACTTGGCGTTTGCATGATGAACGTGCTTCCTAGCTATGACTTCTTCGCCCCCCGCAAAATTCTATTTGGCCCCGGCCGCCGCTCGATGGTCGCATCGGAAGTCCAACAACTCGGCAGGCGGTGCTTCCTCGTTTCGGGCAGTCGCACGCTCGAACGCAACGGGCAACTGGCGGCGTTGGTCGATCAGCTTCGAGGAGCGTGCATCGAGACTCTGCACGTCGCCACTCAGTCCCGCGAGCCATTGGTTGAGGATGTTGACGCGCTCGTGGCCGAGATCAAACGTCAGGGAGTTCGAGCGGGAGATGTGGTGCTCGGGGTCGGAGGTGGTTCGGCCATTGATCTCGCAAAGGCTGTTGCCGCATTGGTGACTAATCCCGACGGCGAGACCGTGAAGGACTATCTCGAAGGGGTTGGTCGTGGGCTGAAGATTGTGCGGGCTCCGTTACCTTGTATCGCATTGCCCACCACATCGGGCACGGGGGCCGAGGCGACCAAGAATTCGGTCATCTCGTCGGTATCGCCCGCCTTCAAGAAGTCGTTGCGTTCCGATTTGATGGTGCCGAGCGTGGTGATTGTCGATCCGGAATTAACACTTGGCCTGTCACCTTCGACGACGGCTGCAACAGGAATGGATGCCATCACTCAGTTAATCGAGAGCTATGTCTCCAAGCGAGCGAAGCCGATCCCGCAAGCTCTTTGCCTGGACGGCTTGCAGTTCGCGTTGCCAGCAATCATCACGGCTGTGGAGCAACCAGATGACCTCGCGGCGCGCACGGCGATGAGTCATGCCGCATTGCTGTCGGGCCTGGCACTCGCGAATTCGGGATTGGGGCTGGCGCATGGAGTGGCTGCGGCGCTGGGAGTCACTGCCAACGTGCCGCATGGATTGGCGTGTGCAGTCATGCTGCCGACGGCCATGCGAGTCAACCAGCGTGTCGTTCCCGATCGCTTCGTCACCTTGGGCCGCGTGATGCGCGCTACCGTGGTCCGTTGTGACGCTTCGCATCCGTTGCAACGCTGGCATCAGGATGGGGCGGGATCACTGGATGACTGCGCGTATGCCGTGGCGATGATCGAGTTCCTCTGCGAGCGGCTACGTATCCCGCAGACGCTTGGTGCCTTAGGTATCAGCGAGTCTCAAATCGCAGACCTCGCGGCGGGTTCGCGTGGCAACAGCCTTGACGGAAACCCTGGCGAAGTGAGTCAGCCGCAGTTGATTGCACTGCTGCAGGCCATGCTCTGAGATGCTTTGTGATCGGGGCGGCATTGCATCATCTTGTTGACTCATGAGACGGCATCAGCCACTCGCAGTCCTGCCACTCCTTCTCACAAGGTCATGCTCCATGGGCTTCCGCTCGGTGTGTCGACTCCTCGCGTTCTCGTTGGTTGTCGTGGTGACTCCGCTGATCGCGCGGGCTCAGTGGCGGTTCGTCGTCACATTCTCGTCCGAGGTTCGCAAAGAGCCATTCAGTGGGCGTGTCTTGGTGTTGCTCAGTCAAAGGAATCCAGAACCACGCTTCGGGCCAAGTTGGTTCACTCCAGAAGTCTTCTGTTCGCAGGACGTGAAGGACTGGCAGCCTGGGACTCCGTTGGTCTTCGACTCCGAGAAACCAGACGGCGTGCTGAGCTATCCCGAACCGTTCGCGAAGCTCGACCTCAAAGGCTATCGGGTTCAGGCGGTGGCTCGCTTCAACACCTGGGAACGCGAGATCGGACGTGGTCCTGGCAATGGCTACAGTCAAGTCGAGACGATCACTCAGCCGGGCGATCAGCCGACGTTGACAATTAAGAGCCTCGTGCCGGAACCGCGCTATCAGGAAACTCAATGGGCGAAGCAGTTGCGGGTGAAGTCCGATCTTCTGAGCAAGTTTTATGGCCGTGACGTTTTTCAATTCGGTGCGGTGCTCTTGCCAGCGAGCTATTACGACGAGCCCGAGCGACGTTATCCGGTCATCTTTCAGATTCCTGGTTTCGGTGGCGATCACTACTCCGCAAACATCAACGAGCCGATCCGCGAAACGAATGGGCTGGGCGTCGAGTTCATTCGTGTGCTGCTCGATCCGTCGTGTCCATTGGGGCACCACGTCTTCGCCGATTCGGCCAATAATGGCCCGCGGGGCAGGGCACTCGTTGACGAGTTCATCCCGGAATTTGATCGTCGATTTCGTAGCATCGCGAAGCCTGCGGCCCGAGTAGTTACCGGTCACTCGTCCGGTGGTTGGAGCAGCTTGTGGTTGCAGGTGACCTATCCCGAAACCTTCGGCGGTGTGTGGAGCACCTCTCCCGACCCGGTCGACTTCCGCGACTTTCAGCAGATCAACCTCTATCGCTCGGGCGAGAACATGTATGTCGACGCGCAGGGCCAACCGCGACCGATCGCGCGCGTCGGCGGTGCGGTGCGTTTGTGGTATCGGGGTTTTGATCACATGGAATGGACGCTTGGCCCTGGAGGTCAACTACATAGTTTTGAAGCCGTTTTCAGTCCGCGCGGAGTTGATGGCAAGCCACTCTTGGTTTGGGATCGTCAGACCGGAGCGGTCAACATTCAGGCCGCGAAGCATTGGGAGCAGTACGACATTCGATTGGTACTCGAACGCAACTGGCAGACTCTGGGGGCGAAGCTGAAGGGTAAGCTGCGCGTCCACATGGGCGATCAGGACACGTTCTATCTGGAAGGAGCGACGCGGTTGTTGAAGGAGTCACTCGCCAAACTTGGCAGCGATGCCATCGTCGAACTGCATCCCGGCAAAGATCACGGCAACATTCTCTCTCCTGACTTCCGCGAACGCATGCGCCGCGAGATGGCTGAGCAAGTGCAGCCTGCAACCAAGTAGGCGGCAAACTCCGTCGCTTGGTCCTGTTTCGACAGTGCTTCAGGCTGAGCATGTCTGACCGAACGTTGGTCCGATCGGTGGAGCACTGCTGCCGTGATGGTCTCTCGGTTTGATTTTTCAGAGTTCACTGCCCTTCACGGAGCCGCTATGAGCACTGTTTTGGACCGCTTTCGATTGGATGGCCGACAGCTTTTTATTACCGGCGGCAGTCGCGGGTTAGGACGAGAAATGGCATTGGCCATCGCGAGTGCCGGGGCGAATGTGATTCTGGTGGGACGCGACGCGGCGAGCCTCGCTCAGACCGCTGACGACATTCGCGCGTTGGGACGCGTGGCTCAGACGATTGAAGGAGATGTCGGAATTCCGACCGAGTGCGAACGGGTCTGTGGGGAGGCTCTCGAACGCTGTGGGCCGATTGACATCCTCATCAACAACGTCGGTGGGCGGCGCGTGAATATCCCGACGCAAGATATGCCACTTGAAACTTGGCAGCAGATTCTCGATCTGAATCTCACGAGTACGTTTCTCTGCACCAAGCACATCGGTGGAGCCATGGTAGAACGTGGTCGGGGCGGTCGAGTCATCAACATTGCGTCGATTTCCGGTCTGGTCGCTAATCGTGGGATTGGTGGGCGGAGTTACGAGACTTCGAAAGCCGCCGTCATCCAGTTCACACGCGCGGTTGCAGTCGACTGGGCTCCGCAGCGAGTCACTGTGAATGCGATCTGTCCAGGTGGCTTCATGACCGAGCCCAATGTGAAGTGGTCGCAGCAAAACCCCGCGATCATCGAGTCTTTCAAGTCGCAGATCCCGATGGGTGATTTCGGGCAACCGGAAGACCTCGGGCCGCTCGCGGTGTATTTAGCAAGCGATGCCGCGCGATATGTCACCGGAGCGGCTTTCGTGATTGATGGCGGTTACACCTTGCTGTGATGAGATTCACTTTCAGTCGCCTGGAAATAAGAAAGCTTCTGTGATGACCAGCATTCCTCGGCGCCATCATTGGCGTTGGTTCATGGCCACTGTCGTTGGTTGGCTGATTGCCACAACGGCAACGGGAGCTGAGCCGGTCTTGCTGAAGACCGGACGGCGTAGTGACGGCTTACCAAGTGTCATTGCTCATCGCGGCTCCAGTGGAGAACGCCCCGAACACACTCGCGCGGCTTATCAGCTCGCGCTGGAGCAAGGGGCTGATCTCATCGAGATGGACTTACAACTCACTCGTGACGGAGTGCTTGTGGGACTGCATGACACGACACTCGATCGGGTGACCGATGTTGCTGAACATCCCGAGTTCGCTGCCAAACGCCGTGCGAACAAGGACGGCAAGCTGGTGTGGTGGGTCCGTGACTTCTCGTTTGCGGAACTGCGGACGTTGCGTGTGCGGCATGTCGTCAATGGCCAGCCCACCGACTTCGATCGTCGTGAAGTGATCCCAACGTTCGTCGAGCAAATCGCGTTGGTCCGCGCGTACAATGCCCAGACCAAATCTCGCATCGGACTATGTCCAGAACTCAAGAATGTGGCGGGCCAGAAAGCCACGGGACTCGATTTAGAAGCGGCCTTTGTCAAAGCCATTCATGACCAGCGATTGGAAGACGATGAGTCATTGCCAGTTGTTGTGCAGTGTTTCGAACTCGAAACCATCGAGCGACTGCGGCAGCGCACCAAGCTGCCGTTGGCTTTCCTCTCCAGTGACCGACCCAACGAACACCAAATGAGTCGTATTCTGGAAACGGCGAATCTGCTCGCCGTGAATGTCAAAGCGCTGCAACCCGCTGACTCACCAGAGTGGATTCGGAGCCTGCATCGCAGTGGCCTGGGAGTCATCGCCTGGACCTACAAGGACAACGTGCCGCAGATCCAAGCGGGAATTGAAAGTGGCCTGGATGGATTCTTCACCGACTTCCCGGCGGCGGGTGTCGTCGCGAGAACGAAGGCGGCAACTCGGCTGTTCAAAGACTGATGAAACTTGGCGGCGCGAAGGATGTGGCGATTGCGATGTTGGCTCGACGAACTATCGCTTTGAGCCTTGATACGGTGCGATCAAATCTTCGAACGAGGCATTCTGAATTCCGGACTGTTGCAATTCGTTGCGGCGCGATGCCACGAAGACGGCAGCGGATACTTTCAGGAATTCATCCTTCTGGTCGGTCTTCACACCGTCCATTCGCTGCACCACTTGTTCAACCCAACCGGGATGCGTCTTCATCGCTGTCGACATGAACTCGACAAACATGCTCAGTTCACGAAAGTTCTTGTCAGCGATCGAATTGCTGACGGGAGCAATAACTTTCGCCACAGTTTCAACAGTCTGCGAAGGGAACGTCACAAACAAATCGAGGTCATGCACGATGTTGTGATGGCCTTGCACCTTGTCGCCCGCCTTCTCTGCGTGGTCCATGCGCAGGTGCATGATGGCTTGAGCTTTGATGGCCTTGGGAAGTACCGGACTTTTGTATTCCCCTTCGCACAGCAGCAACTGCCGATTGCCCGAGCGGTGCAGCACTTCAATGGTGCCATTCGAGCCATCGCCCGCATCGCCTTTCCACAAAGTTGGACTGACGGGAGTGAGCTTGAATTGCGAGATCTCCATCACACGCCACACACCAACGGCAGCTTCGGGGTTGTGAGTGAAGTAATGATAGACGGCGGGATCAGCGCCCATGCCGATCGTCGGTAGACGGCGAAACAGACTGCGGTTCTTAAGCACGGTCTCCACGCGCTGGCGGCTGTCCGCTGGCAGTTGGTCGAGCGGTAAATCAGCGAGTGCTTGCTCCAGGACCTTCGATGTCGAAACTCCCTTTTGCAGGATGTCGACTTTGATCGGCGGCATCTGCTTGTCTTCGGCTCGGCAAGCACTTGCGAACAGGCCGCAGAAGGCCAGCAATGTCGAGATCAATCCGCCAGAGATGCGAAACGCGAGCATCCGAACCCCTTCGCTTTGTCAGTGCGTTCGAAAGACGGGATTGAGCATCAGCCCTGCGATCGCGACTCGCGGCGCGGACTTCTGTGAAGAAAGCCCGAGCGGTCGAAGTGACACGACTCCCGGTTCAAACTCAGCGACCGAGTCCGTAGGCATCTCAGCGAGAGACAATTCGCGACATCTCTTCCAAGAGAGTCTTCGCGCATTCTCCCCTCGATTCGGAACTCGATACGACCCCTAACATCGGCAGAGCCAGACGCTTGCCATCAGCGAATGTCTGTCTGCATCGAACATCGGCTCCAGCCGAGATTCTAAGCCAACCGGCACTGACAGAGCGGAAGCCATGCACGCGAGGCCCGCCGCTTACTTCGAGTCTCGATCTTTAATCCCTTTGGTCAGCCGGATGTTGCCAGATTCCTGTGTTGGAACGACCGGGTCGAAGGTCACCGTGTATGGCAATTGGCCGTGGCGATGAAAACTTCCGCCAGTGACTCCGGTCGAAACTTCTTGAGGCACTGAGCCAGACTTATACGGGCCGACTCCCAGAACGTTCCACGAGTTCTGGTCGGAGACCGCCAGTGACACTCCTCCCGAACCCAAGATGCGATGGGATTTCGCGTCGTAAGCGACAATGCCAATTTTGGCAGTGCCACGCTGTTGGCTGCGAGTCACAAGCTTTAACTCCGGCAGACTGAGCATGCCGGGCAGGACGACTTC
>Ga0172372_10010880_pt1 | contig 11617 bp, 10 predicted proteins | sample LakKiv5m_2_FD_114544 | JGI IMG/M metagenome (GOLD analysis project Ga0172372, IMG submission 114544) | Freshwater microbial communities from Kabuno Bay, South-Kivu, Congo - kab_092012_9.5m | ecosystem: Environmental > Aquatic > Freshwater > Lake | place: Democratic Republic of the Congo... | reverse complement strand
GCTTGATGATGGTCGAACCGCGCCGCGGCGGTGCAGCCTCGCTCAGCCCTCAAGCGCTTGTCAAAACCGGGCAGAGCGCAGACACTGGAACAATGGTTTCCACAACACCTGAACCCGAACCCTCCCCGCTGTCGGACGGGTCAGACATTGCCGCCCCGCCTTCCCGCCAACCAGTACTGGGTCCGGGTGCGCCCTTTCGTTGGCTCAGACGCGGCGCCGCTGATCTGGCCGCCCGTCCCTGGCCATCGATTTTCTACGGCCTGTGCTTTGCGGCGATGGGCTGGTTGCTGGGCTACAGCCTGCAGAGATCACCCGGTCTGATGATGGCGCTCACCGGGGGCTTTCTGCTGGTCGGCCCATTCATGGCAATCGGTCTGTACGAGGTCGCACGCTGCCGCGAGGCGGGCGAGGCCTGCGACCTGTTAGCAACGACCACGGCATGGGGCCGGAACCTGGGCAATTTCGCGATCATGGGCGTCGCGCTCGGTGTGATTCTTGCCCTCTGGGCCCGCTCGAGCATGCTGGTCATCGCTGTCAGCTTTACCTGGGAAATCCCGACAGCCAGCACCTTGATCAAAGAGATCCTGGCTGGCCAACATCTTGAATTTGCGCTCGCATGGCTGGGCGTCGGTGCCCTGTTCGCTGGCCTGGTGTTCGCGTTTTCAGTGATTGCCATTCCGATGATGCTGGATCGCGGCACCGATGCAATCAGTGCGATGGTCGCAAGCGTATCCGCGACCTTCACTCACCTTCCGGTGATGTTGCTCTGGGCGGCCCTGATCGTGGCCCTGATCATCGCAGGCTTCGCCAGCTTCTTTGTCGGTCTGATCGTGACCGGACCCCTGGTGGGGCTCGCGAGCTGGCACGCCTACTGCGAAATTGCCGGCCGCCCGGCAGATCAGCACGCTGCAGACTGACCGCAGTCTCCAGCCCAACGGGCAAGCTGACAAACATTTGTCATTGATCAGCAACAATCTCTACTGTAAGCTTACGCTGACACACTCGTGTGCCCCTAAGTGCCCATGTGGAGGGCCGATTGAACCGTTCCACGTCCGAGAAGTCTCCGCAGAACCGACGGTCTGAGCGACTTCGCCTCCCCGAGCGTTATGCCTCGTCCGTGCCCCCCGACCGGGTGCACCCGGGGATTCCACGCGCGCGCCTGCAGGTGCTGGCGAATGCCGCGCTGGACCCGGACCCCGTCCGGTTCCGGCGTGCGGCCCAGCGTCTGCTCACCCAATGCCGGGATGCGGAACAATTTCTCGAGGAAGGCATCAGCGGCACAGCCATGGCACTGGGCACCTGGTGTGAACAAGACCAGATTGGCCTGGATGCGGTGGCGAGGGCGACCGAGCGGCTCGAGGAACTGGTGTTCGAAATTGCGGACGAATACCTGAGCCGCAGCGCGGCCGGATCAACGGCGCGGTCCATTCTGTTGACACGAGCCCCTGGCAATCACCACACGCTGGGCTCATTCATTGCGGCCGAATTGTTCAACTGGCATGGCTGGGCGGTTGTTTCAGGGCCTGGGATCGAGGGCGATCGGGTGATCCAGACACTGGCCAGCGAGCGGATCGATGTGCTGGGGGTCACCGTTTCCGAGGATCGAGATCTGCTCCCTGCCCATCGCCTGATCTCGCATGGCCGATCGGTCTCGCGCAATACCGACCTGATCGTCGTGGTCGGCGGCACCCAGGCCTTTCTTCGCGCCGACCTGGCCCGCGAGGTCAATGCCGACCTGGTCGCAACACACGTCAGCCGCGCACGAATCGACCTGCTGCGCATGCTTCGGGCTCGCCAGAGCGCATCAGCGCGGCGCTGACCGCTCGACGCCCTGCCCCCCAGGCCACGCAGCGACACCGCGCCGGCCTCACTTCTACAAAACCGTTGCACAATTCGTCCGTAGCCGTCCATCGCGACGGCGACCTTGTGTATGGCGCGCTCCTGGACCCACTCATGAATCACGATGACCTGCCTCTTTATCCGTTTGTCCGAACTTGCCCTTTTCATCCCCCCGAGGCGCTGGGCGCCGCCCGCCCGCAGCGGCCGGTCCTGCCTGTGCGCCTGTGGAACGGCGAGCGGGCCTGGGTGCTGACCCGACAACAGGAGATCCGCCAGGTGCTGGCGGACGATGAACGCTTCAGCGGCCGCTTCGGGCAGGACGGCTTTCCGACGGTGACCGCGGCACGCGTCACAGTCGATCGCAATGAACGGGCGTTTGTCGGCATGGACAACCCCGACCACGATCGTTTCAGGCGGATGTTCACGCAGGAGTTCAGCGTCCGGCGGATGCTGGCTCTGCAACCCCGCATTACCGAAATCGCTGAATCACTGGTCGACCAGCTGATCGAAGCAGGCCCGCCGCAGGACCTGATCGCGATGCTTGCGGTCAAGTTCCCCTCGCTGGTCATGTCGCTTCTGTTCGGCTCGCCCTATGAGGATCATGAATTCATTATCACCTGTGCGGCCGCACGGCATGGGCTGAGGCAAAGTCCCGACGAGGCCGAGCGCAGGGCGCGCGAACTGGCTGCCTACGTCGGGACACTGATCGACGCCCGCATGGCCGAGCCTCGCGACGACATGCTGTCGCGCATCATTGCCGAGCATGTTCGCCCGGGCCACCTGAGCCGCGATGAATTCGCGGAGATCGGGGCAATGATTCTGCGTGCCGGTCACGATACGACCACCAACATGATCGGCATGGGCGCCCTGCTGCTCATGCGAGACGCGGCGCTGCGCACGCGACTGATCGAGCGCCCCAGCGACATCCGCGCGGCGGTCGAAGAGTTTCTGCGATTTGTCAGCCCGGTACAGTTCTCGCCGCGGCGCGTGGCCCGGGTCGATGTCGAACTGGCTGGTGTGCCTATCCGCGCGGGCGAAGGCCTGTTCATTTCGCTCCCTTCTGCCAATCGGGACGAGGCGGTTTTCGCAGCGCCCGACCAGATCGATATCGATCGTGACAACAGCCGCCACCTGACCTTCGGCTTCGGCATTCATCAATGCCTGGGGCAGATCCTGGCGCGGGTCGAGCTTCAGGTCATGTTTGGCGTTCTGCTCGCGCGTCTGCCGGGTCTCCAGTTGGCCGTCCCGGAAGATGAAGTGCAGTTCAAACACGACATGCAGATCTACGGCGTGCACCATCTACCGGTTCGCTGGTAGGGCGGCCAAGCGGGCACAGCGGGTAAACTTTCGCTTCGCATTCAGTGCAGGGGCAGGAGCAGATCATGAAAGTGATCGTGGACGAATCAAAATGTGTAGGCGCCGGGCAGTGTGTCTGGGTGGCACCGCAAGTCTTTGATCAACGCGAAAGCGACGGCATTGTTATCCTGCTGCAGCCCGAACCGCCCGAGGCATTGCATGATTTCGTTCGGGAAGCGGTCGCAGTCTGCCCCGCCGCTGCAATCCGTATCGAGGAATGATCGATTTACCGAGGAGACCTTCAATCATGAAACGTACCTTCATCAAAGCGCTGGCCGCCACTCTGGTCGTCGGCTCGGCCGGTATCGCCCTGGCCCAGGAGTTCCCGAGCAAGCCGATCCGACTCGTGATCCCCTTTCCTCCGGGCGGCGGCACGGACTTCGTGTCGCGGATCGTCGGCACGCGTCTGGGCGAGATGACCGGCTGGAACGTGATTCTCGAAAACCGGCCCGGCGCCGGGGGCAATATCGCGATCGAATCGGTTTCCAAGGCAGCTGCCGACGGCTACACGATTGTGATGGGTCAGTCCGATAACATGATGCTCGGACCCTACCTCTACAAGAACCTCAGCTACGACTCGGTCAAGAGCTTCTCGCCCATCGCTGCCGTCTCGGTCGCGCCGCTGGTCATCGTCAGCAAGGTGGGCTCTTCGATCAACGACCCGGTCTCGATGATCGCCCAAGGCAAGTCCGCCAAGGGACTGCTTTGGGCGCAGGCGGGCAACGGAACGCTGGGCCATCTTTTTGGGGAACAGTTCAAGGATGTGGCCAAGATCAGCCTGACTCAGGTTGCCTACAAGGGCGCAGCCCCTGCGATGACCGACTTGATCGGTGGTTCGGTCGACGTGGCCATCCTGTCGATCGGCTCGGTGATCCCGCACATCCGTTCGGGCAAGGTTCAAGCGGTTGCGGTCACCTCGGCCAAGCGCTCCCCCGTGCTGCCTGATGTCAAGACCATGGCTGAGGGGGGGTTGTCCGATATTGACGTCAACGTCTGGCTCGGCCTCTTCGCTCCCGCAGGGACACCGGCTGCAGTGGTCAACAAAATCAACGAGGCGGTGAACAAGGTGCTGAAAGACCCCGATGTCGTCGGCAAGATCACCAAGGCCGGCGTCTCGATGGGAGGTGGCTCGTCCGCCGAGTTTGCCGCCTTCGTCAAGACCGACTACGCGCGCTGGGGCGATATTGTGCGGAAATCCGGGGTCAAACTCGACTGATCCGGGGACACCGCCTTGCAACTCGAAGGCATTCGGGTCGTCGACCTGACACGCATCCTCTCTGGACCCTTTTGCTCGATGTTTCTCGGCGACATGGGTGCCGAAGTCATCAAGGTCGAGGATCCGTCGGGGGGCGACCCGATCCGCAGCCAGGGGGGCACCACCCCTGACGGCTTCTCGCTCTACTTTGCCACTTTCAATCGCAACAAGCGATCGATCACGCTCGACTTGCGCAGCCCAGCCGGACGCGATGTACTGGCCCGGCTGATCGCCAGCGCCGATGTCCTGGTCGACAACTATCGCCCCGGCGTGCTGGAGCGGATGGGGTTCGACCGCAAGGCACTCGATGCGCTGAAGCCCGACCTGATCGTTGCGCATGTCACCGGGTTTGGCGAGGACGGCCCCTACGCGGAGCGTCCGGCCTTCGATTTCATCGCCCAAGCAATGAGCGGCTTCATGAGTGTGACGGGCCAGGCCGAAGGACCGCCGACACGGGCCGGGCCGCCCATCTCGGATCTGGTCGCGGGCGCCTACGCTGCCATGGGTGTGCTGGCCGCGCTGGTCCGCCGGGCCCGGACCGGCCAGGGCGAAAGCCTGAGCACGTCCTTGACCGACGGCATGATCAGCATGCTCGCCTTCATGGCCAGCAACTACTTCGCGACGGGGCAGGTGCCGCAGCGAACGGGTAATGATCACGGGCTGGTGGCACCCTACGGCTTGTTCGAGGCGCTCGACGGACAAGTCGCGATTGCGCCCAGTAACGACACGGTCTATTTCAAGCTGATCGACGCGCTGGGCGTCCCTGAGCTGCGCGACCACCCCGATTTCCGGACCCCTGCAGACCGCTTCGCCCGTCGTCCTGGTATCAATGAAGTCATCAACCAGGTCACCCGGACGCGCCCGATCGAGCACTGGGTGAGCGTACTGAACGCAGCAGGTGTTCCCTGCGGGCGGGTCCTGAATCTGCAACAGGTCTTTGATGACCCGCAGGTTGCCCATCAGCAAATGCGACTGCGGATCGACCATCCCCAGCACGGACCGATGGACGTGCTGGGCTTTCCGATCAAATTCACTCAAGAGCCCTGCCGTATCCATCGTCTGCCGCCCGAACTGGGCGCAGACACCGAGCCGGTCTTGCGGGCCCTGGGCCTTGACGATGACGCGATCGCCCATCTGCGTCAGGGTCGGGTGATCTGAGCCCCCGCCCGTTTCGAAGGAGTCTTCCATGCACCCGCTCGATCAACAATCAGACCGCTTCGTTCTCGTCACCGAATCCGGCACGCGTGATGGTTTTCAGGCCGAGCGCGAATTCATTCCGACCGACTTCAAGATCGCGGTCATCAATGCCATGATCGACGCCGGGGTGCGATCGATCGAGGCCACCTCGTTTGTCTCGCCCCGGGCGATTCCCCAGCTGGCCGACGCGGGCGAGGTGCTGGCTCGGGTCGAGCGCCGGCCCGGCGTTCGGCTGACCGCTCTGGTCCCCAACGCACGCGGCGCCGAGCGCGCAGCCGCCGCACAGATCGATGCGATGATCTGCTTCGTATCGGCCAGCGAAAGTCATTGTCAGGCCAACCTGAATAAGCCCATCAATGCTGCGCTGGCCGATGTCGCCGAGTTTTTGCCCATCGCAGAACGATTTGGGGTCACCGTGCGCGGAGCCATCGCCACCGCCTTTGGTTGTCCCTTCGAGGGCGAGGTCAGTCCCGATGCGCTGCTGCGCATCGCCGAGTTCTACCAGCAACATGGAATCAGCGAGCTCACCTTGGGCGACACGACCGGCATGGCCACGCCGCCGGTGGTCGAGCGCGCAGTACGTGCGCTGCGCGACCGCTTCCCGGCCCTTCGGATCGCCCTGCACTTCCACAATACCCGCGGCGTGGGGCTCGCCTGCGTGATGACCGGGCTGCAACTCGGCATCCGCGAATACGAGGCTGCGATCGGTGGGCTGGGCGGCTGCCCCTTCGCACCGGGTGCCACCGGCAACATCTGCACCGAAGATCTGGTCTACCTGCTGCACGAGTGCGGCTACGAGACCGGGATCGATCTCGACCGCTTGTGCCAGGTCGCACGAGACGTGGAGCAGCACGTCGGCCGCGCCCTTCCCGGACAGGTCATGAAAGCGGGGCCGCGGCTGAAGCGCACACCGCTTGACCAGGTACGGCGCGCGGTCGGCTGAGGTCGACCCGGCTCAAGCCCTCACTTTCTCGCGATCAATCCGGTCGAGCGCCCGCCAGCCGACCGTTGGATTCAAACAGGCGAACCAGCGCCCAGACCGCCCGGTTGGCGGGCGTCGAAATGCCCAGACGCTCGCCATCGCGCACAATCTGACCGTTGATCCAGTCGATCTCGGTGGGCCGTCCCCGCGCCAGATCCTGGGCAGTCGACGATCGTTGGCGAGGCATGGTCTCGGCAATTGACCGGATTGCCCCCTCGACGTCTTCAGCAAAAGCGACGCCTTGCGCCTGACCGACGGCCAACACCTCACGGACCAATTGGCCCATCAAGTCGCGAATGGCCGCCTCAGCGGTCAGCGTTGCATAGTCGAGCTGACTGATGGCCGAGATCGCGTTGTAGGCACAATTGACCATCAGCTTGCCCCACATCGCATCCATGACCCGGTCGGACAGCGTGACCGGAATACCCGCATCACGGAATCCGGCTGCGACCGTCTCAAGACGACCCGCATCGACCGGCCGCTCCGGCAAGCTCCCCATCATCAACGAACCCCCGCCGTGATGGATCACCTCGCCCGGCCCGGCCAGTGCGGTCGCGACATAGACAACCGTGGGGACGACCGGCCCCGGCCACGCGTCGGCAATCGTTCGGGGATTGGCCACGCCATTCTGCAGACTCAGGATCAGGCAATCTTCGGCCAGAAGCGGCTGCAGGGCGCGCGCCGTCTCCGCCGTATCACGCGATTTGACGCACAGAAGCACCAACCGGGCGCCGCGTGCCGCCTCGAGCGCAGTGTCCGCCTCGACCCTGACCGCGGACACCGTGCCCGCCTCCTGCATGCGAAGGCCGTGCGTCCGGATCGCGCCCACATGCGCCTCGCGGCCAATCAGCGTGACCGGGTACCCGGCGCGGGCCAACCGACCGCCATAAAAACTGCCGACAGCGCCCGCCCCCACCACGACGATTCGATCCATGCCCCCCTCCAGTCGGGTGATAATGCGACTTTGAACGTCTGCACTCTACCGCAATGGCCGACCCCATCCGCGCATTCGACCACTTCATCAATAACCGTCATGAGACTGCAGCCGATGGCCAGTTGCTTGACCTGATCGACCCGTCGACCGGTCTGATCAGCGCCAAGATTGCGCGGGGCGGGCCGGCGGACATCGACCGGGCCGTCATGAGCGCGCGCCGAGCCTTCGAAGGACACTGGGGCGCCCTGTCAGCGCTCGAGCGGGGGCGACTGTTGCGACGCCTGGCCGATGCGGTGCTGGACGATCAGCGCACCCTGTCGGCACTGGAATCACAGGACACCGGCAAGCCGCTCCGACAGGCGCTGGCCGACGCCGTCGCGCTGTCCCGTTACTTCGAGTTCTACGCCGGCGCCGCCGACAAGCTGCACGGCGAAACCCTCCCTTCCGCCAGTGGACTGACCGTCCTGACGATCCGCGAGCCTCACGGTGTCACGGGTCACATCATCCCCTGGAACTACCCCATGCAGATCTTCGGGCGCTCGGTCGGGGCGGCGCTTGCGACCGGCAACGCCTGCGTGGTCAAGCCGGCCGAGTGGGCATGCCGATCGTTGCTGCGTGTTGCTGAACTCGCCGCCGGGATCGGCCTTCCGGCAGGGGCGCTGAATATCGTGACCGGCCTGGGCAGCGAAGCCGGCCAGGCCCTTGCGGATCATCCTGGCATCGACCACATCTCGTTTACAGGATCGACGGCAACCGGTGCCCGGGTTGCGCAGGCGGCCGCACGGCGCCACAGCCCTGTCACACTCGAGTTGGGCGGCAAATCACCGCAGATCATCTTTGGCGATGCCGACCTGGACGCTGCAACGCCGGTCGTTGTCAACGCAATCATCCAGAATGCCGGTCAAACCTGCTCGGCAGGCAGCAGAGTGCTGGTCGAACGGAACATCGCTCCAGCCCTCCTCGAGCGCCTGGCGGCTGCGTTTTCCGCACTCCGCGTGGGCCCCGCATCCGATGACCTCGATCTCGGCCCGCTGATTTCGGCGCGACAACGCAGCCTGGTCCAGCAATTTCTCGACCAGGCCGAGGCCTCGGACATCCCAGTCCTGGCACGGGGCACGATTACCGAGCACGCGCCGGCCGGCGGCTATTACCTGGCGCCCGTGCTCCTGGGTGAGGTACCGGACGACCATCCAGTCTGGCAACAGGAGATCTTCGGACCCGTGCTGGCTGCTCGAGCATTTGCCGACGAGGCGGAGGCCCTGCGACTGGCGAACGGCACCGACTACGGCCTGGTTGCGGGCGTCTGGACGCGCGACGGCGCGCGACAAATGCGCCTTGCGCGACGACTGCAATGTGGACAGGTATTCATCAACAACTACGGCGCCGGGGGCGGAATCGAATTGCCCTTTGGTGGCGTGAAAAAAAGCGGCTACGGACGCGAAAAGGGTTTCGAAGCCCTCTACGGGTTCACTGCGCTCAAGACCATCAGCCTGCGACACGACTGAGCCACCTGCTGCGCACCATTTGCCGAACACCACGACAGTCATCCGGACAGTACAGGGATCGAACATGAGACTTGAAGGCAAGACCGCTTTGATCACGGGCTCGGGCTCGGGCTTTGGCGAGGGCATCGCGCTTCGCTACGCTCAGGAAGGCGCCCATATCGTTGTCAATGACATTGATCACCAACAAGGTGAACGGGTGGTCGAGGCCATCCGGGCTGCGGGCGGTCGGGCAGTCTTCGCGGCCGGAGATGTGTCGCAAGGCGAAGCCATGCAGCGGCTCCTCGATTGCGCGCTGAGTGCGTTCGGCGATCTGTCGATCGTGGTCAACAATGCCGGCGTCTCTCATCGCAACCAGTCCCTGCTCGAGGTCAGCGAGGCCGACTTTGATCGAGTGTATGCCATCAACGTCAAGAGCCTTTATTGGGCGGCGCGTTGCTTCGTCCCGCATTTCAAACAGCGCGGCGGTGGCGTGTTCGTCAACATTGCCTCGACCGCGGGCGTGCGCCCGCGTCCGGGTCTGGTCTGGTACAACGGCAGCAAGGGCGCGATGATCACGATCACCAAAGGCATGGCGGTCGAACTGGCGCCCCATCGTATCCGGGTCAATGCCATCAATCCGGTGGCCGGCGAGACGCCTCTGCTGAAGACCTTCATGGGCGAGGACACCCCCGAACGCAGAGCGCAATTTGTCTCGACGATACCCTGGGGCCGGTTCTCACAACCCGAGGACATCGCCAACGCCGCGCTCTTTCTCGCCTCCGACGAGGCCGACATGATCACCGGCGCATGTCTCGAAGTCGACGGTGGTCGCTGCGTCTGACCCGATCGCACCCCAATGAACCGGCACGGCACAGCGATGGCAGACGATGCGGGCCCGATCGCCTACATTGCCCGCACGCACGCGTGGTACGACGCTCTGGGCACCGGCAACCGTTACCGTTATGCCGAGCACGTCGACGTGCCCTTCACGCGGCTCGCTCGACCGCTCGCACAGTCGATCGTTGCTCTTTTGACCACCGCCGTGCCTTACGATGCCTCACGAGGCGATCAGTCCGTAAAAGCCCCGTACAACGCCGCAGCCAAGTTTTACGCGCCGTACTCCTTGCCCAGCGAGCAGGATCACGACCTGCGTGTCGGTCATGTCAGCATCAACCGTCGTGAGATGGTCGACGATGCAAACTGCTGGTTCCCCATGCCCGCCTTGCGGCGCGCTCGCGCGTCGGGTCGCGTCGGTGCGATCGCAAGGCATGTCTACGGCGTCCCCACCAACCGCAGTCAGCGGCACACGATCGAGGTCGATGCGCCCGAGGTGCTGCGACGCTGCCAGTCCGACGGGGTCGACGCAGCCATCCTCGTTCCGAACTGCCCGGTCTGCCACCAGACGATGTCGCTGGTCGCCCGCCACCTGGAGGCCGCGGGCATTGCCACCGTCGTGATGGGCGCGGCGCTTGACATCGTCGAGCGCTGTGGCGTTGCCCGACTGCTTTTCAGTGATGTGCCGCTGGGCAGCGCGGCAGCCCTGCCGGGCGACCCGGGCTCGCAAGACAGCACCCTGGCGCTGGCGCTTGATCTGCTCGAGACGGCGGATGCACCCCGTACAACACTTTGGAATCCGCTTCGCTGGGCAGGCGACCCAGACTGGAAGCGTCACGTGTATGACGGGTCGTCGCTCACCCCGTCACAACTTCAGCACCATCGCGACGAGCTGGACGCACAGAAGCGCGCCGCACACCAGGTCCGCGACCGTACACTCGCGCTCAATGACCCACCCAAGCCTTCGCAGCCCATCCCCGCCGGCGCGGCACCCGCCCGGCTCTCGAATGACACAGGAGAATGAAGAAGATGGAAATCGTCGTACTGCCCGGAGACGGCATCGGACCCGAAATCACTGCCGCAACCGTCGAGATGCTCGAAGCCTGCTCGCAGCGGTTCTCGCTGGGTCTTAAACTGCACCACGATCTCGTGGGTCTGGCCAGCCTCGAACAACATGGCATGACCGTCCGCCCCGACCTGGTCGAGCGCGTCAAGGCAGCAGACGGCCTGGTGCTCGGACCCTTGTCCACGATCGAAATGAGTGACGATGACATCCAGGTCAATCCGTCGAAATTTTTTCGGAAGACCCTCGACCTGTACGCCAATATCCGCCCGGCGCGCACCTATCCCGAGTTACCACAGCGAGTCGGAGCCTTCGATCTCGTGGTGGTCCGCGAAAACACCGAAGGCTTCTACGCCGACCGCAATATCGAATCGGGCGGCAGCGAAATGCTGATCACCCCCGACGTGGTGGTGTCGCTGCGACGGATCACGCGATTGTGTTGCGAGCGGATTGCGCGAGCCGCCTTCGAGCTCGCCCGCGCGCGCCGCAAACACCTGACCATCGTGCACAAGGCCAACGTCCTGCGCATCGGTGACGGGATGTTCATCGACAGTTGTCACAAGATCGGCCAGGACTACCCCGACGTGACGATCGACGCCTTCATCGTGGATGCGATGATGGCCCACGTGGTGCGAGCGCCGCAACGATTCGACGTCATTGTCACGACCAACAT
>Ga0172372_10010879_pt1 | contig 11617 bp, 10 predicted proteins | sample LakKiv5m_2_FD_114544 | JGI IMG/M metagenome (GOLD analysis project Ga0172372, IMG submission 114544) | Freshwater microbial communities from Kabuno Bay, South-Kivu, Congo - kab_092012_9.5m | ecosystem: Environmental > Aquatic > Freshwater > Lake | place: Democratic Republic of the Congo... | reverse complement strand
CTTGGGTCGTACTTAGAAAGAGCTTCTTTTTGCTTTTTTGTTAACTTAGCCATTGTTGTTTATTTATACTTCCCAAGGGGCTTTACCAGAAACTGTGATACCCATGCTGCGCGCGGTACCCGCAACCATTTTCATGGCTGATTCTACTTTGAAAGCATTAAGGTCAGGCATTTTCGTCTCAGCAATGACCCGTACCTGATCCCAGGTTACAGATCCTACTTTAATTCTATTTGGCTCCGCAGAACCGCCCTTTACTTTTGCAGCTTCCAACAGCAGATTCGCAGCTGGAGGAGTTTTTACTACAAAGTCAAAAGTCTTGTCAGAATATACTGTAATCAACACAGGCAATACCGTTCCCATCTTCTCTTGGGTACGTGCATTGAACTGCTTACAGAACTCCATGATGTTCAAACCCTTGGAACCAAGAGCTGGACCTACTGGAGGTGACGGGTTAGCCTGGCCACCTTTCACTTGTAGTTTTACATAACCAGTGATTTCCTTAGCCATTGCTTAGTCTTGTTTTTCTACTTGTATAAAGTTTAATTCAACAGGAGTATTGCGGCCGAAAATTTTAACCATAACGTTAAGCTTTTTCTTTTCCTCAAATATCTCCTCAATTGTCCCAGTAAACCCACTGAAAGGACCGTCCATTACTTTTACGGCCTCTCCGACTATAAATGGGGCTTCTTGCTTCTCGGCAAACTCATCAATCTCTTCAACCTTACCTAAAATACGGTTGACTTCGGATTGACGTAATGGTTCAGGGGTTTTGGAAGCTCCCCCCTGGTTTGATCCAAGAAAACCAATTACTCCTGGGATACTCGTAATTACGTGATTGGCTTCACCATTCGATAAGTCCGCATTGACCAACACGTAACCAGGAAAGAAATTCTTCTCCCGTACACGCTTCTTGCCATTGCGCATCTCATATACCTTCTCAGAGGGGATCAACACTTCAGGAATAAATTCAGCAATTTTCTGTCTGAAAATCTCATTTTCCAGATAGTTCTTCGCCTTTTTCTCCTGTCCTGCGACTACTCTGAGTACGTACCACTTATGTTCAGCCATCCTGTAATGCTATTAGAATAAATCATAAAACCATGTCATGATATTCTCGAATCCTAAATCTACCGCACCAATAAATAGCGCAAAGATTAACGATGCTACCAATACCAAAATGGCACTGTTTTGAAGGAATGAAAACTTAGGCCATGTAACCATGTTTTTCATTTCGTCATACGACTCGAGGACAAAGTTTTTAAGATTCATAGTCTATATTCTTAGTGCACGGGCAGAGAGATTCGAACTCCCATCAATGGTTTTGGAGACCACTATTCTGCCGTTGAACTATGCCCGTGTAAAACGAACGTTCCAAAACGGAACGCAAAATTAGGGAAAATGTCTTTAGAAACAAATGCGATCCCAAAATATTCTTTGGGATCGCATCCTATGTTCTAATTAAGTATAATTAGTCGAGAATTTCAGTAACCTGACCGGCACCTACTGTACGACCGCCTTCACGAATCGCAAATCTCAAACCTTTTTCTAGTGCTACTGCAGCCAACAAGTTAACCTCGATGGTTACGTTATCACCAGGCATTACCATTTCTACGTTAGCTGGAAGTGTGATCTCACCAGTTACGTCAGTAGTTCTAAGGTAGAACTGTGGTCTATATCTGTTGAAGAAAGGAGTGTGACGTCCACCCTCTTCTTTAGAAAGAACGTAAACTTCAGCTTTAAAGTGAGAGTGAGGCTTCACAGTACCAGGCTTACAGATAATCATTCCGCGCTTGATTTGTGCTTTTTCAATACCTCTCAACAATAAACCTACGTTGTCACCTGCTTCACCTCTGTCCAAGATCTTACGGAACATTTCAACTCCGGTAACAGTAGACTTCAAGCCTTCTGCACCCATACCGATGATTTCAACTGGCTCACCAGAGTTGATTACACCTCTCTCGATACGACCTGTAGCAACAGTACCACGACCGGTGATAGAGAATACGTCTTCAACTGGCATTAAGAAGTCTTTGTCGATCAAACGCTCTGGAAGTGGAATGTAGCTATCTACTGCGTCCATCAATTCCATTACTTTCTCAACCCACTTCTCTTCACCGTTCAATGCACCAAGTGCAGAACCTGCGATTACAGGGATGTTGTCTCCGTCAAAGTTGTAGAAAGAAAGCAATTCTCTGATTTCCATTTCTACTAGCTCCAACAATTCAGGATCATCCACCATATCCACTTTATTCATGAATACTACCAGTTGAGGTACCCCTACTTGGCGAGCCAAAAGGATGTGCTCTCTAGTTTGTGGCATAGGTCCGTCTGTCGCTGCTACCACAAGGATAGCACCATCCATTTGAGCAGCACCTGTTACCATGTTTTTCACGTAATCCGCGTGACCAGGACAATCTACGTGTGCGTAGTGTCTCTTTTCAGTTTGGTATTCTACGTGAGAAGTATTGATTGTAATACCTCTTTCTTTCTCTTCTGGCGCGTTGTCAATAGAAGAAAAATCTCGTAATTCAGAAAGACCCTTCTTCGCCAATACCGTGGTGATGGCTGCAGTCAAGGTGGTCTTACCATGGTCTACGTGTCCAATGGTTCCGACGTTAACGTGCGGTTTGGAACGGTCGAAATTAGCTTTTGCCATGCTTGAAAATCCTCAGTTTAAGTTTTAAAATATGTTTAGATAATAAATTCTGTGTTGAGCCAACGACGGGAATTGAACCCGTGACCCCTTCCTTACCAAGGAAGTACTCTACCCCTGAGCTACGTCGGCTTTCACTACGCAGTGTACTCCGAAAAGTACAGAGCGGGAGACGAGGCTCGAACCCGCGACCTGCAGCTTGGAAGGCTGCCGCTCTACCAACTGAGCTACTCCCGCTTATACCCGATTGCTCGGTTACTTTTTTGGCCCTGCAAAACTACAAAATAAATTTGTTTTTTTTGCAAGCGTGGGGGAAACAGGATTCGAACCTGTGAAGACATATGTCAACGGATTTACAGTCCGTCCCAGTTGGCCGCTTTGGTATTCCCCCAACTGCGCTAAAATTGTAGGCTATTTATCCCTAGTAACTTTAACGGACTGCAAAATTATAGCCTTTTATCAAAGTATCAAAGTGAGTTCCTGAAAATTGAAAAAAAATTCTCCAAACACCCCTCAATCTTTTAGAAATCAAGGGATTAATTTTCCTCTTTTAGCAATTCTAAGTAATACGAATAATAGGATTGCAAGTCCTCTGACTGTTCCTTCTCCACTATCACCACCATTTTGTCCAATACACCCTCCTCCATCACAAAACCCATCAAGGTTTGAAAGGCCCCTAATCGCAAGAAATCCTTGGGATGGTTCTCCAAAATAGCAAGCAATCGGCGAATGGCCTTTTCCTTGTCGGAAACCTCCACATCCATGAAATAACTCCCGTAATACCCCATAAAATAATACAAACCCTCTCCACTCAACTTGGAAAAGATCTGCTCAAACCAGGGACCCTTGCCGAGAACCTTAGTTGAAATGTAATACTCTGCCAACCCAACAGCCATCCTGAAATTGGTCTCTCGCTCAAAGGTCTCCATCCACGAAAGCTCTACCACCGGATCAGCAACAGAAGCCAAACCCATCAATGCCGCACCAGCAACTAAATAGGAAGGGTCACGCGCCAAGCGGGTAAATACCCCCCGGTACCCAGAAGGATTCCACTCGGCAAGTACCTCTAAAGCACCCGCTCGAACCTTATTGTTCGGATCTTCCTCTGCCAATCGATAAATTTTCCCCTCCAATCCCCCTAAGATTTCCTTCCATTGATCCCCTCCCTGCAACAACGAAAGCCCGCGCTCCCGAATCGCAGCAAAAGAATCCTCTAGAGCCAAAGCCAATACAACCCCCAATTCTTCCGCAGCATCACGAGAAACCAAACTATCCAAAGCTTCATACCGCGCCACTCCGAGCTGCGATTCCTTAAACTGTCGCAAGTATTGCGCATGAGTCAATACCTGATTTCCTTTCATCAAAATCTCCTGCCCCTCGTTCACATAGACCAAACTGATTGGTGAATCATTTTCAAGGACAAGCTCTTGCTCCGCTTTCGTTACTTGAACTATTCTGGTTTTCCGTTCCTCTCCCTCGTACCAGCTAATCGTGATGGGCAACTGAAAAACGGGGGTTTGATTCAGGTCTTGCACCTGCGAAAAACGCAGGAGCAGATTTTCCGGCTGGGAATAATCCACCTCCACCTTCAACTCCGGGTGACCCTTTGCAAAAAACCATTGGTTAAAAAACCAATTCAAATCCCGACCACTCACCCTCTCCATGGCGAGACGTAAATCGTGTGCCTCCACCGCTTGAAAAGCATGTTGCGTCAAATACAAATTCAACCCTTTGAAAAAAGCAGCATCGCCCAACTCTCGGCGCAACATGTGCAAGACCAGCCCACCTTTATTGTAACTGTGCGCATCAAACAGATCTTCCGCATCCGCATAGTTGAAGCGAATTAATTCCTTCGGCTCAGCATCTGCCTCTGCTAAATAGCCTTCCTTCTCCACCACCAACTTCAAGTCCGCCTGGTCTTGACCGTAGCGCTTCTCATTCCAAAGGTATTCGCTGTAATTCGCAAAGGCCTCATTTAGGGTAAGATTGGACCAGGATTCGGCCGTTACCAAATCCCCAAACCACTGGTGAAAAAGTTCATGTGCAATGATGTAATCCCATTCGGAATCCAGTGCCTCACGCTCATCCAAGAGCAACTCTTCCATAAATATGGAAGCCGTAGTATTTTCCATGGCCCCAGATACAAAGTCCCGAACCACAATCTGATCGTATTTTTGCCAAGGAAATGGGACTCCAAGCCGCTTTTCAAAATAAGTAATCATTTCCGGGGTGGAAGCAAAAACCTTGGCAGCACCCTTTTCAAATCCTTTTTCTACATAATAGCCCAAGGGTAAATCCCCATGGGAAGCAGTCACCTTTGCAAAATCACCCACCGCAATCGCCACCAAGTAAGGTGCATGAGGAAGATCCATTTTCCAGTGATCTTTTCGCATGCCATTGCCCAAGGACTCCTCCTTGAGCAGACGCCCATTGCTGATGGATACCATGCTATCGGGCACAGTCAGCCAAATGTCATGCGTGAGGCGCTCGTTTGGCCGGTCAATCGTTGGAAACCACTTGCTCGAGTGCTGGGTCTCTCCCTGTGTCCAAAGCATGGTTGGCTTGCCTGGGATTGTATCCAAGGGATCGATAAAGTAGAGTCCCTTTGTATCGGTGATGGCCGCGGACCCTTCGCCTGAGTTTTTTTCAGGAAATGCCACATAATTGACCTCTAATTCCACGGTATCCCCAACGGACGCTTCCTCAGGCAAGTAAATCTGGATTTCCTGATTGTCATAGCGGTAAGAAAGTGTCTCTAGCTGCCCCTTATGCATCCAGGCCACTCGCCCAAACTCAAAATCTTGGGCATCCAGAACAACTATTTTTTGTGGATAGAAATAAGGCGTTAAACGAAGTTTGGCCTTGCCAATTACCTGCTGACTTTTCCAGTCAAATCGCAGATCCAAATCCATGTGAAGCAAGTCCATAGTTCGCGTAGCAGAAGCCTGATAGGGTAATTCATCCGCTAAACCCCAATTAATCTCCTGTTCTACAAGCAGCGTATCTACCGCATCAGACTCATCTGCTGAGAGCAACGCATTTGATTTACATCCCTCCAAAGCTCCTAAAAAGCACAGGAGTACGCCTACGGAGATAGAGGTTCTTAAATTAATTTTTGGACAAACAGGTTTTTGAATCATATTTGAAGAAATTCTAAGGAGCCAAGCATTGGCAACTTTAATTGGAAAAGCAAATTAGCAAGAATGTTTTCAGTTATCCTTCAAGACACTACCTATTGGGTTGAAAAAAGTGTAGGCGAAACTCGCGTCAACAAGCTATCCATTGCTTGGGATCTCAAATGGATGGGCGACCGTAAAATTCACCTCATCCAAGGTGCTCGTTCATTGGAAGCAGAGTTGCTTGCAATAGACCTAGAGGCCAAAACACTTCAAATTCGATTGGGTCACAAAACAACCACCCTCCAATTGAAGGATCGATTTGACCTGCTGCTTGAGAAAATGGGAATGAATTCCACAGGTGCCGGTAGTCTCAAAGAAATCAAAGCACCGATGCCAGGCCTGATTTTGGATCTGAAGGTGGCCCCTGGAGATTTGGTTAAAAAAGGAGATGTGGTATTGATCCTTGAAGCCATGAAAATGGAAAACAGCATCAAGTCCCTTGGTGATGGACTTGTGAAAGCAGTGAATGTCTCGCTCAAACAATCCGTAGAAAAAAACCAGGTACTCATCCAATTCTAATTGCTTTGCGTCTTTTTCAAAATTAATAGGAGAATCTAGCCTCATTTTTACTAGCCATTCAAATTTCTAAATGGAAGAAAGTATATTTGCTGGGTTGATTTACAAATTCAGCCAAAAACACTTTCGGAAAATTGATTTTTTGTCAACTTTCCATTTAGCGAAAACGAATAAATTCAAGTAATCCCTACCAATACATGAAATACAAACGCATTCTGCTCAAGCTCAGTGGAGAATCTCTAATGGGCGAAAAAAAATACGGCATTGATCCTGCAATCTTACAGCAATACGCGGAAGAAATTAAAAAAGTAAAGGACATGGGCGTGGAAATCGCCATCGTAATTGGAGGAGGTAATATTTTTAGAGGCGTACAAGCTGAAAAGTCCGGCATCGATCGAGTTCAAGGCGACTACATGGGCATGCTTGCGACACTAATCAACGCGATGGCGCTTCAAAGTGCCCTAGAACAAATAGGCTTGTATACTCGACTCATGTCTGGAATCAAAATTGAAAGTGTATGCGAACCTTTCATTCGCAGAAGAGCAATCCGTCACCTTGAAAAAGGTAGAATTGTGATTTTCGGTGCAGGGATCGGCAACCCTTATTTCACTACGGACTCTACCGCTGCACTACGAGCCATTGAAATTGAATCCGATGTGGTGCTGAAAGGCACCCGCGTGGACGGAGTCTATACCGCAGATCCGGAAAAGGATGCCACCGCCACCAAATACCAAAACATTACTTTCTCAGAGGTTTACAAGAAAAATCTCAATGTCATGGACATGACAGCATTTACACTTTGCCAAGAAAACAACCTCCCCATCATCGTGTTTGACATGAATAAGTCTGAGAACCTTGCCAAACTAGTACAGGGAGAACACATAGGAACGCTGATTACTGTATAAACGAACCAGACTCATGGAAGAAATCGAATTGTATTTGGACGAAGCCAAGGAATTGATGCAAAAAGCTATTGACCATACGGCTTCAGAATTGGTAAAAATCAGGGCAGGCAAAGCCATGCCTAACTTATTGGATGGGGTTTTTGTGATGTATTATGGCTCTCCTACACCCTTGTCCCAGGTGTCTTCTGTCACTACACCAGATGCAAGAACCCTCGCCATCAAACCATTTGAGCGAAATCTCATCTCCGAAATTGAAAAGGCCATCATTAACTCTGACCTTGGACTTGCTCCGCAAAACAATGGGGAACTCATCATCCTGACTATTCCAGCCCTTACAGAAGAACGTAGACTTCAATTAGTCAAAAATGCTAAGGCAGAATGTGAGACTGGAAAAATATCCATTCGATCAGTACGAAAAGACACGAATGAATCCTTGCGCAAACTTCAAAAAGAAGGAGCCTCTGAAGACGCCATCAAAAGAGCGGAAGAACAAGTTCAAAAGTTTACGGACAGCTACTCTGCAAAAATAGATGAGCTGCTCTCCAAAAAAGAAGTAGACATCATGAAGGTTTAACTCCTATCAAAGTCCCGATTGCTCGGGACTTTTTTTTACCTTTTTTAAGGTACCAACCAGTTTCCTTGCCAACCAGAAGTCAGCTCAAACTGGATTCGTAAATGGCCTTCCCTTCCCAATTGAAGCACTTCTATCGAAAGAGGGCTAAATTTCATTACGGAAAAATAGGACTTATCATCCTGTGTCTCCCATCCCAACTCAGGCTTTTCAATCCGCAAACCTGGATCAAGCTCACTTTTGTACTCCGATTGCCTTTTCTCGGAAACGCGCTTCCAATGTTCCTCTGCGAGTTCATCCGCTACATGTAGCGTAGCCAGAGCCTTGACCCGTACTTGCACCTGCTTTTTTGGATGGTAGAAAAGCAAACTCACACGAGGTATTTTCAGTAAATCCTGAACCTTGGCAGTTCGATAGTCTGTGTACACTAAAAATTCTACGCTTGACGTGAGATTGCGCAACACTACCGTTCGCACCTGAGGAAAATTGGTGCCTGCAGTCGCTAAAGTTAGGAAACGAAAAGGGTGCTTTGGATCCAAGGCACCACGACGCAACTCGTGGAGTACAGTCTGCCAAATTTGACTAGGAGCATCCGAAGAAGTAAGGAGCATTGGTATGAGTTTTAAGTAGAAACAGAACTAAGGGAATAGAGTTCAAAATGAAGATACATAACAAATCTCTCGCAAAAAGAAAGCTAAGGCAATTCCCCAACCTTGGATTGAGTAGCGCAAAATAGATTTCAATTTATTTGGGTAAAGCAAAAAAAAGAGACCATTACGGCCTCTTTTTTTATCTACTCAAGAATTTAATACAGGCCCACTTCAGCGCCTAGGTTCTTGAAATACACTTGCTTTTCGGCATCCAAATCCACAAGTACCGTCGCATCATTTTTGATGTAACCTGCCAGTATCTGCTTGGACAGCTCGTTCAAAATTAACCGTTGCATGGTTCGCTTGAGTGGCCTTGCTCCAAAATTGGCATCAAAACCTACCTCTCCTAAGTAATCCAGCACCTCTGTTGTGGCCTCGATTTGAATGTTTGATTCAGACAATCGCTTTTGAATCTCTCTCCACTGGATGTCTACAATCTTGCGGATTACCTGCTTGTTGAGTGGCTCAAAGAGGATCGTTTCGTCGATCCGGTTGAGAAACTCTGGGCGAACTGTCTTCTTAAGCAATTCGAAAACTTCTGCTTTGGTCTTTTCGAGCACTTCTTCTCGATTCCAATCCTCCATTTCCGCAAACCGCTCCTGAATCAAGTGCGAACCAATGTTGGTGGTCAAAATGATGATCGTATTCTTAAAGTTGGCCAAACGACCCTTGTTGTCGGTAAGCCTCCCATCATCGAGCACCTGAAGGAGAATATTGAATACATCAGGGTGGGCTTTTTCGATTTCATCCAGAAGAATTACGGAATAGGGTTTTCTTCGAACTGCCTCAGTAAGCTGTCCACCTTCCTCGTAACCCACATAGCCTGGAGGAGCTCCCACGAGCCTGCTTACTGCATGCCGTTCTTGGTATTCCGACATGTCTATTCGGACCATCGCATTTTCATCATTGAATAGGTATTCGGCCAATGCCTTAGCTAGCTCCGTCTTCCCTACCCCGGTGGTGCCCATGAATATAAAGCTTCCTATTGGCCGTCTTGGATCCTGCAAACCTGCCCTACTTCTACGCACGGCATCGGAAAGTGCCACAATCGCTTCTTGCTGTCCTGCTACACGTCTACCCAGCTCATCCTCCAAGTGAAGTAATTTCTCTTGTTCGGATTGAATCATTTTGCTCAAAGGGATGCCCGTCCACTTGGATACCACTGAAGCAATGTCTTCTTGATCCACCTCCTCTTTGAGTAGCGGGGAGCCTGCCTGCATCTCGGCCAACTGAGTTTTGAAGCCTTCCAGCAACTTCTCTGCCTCCACAATCTTTCCGTATCGAATCTCGGCAACCTTACCAAAATCTCCAGCCCGCTCCGCTTGTTCGGCTTCGACTTTTAACTTTTCAATGGCTTCTTTCTCGTGCCGAATGCCGCGAATAACTGCTTTTTCGCTCTCCCACTTTGCTTTTACCGATTGTCGCTTCTCTCCAAGATCCGCTATTTCTTTACTCAAGACCACTTCCTTGTCCTTGTTGTTTTCTCGACGGATTGCCTCACGCTCAATCTCAAGCTGCATGATCCGACGGTTGAGCTCATCCAACTCCTGAGGAAGGGAGTCAATTTCCATGCGCAGCTTGGCCGCAGCCTCATCCATCAAGTCGATGGCCTTATCAGGCAAAAAACGATCTGAAATGTAGCGTTGCGAAAGTTCGACGGCAGCGATGACCGCATCATCTTTGATACGTACACCGTGGTGCAACTCGTACTTATCTTTGATTCCTCTCAAGATGGAGATGGCATCTGCCGCATCGGGCTCATCCACCAGTACAGCTTGGAAGCGACGCTCCAAGGCCTTGTCCTTCTCGATGTATTTTTGGTATTCCTTTAGCGTAGTGGCTCCGATCGCATGGAGCTCCCCTCGAGCCAATGCCGGCTTGAGCAAGTTGGCTGCATCCATGGCTCCCTCTCCTCCACCTCCAGCACCAATCAAGGTGTGGATTTCGTCAATGAACAGGATAATTTCTCCCTCTGCTTCGGTCACTTCTTTGATCACCGACTTGAGTCGCTCTTCAAATTCGCCCTTGTACTTAGCTCCTGCTACAAGCAGACCCATGTCTAGGGAGATCAAGGTTTTGGACTTTAGGTTTTCCGGTACATCTCCCGAGACAATCCGCTGGGCCAAACCTTCCACAATGGCTGTCTTCCCCACACCTGGCTCACCGAGCAGGATGGGATTGTTTTTGGTACGTCGAGCAAGAATCTGCAGGACGCGCCTAATTTCTTCATCTCGACCAATGACAGGATCTATCTTCCCTTTCTTGGCCAATTCATTTAGGTTTTTGGAATATTTTTCCAATGCCCTGTACGTACTTTCTGCGTTTGGATCAGTCACCTTGTTTCCTTTTCTAAGTTCTTTAATCGCTTCTAAGAGCGCTTTTTCAGTAATTCCCTGATTCTTCAACAGCTGGGCCACGGGATCATTCCCAGCCAATAAAGCCAAGAGCAAATGCTCGATGGCCACATACGCATCTCCAAAAGTCTTCAAGTAATCCTTTGCCTTGATTACCACTTGATTTGCAGCAGAAGACAAATAAGGCTGTGCATTTCCACCTGTCACCTTAGGGAGTTTTTGAAGATCTTCGTCTAGTTTTTGGTGTAGCAGTTGCTGGCTAGCACCCAACTTTTGTAACAGAAATGGAGAAACGTTTTCGTCCTCCAAAAAAATTCCTTTTAGTAAATGGGAAGTTTCAATGGCTGGACTTCCAGAAGCCGCAGCAAGTTCAGCGGCTTTCTGTATCGCCTCCTGGGATTTGGTGGTAAACTGCTTAAAATCCATAGATCTTCTTCTGATTTAGTAAGATGAACTGCTTTTCTTTCCGGGAAACATCAAATTGACTTCCACACTAGAATTTACGTCATTCTGTCTGAAAAAGGTTAAAAATTGACTTTAATCATGAATTTTTGGCAGAAAAATTAGAAGAAACTCTGCCTTTTACGCACTGAAAACTACTTAGGAAAGACCCTCTTGAAAAAAACGCAAAAGAATTAGTTTAGGCAAACTATCCCGCCTACCAAGCAGGACACGAAGTTTTCATTCTACAAGTAGTTCTCTTTGCGACTTCTCTTCTTTGCGAGAAAAAAAAGAGTACATGTGCAAAGCATACCTACCAAGCAGAACACGAAGTTTTCATTCTATAAG
>Ga0172372_10010877_pt1 | contig 11617 bp, 11 predicted proteins | sample LakKiv5m_2_FD_114544 | JGI IMG/M metagenome (GOLD analysis project Ga0172372, IMG submission 114544) | Freshwater microbial communities from Kabuno Bay, South-Kivu, Congo - kab_092012_9.5m | ecosystem: Environmental > Aquatic > Freshwater > Lake | place: Democratic Republic of the Congo... | reverse complement strand
AACCTCGAAGGTTTCGGAGTTCTTTTTTAGAAAATCAAACCTTCGAGGTCAAAAAAAAGACCTCAAAGGTTGGTGAAAACCTTTGAGGTTTCCCAAAACCTCGAAGGTTTTAATCCCATCTGTATGTTTACCAAAACCTCGAAGGTTTCAGCGTTCTGTTTTAGTAGAATTAAACCTTCGAGGTCTGAAAAAGACCTCAAAGGTTAGGTATACATCGCTCCATTGACATGAAGCACCTGGCCGGAAATGTAGCTGCTCATTTCTGAACCCAGAAATACGCATACACCCGCAATTTCCTCGGGCTGCCCCCCTCGTTTCATCGGAATGGCATCCCTCCAGCCCTGAACAGTTTTCTCATCCAGTACCTCGGTCATCTCAGTTTCAATAAATCCTGGCGCTACCGCATTGCAGCGAATGTTGCGTGATCCCAATTCCAAGGCGATGGATTTGGTGAATCCGATGATGCCAGCCTTCGAAGCTGCATAATTGGCTTGTCCTGCATTTCCTTTTACGCCGACCACAGAGGTCATGTTGATGATGGAACCAGACTTGGCCTTCATCATTACTCGCGTAGCCGCCTTTACGGTATTGAAGCAAGACTTCAGGTTGATGTTCATGATCTCATCCCAGGACTCCTCAGTCATGCGCATCAGCAAGTTGTCCCGAGTGATACCCGCATTGTTGACTAGGATATCCAAGGTTCCAAAGTCAGCCACTACAGCGTTCACCAATTCCTCGGCTGCTTTAAAGTCTGAAGCATCGGAGCGGTAGCCTTTGGCACGGATCCCATATGCGGCCAACTCCGCTTCTAGCGCAAGTCCTTTTTCAACACTTGAAAGATAAGTAAAGGCAACCTGTGCCCCTTCCTGTGCAAATTTGGTGGCAATGGCTCTACCAATTCCCTTGGAAGCTCCAGTAACTAAGGCAATTTTTCCTGCAAGTAATCCCATGAATAGACTTATTTTTGATTTCGCCAAAAATAGAAATTTCTCTTGGGATTTAGAGCTTGGATTTTTCCAGTTCCATGTCAACAGGAAAAAACAGGGGTTTTGGGCACTATTTTTTCAATTTCCCCTAGAAAAAGGAGTAAAAAAATAGGAACTCAAAATTAACTAAGCCTCCACTAAGACATTCAGCATGAAACTTTTCCCCAGAGAAATCTAGGGCTAAAACAGATTTTTTTCTGAAGTCAAAAGACCTATTTTTGCGAAGTTATTTTGATATCAAATCCATTAAACTATGTCTTCGACAAAATTTGACTTGATTGTGCTGGGTAGCGGACCGGGAGGATACGTGGCGGCCATTCGTGCTTCCCAACTGGGACTGAAAACTGCCATTGTGGAAGCGGAAGAATTGGGTGGCATCTGCCTCAACTGGGGTTGTATCCCTACCAAAGCTTTGTTGAAAAGTGCCCAGGTTTTTGAGTACATCAGCCATGCTAGTGACTACGGAATCACCGTGAAGGATGCTGTAGCGGACTTTGACAGCATGGTCAAGCGCAGCCGAGGAGTAGCAGACGGCATGAGCAAGGGCGTGCAGTTTTTGATGAAGAAAAATAAAATTGAGATCCTTTCTGGTTGGGGAAAAATACAGCCTGGCAAAAAGGTAGAAGTGTCCGACAAAGACGGGAAAAAGACGGTGTACGCTGCTGACAATATTATCATTGCCACAGGTGCACGTGCCCGAGAGCTCCCTACCCTAAAAATCGATAACGAAGAAATCATTGGCTACCGAAAGGCGATGACCCTAGAGAAGCAACCCAAAAGTATGGTTGTAGTGGGTTCAGGTGCAATCGGAGTGGAATTCGCTTATTTCTACAACTCCATCGGCACCAAGGTGACCATCGTAGAATTCATGGACCGCATCGTGCCCGTGGAGGACGAAGAGGTATCCAAAGCCCTTGAGAAAATCTATAAAAAATCAGGAATCACCCTCATGACCTCCTCCGAGGTAACGAAGGTAGATACCAAAGGGGCAGGATGTAAGGTAACCGTCAAAACAGCCAAGGGCGAGGAAGTGCTTGACTGTGAGGTAGTACTTTCTGCAGCTGGAGTAGTTTCGAATCTTGAAAACATCGGATTGGAAGAAGTTGGCATCCTAGTGGATAAGGGCAAAATCCAAGTAAATGACTACTACCAAACCAACTTGCCGGGCTACTACGCCATAGGAGATGTGGTTCCGGGACCTGCATTGGCGCATGTGGCTTCGGCAGAAGGGATCATTTGCGTAGAAAAAATCGCAGGTCATCACCCAGATCCATTGGATTATGGCAATATCCCTGGTTGTACTTATTGCTCTCCAGAGATTGCCTCTGTGGGCATGACCGAAGCCAAGGCAAAAGCTGCTGGCTACGAGGTGCGCATTGGCAAGTTTCCTTTCTCTGCATCAGGCAAAGCATCCGCAGCAGGCGCGAAGGATGGTTTTGTTAAGCTAGTATTCGATAAAAAATACGGGGAAATCCTAGGCGCTCACCTGATTGGAGCCAATGTCACCGAGATGATTGCCGAGATCGTTGCGATCCGCAAACTGGAAACTACAGGACACGAACTCATCAAAACCGTGCATCCACACCCGACTATGTCGGAAGCGATCATGGAAGCTGCAGCTGCAGCCTACGACGAGGTGATCCACTTGTAAGTAATCCATTTCCTTAGCCCGCTCCAAAACCGCCTTATTTTGATTCATAGGCATCTTGGAGCGGGCTTTTTCATTTCTTTTTCTCAACTTACACAGTAGACTTGCCTGCTTAGCTATGGAACTTGAACTCTCCACTCCTGCCCTCCTTTTTTCCGCCATCACCTTATTGATGCTGGCCTACACGAATCGGTTTTTGGCCATCGCCACCCTGATTCGAGGATTGCACAAAAATTACTTGAAAGACCCAGATCAAGAAATTATTGTGGAGCAGATTCACAATCTCCGCAGGAGACTAACCTTGATTAAGAACATGCAGCTCTTTGGCGTCTTTAGCTTTTTGCTTTGCGTGATCTGCATGTTTTTGTTATTCAAGGGATTCACTGCTGCGGCCAACTTTGTATTTATCAGCAGCATGCTCTCCTTATTGATCTCTCTGGGTATCTCCCTGGTTGAAATTCAAATTTCGACCAAGGCACTTAATTTGGAACTCCTAGACATGGAAGGTGTTTTTGAAAAACGAAAAAAGTAGCTTGGACCAATTCTTCAAAAAAGACGAAACAAATTGATGCAAATTCTTGATTTACGAAGCGACACCCTCACTCAGCCTACAGCGGGGATGAAAGAAGCCATGTTTGATGCCCCGCTCGGCGACGATGTATTTGGGGAAGATCCCACGGTCAATGCCCTGGAAACAAAAATCGCAGCGCTTTTTGGGATGGAAGCAGCCTTATTTTGCCCCTCGGGCACGATGACCAACCAGATCGCCATCCGCTTGCATACAGGCCCACAAAAAGAGGTGATTTGCCATCAGTATTCGCACATCTACCTCTACGAGGGTGGGGGTATCATGGCCAATTCCATGGCTTCGGTCAAGCTGTTGACAGGTGATTTGGGGAAAATCACCGCTTCGCAGGTGGCCGAATCCATCAACCCAGACGATGTACATGCACCCGAAACTACTTTAGTTTCGCTTGAAAATACGATGAACAAGGGAGGTGGAAGCATCTATATCCTAGACGAAATAAAGCCCATCCATGCGCTATGCAAAGAAAAAGGACTAAAGCTTCACCTGGATGGAGCCCGATTGTTCAATGCCTTGGTCGAGACGGGAGAAAGCCCAGCGGATTGGGGAGCACATTTTGACACCATTTCCATTTGCCTCAGTAAAGGCTTGGGTTGCCCGATTGGATCGGTGCTGCTGGGTACGAAGGCTGATATCAAGCGGGCAAAAAAAGTACGAAAAGTGTTTGGTGGTGGCATGCGCCAAGCAGGTTTTCTTGCTGCAGCGGGAATCTATGCCCTTGACCATCAGGTAGAGCGCTTGAAAGAAGATCATCGTAGAGCGCGGGTACTTAGCCAGTTTCTGGTAAAAGCTCCCCATGTGGCAGAAGTACTTCCTGTGGCTACCAATATTGTGATTGCACAACTTGAGGGGAAGAGCCCTGAGAATTACCTTCAGGAATTAAGCAGCAAAGGCATCAAAGGCGTAAAGTTTGGCAAGGACCTGGTGCGCTTTGTGACCCACCTAGACTTTGGTGATGCACACTTGGAGGAGTTTGGGAAACGAATTTCTAGGAATTGAATTTCCCTAGATTGAATTTTTCTTGTTAAATTAAACAAAAGATAAATCCATGATTACCAAAGACAAAGCGATAGAAGTCATCCAATCACTCCCTGAGGAATTCTCCATCGAAGAATTGATGGATCGATTAATCTTATTGAATAAGATTGAAACCGGAATCAAGCAAGCAACAAGCGGCGAAACTTACACCTCCGATGAGGCGAAAAAAATGTTGCTCGAATGGTCAAAATAACCTGGTCAAACCAAGCCATTGAAGCTATTCACAGAATCAAAGCGAATACATTTAGTCCCTGATTATTTGCTATCAAGTAATAAACTCAACCCACCGCTCGCTTAAAAGAACTTCAAACCATATTTTTCGGATTCTGATAAGAAAAGGGAGCTGAATATTTTTTAAATAAATACTAAAATTAATTACTAACTTTTGACGTTAGTATTGAAAAACGATAGTAATGATATGTTCTTTTGGCGATAAGGAAACAGAAAAAATTTGGCTTGGAATAAGATCCGCTAAGTTGCCTAACGAAATTCAAGATGTCGCCAGAAGAAAGCTTAGAATGTTGGCTAACTCCCAAAATCTATCTGATTTAAAAATCCCTCCATCAAATCATTTGGAAAAACTATCTGGCAACTTAGCAGGCAAATTCAGTATTCGAATCAACCAAAAATGGCGTTTAGTATTTATTTGGGAAGAAAACCAAGCCTTCGAAGTTCAAATCGTTGACTATCATTGAACAATACCATGGAAACTATTAAAAACATACACCCAGGCGAAATTTTAAATGAGGAGTTTATCAAGCCCTTTGGGATTTCCGCGTACCGCCTCGCGAAAGAAACTCATCTACCTCAAACCCGAATATCAGAAATCATTCAGGGAAAACGTAGAATCACCGCAGATACGGCACTCCGATTTTCAAAATTCTTTGGGAACTCTGCAAAATTTTGGTTGGGAATTCAAGATGATTTCGACTTGGAGGAAGCAGAAAAATCAAAGCAGGCAGAATTTGACTCCATTTATCAAATAGAATCAAATCAGACCTATAAATAAGTACAAAGTACCAGGTACAAAGCACCAAGTATGAATTCGCAAAAGAAGTCTCTTGATAATTGATTCTCTTCAAATGAGGAATGCTGAACGCCGATTTAAGAATAAAGAAGTGGGGATTCGTAGCAGGACTTTAATGCTGCTCCTGATGCGTCTTGATACTATTTACTTGATACTTGATACTAACAAATCTTGCCTCTAAATAATGAACCCCACCCCACTAGCCGAACGAATGCGCCCTAGCCGATTGGAGGAACTAATTGGCCAAGAGCACCTGTCCTCGCCCACTTCCTTTCTGCATAAAGCTATCCGGTCGGGAAATGTGCCCTCCCTGATTCTTTGGGGCCCTCCTGGGGTAGGTAAAACTACCATTGCCAACATCATCGCCAACGAAATTAAGGCTCCCTTTTACCCTTTGTCTGCCATCAACGCTGGAGTCAAAGATATCCGAGAGATCATTGACAAAGCCAAATTTCAAACGGGGGTAGTACTTTTTATTGACGAGATTCACCGTTTCAACAAATCCCAACAGGACGCGCTTTTGGGCGCTGTGGAAAAGGGCATCATCCGACTCATCGGCGCGACTACCGAAAACCCCTCCTTTGAAGTCAATTCAGCCCTCCTCTCACGCTGCCAGGTGTTCACTTTAAACCCTTTGGGCAAAGCAGAAATGCTTGAGATGATTCGGCAAGCCTTGGGAAAAGATTCAGACCTAAAGAAAATCCAAGTGGAGCTACGAGAAACTGATGCCCTGTTGCGGATTTCTGGAGGAGATGGTCGAAAGCTGCTCAACCTCTTGGAGATCGTCATCGATGGAATCCAAGAAAACCCATGCGTCCTTACCGACGAGAAGGTGATGCAGATTGCACAACAAAAGGTGGCCTTGTATGACAAATCTGGTGAGCAGCACTACGACATTATATCGGCCTTTATCAAATCCATCCGAGGATCAGATCCCAACGCTGCTGTGTATTGGTTGGCTCGGATGATTGAAGGTGGGGAAGACGTCAAATTCATTGCCCGAAGGCTTGTGATTTTGGCATCCGAAGATATCGGAAATGCCAACCCAAATGCTTTGCTTTTGGCCACCAACTGCTTTGAAGCGGTAAAAATTATAGGCTATCCAGAAGCTCGAATTATCCTCTCCCAGTGCGTGACCTATCTTGCCAGTTCCCCCAAAAGCAATGCCGCCTACTTGGCCATCAACCAAGCGCAAGCTCTGGTGAAGGAGACGGGCAACCTATCGGTTCCAATCCCCTTACGCAACGCACCTACCAAGCTGATGAAGGAACTTAATTATGGAAAAGGCTATCAGTACTCCCATGATTTTCCAGATAATTTTGTTGCTCAGGAATTCCTCCCAGTGGAGCTAAAAGACAGGCTCCTCTATGACCCTGGAGACAACGCTCGCGAAAAAGAACTGCGCAGCTTCCTCTCGAAAAGGTGGAAAGGGAAGTATGGGTATTAGCGGTAATACTACAACTTCTGAAAAACGAATTTAAAATAGGGGTGGTAAGTGGTTTTAAATCATTATTGAGAGAAAAGATTAATAGGGGTAGGTTCATTTCCTGGACCCCTACCCTTTTTTGTGAACTTTGTTAGTTTAACAACTTTAATTGCAAGTATGGAGTACTAAATTATTTCTTGAGAAACTTTTTTTTATTGAAAATAAATAGATAATTAGTAGTGTAAAATATTATTGAACGGATTACCATTTATTTATGGCTATGCAAACACACGCTTCCCCTAAAAATATAAATAGCAATGTCTCTAATTCTTCAAGAGGATTTTCTAATCCTTCACCAATGATGCAGGGACAAATTCCTTCTCAATTAGAGAAGCAGAATAACTTAAATGATTTGGCATCTAATTCTTCAAAAGGAAAAAAGCTCAGCTCACTACAAGAAAGTGCTAACAAAAAGACGGAAAGGAATGCTTTTCAAACTCCTAATTTAAATTCAACCAGCCAGGTTGTACAATGCATGAATGATGAGGAGTTTTTCGCTGCTATGGGTGATGCGGGTTCAAAAGCGTTTAGTGCTGCGGATGCATTTGGAGCTTTTGATGATGTTAAAAACGGTGCAGCAGCGGTGCAAGACTATGTTGGAAGTCAAGCAATGGGACTAGGTCATCATTTAACAACTGATTCTAAAGCTTTTAAAGGTACTGGGGCCGCTGGACGGTACCACCAGTTAGATGGAAAAGATGCCAATTCAGTAGCTGCTGAAAAACGAAAAGAACAACTTGACGATGAGGAAGCTATGAAGACAAACCCTGGGTGGCATTTAGCTAGAAAAGCAGGAGAAACGGCTAATGATATGATAGGAGAATCTGCAGGAGCTGCCGTTGATGCATTTGGATTTGGAATACCTGGGCTAGGCTCTGTGGCAAGTGAAGTAGCAAAAGCACCTGGGAAAATTGCGGTAGGTAAGCTAAAAGAAAGATCAATGTTAGGAACCAATCGTTACGAACAACTACAAGATGATGATGATGTAGCACATAAAAACGAGGGTACAGGAAAAGAAGGATTTTTTGAAGGAGCATGGCGGAAGTTTAAGGGCCATTAGTGAAGAAGGATTTTTTTGGATATCTATTTAAATAACATAGTTTTCTTTTTACTGCTTTTTGTGTTTTACTTTTGCTTTACTTTTGGCATAATTGAAACCTTAATGTTTTCAATTGAAATATATTCCCCTACGAAGCATTCGAGAATAGCTTTCACATCTATTTATTAAATCCCTCCCTTGCATTATACCGACAAAACTGGATCTAAATTTTCTGAACTCTAGTGACTTGAAGTGTAAGGTTTTTCTCCAAAAGGGAAACGAAAAATTAAGAATCAAAAAAGTATATTGTTTGCAAGAATCAAAATAGAGGGTATTTTGCAACTAGAGCCGCATCAATTTTCTCAATAGTGAATTAATCCAATCCATCTCCTTTTTTTTCTTCCTGAATGGATTTTGTGTATAATTCTTTTAAAATTGAAACAAACGAGGATCAAACAAAATCAATGGCCTATAATCCAGATTAGGCGCTACGCAATTCGAGGGCTTTCCCAGTTCATGTACCTAGGCGAGCAGTTGTACTAAAATTCTTGTAATGGCTTTAACAATTAAACTAGATCAGTTTACTTCCTTTCGTAGAATAATCAAATAAATTTCCCACTTCTGCAAACTGGGAGAACAAATTGAAAACCTACTTCTCTTTTCTCATATTTTGATCCATAAAGGTGATTTTTTGAACTCCACCAGAAATGGGATTTTTTTATTCAAAAAACAAAAGTATATTTATAAGGCTATACTTTAAACTAATAATCAGGATCATGGGTGAATTTAAAAGTCCTTCAGAAAAACTAAGTGCAAAAGCAGCGCCGGCTAAAAAATCTCAAGAAACTAGCATTGTAGGCGAGGCAGATTTATTAGATACCAGATCCAGTACTTTTCAAATTGGAAAATTCCAAAAAGCTGCGCAAGATAATAGCAGAGGAAGTGGCATCAGCTCACTTCAAACCAAATCTTCTAATCATACAGGTACTTCCCGTATTGCTCAACTGCAAAGAATGAGTGATGAACGAACTGCTTTCGAGCAATCGGCAATAACTCAAAAAAATGCAAATAAAACAGGAATTCCAGACGGATTGAAGGCTGGTATGGAATCTGTTTCCGGAATTTCGCTCAATGATGTAACCGTACATCGCAACTCAAATAAGCCAGCCCAACTTCAGGCCCATGCCTATGCTCAAGGGACTGATATCCACTTAGGACCTGGCCAAGAAAAACATTTGCCTCACGAGGCTTGGCATGTAGTGCAGCAAAAACAAGGGCGTGTCCAGGCCACCACTCAAGGAAATGGAAATGTACCCATAAATGACAACCCCTCCTTAGAACGGGAAGCAACTCAAATGGGACAAAAAGCTCTAAAAGAGTCCAATAGCGGTAGTTCTACACTTAAAAATGCTACAGTTTCTTCCAATTCAACGGCACAACTAATAACCAAAGAAGAGGAGATATCCTTAAAAACAGCCAGGCCGATGACCAAAGGAATGAAAGCGACCGTGGGGAATCAAATGCAGGTAAATGACCAAATCAGAGGATTTGATAGATCAAAACTTCGTAAGACTCCCGCTCCAGCAGCTGCAGTAGCGGCTCCTGCTCCAATGGCTGCTCCTGCTCCTGCTGCAATGGCTCCAGTGGCTGCAGTAGCACCCGCTGCTCCTACAAAAGCCGCAGTAACTAGATCAACAGATGAGCTTAGCGACATCAGCGCTATGCCAGGGATAAGTTCAGTTTTAAAAGATGTAAGTTCAAGTCAGGCTGAAACGGACAAACATGGAGATGCGACCCTTATGCAAAAGGGGTCAAATGCAGTAAAGAGTACAGCTGCTCTCGGTGGAGCCAAGGCTGTAGAAGGAGCTATCGATGTAAAAAAGAAAGGCTCTGGAATTCTTGGAGGAATTAAAAGCGGTATAGGTAAGGCATGGGGTGGCATAAAGTCCATGTTTGGGGGTGGATCAAAGGAGAAGGCTAAAGCTCCAAAGGCAGCCCATCCCGATGAGCCAAGCACAATGAGTAAGGTGCTAAACACAGGGAAAAATGTCCTCGGCTCAGCTGCAATCGAAGGTACCGCTGCCTTTGCAAAAGGCACAATAGGAAAAGTAGGTGATGTTGGAGCGGAAGGTGTCAAGGCAGTTCAATCGGGAATTGCTGCAAAAGAAGCGCATGGCCTTTTGAAGGGCAGAGAAGAAGACATGAAGGATAAAGAAGGTGCAGATAGAGATTTGGGGACATCCCTAAGCCGAGCAGCCCGAAACCAGCACGCAGGTCAAGCCGTGGTAAGCGGTGCCAAGGTGGTGAAGGGAGTTGGAGGTGTTGTAAAAACAGCGGTTACAGGTGGCTTGGACGGGGTAGTTGAATCAGGAGCAGAAATGTTAGGAAACGCTGCTACTTCTGCAATGAGTGCCGCAAAGAAAGGAGCAGTTTCTGGGCTTATGGGCGAACCATCAAAACCAGCTCTTTCTAAGAGAGATGATATGACCTTGGGCGAGTCTCTCGCAGGGGAATCAAAAACTGAAACTGAAAATTTAGCTAGTTACCAAGGCATAGTTGCTGGAAAAGGGGAACTTTCTGAAGACGAGAAAAAAGCCGCATCTAAATCTCGAGCCGCATTATTTCAAGAAGGATTTGACCGCTCTGCTGGATATGCAAAACTCAAAGAAGGTAACCTAGCACACAACAAAGCCCAAAGTATGGATACTGCTGGAACGGGAGATAAATTTGCTTTGGAAAGAGAGGGGATTCAGCACAATAAAGCTGCTGCTGAGCACCGAGAAGGTGTAGACTCAGGAGCCAACACACTTTCCCCGTCGGACTTTAAGGGAAGAGGTAAAGATCTCGGTAAGCTCAAGAAAATAGGTGCCGACCTCAAAGCAAGTGATGCCTCCTTTACCGAAGGACTGACGCAGAATGAGGAGAAAAGTCATAATAGATTTGCAACTGTTTCTGAAAGAATTGACGGAGTAAAAGATGAGGCTTACAAAAGATTAAGAAAATAATTCATTTTAAGGAATCTCTTAACTGATGGAAAACTAAGATCAATTTTCAGTTCAAATTAGTTTAGTGTTTATTCCTCTTCGAAGCACTGGATTGATTTCTCTAGTTTAGGATTGCTGGAGTGCCCTGACCTGGCCTTGAAATTCTGTAAATTTTTTAGCTTAAAAAAGCTAATTAACTCTAAAAAGCCCCTAAAAATTCGGGGCTTTTTAGTGAAAGGGAATCAAAGACTTACTCCTGATTCAGTTCCTCCGAGTCAAAGATTTCAAGGAATTGTTTTTCCTCCTTTGGTCTTGACATAGACACATAGGATGGATAATTCTTTCCATCCTTTACCCTAAACCCAAACTTTCGGAAGAAATTGGTTTGCTTGGAGATGGTGGTTACTTGGGAATTATCCCCCAATCCAACAGATCCAGTACATTCCAAGAATAGTTGAGGGATGTACCCAATCGAATCCATCACAAACTGAAAGAACATTTCCATCATCGCAGACCCAAGTCCTCCATTGAGATGCTGAGGATTTACCCAAATACGACTTATTTCCAGTCCATCTGTTCCATAAGGTGAAAATCTAAAATGGGAGCCATCAGGTAGTTCAAAAAAGAGATAGTTGTGGACCTTTAGTTTGTAACCACCTTTCATTTCTACAGCGGTGAAGATTTTATCCAATAGGATAAATAATGGCAATCGGGTCTCAGAGATTTCAGAAAAATAGGATTCAAATGAATCCTTCAGCCTTAGAAAAACCTCGTTATCATTTATCTCTTCGACTGATACAACCTTAATCCCATTGGATGCTTT
>Ga0172372_10010874_pt1 | contig 11621 bp, 8 predicted proteins | sample LakKiv5m_2_FD_114544 | JGI IMG/M metagenome (GOLD analysis project Ga0172372, IMG submission 114544) | Freshwater microbial communities from Kabuno Bay, South-Kivu, Congo - kab_092012_9.5m | ecosystem: Environmental > Aquatic > Freshwater > Lake | place: Democratic Republic of the Congo... | reverse complement strand
TATGTATATAACTACAAATATGATAAATGAAAATAATAATAATAATCAATTTAAGATTGATGAAAATAATAAAAACAATCAAATAAGGATTAATGAAAATAATAAAAACAATCAAATAAGGATTGATGAAATTAACAGAAATAATCAAATAAGAATGGATGAATTATTTAATAAAATTAATAGATTAGAACAAAAAATTTATGGATAATTAAAATGATTTGAAGATATTTATAAGGAATATTATAAATTAAAAAATGATTAAAAGATTTATAAAATTAGTTATGAATAGGATTGCTTTAAAGATATTCGCAAAAGGTGCTATTGGTGGTTCTATGATATTTGGAGGATATTATATGATTATAATTGGATATAAAATAAATAAGAATAATATAAATAATAAATTAAAAGATTTATAAATATTCAATTGGAATATGATAATTAGATATTTGTCTATGTCCTATTTTAAATCTTCCAGAAAACATAAAGTTATTTTTGAATATATCACTATTCATATATGATATAATATTATTTAAATTACATTTTTTCTTTGGAATAAGTATTATTAATCCACCATTAAAATAATTCACTTTTCCTGAAAATGCTACATTTGCTTTTCGTGTTAAATTATAAATATAAATACAATCTTCGCCAAGATTAGTATTTATTGCGGATATATTCCTCGGTGCACCCCATTCAAACCAATTATTTTCATTAAACTTTCGTATTTTTCTTTCAATAAGTTCTTTTTTGTATTTTAATAAATATTTATTAATTTCTTTATTATCACAAGGATAATTTTCAATATAAATATATTTATCAATTTTATTTTCACCACTAACTAATTCTATATTACCAAGTTCATTATTTTTATATACTTCTTCTTTTCCACTAACAAGACCAACATAAATATTGAAATAATCTTGAAACAATACATTATCTTCTTGTTGTTCTTCTCTAAAAGTAATTAATCCTTTGCTATTTGTAATATAAAATAGTTTGTCATTATATAATATTTGTTTATAAATTGAAATATTTTTACAATATCTAAATATTATAATATCAATTGACGCATTCGCAAACATTCTTTCATTATTAGGGTGAAATATATGAGTGAAGGTTCCATTTGTCATCATTATATTCAATAAATTTGAAGCACTTGTTAATTTAAGAAATCCAGATGAAACTATGAATATTAATTCACCATTATAATCAAGTAAATTATAACATTTTTCTATAAAATCTATATATGTATTTCCTTGTTTTGTTTTAATATAAGGTGGATTACCTATTATAGTTTTATATGTTTTGGTAATGTTTTCTTGTAAAAAATCACCATAAATAACATTATCTTTTTGTATTTTATCCAATAATTTAATTTTTGGATCAATTTCATACATATCAAATGTTATATTAGGTATTTTATCTATTATATATGTAATTAAATCTCCTTGTCCAATTGATGGTTCTAATATATTAGAAGGATTATTTAAAATAAATTCAAATATTTTTTCTTTAAGTTCAATATTCGTTGTAAAATATTGTCCTAATTTATTCTTTATCGCCATAATTCAATTTTATTATTTTTTAAATCATTTTTTATTTTAATTTAAAAAAAATGATTTTTGTTTTTACAATATTTTTAATTATGAATACGCAAAAAGGTCTGCTTTACGAGAAATTTATCAAGGATTTTATTATTAAAAGATTTAATAAACAAGTTTATTTATGGAATGAATGTCCGGAAGAAATCTTAATTGATAATAATTTAGTTTCTTCCCATAATCATTTAAGAATTATTAGGAAGAATATTAAGGAAGGTCATAAACATCATCATAAAGATATTGGAATTGATTTAATTCAAATGGAAGATAATGATATTTCTTTAATTCAAGCTAAAAATGGATATTCAAAAGGAGTTCGTGTTGAAGATTTGGCAGGAATTATGATGCGAACTTCATTTAGTCGTAAAAATAGTTATATTTATTATACACATAATCTTTCAATAAATATTATAAAAACTGGTGAATTAAGTAATTATGTTCGTTTTATTGAAGATATAAATGAAATTCCTGAAAAAACTGATGCGAATATCCATTTCGTTCATTTACCAATTTCCAAATCTAAAAAAGAAATTCCAAAAAAAATTATTAATCCTTATGATTATCAATTAGAAGCTATTAATAAATTTCATAATCATTTTATAGAAAATAAACGAGGAATTTTATCGCTTCCTTGTGGTTGCGGTAAAACCTTAACAAGTTATAAAATTTCCAATAAATTTAATAAAATAGTTTTTATATCTCCTTTAAGAGAATTTGCTCTCCAAAATCTTAATAAATTTATTGAATATGGTTATAAAAATAATTATTTATTGATTAATACCGATGGAACAAGAAATATAGAAGAAATTAAACAATTCCTCAAAGATAATGAAAAATGTTTATTATCTTTAACATATAAATCAGTTGATATTATCTCAAATCATTTGGATTTATTTGAAAATACTTTATTTATAATTGATGAATTTCATAATATAACACATTCAAATTTGATAGATGAAACAAATGATATGTATAAATTACTTCATTCAAATCATAAGATATTATTTATGTCTGCTACACCAAGAATTTATGATATTGAAAATGAGGATTATGATAAAGATTATTTTGAAAATATTCTAGGAAATATCGTATATTCTATAAATTTTAATGAAGCAATCGCTAATAAATTAATATGTGATTATAAAATATGGTTGCCTTCTATTAGTGAAAATAATAGCGAATTGGATAAAGAATTGTCTATTTATGATATTGAAAATTCAATTAAAAATCGTTGTAAATTTCTTTATTCGTGTATTCTTAATAATGGTTCAAGAAAAATTATTATTTATACGAGAGATAAAAATGATATGAACGAAATGATGAATGCTATTAAAACTTTAAATGAATTCTTTATATTAAATATTGAAATAAATTCTATTTGTTGTGATAATGATGAAAAGGAACGAAAAGAAATTATTAAGAATTTCTCAAATAATAATGATAAAATTCAATTATTATTAAATGTAAAAATATTAAATGAATGTATTGATATTCCTTCTTGTGATAGTATTTATATCTCATATCCTCCAACAAGTAAAATAACAACAATTCAAAGATGTTGTAGAGCAACAAGAATTGACCCTAATAATCCTTATAAAATTGCGAATATATTTATTTATTGTGATGAATATGAAGAAATATTAAATACATTATCTATTTTCAAAGAATATGATTTAACATTTAATTATAAAATCAAATTGAATAAATTAAATTATTATAATTCAAGAGAAGCAATTGATAATGATTTAATAGCAAAAGATAATGAAAAATTATCTAATTATATTATAAATTGTAAAGAATATATTTATTATACTTTTGAAGAAAAATTAAAAGAATTGGAAGATGCTATAAAAATCTATAAAAGATTTCCAACACAAAAAGAAAATAGTAGATTAAATACTTTCATAAAAACGAATAATAAAGCTTATAAAAATAATAAATTGAAAGATAAATATAAGCAATTATGGGAGAAATTTGAAATTAAATATAAAGATTTATTTTACGATAATTTTACAAATTGGATGACAAAATTTAATGAATTAAAGGAATATGTTGAGAAAAATAATGAAATTCCTAAATATAAAACACAATTAAATAAATGGTTTTCACATCAAAAAGCAGATTATAGAGATATTCAACATATTATGAAGAATGAAAAAATTAGAAATATTTGGAAAAACTTTATAGATGAAAATCCAACAATATATCTAAATAATATTGAAATATGGCACGAAAACTTTCAATTATTAAAGGAATTTATAAGAATTAATAAAGTTTTACCAACACAAAAAACAAATGATAAACTAGCAACTTGGAAAGGAGGACAACTTTATAATTATAAAAATAACGCAAAAACTTTTAAAGATAATGATGAATTAAAAAAAATTTGGGATGATTTCATAGAAGAAAATAAAAAATTATTTGATAATAATTATGTTAAATGGTTTGAAAATTTTGAAAAAGTTAAAGAATTTATTAATACTAAAAATAAAATTCCATCAACAAAAAATAAAGAAGAAACAATTTTACACGATTGGTTATTAAATAATAAATATAATTATAGAGACGATAAAAAGAGTATGAAGAATTCACATATCAAGAATGAATGAGAAAAATTTATTGAAGAATATAAAATTGTTAAAGATTATTTAAATAAATAAAGATATTTCATCAAGATTTCTTCTTAATATTTAATTTAATCTTATTATTATTCTTTATAAACATATTTGGATTAAATTCTTCTTCATTTTCTTCATCATCTTCATAAAATAATTTATTTTGTTGTCTTTGTTCTTCCAAAGCACATAAATTCCAAATTTCAGGAGAACACATTTTAAAATTTCTTTCAGTTGCCTTATACCATTTAATTTGTTCTGTTATATTATTTCCTTGTGTTGTATTATCAATAACCATAACTTCAAAATTTTCAGTTGTATTATCCATTATTTTATTAAAAACTTCAAATGAATTACATATTCCTGCATAATGATTAAATATTTTTTCTCTTTCTTTTAAAACATTATTTTTGAAAATAAAAACATAATCAATTTGACTTCGTAATGTTGGATTTAATCCTAGTGAAGTTTGGGATGTTATTATTGTCATAATAGAATAATGTCTGCCATTCATAAATATACTACGAATATTTTTATCACTTTGCCAAGTTTTATCATATAAACAATCATCAAGAATAATAAATGCTCGTGGGTCTATATCACTTTTTCCATATTTTTTAATTTCATCGTTTCTTTGTTTCGTAACTTTAATTTGTCTATCTAAAAATCTTTGAATTATTTCAGGAGTATATTCATCATATATTAAAATATTTGGAATAAATTTTTGAAAAAATTGGTTTGAAACTTCTGTTGGTGAAATTACTAAACCAATTTTAATATCTTTGTGGTATGATATTAAGTCTTTTAATAAATAGCTTTTACCTGACCTGCGTCTACCGATATGAAGGGTGATATTATCTTGTTTCATTTCTTGTGGATTAAATTTTTTAAGTTCCAATTTCATTTCTTATAATATATAATAAATATTTATTTATATATATGATGCGTAAATAATAATTGAAATAATAATTATGAATTTAATAGAATAATGGAATATTATTTGATTTCGCTAATAATTACGATAATAATTTTTGGTATAATTCAAATCTACGAATATAATAAGATAAGGCGATTTGTTGAGGAGAATGGTTCAAATTATATAGAACCTTATTCAATATTCACAACGAATAATATCTTATTGATTGTTATTTTATATATAGTTTTAACGATTTCTTGTTATTATTTAAATATAAATGAATGGAAATTATTCAAAGAGTTTAATAAGATTGTGGAGATTAAGAAGACATCAATAAGCGGAGGAACTGATAATAAAATAGAAGAAATAGACCCAAAGATTTTATCAAAGATTAATGATAATTTTGATGTTGGTTTTGAACCATTCGCAAGTGATATAGATGATGCTTCATCCATTAGTTCATTAAATTCAAATTAAAAAGATTTAATAATATAGAATAAATGGATAAAGAAATTTAAATTAAAAGTTGATGAAATACCTAATGAAGAAGAAACGAGTATCATATATTCTCCTTTACAACATAATATCAACTATTTTATATATGTAATAAATAGAAGATGAATGATATAATTAAATTTTTTTATTTATATCTAATTTATTGTCATATAAATAAATCACCTATTAATTATACTTTATTTACTCGATATATAAGTGATATATTAATGGAAAATCATAATAGAGAAGATATGAATGATACAAATAAAAATGTATTACAAGATTTAATAAATATTCTTCCTATTAATGATGATGATGATATTGAATGTAAAGATATTAAAATTATTAAAATTATTAAAAATATAGAAGATACATATTTTAGTCCTATTGATTTGAGAAATATGTTTAAACATTTAAAAAAAGAAACTAATAATTTTAGTGAAAATATATTAAATTTAGAAGGAATATTAATTTTTTACCAATATGATATTAATACAGATATTAATGGTATTATTGAAAAATTAAATAAATTATTTTTAAAATTTTATTTAAATTCTACCGAATGTAAAAAAGTTAATAAAAGTTTTGAAACATCTTTTAATCAATATAAAACTTGCGAAAAAGAAACAATAGTAACTATTAAAAAAATTTGGTGTTTTAAAACTAAATTTATGGAACAATTTTCATTATTATTAGAAGATTGTTATAAAAAAGAACAACATCAGTCTTATTTTTTCTATGAAGATACAAAAGAAAACAATAAATATTTAATTGTTGAAATAATTAAAGATTATAAAAAATTAAATAATAATTTAAGTTTATTCTTATTTTTTTTGAATGAAATAGATGTAATATTTCAAAATTTAGGAATAAATATATCATTTTTAAATTTTATTAAAAAAAAATATGAAAATATTAAGAATATTGATTTATTATTTTTAAAACATATTTTTAAAGATAATAGTGAAAGTGTATTTGAATTTTTATTTATGAAATTTGGTAAAGATAATAGAGATTTAAATTATTTATTAAGATTATTTTTATTAAAAACGATAGTAAATTATTTTAGAGAAATAAATGATATTGAAAAATTTATAGATGGTTTGGAAAATATTAAACAAGTTCATGGTTTTTATTCTTATGATATAAATATATTATTAAAAAATATTAAAGAGGTTTTACATAAAGTTTTTAATAGAATAATGTTAAACAAAACAAATATTAATTATAAAGCATTTTTATATATGTTAATGTTATATTTATTAATTTTAAATATTCCTGATATATTAAAATTAAAATATAAATATTTTGATGGAAATGAAAATTTAGATGATTTTTATTTTATAAAAAATCCATTAATGGAAATTAGGATAAGTAAAAAAGAACATATAGATATGTTTTTAGATTTTTTTAATATAGATGTCATTTATAAATTAATAGTTACTGAGACTAATTATAATGATATATTATTATTTGAAAAAGAAGTTTCATATGATTTAGAAGAAATAATTTTAAAAACAAAAACTAAACTTTATAATTATAAAAAATACTACAAAGAAATAAATGAAATAAAAAATAATATGAAAGAACGAAATGAAGAAATAGATGAAGAATTAGATAAAGAACTTAAAAAAATTAAAAATGAAATCGATATATTAATAAATAAACTCAAACAATTAGATGAAAAATATTTACAAAGAATTAAAAAAAAATCTGATTTTATGGATATTATACAAGATGAAATTGAAAACAAACAAAAAAGTTTTAGAAGTGTAAATGTAAGAAGAAGAAATAGTATAAGAAGAATTGAAAAAAAAAAAAGAATTAATAATTTACAAAAAATAGATGAAGAAGAAGCAAAAAAAAGTCAAGATGAAGAAGAAGCAAAAAAAATAAGAGAAGAACTTGAAGAATTATTACAAATGAAAGAAAATTTAATAAAAGAACATAAATTAAAAGAACAAATTTCTAGTTTAAGAAAAAAATATAGAAGAAGAGAAAATAATGAAGAAATAAAAAAAGAAATTATAAAATTAAGAGAAGAAAAAAAATATTTAGGAGATGAAATATTAATTAAATTATTATTACCATTACAACAAAATCAAGATGTTATTAAAGAATTAAAATTATTAGATTTAGAAGATATGATGTTTTATCTAGACAATAATGTAAGAAATAAAGAAGATATTATAAAGTTTTTGAAATTAATAAAAGAATTTTTACCATCTATTTATGATGAATTAAAAGTAAATGAATATAATATATATGATGTAGATGATAAATCAACAAGTATTCAGTTTTCACCATCTAAAAATTCACCTCCAAAATCTACACCACAAATACAAGATATACCTATTAAACAATCTATTTTTAATAGATTATTACATAGTTTTAGAAGAGTTTAACATATTTCTATCAAAAATGATATTATTTAAAATTTAACAAATATGATAGATGTTCGAGGAGGAAAATTGTTAAAAAAAGAAAGGAAAAATATGAAAAAATGATTTTGATATTTTATGAAAATTATTACGATGCTTCAATCTTTCAACAAATACGATAGATATTTGAATATCGCCTCTGGATATATTCTCAAAATTATTCTTGATAATCCTCAATTCAATAATTTCAAGGATATTGGAGATATATTTGATGTATATATTCGTGAATTTGTTAAGATAAATGCTCGTCTCGCACCACAAATCACCTTGGATTGTAAAGAAATGGTTGAATTCTTTCTTGATGAGGATTATATCTATCATATGAAATATTCATTTGAATTTGAAGAGGATGCCTATCATTATTTAGCAATCCTTGTCCAATTCAATAGAATTTCTAATAGATATAAACTGAAATCATTAAGTCCATATCATTATTATAATCCAACGAATATGTATAAAACATTCTTCAAGATTGTTTTTTAGATTTAAAGAATATATTAATATTTATTAATTGTTTAAATGATTATCGACGATTATCTTAATTATGAAATTGAGTATCGTAAGAAATATGGGGAAAAGACGATAATTTTAATTCAAGTAGGTTCTTTTTTTGAATTATATTCTATAAATGAGAATTGTTCTTTTATGAATAGGATTGGTGATATATGTAATATTCAAATATCGAGGAAAAATAAGACTATTAAGGAGGTTGGAAAAAATAATCCATTAATGGCAGGATTTCCTCTTTATGTTCTTCAAAAATTCATTCAAATCCTTTTAAATCATCAATATACAATAGTTTTGATAGAACAAACAACACCACCACCAAATCCACAAAGGAAGATTACCGAGATAATAAGTCCTTCTATGAATATAAATGGGAATGGAAGTGGAAATGGCAATTATATCCTCGTTTATTATTTTGAGGAGATGAAGGGATATTTGAATGTGGGTATAAGTGGGGTTGATTTAACGACAGGGAAATCATTTGTCTATGAGAATGGTTCAAATGATAAGAATAATTTGGATGAATGTTATAGGATATTATCTGTATATAATCCAACAGAGGTTTTAATAATAGGTGATGGAATAGGCGAGGATAATAAGAAGAGGATAAATGAGATGATAAATATCAATTCATTAATTCATAGGAAATTTGATGATTATTCTTTATTATCATATATGAAGAAATTGGAATATCAACGGAAGATTTTGGAGAAATCGTTTAAAAATTCATCTATGTTGTCTATAATTGAATATCTTAATTTGGAGAAGATGACAATAGGAATTATTAGTTTTTGTTGTCTTCTTCAATTCGCATACGAACATAATGCCGATATTATAAAGGAATTGAATAATCCAGAGATTTTAGGAAAATCTATATTGGAATATAATTCAGCACTTCAATTGAATTTGATAAGTTATAATTCAAATGATAAGACTTTGATGGAGATTTTAAATAGAACCTCAACGGCATTTGGTTCAAGAGGTTTTAAACAACGCCTCTTAAATCCTATAAATGATAAAGAGGAATTAAATCGTCGTTATGAGAAGATTGATGAATTATTGAGAGATGAGAAGTTTAGATTGGTGATAAAGAAGTTGAATGGGATTAATGATTTGGAGAGGATATTGAGGAAGATATTATTGAGGAAGATTAATCCGTGTGATTGGGTTGGTTTTATGAATTCATTAGAAAATGCGAAGGAGGCATTAGAGATTGTTGAGATTGAGAATGAGGTTATGAAATTAATTCAATCATTTTCTCATTTAAATTTGGAGGAATGTTCTAAATATAATAATGAGATTAAGACGAATATTTTCAAGGAAGGTTATTCAAAGGTTTTGGATGATTTAATGGAGGATTATAGAAATCAATTGAATAAATTGGAGATGATTGTGGATAAGATTTCTGGAATAGATGATACGAGTTGTAAAATGGATTTTAATGAGAAGGATGGTTATTTCATATCAATTACGAAAAAGAGATTTGAGACGGCATATAAGAAGGATAAGATTTATATGAATAAATTTGATAAGAAATTGACAACGAATAATAATTCATATAAATTAACATCGGCAGAGATAAATGAGGCATCAACGATAATTGAGAGGAGACAGGATGAGATTTCTAAAAAGGTTATGATAGAATATCAGGAATTTTTATCAAAAATTTCAGGAAATCAAATAGAGATATTGGAGAAGATAATAAAAGATTTGACGGAATTGGATATAAATACTTGTAATGCGAGAAATGCTTTTGACTTTTGTTATTATCGACCGAAGATTGTAGAAGGAGGTTCATTCGTGAATATTGAAAATCTTCGTCATCCTATAATTGAGAGATTGATGACGAATGTTGAATATATTGGGAATGATATTTCTTTAAATAAAGATGGAATATTATTATATGGGATTAATTCATCAGGAAAAAGTTCATTAATGAAGGCGGTAGGACTTGCGATTATTATGGGACAATCAGGGATGTATGTTCCAGCGACTTCATTTGAATTTTCGCCATATAATCACATCTTCACGAGGATATGTGGAAATGATGATATATATCGTGGTATGAGTAGTTTCGTAGTTGAGATGACAGAATTGAGGAATATTCTTCAAAAGGCGGATGAGAGTAGTTTAGTAATAGGTGATGAGATATGTTGTGGAACGGAGGCGACATCGGCATTAGCGATAGTATCATCGGCGATAAATGAATTGATGAAGAGGAAATCATCATTTATCTTCACTAGTCATTTACACGAATTAACGAATATATCAATAATAAAGGATAAGAATTTGAGGGTATATCATATTCATATAAAAATAGAGGATGATAGGATAATTTATGAGAGGAAATTGAGGGAGGGACAGGGTTCAAGGATTTATGGAATAGATGTATGTGGTTCTTTGGATATGCCGAATGATTTTATGAAGAATGCGGAGATGGTTAGGAAGGAATTAACAGGGATGGATATGAATTTGATGAATATAAAGAAATCGAATTATAATTCGTCGATGTTTATGGATATATGTCAAGTATGTAAGGAAAGACCAGCGAAAGAAACTCATCATATTAATTATCAAATGAACGCAGATAATAATGGAAAATTCAGTAATTTTGATAAGAATATGTCTCATAATCTCGTGAATATATGTGAAGAATGTCATATGAAGGAACATAAAGGGGAGATAGGAATTCTTGGATATAAACAAACATCCAAAGGAATTATAATAGAGGTGGATAAAAATGCCAGAATTTATAAATTAATAAAGAGGGGAAGAAATGGATGGTATATGAGGAAGAAGATAAGTGATAAATTTAAAAATGTTGAGGAGAAGGATATTATAGAATATTATAATAAACAGATGAAGATGGGTATTAAGGAAATTACAACGGATATGGAACGAGATTTTTATGATATTAGTATATAGATTTGTTTTTATAAAATAGAATTGTTTATTTTTTAATATAATAGATTTGTTTTTATAAAATAGATTTGAATTAACTTTCTCAAATTATAAAATAGATTTCATTTTAACTTTTATAAAATAG
>Ga0172372_10010872_pt1 | contig 11621 bp, 9 predicted proteins | sample LakKiv5m_2_FD_114544 | JGI IMG/M metagenome (GOLD analysis project Ga0172372, IMG submission 114544) | Freshwater microbial communities from Kabuno Bay, South-Kivu, Congo - kab_092012_9.5m | ecosystem: Environmental > Aquatic > Freshwater > Lake | place: Democratic Republic of the Congo... | reverse complement strand
CTTCCGGTCCAGGATCACAAAGGTCCCGGAGTGGATGAATCGGTCCTCAAGTCGTGGATTGGCGTCTCCGGTGTCCATGACGCTGAAGAGCAGGTCCTTCTCGGCGAACCGATAGACCTCGGACTTCGCTCCTGTCAGGAACCACCACCGCTCGGCATCGGCACCATACCGTTCACCATAGTGTCGCAGGACGACAGGGGAATCGAAGGAAGGATCCGCGGTCAGGGAGATCAGCCGCACCCCTTCAGGAATCCGTTTCTGGAGCTCCGCCATCTGCCTGGAGAGGCGATGGCATTGGGTCGGACATCGGGAGAAAACCACATTGGCCACACAGACCTGACCGGTCAGATCCCGAGGCCCCACGGCCTGTCCGAGCTGGTTGGTCAAGGCGAAGGGCCGGATCTCACTCAGGACCGGCAGGGGGGATTTCCCGATCTCAACGACCATAGCGAGGGCCGCGAGGGCGACAACGCCAAGGATGAGACCACCCCAGATCCATCGCTGCATCTGCTTCTCAAGGGGGTTCATGCGTGGATCTCCGGCACCGGTACCGCAATGGAAGCATCTACAGCCCAACCAGCAAGCCTCACCATCCCTGCTGTCCGGTCCGCTACTGGGTTTCGCCCCGAGTCACCTGAAGGAACACCTCCTCCAAACCCGCTTCCTCCTCCCGCAGTTCCTGGAGTGCCAGACCGGCACCCACCAAAACAGAAGACAGAAGCGAGCCATCCGCCTCCGGATCAGTGAGTGAAACCCTCAAGGCACCCTCGGCAGGCTCGATGGCCGAGACCTCGGGACGCTGGAGAAGGAGTTCCCGAGCGCGATCCCATCCATCGCGGAGACGAACCCGGTAGACCCGAATCTGCTCCGGACCCAGTCGGACGCCCCGGATCGGTCCACTGTAGATCAACCGCCCCCGCTCGATGATCGCACATCGATTGCACAGGGTCTGCAACTCCGAGAGAATGTGGGACGAGATGATGATGGTCTTACCCATCTTTTGGAGTTCCTGGAGGATTGCCATCATCTCGATGCGGGCCCGTGGATCGAGCCCACTGGCAGGCTCGTCAAGCAGCAGCAATTCCGGGTCGTGGATGAGCACCCGGGCCAGACCGAGCCGCTGCTGCATTCCTCGGCTCAGGGCACCGATGAGGGCCCCCTTCTTCGCCGACAACCCCACCAGCTCGAGGACCTCGCCCACCATGCGTTCCCGACGTGCCGTCGGAAGCCGGTAGCAGGCTCCGAAGAAGTCGAGGTACTCCGAGACCTCCATGTCCTTGTAGACGCCGAAGAAGTCGGGCATGTAGCCGATCCGATGACGGACCTGTTCCGCCTCGCGAACCACATCCATTCCGAGGACCTCCGCCTGTCCCTCCGAAGGTGTCAGGAAGGTGGCCAGGATCCGCAATGTGGTGGTCTTGCCGGCACCGTTGGAGCCGATGAATCCAAACAGGTCCCCGCGCTCGACCCGGAGGTCGAGGGCATGCAGGGCTTTCATGTCGCCGAAATCCCGAGCGAGGGATCGCGTCTGGACCGCGGGAGTGCCGGTGTCTGAGCTCATGGGGAGGAGAGGGCTGGGCTGGACGTAGACGGAGGGACGATGAGCCTCAGGAGGGATTCCCGCTTCCGCCGGGCGGCTGGGAACCTGTTCAGCGGGGCAATCACACCCGGGTCGGGAACCCATGCCTGGACCACTAGACTCCCCGAATCAAGTGGGTTCGACAAACTGAAGGCACGCGGCCAGAGGATCGCCCTATCCTCCGGGATCGAGGTGTCGACACTGGCGGTGAAGCCCGAGGCCATCACCACCGATGCATGCGCGCTCAGCTCCGTGTCGGGATCTGCGGCGACGGATCGTTCCCGACGACTCAGCGATTCCGAAAGGCCGTTGAGGTGCGGTCCAAGGACCTCGACCAACGGCCTTGACTCCGTTCCAGGCCCCCACTCGAAGGTTCCACCCGCCTCGATGGACTCCACCACCTGAATGCGGCCCCCCTGTGACAGCCAGACCGGCCCCAGACGCCTGCCTGTCCGATTCAGGATCTGGCACCGCCCATCACGCTCCTGACGGGCTTCAATTGGAGGTTGCCCCTCCTCGATCCACTCGGTGACCACCAGGTTCTTCATCCACAGCGACGCCTGGACCTCCGCAGAGGTCGATCTCGGGCCGAGTGTGGTGGTGACCCGCCCCGAATCCAATCGAACGCCGAACAGATTTCTCAGCTCGCCACGGACACCTCCGAGCGGCACATCGAGGTCCAGAGGATAGGACCCAGTCACGGGGGAGTAGAGACCCCCGTAGGTTCGGCATCGCAATAGCGAAGAAGCACCGCTCTCCCTCGGGATCACATCCACGATCTGCAGTTCGTTCCACTCCGTCTGTCCTGAGCGGAGTCGATATCCGATCAGATAGATCAGACCCGAGAACAAGAGGACATAGATCGGGAACGAGAGCCATGTGAGCATCGGACGCCCGATCCGGACCAAAAGCCAACGGTCCCCGGGACCAACGAGGGCAAGGTAGACGACCAGAAGCGCCAGGAGGAACAAGATGGGAACCTTGCGGACCTGACGGGTGTCCACGAGATCCGCGAGCAGAACATCCAGTCCAGTCAGGACCCGCTCATCGGGGGGAGTTCCGGATCGGTTGGCCGGGGGTATCCCACAAAGGTGAGACCAGAATCGAGACCGCTGATTCCAGGAGCGCACCGGCTCCCGCTCGGGATTGAAGCCGAGGACCAACACCTGCCCTCGACCCCAGCGCCGAAACTCCATCCATGGAGTTCCCAAACCAAACCCCTCTTCGGCCCGACCCGTACGGAAGCGCAGGAACTGAATGGGTTCCGCCCAGCCGATGGCACCCGGATCGACGGCTCCACGATCCTCCAGCGTGGCGACTTTTCCCGGATGGGATCGCAAGGCGAAACCCGGATTCCAGGATTCGCCATTCAACCAGCGAACCAGCACGGACTCGGTGAGGACACCCACACCCTGAGGCTCGGGGACACCCACCGTCCTCAACCATGGCAACGAGGCGAGATCACCGGGCCGATCCAGTCCCACCACCAGCTGTCCGCCGCAGGCGACCCACTGCAGAAGCGAAGCCACCTGCCTCTCACGGAGAGCCGAAGCCTTCGAAGGGCTGACATAGATGGAGCTCAGTGATTCGAGGGCCAGGGCGGAATCGGGAAACATCTCGACCCGGAGCCGGACCACCCGGGGCTGATCCAATTCCACCTCACCGACGATGCCCTCCATGAGAGAAGGTCCGCCCTGGGGAGAATCGGACATCGATCCCAACAGCGGGGCATTCCAGGAAATCATCTGAACCTGCCCGGAAGGCCTCTGGGTGAGAACCTGGCCGTCTTCGGCAAGGAGTCGGCACTCCACGCCTGTTCCATCGCAGAAAAAGGGGATCACCAGCCGCTTTCGCGACTGTGTGGGCAACTCGATGGGAACCCGGACGGTGGCCGCACCCATCCGATCCGAAGAGATTTCGACAACGGTACCACGAGACGGCCCTTCATTGAAGACCTCCACCACCGCGGGATTCCAAGAGCCCGGGCGGACGAGACCGTCGTACCCCACAAAGGCATCAAACTGGATGCCCCCGGTCGATGCCCCAGGGCATGCCCCCCCTAGGAGAACACCCAGAAGGATGGCCAGTAGGCGATGACGGGCACCATGACGAGTCCAGAGACCGAGAAACTGGAGGCTTCCAGGTCTCACAGCTTGACTGGGTTGCCGTCTCGCATGGGTGTCACGACCGGAGCCTTCCCTTGGATCGAGAGGCTGTTCGAGAGCCGCTCCGAGCGCGAAAACGACGCGCCACGGTGGCGACATTCCAGCCGGCACGTTCCAGTTCCACTCGGGCGCGACTCGGATCGAGGGATGTCAACTCGCCAACGATGCGGCAGGCACGATCACGAAGCTTCTCGTTCGAGGGTCTAAGGTCGACCATCAGGTTCCCGACAACCTTGCCGAGCTCGACCATGACGAGGGTGGTCAACATGTTGAGCACGAGCTTCGTCGCCGTTCCTGCCTTCAAGCGGGTGGAACCCGTGAGAACCTCTGGGCCGACATCGATTGCGAGCACATGATGCGGTTTCCAAGCCGTCTTGAAATCAAGATGGGGATTGAAGCAGAGCAGAGCTGTCGTGGCGCCCCGTTTCCGGGCCTCTGCGAGGGCGCCCCACACAAACGGGGTTCGGCCACTGGCGGCGATTCCCAATACCACATCAAGGGGGCCGACAGTCCGGTCCCCCACCGCGGCGGCACCCTGTTCGGAATGGTCTTCCGCCCCCTCGACCGACGAGTGGAGCGCCGAGAGGCCTCCGGCCATGATCCCCTGGACCTGATCCGGCGAGGTTCCAAAGGTGGGCGGACATTCACTCGCATCGAGAACACCGAGGCGTCCACTGGTACCCGCACCGACGTAGAGCAAGCGACCGCCCCTTCTGAGGGCGGAAGCGGTGGTCCGGACCAGCCGGGCCAGTTCCTTCGAGTGTGGGCGGATTGAATCGGGGATGCGCGAATCTTCGTTGAGCATCAATCCAATGGCTTCAGTCAGACCAAGTCGATCGAGATGGGTCGAGTTGGAATTGCGACGCTCCGTCGGAGACATCTGGCGGGAAATCGGAACCACAGGCCGCGGCTCCGGATCCACGGGATTTCCTTGGCCATGTGCCCGGGAAGCTTTCGGCTGAAACAGGGCCGCCCGGGCCATCACAACCGCGCCCCAGACCGAGTCGTGGGCCAGTGGTTCAACCCGGGCGTTTGGGAGAACGGCCCGGATCTGACGCCGTAGCCTTTGGACGAGTGTCGGCTGCTTCAGCAGCACGCTTCCCGCCACAATGAATCGGGTGGGGCGGTTCCCAGATCGAAGCCGACGAGCGCAGGCCAAGGCATCTGTGGCCAGGATCTCAACGGTTTCCGAGACGACCCGGGACGCGGTCCGATCCCCAGCCACAGCGGCCCCGAAGACGAGCGGGGCGAGCGCCGCGACGTCCCCCTTCCCCGCCTTGGCCAGCCATTCGATCAGGTCATTGGGCTCAGCGAGCCGCAACGTCCGAAGCACCCGTTTCCCCAGCATTCCAAGGTGCCCCGTGTGGTCAAACTCATGGGCAGTCGAACGCAACGCCCGGAAGGCGACATCGTAGGCACTGCCTCGATCACCGAGCAGATGCCCCCATCCTCCAACCTTCACCGTCCTGCCACTGCCAGACCGCCCAAAACAGCACGAACCCGTTCCACTGAGGATTACGACCCGGGACTCGTCATCGGCTCCTGGGTAGAGATCCGGGGTCGAAATGGCTGATTCGAGATCATGGTCGATTCTGGATGGGGTTCCCGGCCACACCCGGTCAACCACAGCCCGCACGCGGTCGCAGTCACGAGCATCCCTCACACCGGCCATTCCAATACCAAGAGCCGACGGCAACGGAACCCGTCCTGCAATGTCGCGAAGATGTGCTTCGAGCCGGGCGTCGTCGACGAGCCTCAGGTTGCATGCCCCCAGCTCCAATCGTCGCACCACCCGAAGACCGGGATCCACGGCAAGGACCACGGTCCGCGTCCCGCCACACTCGATTCCGAGCAGAATCTCCCGTGATTCCATTGCTCGAAGCTTGGGGTGGACGTCCACGGTTCTCAACCCATGATCCTCAGCGAGTGGAAACCATCGACATCCCGTTCTCGGGTAACCCAGCGGAGCTGCTGGCCTGGGACGATGCCTTCCTTGGCGAGACCGAAGAGACGGGGCGAGGCTTCCTCTGGTTCTGGGAATCAGCATCCGTGTTCGTTGTGGTCGGATACGGACAGCGAATCGATGAGACCGTGGAGGTGGAGCGGTGTCTCGAGAACGACATTCCTATCCTGCGTCGACGCTCGGGAGGCGGCACGGTGGTCCAAGGACCCGGATGCCTGACCTATGGCATCACACTCCCCATCACGGCGAATGCTGCGCTGGCCCGGTTGGATTCGACCAATCGATGGATGATGGAAACCCTTGCTTGTGCGCTGAGGGAACCAACCGGGTTGCCGGTGGACATCGACGGCCATACGGATCTCACCCTCCACATGCCGGACGGGAGACGAAAGTTCTCGGGGAACGCCCAGCGAAGAACCCGCACGGCCGTCCTCTTCCACGGGACAGTCCTCCACGAGGCCGACCTCCAACAAATCGACCGAATTCTAAAGCTTCCGGAGGACCGTCCCGCCTACCGAGGTTCACGATCCCACATTGATTTCCTGACGCTCCTGCCTCTCCAGCCGGGCGACATCCGGAAGGCCATCATGGAAGCCTGGGCCGCAATTCCCTCTATAGGACCTGTGCCCCGGGCGCGTCACGCGGACGCCATGGAGGTCCGATACGGCCATGCGCGCTGGCATCTCGAGCGTGCGGAATATCGACAAAACCAGGCACCGCGGACGGGCTGAGCTACCCGATGACGTGCATTTTGATGGATTCGACCTCGTGGTCGAAGCTGCTGGGATGAGGTAGCACCACGACGACGGAATCCCCTGCCTTAACACAGCCCCCCTGGACCAGTCGGTGCAGGGCACCTTCCACGGATCCAGATGGGTCATCCTGACACGCCGGCATGACCATCGGTTCGACCCCACGGAGAATGGAAAGCTGCCGCGCCAGGGATTCACGGTCGCTGAAGGCGTAGATCGGAGTGGAGCGGGGGCGAAGCCACGACGCGATCCGTGCAAGATTGCCGGTGCGGGTGAACACCACGAGCGCCGCCGCATCCAGCTGGTCCGCAAGTCCGACAGCGCTGCGCATCAACATCTCCCGCGGTTCCTCGAGCCGGGCGCTGAGGTGATAGTTGGCACCGCCACTGCGCTCGATGCGTCGTGAAATGGTGTCCATGACCTCGACGCATTCGACGGGGAATTTTCCAACGGCGGTCTCTCCGCTCAACATGATGGCATCCGCCTGCTCGAAGACCGCGTTGGCGATATCGGTGATCTCCGCCCGTGTTGGAAACGGATTGTCGACCATGCTCTCCAGCATCTGCGTCGCCACGATCACGGGGCGGCCATGGAGGAGACAATGTTTGACGATGCGGCGCTGGATGATGGGTAGCTCCTCGTAGGGACATTCCATGCCGAGATCGCCGCGGGCCACCATGATCGCATCCGCCTCCTGGGCAATGGCCGGGAAATGGTCGACAGCGAACTGATGCTCGATCTTGGCGACGACGACCGGGATCTCCGGCCTGCCGACGAGCAGGGACTTCAATTCGCGGACATCCTCCGGGTCTCGGACGAAGCTCTGGGCAATGAAGTCCACGCCGAGTTCGAGTCCCACCTTCACATCCTCACGGTCCTTCTCGGTCAGGGCTGGCAGGGACACCCGGACCCCGGGCAGGTTGATATGGCGTCGACTCCCCATGGATCCAGAATTGAGCACTTCGCAATCGACGCGGGTCGCCGACTTTCCCACAACCCTCATTCGGATCTCGCCACTGTCGACAAGGAGGATTCGGCCCACCTCGATGTCCGTGGCGAATTCAGGGTAGTTGACAGAGAAGCTCTTGGGCGAAGCCAGTGGATCGCCAGGAACATGAAAGGAAACTCTGTCACCGGTGGACAACGACACCGGCGCGACAACATCACCGGTCCGGATCGCCGGACCCTGAAGGTCGAGAAGAATGCCCACATGAAGCCCGCGTTCCCGCGCAGCATCCCGGATCGCCGGAACCACGGCACGCATCTGGTCGGGTTTGGAGTGCGAGGCGTTGATCCTGAAGAGGTTCACCCCCCGCATCATCAGATCCACAATGCGCTCCGGTGCCATGGAGGCAGGACCGAGTGTGGCCACAATCTTCGTCTTCCGCATCGCCATTCCCGGACAATGGTGAGCCATCACGGAAGTGGAAAGGCTTTCCCCCGTCGGCACCTGAAATGGGTGACGGCATCTGTCCGTTATTCCCCGACAGACGAACTCCGAAGGCACTTGCCTTCAAGGGGTTGAGACATGATTGTCGCGGGCCCGTTGGACGGGAAAACCTGACATGACGAAGCTGAAGACGCTGCGTGCCGTCAACTTCCTTTACCCTGCGCCCGAGGCAAAGTCTGTCTCCCTCGTCGGAGACTTCAACGGATGGGATCCGCACAGACACCCCATGCGTCAAGGGCCGGACAGGACCTGGTCAACCACCCTCGAACTCAAACATGGCCATCACCGCTATGCGTTCCTGGTCGATGGCGTTCTGACCCTCGACCCCAGAGCACAGGGAGTGACCCGGAATGAGCGGAACGAACGCGTTTCACTCCTGCCAGTCAGTTAGTGCAAGCCCAAGCCACGGGAAGCCGACTCCGGGGACCGTGAAGAAGTACGACCCTCGTTAACAAGGCTCAGCCCACCAGCAGGGATCGGAGAAGCGGGATATCCCCAGCGGTCGTGATCTTTGGATTCGGTTCGGTGCTTTCGACCAGCTGGACCTGCTGCCCGATGAGCTCGCAGGCAGCCGTGTCGTCCGTGACGAGAAGTCCTGAGTTCCGGACCGCTTGGAGAGCCCTGCGGATGACCTCAAGCTGGAAGCACTGGGGTGTCTGGACGGCCCAGAGTCGGGAGCGGTCGAGGTGCTTGGCGATCAAGGTACCCCCATTGGATTCCTTGATGGTGTCGGTCGCCCGCTGTGACGCAACGGCGGCACCACCTTCGCGCGCAGCGATGAGACACCGACGGATCAGATCCGGAGAAGTGCAGGGCCTGGCAGCGTCTTGGATTGCCACGACCTCAGCGCCCTCAGGGATCGACCGGAGGCCATTCCAGACCGAGTCCTGCCGTTCAGCACCCCCCGCAACGAGACGGAACGGTTTGGTGAAACGGTGTTCGTTGGCCAGCTCCAAGAAGGCCTCCTGCATTCCATCGCGGACCACCATGACCACCTCCGAGATTTGGGGGCAGGAATCGAACTTCAGCCATGTGTGGGCCACAACTGGAAGGCCACCGATCTCAAGGAAGATCTTGTCGACATTTGGACCCATTCGGGTACCTCGCCCTGCTGCAACGATCAAAGCCACATTCATCCGGCGGAAACCCTGCTTTAGATCGGCCTGGAGGGGAATCTTGGAAAGGGGACAGGTTCCGTGCTCGACCGCTACTGGATCGTGGGGAATCTGACCAAAAAAAAGACCGCCCTGCTTACAGGGCGGTCTTGTTGGGTGAGTTGGATCAGGCCTTGCGGCGAGCCATCACAAAGAGGCCAGCAACACCGAGGGCCGCGAAGGCAACGGTGGAGGGCTCAGGGATGACACTGGCCTCAAGCTTCAGACCCTTGAAGTCCGAGTTGTTGCCGAAGGTCGCCGGAGGGGTCGTGCCGCCACCGAGGCTGCTGACCACCACGTTCACGGAACCGCGGGAGGTGGCGTCGGCGTAGGTGGCACCAGTGGTGACGTCCCAAGCGCGGACGACCAGGTTGGCCGTACCACCGAGACCCGCCGAACCAGAGGCGAGACCGTTGATGAAGAACAGACCGTCGAGGGTCAGAGCCACACCCGCGCTACCGTTGGGCGAGAGGGTGGTCGAACCTTCAAGGATCTCAACACGACCGTTGGCCTTGGCCAGCGCATTGCCGTCGGTTCCGAGGATGAACGCTTTGGCAGAAGCGCCAGCAGGAACGAAGTTGTTGTTGGCGTTGAACGTACCCTGAGCGTATGCCGCGGAAACCGCGGCAACCATGCCCAGAGTGGTGAGGAGCAACTTATTCATGGTTGGTTATATAATTGTGGAGACTAAAAGCTCGAGAAGATCAGGGAGCAGGAGTGAAGGTCTTCGACCAGGTCGCCGGAGCGGTGGCGCTCACAACGATGCCCTGACCCACAGCGATGTTCGGGGCGCCCGTGAGGTAGCCCACGCCGTCGACGTAGTCGTAGGAGTCATAGCCCTTGCCATTCCAGGTCAGGACCGACGACCCATCGATTCCGAGGCCGAGAACAGTGTCAGCAGCACCGGAGAGGGGGATCTTCGAGGCCACGAAATTGTTGCCCTTCGTGATCGCCACGGTCTGGGTGCCGGTGAGCGCCTCGCCCACGAGGGTGACAGAGGCATCAGCGGAAACAGCGACGAACACCGCTTCGCCGGGGGCGAGGGTGAAGTCGTCACCACTGACCACACCCGCACCGGCGACGGTGTCGGTGGTGGTGAATCCAGAACCGGTCCAACGGAGGACGGAGCAGTCGATCGAGCCGAAGAGGCTGCTGACCTTGTTGCCGTCGGTGTTGGTGTTGTTCAGGGGGTTGGCAACGAGGTTGTTACCCTTCTTGAGGGCCAACTTGACGTACCCAACGATGTTCGAGGTGGCCGCCGAAGCCGAGAAGGCCAAGGCCGAGGCCGCCACAGTGAGGGCGAGAAGGTTTTTGTTCATGAGAGACCAAATAGTTTCCGTGTGTGCAAGCAGCCTGCCATGCGTGGCGATGATGCGTCAACGGGTTTTTTGGAATCATTTCGACTCATCTTGGAGCGAGCTCAGGCACGCGCCGTCAGGACCTCCAAAAACCGCTCCAGTTCCGCCACGGTGTTGTAGTAATGAGGACTGACACGGATCCAATCCCTTCCATCCCGGGTGGTCCTTAGCGACACAACGATCGCCGCATCCTGGAGCTTGCGGTGGAGGTCAGAAGCGGATTCTCCCGGGACGCAAAAGCTGACGACGCCCGCTTCGTTCAGGCCTGTCGGCGAAGGATTCAAGACCTCCATCCCTCTCTCCTGCAATTGGGACACCAACCCTCTCCGCTTCGCCAGCAGGTCCGCCTCGATTGCCCCAAGCCCAACCTTCTCGAGAAGGGAAAAGGCAGCCCTCAGCCCAGCAACCCCGACCAGATTCAGGCTCCCAGCCTCGTACCGGCGGGCATCCCGACGAAGAACCATGGAGTCCTGCGTCACGAAACCTGGACATTCGACATTGTGCCACCCGTAGGTGGTGGGCCTGAGAATCTCCTGAACTTCCTTCCGAACGTAGAGGACCCCTGCTCCGAGGGGGCCGAGAAGCCACTTATGGCCATCGGCGGCCATGAAATCGACCTGATCGAGCGGCGTCTGGAACGCCCCCAGGGTCTGGATGGCATCGAGACAGAACAGGATACCGCGCGACCGCAGCCAGCGTCCCAACGCCTCCACCTCCAACCTCCAACCCGTCACGAAATGGGCGCTCGAAAGGGCCACCAGCCGGGTATCCTCGTCCACCTGTCCCTGGACATCGATGGCCCGGATGCGTCCCAATTCCCGGATGTTGAGGAATCGGACCTCCACCCCGCGCTCGGCGAGGGCCATCCACGGGTAGACGTTGGACGGATAGTCGTCCTGGTAGACCACCACATTCTGCCCCTTCCTCCATGGAAGCCCCGCGGCGACCTGGCTCAAGCCCATGGAGGTGGATCCGATCAGGGCGATTTCTCCCGCCTCCACCCCAAGACACCTCGCGATCAGGCCTCGAGTCCCTGCGATGTATCCTCCAGGAATGCCCGCTTCCTGATCCTCGAGCATCCCGGCAAAAGCCTGTTGAGAAATCGCCTCCGCGACCCGTCGTGGAAGCGGACAGACGGCAGCGTGTCCAAGGAACACGCGTGAAAGAACGACGGGGAACTCATGCCGCCGGAGTTCTTCG
>Ga0172372_10010867_pt1 | contig 11625 bp, 13 predicted proteins | sample LakKiv5m_2_FD_114544 | JGI IMG/M metagenome (GOLD analysis project Ga0172372, IMG submission 114544) | Freshwater microbial communities from Kabuno Bay, South-Kivu, Congo - kab_092012_9.5m | ecosystem: Environmental > Aquatic > Freshwater > Lake | place: Democratic Republic of the Congo... | reverse complement strand
TTGCGGGTGTCCAAGTTCGACGGCCTCAACGGCGGCGGGCTCATCACCAACCTCACGATGTATGGCACGCGCAGCTTCTCGATTTACAACGCGGCCGGCACGCGCGTCTTCGACTCCGGCGCGCAGTTCGAGCAAATCATCGCCACGCGGAACCCCGCCCTCTTCAACACCGACAGCGGCCTGCCCAGCAATGTGGACAAGCGCTCCGACAGCAAAGGCCCCGAGCCTGAAGGCGTGGCCGTGGGCGAAATTAACGGCCGGTTCTACGCCTTCATCGCGCAGGAGCGCGCGGGCGGCGTCTTCCAATACGACATCACCGACCCGGCGAACGCGTTCTTCGTGGACTACCTGAACACCACGGCCAGCCCGCGCCACGTCTCGCCCGAGAGCGTGCAGTTCATTCACGCCAGCAGCAGCCCGACCGGCAACCCGCTCGTGCTCGTGGGCTACGAACTCAGCAGCGACATCCAAATCTTTGACGTGACCACCACGCCGCCCGCCATCGTGCAGGCCCCGCGCAACACCTCCGGCAGCCTCGGCGGCACGGCGACCTTCAGCGTCGAGGCCACCGGCAGCAACCTCAGCTACCAATGGCGCCTCAACGGGACGAACATCCTTGGCGCGACCAACGCGGTCTTCACCGTGGCCAACGTGCAGACGGGCGGCAGCTACTCCGTCGTCGTCAGCACGCCGAACAACGGCTCTGTGACCAGCCTGCCCGCGACGCTCGCGGTGGTGCCCGCGCAATTCGTCGGCGTGGCGAACCACGGCCTCGTCGGCGTCGGCCGCATCCCGGCGGATTCCTCGGACAAGCTCGGGGCGAACGTGGACACGCTCGGCGGCATCTTCTCCGCCGGCTTCTTTGACCAGCGCTCATGGTTCCGCACCGGCACGCCCGGCAACCACACCTACGGCGGCACGCTCTACGGCCTGCCGGACCGGGGCTTCGGCGACGGCGCGGAAGATTACCACCCGCGCCTGCAAGTGCTGGCCTTCAGCATCACGCCCGCGCCCACGGTCGGCAGCGGCCTCCCGCAGAACCAGATTGTGATGAGCAACAGCGCCACGCTGCTCTTCTCCTACACCAACGGCGGCAGCTCGAACCTCTTCACCGGCTTCAATGCCGATGACGCCAGCAACGGCGTCTTCCCGCAAAGCAGCGCCGGCGGCAAAGGCCAGGGCCGCCGCAGCCTCGACGGCGAAGGCATCGTCCGCACCCGCGACGGCGGCTACTGGATCAGCGACGAATACGGCCCGATGATTCTGCGCTTCGACAGCAACGGCGTTCTGCAAACCTCGCTCCCCATCCCCGCCTCGATTCAACCCCGGCGCGATGGCACGAACATCTTCCAGGCCGCCAGCACCGTGAACACCTCCGGCCGCCGCCCCAACCGCGGCATGGAAGGCCTCTCCATCACGCCCGACGGCCGCCGGCTCTTCGCCATGCTCCAAAGCCCGGCCATCCAGGACGGCGGCGCGAACAACCTCAGCCAAAACACCCGCCTGCTCGTCTATGACATCGAGGCCGGCAGCCCGAACCAGAACCAGGTCATCGGCCACTACGTGTATCAACTCACGCTCTTCGGCAGCACGGCGACCAACCGCCACACGCCGGTCAGCGCCATCTTCGCGTTGAACGACCACCAGTTCCTGGTGCTTGAGCGCGATGGCATCGGCCTCGGAGGCACGGCGGGCGCGCCCATCTACAAGCAGATTGTCCTCGCGGACCTCACGGGTGCCACCAGCCTCATCGGCACCGCCTACGACCTGCCGCTCGGCGCGCCCGGCCAGACGAACCTCCCGCTCGGCCTCACCGTGGCCGGCGTCACGCCCATCACGCGCCACGACTTCGTGAGCATCATTGACACGAACCAGCTCGCCCGCTTCGGCCTCAACGCCAACGCTACGCGCGACACCAACTCCATCAGCGAGAAGTGGGAAGCCCTCACGCTCGTGCCGCTCAACGACCCCGCCGCGCCGGATGACTTCCTCCTGCTCGCGGGCAACGACAACGACTTCAAGGCCCCGGTGGTCTATCACAACGGCGTGCCCGTGGGCACGAACGCCGAGCCCATTGACACGATGGTCCTCGCCTGGCGCGTCACCTTGCCCGGCTATGAAGGCCCGCTGGTGCCCAAGTTCCGCACCCGTCCCGCTCCCTTCGCCGGTGGCACCGGCTCGGGCGTGAACCTCAACGCCGGCCTTGTCGCCGACGCCGACGCCATCGCCTACCAATGGTATCGCGACGGCGTGGCCATCCCCGGCGCGACCAGCGCGAACTTCAATATCGGCACGCTGCAATCCACCAACGTGGGCAACTACGCCTTGGTGGCCACCACGCCGTTTGGCTCGGTGACCAACACGGTGCCGGTGGCGATTGCCGAGACGGCGCACTTCGCCGGCGTGGCCCTGGACGGCCCGGCGAACGCCCGCGTGGCGCTGCAATTCCTGGATGTGCTCGGGAGCACGAACCAGTGGCAGACGCTCACGAACCTGAACCACGCCGGTGGCCGGCAGTTCTACCTCGACCTGAATTCGCCCGGCGCGGCCCGCCGGTTCTTCCGCGCGGTGCCGACTCCGTAGGCAACCCATCAAGGGGTCGCCGGGAGAGAAAACCCGGCGGCCCGCTTCCAGAGTTCCCTCGTGTGAGGGGACGGCAGGCTCCAGTCCGAAATCGTGTGCGGCTGGGGCCTGCCTTGTTTTTCTGACCCGAGTGCGCGAGTTGGGAATTCCGGACGGGAGCCAGCAACTGTCCGCTTTCGCGCCGCCATCCACAGTGAGCCATGGATCACTGGAGGAAGTGCGCGCAGCCGAGGCTGGCAATGCCGGTGCCGATGATGGCGATGACCACCAGCAGTTCGATCAGCGTGAAGGCGGCGCGGGTTCGCATGGGTGCCGGCGACGGCCGGCGCGGGATTGGAACCCGCTCCGTTATATTCTGTCAAATATAACGAACGTGGGCCGGCACCTTGCGCTAGCTCCGCAGCCGCCGACGCAGCTCACTCCACGACTTTTGCATCGCCCGCAGCGACTCCGCCTCCATCTGCTCATACAATTCCAGGACGCGGCACCCGTTCTCGGTGAGCTGTGCCCCGCCGCGTTCCGCGCCCCCGCGCTGGCGGTCCAGCAGCGGCTCCTTGAAGCACGCCTCCATCTGCTGCACCAGCGTCCACGCCCGCATGTAGGACATCTCCATCCGCTTGGCCGCCTCGGCGATGCTCCCGGTCTCCGCTATCAGCGCCAGCAGTTCCACCTTGCCCGGCCCCAGCGCGATGTCCCCGCCCACCACCACGCGGATGCGGGGCTTGAGGACGGGCGCGGTGGTTTTCCTGGGGCGGCTCATGCGGTGCGGTGGTCGGCTGCGCGCAAAGGTGGGGCAAGCCCCGTCTTCGTCAAGCCGCGCGTTGCTCCGGCGCGTGATAGTCTGCCGCCACCATGATGAATCAGGCACGCATCCGGGAGCTGTTCGCGCTGCTGCCACCGAAGGCGGCTTATCCGCCCATGACGCGCCGCAGTCCTTTTCAACCCCGGCCGACGGAGGCGGAGCGCTATGCCCTCGCGTTGCACGACCCGGCGTTCGGCGCCCACTTCGTTCAGGCCACCTCCAGACGGGACATTGGCTTCCGGCCACAGTCCACGAGTGACCAGCGCTGCAATGCTACGTCGCCCACCGACTCGATGTCGCCGAACCACTCCTGCCAGAAGCGGAGTCCATCCTCACCGAAGCCCGCCGGCAGGAGCGCAATCTCCTTGAAGCCCTGCTGCTGGCCCCGAGCCTGACCTTGGAAGCTATCGCTGCGCACCTGAACACTCGTGAGGAAATCGTCGAAGCCTGCGAGGCGCTTTTCCGGAACGTCCGCGACCGCCTCGATGAGCGTGGCTACCTCAATGCGCTGCTCTACCCGGACGGGGTTCAAGCGGCGGTTCGTGATGCCCAGCCCGACGCCGTCGGCGACCGGCTGCGCCTGCTCCGGGCCGGGGCGCAGGACGATGTGGACGAAGTGCTGGCCTTGGCTGGCTACCGACCTCGCGACCAGGCCAGCTTGGACGGCGAACCCGGCGACGTGGAACGCACCCTGCGCAAGCACGCCGTGCGTTGGATGCGTGCCGGGTTGCGCAATGATGATCCCGTGGTGCGAGCCGCGCATGCCGCCGACATGCGCCGGCAGGAGGCCAAGCAGGACGATGATCCGCTGGCCCTGCACCACATCAATGCGGTGCTCCCGGCCTTGGAGGAAATCCGCAAATACAACGGCCTCGGTTGTCCCGAGCCGCCGGGTTACGGCGACATCTTGCAGGAGGCGCGGGCCAGGGCGGAACTGAAGCGGGCTGAAGCGGGCGACCTCGGTTGATCGCGGCTTACGGCACAACACTCGGGCCTTCTCCCGTCGGCGGCAGATTGAGGGGACCGAGATAAAAACCAATGTTTTAAGGGGAGTAGGAGGAATGGCGACCCTACGGGGATTCGAACCCCGGTTACCGCCGTGAAAGGGCGGTGTCCTAACCGCTGGACGATAGGGTCGGCCTCGGACGCGGGCATTTAGGCGGCGGACCGCGCGGGTGTCACGAAAAAATTCCCGCCGCGAAGGGCGCGCCCGCCGGCTCAACCCGCGCCCAGCACGGCGAGGTTGTGCTGGCGGAAGAGGGTGGTGTGCAGCAGCTCGGCGGTGTCGCCGGCCAGCCGCAGCGCCTCGCGGACGCGTTCGAGCAACGCCAACTCGCGGCTGCGGAGCGCGCCGTCGGCCATCGCGAGGGCCAGCAGGTTCGCGTAAAGGCAGCAGCTTTGCTCGGGCGTCAACTGCGCGGGCAGCCGGGCCAGCAGGCCGTCCACGCCGCCGTCAGCCAGCGCGCCTTGCGCGGCCTCGACGGGGTCCGCCCCGGCGGCGAGCGCGCGAATCATCGCCAGTTCGCATTCGTCGGCTTCGCCGTCGGCCTGGCTCATGGCCAGCAGCGCCGCGTGAAACGCCGTCAGCGCCTCGGCGGCCACCTGCCCGTCGGCGGCGAGGAACACGCCCAGGTTGTTCCGGCAGAAAAGCACCTGCTGGATGCGCGTGAAGTCCTCCGCCGGCACCTGCCAATCGGCGCGCGTGTGTTCGAGGAAGTCCTGCTCGGCCGCCGTGAGTTTGCCATCGGCCATCACGAGGGCGGTGGCGTTGGCGAGCGCGCACCAGCGCTGGTCCGGGTTCAGCCCCGCGCGCGCGGCGGCGATGGTTTCCTCCGTGCCGTGTTGCTCCCAATACGTCAGGCCGTCCTGGATGCCTTGGGGGTCCTTGATGGCGCGGGAGAGAAACAGCTCCTCCGGCACGCTGGGGTCGGCGTCGAGGCGCATCGCGGCGTGCAGCACGGCGCAGAACAGGGTCAGTGGCGTGAGCGGCACCGCGCGGTCGGCATCCCGGCCCACGCGCACGGAACGGCCCGTGGCGGCGGCCCAGCCGGCGGCGAGCCGGTCGAGCATCGGCCGGTCCCAGCCGGAGAACTTGAGCGTGTGGCGGCGCGAACCAGCTTCCACGTCGAGCTGACAGAACGAGCCGTCGGCCAACAGCGAGAGGTTTTCAATCCCGGCGAATGGCAGCGCATGGTTCCGCCACGAGCCGCCGAGCTTCCGGCTGAAGATCATCAGCCGGTCCGGCGCGCCCGCCACGTAAGCCTCGCCCAGCCCGCCGTCCAGCGGATACAGGGCGCGCGCCACCGGGCCGGGCGAACCGCCGGTTTCACGGGTGAACGCGTCCAAAAGGGGGGCGGGCAGTTGCATGAAATGGGCTGTGACGCGCGTAGCGTAGCGGGCGGCACGGCTGGCGGGCAACGGGGAAGTGTCCCCGCGCACCGGCCTCCGACCAGGCCCGGCGCATCCAGTCTTGAATCCGAATTCCGAAGTGAAGGGGCCGAAAGAAACGAAAAGCAGGCGAATAGGGGCTTACGAAAGCGGCGAGCGGCGCGAAATGGTTGGTGCCGTTGACGCACAAGTCCTTCGGCTATTTCGGGTTCTTTCGTTTCTTTCGGCCAACTTCGAGCAGGTTAAATCCGTCCCTCGCAGGAAAAACTGCTTGTCGCGTGCGCGGCGCAGGGGTAGCCATTGCGCCATGTCCAAAACATATTTCCTCCCCCTGTCGTCTTCCGCCGCCGTCACCCGCCGTGATTTCGTCAACCGTTCGCTGCTCACCTCGGCCCTCGCCGCCGCCAGCGCGCCCGTGCTGCTGCGCGGGCAGAACCTCAACAGCCGGGTGGCCATCGCGGGCATCGGCGTCGGGGGCAAGGGCGCGAGCGACATCAGCGGCATCGCCGCCGCCGGCGCGGACATCGTGGCGCTCTGTGACGTGGACGAAGGCACGCTCAAGAAGTCCGGCGCGCTTTATCCGAAGGCCAAGCTGCACCGCGACTACCGCAAGATGTATGAGCAGCAAAAGGACTTCGACGGCGTCTCGGTGAGCACCCCCGATCACCATCACGCCCTCGCCGCCGCCCTCGGCATGAAGCTCGGCAAGGGCGCGTATGTGCAGAAGCCGCTCACGCACTCCGTCTGGGAAGCGCGCCGGCTCGCGGAGATTGCGAAGGAGAAAAAGGTCGCCACGCTCATGGGCAACCAGGGCCACTCCGGCAACGACGTGCGCAACTTCTGCGAACTCATCTGGGCCGGGGCCATCGGCAAGGTCCGCGAGGCCCACATCTGGACCAACCGCCCCATCTGGCCGCAGGGCCGCAACCGCCCGGCCGGCGAAGACCCCGTGCCCGCCACGCTGGACTGGGATGTCTTCCTCGGCCCCGCGCCGATGCGGCCCTTCAAGTCGAACTGGCCGGATGAGGACGGCAAGGACGGCAAGAAGCGCCGCGGCAGCAATGTCTATCACCCGTTCGCGTGGCGCGGCTGGTGGGACTTCGGCACCGGCGCGCTCGGCGACATGGCCTGCCACCTGATGGATCCGGCGTTCTGGGCGCTGCACCTCGGCCATGCCGACAGCGTCGAAGCCGTGTCCGAGGGCGCGACCAGCGAGATGGCCCCGAGGGCGTGCGTCATCACCTACCAGTTCCCCGCGCGCAAGACCGAGCACGGCGACCTGCCCCCGGTGAAAATCGTCTGGTATGACGGCGGCAAGAAACCCACCAACGAACTGCTCGGCCTCGCCGCCGACGCGAAGTCACCGGACAACGGCTCGCTCTTCGTCGGCGAGAGCGGCAAGATGACCTGCGAAACCTACGGCGGCGCGCCCAAGTTCACGCCCGACTCCAAGACGAAGGAATTCGCCAAGCCCGACCAGACGCTCGCGCGCTCGCCCGGCCACCACAAGGAGTTCGTCGAGGCCATCCAGGGCAAGGTGCTCAAGGGCATGGGCAGCCTCGACTACGCCGGCCCGTTCACCGAGATGGTGCTCATGGGCAACCTCGCCGTCCGCACCGGCAAGAAAGTCGAGTGGGACGGCCCGAACATGAAGGCGAAGAACATGGACGTGTCCAAACTGGTGAAGCGTGATTATCGCGCCGGGTGGGCGTTCTGACGCCGAGCCGTGGGTTATTTGTCGGGCAGCGGGAGACCCACCTGCATGGATCCTGCGGACTGAAAGACGATTTGGAGGCCCACCCCCCGCGCGCGTGCCTTTGCCGCTGCTGCTCGGTCAATCGCGGCCCGGTCAAGGTGATGTGCAGGACCGGTTATCTGAAAGCGTTCAAGGCCCCGGCTTTCTTCAAGCAGCCGGACCACCTCAGCCGTCGTCATGCGGTTGGGAGAAAAACCAAGGTCTTTCAGTGACTCGGCCTGGACGAGCTTCAATAAACCTTTGGCGGTGATGTTGGGACAACTGGCGACATTAACACGTTGCGGCTGCATCCGTGCGGCGATGATTCCAAGGCCAACATCGGTGATGGAAGCGCCTTCCAGCCCCAGGTCATGAACTGTTGGAATCCGGGCAAGTGCCTCAATGCCTCGGTCGGTGATATGCGACGAACCATTCATGGTCACACACTGCAACTGGGCGAAGCCGACGCGAGCCAGCGCCTCCATCTTTTCGTCCGTTGCGGTGCGCCTCCAGAATTGCACTTCCCGCAGTCCTGCCACCTTGTTGAGCGATGGGTAGTCCGCCAACGGAAGAGCATCGAGTATCAGGTGAGAACTGTTCTGCACCGGGCTAATTGCCCGCCTTGACCCGGGGGCAGGCGGAGGATTGCTGCACCCGGAAACGAGTAACACCAGTAGCAATGCAGCGAAGAGGACGCGCATATGTCGATTGGCGGGTGATACGCTGGCTGCTTTGCAGCCGTGCCCGTGTTGTGGCTGCAACCTTCTTTCGCCCGCTGTCCTTTGTCCAGCCTGCGACGCACTCCAAGACGATGGCGCGACTCCAGGTTTGCATTTCCCTTCCGCCGCGAAAGAATGCGCCCATGTCCTCCGCCGCTGACTTGAGCCGCCCCGCCTGCGTCTTCGCCGACCGCTGCGAGTTCACCCAGCCCGCGTGCCGCACGGGAGAAGTGCCCTTGAGGGAAATTGAGCCGGGCCACGCCAGCGCATGTGTGCGGGTGCAGGACGGAGAACTTCGCCTGTGATCTTGTCACCGGCCAAAAGCGGGGATGACACCCGCGCCGGGGACGTGCTAGCGTGCGGCCATGAAAATCACCGGCATCGTGGCGGACGGCGTGGTGAAGCTCCCGCCTGACTGGAAGGACGGGACACCAGTGCTGGTGGAGTCGCTCCCGGTCGAAACGGGCAATGAACTCACCCGGCGGCTGCTGAAAATCGCCGGCGCGGTCGAGGGGCTTCCCGCCGACCTCGCGACCCAGCATGACCACTACCTCTACGGCACGCCCAAGCGATGAAGGCGGTCTTCGCGGACACGTTCTTCTTCCTGGCGGCCGTCAACCCCCGCGATGCGGCGCACGGGCGGGCCATTGCTTTCTCCAGTCAGCACCAGGGCGGCATCGTCACCACCGACTGGGTCATCCTCGAAGTCGCCAACACGCTGGCCGGTGGCCGCAGCCGCGCCATCGTTCCCGAACTGCTCGCCTCGCTCCGTGCCGACGCGCGGGTGAAGGTCGTGGCGCTGGATGCGGGTTTGCAGGCGCGCGGCCTGGAACTCTACGTGCAACGGCAGGACAAGGAATGGTCGCTGACCGACTGCATCTCGTTCCTGGTGATGAGCAGCGAAGGGCTGGCCGACGCGCTGACCGGCGACCATCATTTCGAGCAGGCGGGCTTCAACGCGCTGCTGAGGTGACTGCCAAACCGTCTGAGCAAATGAACCATGCCTTTGCGGACCGCTGCGAGTTCGCGCAGCCCGCGCGCCACATGGGGAAAATGGCCTTGCAGGAAGTGGAGCCGGGCCACGCCAGCGCGTGCGCGCGGGTGCAGGCTGCGGAATTGAAACTGTAGCAAGCAAACCACCTTGGCATGAAACTCCGGCTCTATCTCGACACGTCCGTTTTCAGCGCCCGTGTTGACACTCGCGCCCCGGACCGGCAGACACTCACCGAGGACTTCTGGGAAGCGCTGCCGGATTACGACCGCTCCACCTCCGAACTCGCCGTGGAGGAACTGCGGCAGACCGCCGACCCGCTGACCCGCGCGAAGATGGAGGGGATGCTTGCGGACTTTTCCATCATCCCGGTGACGGATGAAATGCGGCGGCTGGCTGACCAATACATTCTGGCGGGCGCCTTCACCCGGACCATGCTGAACGACGCCGTCCATGTGTCGGCAGCGACCCTCTCGCGGCAGGACATCCTCGTCTCGTGGAACTTCAAGCATCTGGTCAACCGGCGGCGGCGTGCTATGGTTGCCAGCGTCAACGCCCGCGAGGGGCTGCCGGTGCTGGACATCCTCTCGCCGCCCGAACTCTAGCCACGCCATGCGCTACTTCGATTACCAGACCGTCGCCCGCGAGGCGGGCATCCTGCCCGCCCAGCTCGACTTGCTCCTCGCGCAACTCACCGAAGAGTCGCCCCACGACCCCATGCTCGTCGAGTTGCACGCCCTGCGCGCCTGCATGGCCATCAAGGCGGGTCAACTCACCATCGAACAGGCACTCGCGGACACGGAGACGCCCGCGCTGGCCGCGTGAACTGCGCCATGCACACGAGCACCCTGTCCCCGGAAGAGTGGATTGGAGCGGAGGACACGCGGGAGCGCGCTGCAAGGCTGGCTCGGTTGCACTGGGTCATGGAGAAGATGCCAAAGGTGGACTGGATGGTTGCTGGCTGCGGACCGATTTCCAAATACCAGCTTGAAGAGGCACACTACTGCTACGTGTATGGCCAGTTTCTTGCGACCATCGTGCTCGGCCTCGCATTCTTGGAGTCCACATTGGCCGGTGCGTTTTACTGCGACGGCCAGAAAGGAATTTCGCATGGGTCGGTCTTTGATATGGCGAAAACGGCACTGAAACGCGAGTGGCTAACAGAGGAGGACCACAAAACATTGGAACGTGTTCGTGAACTCCGAAACCCCGTTACGCATTTCAGAAAGCCTGGCCATGAAGAGCGAATCGAGGCGAGAGCATGTCGTGAGCAGTCAGACGACAAGGCCGTCCTCGAAAAGGACGCGCGTCAAGTCTTGCAGGCTGTCTTTCATCTGCTACCCAAGATTGCCCCAGTTGCATACAGCAAATGAAAATTATCCCGCACCTCGCACGGAGCCTTCCCTCTTGGAGGTTCCTACCACTGCTACTTCTCGCGCTATTGGCGATGCCAGCCTTCGAGGTTCGCGCCCAGTCGCCCACGTCCATCGCTGGCCGGACGCTCCAGTTGACCATTTCCAGCGGGAGTTTCCCATTTGCGAGCAGTGGCTCCTTCCGGTTTCTGCCTTCGGCGTTGGACAGTTCCTACGCCATCGTCCCGCTTCCGGGTGCTGCCGTTTCTGCCAGCACTGGCACTCACACCTACACGAAAACCGGGACAAGCACGGCGAGTCTGGCGCTCGCGGACAGTTTCGGCGCGCTCGCCGTCAACTGCACTTTCAGCTCGGCGAATGCTGGCAGCTACGTGCTGTCAGGGCTTGGCAGCAGCCAATCCGGGACGTTCTTCCTGTTTTCAGGAACATCTCCAGCATCGCTGGCTGGCTACACCGTCACCGTCGCGATCACCAGCGGAGAAACTCCATTCGCAGACTTCGGTTCCTACCGGTTTCTGCCCGCTGATTCAGGCAACGCCTACAGCATCGTCGGCCTCGTGAACGTTGCGAACAGCTCTGGCACGTATTCCTACACTCGGAACTCCACGACGACCGGTTACATCTCCTACAACGATTCAATTGGCGGCGCAGGCTTCACCTCGCAGTTGAGTTTCGACTCGGCGATCAGCGGGACGGTGTTCCTGAAAAAGTCGGCCACCAGCGGCTACCAAACCGGCACCTTCACGATGGTCGCTCCGAGTTCCCCGAGCATTTCGACCCAGCCTCAAAGTCAGACCATCACCGTTGGGTCGAGCGTGACCTTCAGTGTTTCCGCGAGCGGGTCTGGCACGCTGTCGTATCAGTGGCGGAAGAATGGTTCCAGCATCGGGGGTGCAACTGGCTCCTCTGTTACTAAACACAGCGACATAAGTAAATACGCATCTAAGCGACAGTGCAGAGTCGCCTGAGCGCTTGGTTGGGCGCTTGCCAAAGTGCGAACTGTTCCTCCACGGCAACCATGACCTCCGCCAGGG
>Ga0172372_10010866_pt1 | contig 11626 bp, 13 predicted proteins | sample LakKiv5m_2_FD_114544 | JGI IMG/M metagenome (GOLD analysis project Ga0172372, IMG submission 114544) | Freshwater microbial communities from Kabuno Bay, South-Kivu, Congo - kab_092012_9.5m | ecosystem: Environmental > Aquatic > Freshwater > Lake | place: Democratic Republic of the Congo... | reverse complement strand
GCACCGGCTGGCCGGCGTCGGCGGGGCGGGCCGTGACGCCCAGCTTGTCCAGGAGGTCGCGGGCGTGGGCGGCGGGAGTCGGGAAGGACTGGGTCATAACCCTGGAAAACGCCCACCGGAGGTTCGGGTCAAGTCCTCGGCGGCGGCGTTGCGCGGCGCGCGTCGAGCGGCTAGGGACGGGTCAAGCAGGAGAACCCCCATGGCGCAGGCTAAACTCATCGACGGCAAGGCTTTCGCGGCCGATCTGCGGGCCAAGATCGCCGAGGAGGTGGCCGAGCTGAAGGCCAAGCATGGCGTGACGCCGGGCTTGGCCGTGGTGCTGGTCGGCGAGGATCCGGCCAGTCAGGTCTATGTCCGCAACAAGGGCGAACAGACCGAAGCCGCTGGCATGTACTCCGAAACCCATCGCCTGCCGGCCGAGACCACTCAAGACGAGCTGCTGGCCGTGGTCGCCAAGCTGAACGCCGACCCGAAGATCCATGGCGTGCTGGTCCAGTTCCCGGTGCCGCCGCACATCAGCCAGATGGACGTCGTGGCGGCCCTGTCGCCGGACAAGGACGTCGACGGCCTGACCGTGACCAACGCCGGTCGCCTGGCCAGCGGCCTGCCAGCCCTGACGCCCTGCACGCCGCTGGGCTGCATGATGCTGCTGAAGGACACGCTGGGCGATCTCTCCGGCAAGAACGCCGTCGTGATCGGCCGCTCGAACCTGATGGGCAAGCCGATGGCCCAGATGCTGCTGGCCGCCGACTGCACCGTCACCATCGCCCACTCGCGCTCCAAGGATCTGCCGGGCATCGTTCGACAGGCCGACATCGTCGTGGCCGCCGTGGGTCGCGCCGAGATGGTCAAGGCCGACTGGGTCAAGCCGGGCGCGACCGTGATCGACGTCGGCATCACCCGCTATCCGGCCCGCGATCCCGCGGCCGCGGCGGCGGGCAAGACCCGCCTTGTCGGCGACGTCGCCTTCGACGAGGTTCGCGAGGTCGCCGGCGCGATCACGCCGGTTCCGGGGGGAGTCGGACCGATGACCATCGCCTGCCTGCTGGCCAACACGCTGACGGCGGCCAAGCGCTTGTCGGGGATCGCTTGATGAAGCGGCTGGCCCTTCTCGCCTCCGCCCTGATCCTCGCGGCCTGCGGAGCCAAGCCTCCGCCGCCGCCCACGCCCGAGCAGGCCCTGGCGCTGCGCCCGGCCGACGCGCGCCTGGCCGCGCTGTACGAAACCTCTTGTCGCGCGTGCCACGCCATGCCGGAGACGGGCGCTCCGATGGTGCATGATCGGGCGGCCTGGGACCCGCGCTGGAAGCAGGGCGAGGCCGTGCTGCTGGATCACACGATCCAGGGCTTCAACGCCATGCCGGCGACCGGCCAATGCGCCACTTGCACGCCGGACGATTTCAAGGCCCTGATACGGTTCATGGCGGGGCGCGAAGACTCCGCGACGTAACAAACAACAAGCGGGCGGAAGCATGATCTCCAGGCGTGGGGCCCTGATCGCGGGCGGAACGGGCGTGGCGGTGGTCGCCGGCGGCGCGGCGGCCTACAAGGTCGCCACCGGAGACAAGCCCGAACCGCCTTCGCCGCCCTCCGTCAACGCCGACGGCAAGCTGCTCTGGCGCAACTGGTCGGGCATCCAGAACGCCTATCCCGCCGCCCGCCTGGCGCCCAAGGACGAGGGCGAGTTGGCCCTGGCCTTGAAGACCGCCCAGGGACCGATCCGTCCGGTGGGCGCGGGCCACTCCTTCACCGCCCTGGCGCCGACGACCGGGACGCTCGTCTCGCTGGACGCCATGGCCGGCGTGGTCGACTGGGAGGGCGACGCGGCGATTGTCCGCACCGGCACGCGGCTGGGCGCCCTGGGGCCGATGCTGGCCGAGAAGGGTCGGGCGCTCCCGAACCTGCCCGACATCAACAAGCAGTCGCTGGGCGGCGCGCTGGGCACCGCCACCCACGGCGCCGGGGCGAAGATCCCGGCTCTGCACGGCGACGTCACGGGCCTGCGGCTCGTCACGCCCTCGGGCCAGGTGATCGACGCCGACGCCGAGAAGAACCCGGAAATCTTCCAGGCCGCTCGCGTCTCGCTGGGCGCGCTGGGCGTGATCAGCCAGGTGCGGATCAGGACCAGCGCCAATCGCCGCCTGCGCCGCCGCGTCTGGCTCGAGCCGTTCGAGGAGGCGCTGGCCAACGCCGAGGCCCGCTGGGCCCAGCACCGCAACTTCGAGTTCTACGCCGTGCCGTTCACGGGCCTGGCGGCCAACATCAGCCATGACGAGACCGACGATCCGGCCCTGCCGCGCGGTCCCGACCAGGACACCGAATTCCTTGAGGCGCTGAAGGGCTTGCGCAATCTGCTGGGCTTCGCGACCCCGGTGCGCAAGGCCGCCGCCAAGGCGCTGCTGTCGACCGCCAAGCCCGAGACCGCCGTCGACGAGGGCTGGAAGCTGCTGTCGACCGAGCGGCCGGTGCGCTTCAACGAGATGGAGTTCCACCTGCCGGTCGAGAACCAGCTGAAGGCCCTGGAGGAGGTCGTTCGCACGATCGAGAAGGAGCGGCCCGACGTCTTCTTTCCGATCGAGGCGCGGCGGATCGCGTCCGACGACGCCTGGCTGTCGCCGTTCCATGGCGGACCGCGCGGCTCGGTGGCGGTGCACGCCTACTACCGTGACGACTTCAGCTTCCTCTACAGCCTGGTCGAGCCGATCTTCCGCCGCTACGAGGGGCGACCGCATTGGGGCAAGCTGCATACGCTGCGGGGGCAGCAGTTGGCGGCGCTGTATCCGCGCTGGAACGACTTCCTGGCCGTCCGCCAGGAACTGGATCCGGAAGGCCGGATGCTCAACCCGTACCTGCGGGGGCTGTTTGGCCTGACCTAGCCGGCCGAGCTCAGGTACTCGGCGACGCGCGCTTCCAGCTCGGTGACGAGCGGGCGGCCGACCGGGTGGGTGTCAACGCGAATGTCGTCGCGGACGCAGGCCTTGATCGCATCGATGTGGGCGTCGACCAGGAACATCGGCGCGGACAGCCGCGTCGCCGGATCGTCGATCAGCTTGCACAGCGAAGCGGACAGGCGCGTGATCAGCGGGAACTCGTAGGTCGCGCCCAGGCCCTTCAGGTCGTGAGCGCGAAGGTACAGGGTCTCGACCGTCTCGGCGTTGAGGCCTTCGGTGCGGACGGCTTGGCGAGCGGCTTCCAGCTTGACGATCTCGTCGTCCAGCCATTGGGCGAAGTTCCCGGAAAGGCTTTTCAGCGCCGCCTCGGCCTTGGCGATCGCGGCCATGTCGATGCCGCCGCGCCCGCCCACCTTGAGCTTGAGCATGTTCGGCACCTGGATCACCTCGGCGGTGGTCTTGTTCGTCACGATCGCCTCCCCAGCGGCGGATACTTAAGTGACGCTAACATAGCAGGCGTTAACATTGAGTGAGACCGCACCTACCGTGCGACCCAACGTCTCAGGCCGAGAACTGCTCGGCCAACACACGCTCTTCGAGACTACGGCCGGCGTCGAACAGCATGGACAACGAGGTGCCGCGATCTTCGGAGATGTGGACCTCCATCACGTCCCGCACCTCGAAGTTATCGGCGACGGCGCTGACGGGGCGCTTGTCGGCCTCCAGGATTTCGAACGTCACGCGGGCCGATTGCGGCAGCAGGGCCCCACGCCAGCGCCGGGGCCGGAAGGCGCTGATCGGCGTCAGGGCCAGGACATGGCCGTCGATCGGGATGATCGGGCCATGCGCCGAAAGATTGTAGGCGGTCGAGCCGGCCGGCGTCGCCAGCAGGGCGCCGTCGCAGACCAGCTCGCCCATCCGCACCTTACCGTCGATCGAGATGCGCAGCTTGGCGGTCTGGCGGGTCTGGCGCAGCAGCGAGACCTCGTTGATCGCCAGGGCGCGGTGTTGGGTCCGGCGAGAGTCGATCGCCACCATGGCCAGCGGATGGATGACCGCCCGTTCGGCGGCGTTGATCCGCTCCAAGAGGCCGTCCTCGCTGTACTCGTTCATCAAGAAGCCGACCGAGCCCCGGTTCATGCCGTAGATCGGCGTCTGAGAGGCGATGGCCTCGTGCAGCGTCTCCAGCATGAAGCCGTCGCCGCCGAGCGCGACGATCACCTGCGCATTGTCCTCGCCGACGTCGCCGTAACGCGCGACCAGCCGCTCACGGGCCTCTTGCGCCTCGGGCCGGTCGCTGGACTTGAACGCCAGGCGAGTCACGAAAGGTTGCGGCTGGTACATGGCGCCAAGAGGCGGCAAGCCCGGGCGGTTGTCAAACCGCGCCGACCGCCTGTCGGAAGGCCATGCCGGCGATGTCCGGCGTAAAGGGGCCAAAGGCGCTGCCGGCGCGGCGCAGGCCCTCGTCGCCGCCGCCAGGACGGCCGCCGTTCAGGTGGCGGACGTGCTCCAGGATCGTCGGGAAGACGCTGCGGTCGATGCCAACGGCCGAGCAGGCGAGGGCCAGCAACTCGGGCTTGGCGCTGTCGATGGCCCGGCGGATCTGCGTCGGCTCGAAATCGCCCAGCCGCGCCAGGGCCATGATGAACAGCTGTAGCCGTCCTTCGCGCAGCACCCGCAGCAGGTAGCCAGGTCGGAGCTGGCCCGCCGAGTCGAGCTTCTCGATCAGGGAGCGCTCCATGTCCTCGCGGTCTTCGTCTTGCTCGACGGGGCCGATCTCGATCTCGGTCTCGCCGCGATGGGCGGCGCGCAACGCTTCGTCCAGCGCCCCTTGCATGCGGGCGGTGTCGAGGTTGAAGCGGGAGGCAAGGGCCTCGCGCAGGGCGTGGCCGACCAGAACATAGAGCTGCTCCGCCAACTCGCTGGACATCCGCGGGTGCCGGGCCAGTGGCGAGCGCAGGGCGACCACATCGCGCGAACGGTCAACAAGGCGCTGCATGGCCTGGTCGGAAATCTCGGCGCTCTCGTTGGCCGCCAGGGCGGTCAGGACGGCCGGCTCGTCGCGCTGGATGATGGCGTCGACCACGGGAGGCGACAGACGTGGACGGCGGGCGATCTCGATCTGGTGTTCCAGCGTCGCCTGGACCAGCAGGCGGACCAGGTCGTGGTCTTTGAGCACAGGGCTGCGGGCGATGATCGGTCGGGCGATCTCGATCTCGTCGAGCGCCATGATGTTGATCAGGGCCGACGGCGCCCAGTCTGCGTCGGCCAGGCGCTCCGACAGGCGATGGCGAATGTCGCGTTCGGCCTCGACCACAAGGGTCATGAAGATCGAATTCAGCAAGGCCTGGACGTCGGGATGGGTCGGCTCGCCCTTGGCGCGTCCCGCTTCGCAGAGATCGATGATCCCCGTGAGCAGGCGTTCGCGGTCACCCGGCTCGCGACTGCGAGCCAGCGTCATAAGCGTGGAGATCTCGACGGCTGAAATGGCCCGACTCCTCGAATCCGCAGGCGCTTCAAGGATGACCTTGCGGAGGCCAAATGAAAACATGCTTAAAGGCGATGTCTGGCGTCGGCGTGAATCGTGACCGGCGGCCGCTTACGAGGGAGGACGCCGAATGGCGCAAGACCTGATCCTGGCTCTGGACCAGGGCACCACGAGCACGCGCGCCATTCTGTTCGACCACGAAGGGCGGGCTTTGGCCGAGGCCTCGCGGCCGCTCCGCCAGGACTATCCGCACGACGGCTGGGTCGAGCACGACGCCGAGGAAATCTACGCCGCCTGCGTGGCCGTGATGCGCGAGGCCGCCGAGGCCTCGGGACGGGCGGCGGATATCGCCGCGATCGGCGTCACCAATCAGCGCGAGACGGTCGTGGTCTGGGATCGCCATACGGGTCGTCCGATCCATCCGGCGATCGTCTGGCAGGACCGGCGCACGGCGGACGTCTGCGCCAAGCTCAAGGCCGAAGGCCGCGAAGCGCGGGTGGCCGAGGTCACTGGCTTGCTGCTCGATCCCTATTTCTCGGCCACCAAGATCGCCTGGCTGCTGGACCATGTGCCCGGGGCGCGAGCTCGGGCCGAGGCGGGCGAGCTGCTGTGCGGCACCATGGATTGCTGGGTGATCTGGCGGCTGACCGCCGGCGCCGTGCACGCCACCGATGCGACCAACGCCTCGCGGACCCTGCTGTTCGACATCGGCGCGCAGGAATGGTCGGGCGAGATGTTGGCGCTGTTCGATGTGCCGTCGACCCTACTGCCCAAGGTGCTGGACTGCGTCGACGACTATGGAGCGGTTGAGGCGGAAGTTCTGGGGCGGCCCGTTCCGATCCGCGGCGTGGCCGGCGACCAGCAGGCGGCGCTGATGGGGCAAGGTTGCGTGTCGCCCGGCCAAATGAAGGCGACCTACGGCACCGGCTGCTTCATGCTGATCAACACAGGCGAAGAGAAATGCGTGTCGCGTTCGCGGCTGCTGACCACGGTGGCGGCGCGGGTGAACGGCAAAACGACCTACGCGCTCGAGGGCTCGATCTTCGTCGCCGGGGCGGCGATCCAGTGGCTGGGCGAGGGCCTGGGCGTCACCGGCGGGCCGCGCGGGGCCGAGGCCCTGGCGCGCGCCGCAAAGAGCGATCACGGCGTCGTGGTCGTGCCGGCCTTCACGGGCCTCGGCGCGCCCTGGTGGGACGCCGGCGCGCGGGGGGCGATCTTCGGCCTGACACGCGATGCTGGCCTGCCGGAGATCGCGGCGGCGACCTATGACGCCTGCGCCCTGCAGAGCCGCGACCTGATCGAGGCGATGCGGGCCGACGCGCCGGGCGCGTTCGGTGAGGCGGCGCAGCTGCGCATCGATGGCGGCATGTCCAGGAGCGCGTGGTTCTCGCAACGGCTGGCCGACCTGACAGAGGTCTCGGTGCGCCGGTCGAGCTACCAGGAGACCACGGCCCTGGGCGCGGCCCTGTTCGCCGGGGTCGGCGCGGGACTCTACGCCAGCGTCGAGGAGGCGGCCGAAGTCAGCCCCGCCGCGGAGACGCTCAAGCCCGCGTTGAAAGAGCACGAACGGGAGGCGGCCTATGCGCGTTGGCTGGACGCCGTGCCGCGCGTTCGGTCCTGACGTTTCGCCGTTGCCGTGACATCGCTGTCATGGTCTCTAGGCGGCGAAACAAGAAGCGGAGACCGCCACCATGACGACCCGACGCGCCATGCTCGCCGCCGGAGCCGCCCTGATCGCCGGAGGACGATCGATGACCGCACAAGCCGCGACGCAGGCTTTTGCCCGCATAGGCCGAATCCGGCGGTTGTCGCCAGAGCTGGACGCCGTCATCGCGCCCGACGCGGTGATCGAGCAACTGGCCGACGGCATGATCTGGTCGGAGGGACCGGTCTGGATTCCCGACGGCGACTACCTGCTGTTCTCCGACGTGCCGGGCAACGTCATGTATCGGTGGAGCGAGAAGGACGGAAAGGCCGTCTTCCTGCAGCCGTCCGGCTATGCCGGGCCGCCGACCAAGATCTTCCGGGAGCCCGGGACCAACGGCATGACCTTGTCGCTGACCGGTGAGCTGCTGGTCTGCGACCACGGCAATCGCGCCGTCTCCAAGGTCGACCTGAAGACCAAGGCCAAGACCGTTCTCGCCGACCGCTTCCAGGGCAAGCGGTTCAACAGCCCCAACGACCTGATCGTCGCGCGGCTGGGTGACCTGAAGGGCTCGATCTATTTCACCGATCCGCCTTACGGCCTTGAGGGCCTGGACGCCTCGCCGATCAAGGAGCTGCCGTTCAACGGGGTTTATCTGCGCCGCCCGAGCGGCGAGGTGGCGCTGGTCGACGACAAGCTGACCTTCCCCAACGGGGTGGCTCTGTCGCCGGACGAGGGGCGCCTGTACGTCGCGGTTTCGGATCCCAAGGGGCCGGTCATCATGGCCTACGACCTTGGTCGCGATGGACTGCCGGTGTCGCGGAAGGTCTTCTTCGACGCTAGCGAATTGCAGAAGGCGGGTGGCCCCGGTTTGCCTGATGGGATGCGGGTGGACGTCCATGGACGCCTGTTCGCGACTGGTCCGGGCGGGGTCCTGATCCTGACGCCTGAGGCCAAGCTTCTCGGTGTCATCGAGACCGGCTTCCCGACGGCCAACTGCACGTTCGGCGAGGACGGCCACACGCTGTTCCTGACCTCAAATCACATCCTGGCGCGGGTCCGCACCCTGACGTCGGGCCTTACGGGAGCCAAGCGATGAGCACGATCAGCAAGCGAACCTTTATCGCCTCGGGGCTGGCGGTCGCCGCCGCCGCCGGACCGCTGGACGCCCTGGCCCGCCAGACGGACCGCAAGCTGGGCTACGCGATCCTGGGTCTTGGCTATTACGCCACCAAGATCATCATGCCCCGCTTCGCCGAGTGCGAACATTCCAAGCTCGTCGCCCTGGTCAGCGGCACGCCCGAGAAGCTCAAGACGTTCGGCGAGCAGTACGGGATTCCGGAAAGCCACCGCTACAGCTACGAGACCTTCGACAAGATCGTCGATAATCCCGACGTCGACATCGTCTACGTCGTCACGCCCAACAGCCTGCACCGCACCTTCACCGAGCGCGCGGCCAAGGCGGGCAAGCACGTGATGTGCGAAAAGCCGATGGCGACCTCGGCGGCTGACTGCGAAGCGATGATCGCCGCCTGCAAGAAGGCCGGCCGCAAGCTGATGATCGGCTATCGCAGCCGCTTCCAAGCCCACAATATCGAGGCGATCAAGCTGATCCGCGACGGCGCGGTGGGCCCGGTGCGGCACATCTCGACCGACCATGGCTTCACGATCGGCGATCCCACGCAGTGGCGCCTGAACAAGGCCCTGGCCGGCGGCGGCAGTCTGATGGACATCGGCATCTACAGCCTGAACGCCGCGCGCTACCTGACCGGCGAGGAGCCGGTGGCCGTCAACGCCATCGAGTCCACGGACCGTTCGAACCCGCGCTTCAAGGAGGTTGAGGACATCATCAACTTCCAGCTCCTGTTCCCATCGGGCGCTACGGCCCAGTGCGGCTCGGCCTATACCGCCAACTTCAACCGCTACAGGGTCACGGGACCCAAGGGCTTCATCGAGATCGACCCGGCCACCAGCTATCAGGGCCAATCGATGCGGACGGCGCTGGGCGGACCGCCTACGCCCCGCGAGCCGGCGCCGCAGCCGAAGAACCAGTTCTCGGCCCAGTTGGACCATCTCTCCGAATGCATCCTGACGAACCGCGAGCCGATCGTCGGGGGCGAGGAGGGGCTGAAGGACGTTCGCATAATCGAGGCCATCTACCGCGCCGCCCGCGAGGGGCGGACAGTGAGGCTGTAGATCCGACCGCTTGATGAAGCCGCGCTAGGCGGCTTGGTCCAAATACGCCTTCACCCGCGCGAACAGATCCTCGAACATCGGCGTCGTCAGGCGACCGGTGTTCGTGTTGAGCCGCGAGCAGTGATAGCTGTTGAAGATCCGATAGGGACCGGCCTGGAATTCCGAACCGTGGCCCGGAACGCCGGCCGAGGCCTTCAGGCCCAGGGCCTTCAGCACGTTGCGCCGTGAAACGTCGCCCAGGGTGACGATGGCCTTCAGGTTCGGGAACTGTTCCAGCCGCGCCGTCAGGAACGGGCGGCAATTGTTCTCTTCCGAAGTCTCCGGCTTGTTGCCGGGCGGCGCGCAGCGGACCGCGTTGGTCACAGCGCTGCCGACCAGCTTCAGGCTGTCATCGGGTCGCGCCTCGAACTTGCCGGTCGCGAAGCCAAACTTGATCAGGGTGTCGTAGAGCAGGGTCCCGGCGTAGTCGCCCGTGAACGGCCGTCCGGTGCGGTTGGCGCCTTTGCGGCCGGGGGCCAGACCCACGACCAGCAGCCGGGCGTCCTTGTCGCCGAACGACGGGGCGGGGCCGTTGAACCAGTCGGGATAGAGGTCCTGGTTCTCGCGACGATAGGCGACGAGACGCGGACACAGCGGGCAGTCGCGCGGGGGTTCGGCGGGGTTCGGGACGACCTCGCCGACGATATTGGAGACCTGCGACATCTCAGTATTCGTCCTCGGCTTCACGTTCGGCCGGGGTGCGGTTGTCCGACATCTGGCGGGTCTGGACGCGCTGGGGACGGCCGATGATGTTTCCAAGATCGGAGAGGTCGACGAAGTTGTCGGCTTGGCGGCGCAGGTCGTCGCTGGTCATCGGCGGCTGGCTCTTCATGGTCGAGACCACGGTGACGCGGCGGCCCTTGCGCTGGACCGCCTCGACCAGGGCGCGGAAGTCGCCGTCGCCCGAGAACAGCACCAGGTGATCGGCGGTCTCGGCCATCTGCAGCATGTCGACGGCGATCTCGATGTCCATGTCGCCGCGCCAGCGCTTGCGGCCCTGGCTGTCGGTGAACTCGCGCGCCGGCTTCGTCACCAGGGTAAAGCCGTTGTAGTCCAGCCAGTCCACCAGCGGGCGGATCGGCGAATAGTCGTCGTTCTCGGCGATGGCGGTGTAGTAATAGGCCCGGATCAGCACGCCGCGCTTTTTGAACTCGTCCAGCAGCTTGCGGTAGTCGATGTCAAAGCCCAGCGCCTTGGCGGCGGAATAGAGATTGGCCCCGTCGATAAACAGGGCGATGCGGTCGGTCGGGTAGAAGGTCACGGGAAATCCTTGAAAAATCAGGTCGCTGAAAATGACTTGGACGAGGCCGTGATCGTGGCGCTCGGCTGCAATCTGCCGGGAGCCTATACGAGTCGCGAGGCCTTGTTGGAAGCCGCCTTGAGGGCCTTCTCCGACGAGGGTCTGGAGGTCGCGGCGCGCTCCAGCTGGTGGCGCTCGGCCGCCTGGCCTGATCCGGCGGGGCCCGAGTACCTGAACGGCGTCGCGATCGTGCGGACCGTATTGTCGCCCGCCGAGACGCTGGCGGCCCTGCATCGCATCGAGGCGCGGTTCGGGCGGGCGAGGGGAGAGGCCAACGCCGCCCGCACTCTGGACCTTGATCTCGTCGCGTATGGACGAATGGTCTTGAATGGCGACCTCGTCGTCCCCCATCCTAGGGCGCATGATCGACGGTTCGTGATGGGGCCCTTGGCCGAGCTGGCGTCGTCGTGGGTCCACCCGATCCTCGCGGAGACGGCGTTGGCCTTGGCGGGCAAGGCGTCGGTCGGCCGAGACGCGCGACCAGAAGGCGCTCCGGGCGAGCAGACTAAGTCTGGACATTGACCGGCGAAGCGGGCATAAGCGCCCGCTCGCGAAAGCTGATGATCGTGCGCGGCGTTGCGTGTCGCCGCACGGAAGCCTATTTTGCGATAGATAACCGCAGCCCGAGGAACTCATGGCCCGCGTCACCGTCGAAGATTGCGTCGAGAAGGTTCCGAACCGCTTCGCGCTCGTCCTGCTCTCGGCTCACCGCGCCCGCGGCATCTCCGCCGGCGCCGCGCTGATGGTCGACCGCGACAACGACAAGAACCCGGTCGTCGCCCTGCGCGAGATCGCCGACGACGTGATCGATCACGAGGGTCTCAAGGAGCACCTCATCACCACGCTGCAACGCGTCGATGAGCACACCGAGGCCGAGGAAGAGGCCGAAACCCTGGCCCTGCTGGCCGATCCCAGCCACATGCAGATGAGCGAGCTGGAACTGGTCCGCGCCCTGCAGAGCGACCGCGACGGCGGTCAGGAGGAGCGGTACTGAGCCCCGAAGGCGCAGACCCTCTGACCCTCGAAGCGGCGACTTCCACCACCGCTCCATCCGAACGCGCGCCCGAT
>Ga0172372_10010865_pt1 | contig 11626 bp, 10 predicted proteins | sample LakKiv5m_2_FD_114544 | JGI IMG/M metagenome (GOLD analysis project Ga0172372, IMG submission 114544) | Freshwater microbial communities from Kabuno Bay, South-Kivu, Congo - kab_092012_9.5m | ecosystem: Environmental > Aquatic > Freshwater > Lake | place: Democratic Republic of the Congo... | reverse complement strand
GTCTATGACGTCAGCTTCTTCGGCGCCATGGATGGTGTCCGCTATAAGGAAATGCGAGTTCGCCAGCAATTCTTTGCCGTACTGGGCGATCGGTTAAGGCAACGCGGTATCCGGTATCTTTTTCGCGAATCAGCCGGCATGAGTATTGACGAACAGCTGGCACTGATTCATGTTAGTCGCATCAACCTTAACCTCGGAGCCGCCTGTGACTATGGCTCTTCTATAGCCTCCGGGCTGCCAGAGCGGTGCTACGGAATCCCGGCTGCCGGCGGATTTTTACTTTGCGATTGGCGCACACATGCCCGAGATGACTTCACCCCCAACGAAAACTGGGCAGAATTTGACGGCCTAGAAGACTGTGTAGAGAAGATATGTTTCTGGCTAGACCATTTCGGGCAGGCAAGAGAACTTGCCGAGCGTTGCCATCAGCACGTGCTAAGTCAGCATACCTATAAAAATAGGGCGGCCAAACTTCACGACTCTCTTCTGGACTGGAATAGGGGTATCCGTGGGGATATGTCGTGAGCATCCTAGATCTCTCTATTGTTCTTCCGGTCTATAACACGGCCTCTTATCTCCGTCGATGTCTCGACAGTATTGCCGCTCAAGCGGCCTTGCCCAAGGAAATCATTGCTATAGATGATGGTTCAACTGACGAATCAAAAACTATTTTGGTCGAATATGCAGCAAATCGCCTTCCGATGCTGCGAATTAAGCACCAAGAAAACAATGGCTTGTCTGCCGCACGCAATACCGGCCTTCGCCTAGCCACCGGAAAATGGGTGTCTTTTATCGACTCAGACGATTTCATAGATCCGATGATGTTTCAGAAAACCGTCGCTATGGCCGAACAGGATGACTTGGATATACTCCTGTGCAACGGCCTTTATCGTTTTGAAGACGGTCGCAGCGACACTCCGATCTATTCTGCTCCGATCGAAACTGATTTACAGTCCGGCCCTGACTGGTTAAAGCGTCGCCTACTGGATCGTCGCATCGCCCATATGGTGTGGCTACACCTCTACAAAAATACTTTTTTAAGAGCACATCAGTTCAAGTTCATTCCGGGCCGGGTTCATGAAGATGTAGTCTGGACAAACAGGGTGCTTCTGGCGGCTAATCGCGTTCGACAGATCAACGACCAGTTCTATTTCTATTGTATTCGAACTACGCGTAGTGGTGCGGATATGATTCGCCGGTCCTTGGAGTATACGATTCCATGCAGTATTGATAATGCACTTGAGCTCGACAGCTTAGCAAATACAATCGCTGACAGAACTCTTTCGGATCTAATGCGCTGGCAGGCGTTTGACTCCGGTAATGCCGTTTTTCATCTTATCGAAAAATTGCCCAACTCTCATGATCGGCTCCATCAGTTAGATTTGCTCTCAAAAAAAGGTGTTCTCAGAATGATGTGGAATAATGCGGGCTCTATGGGAGAAAAGCGCAAGGTTATTCGAGTATTCGCAAAAAAACTATTTCGATATAGCTAACATAGTGAAAAACACTCACTCAATAGTCGGTTCGTTTTGGTTGGCAGGAGCGTTAGCGTTTAATGGCGTCCCAGGTACCGGAACTCTCCGCGCCTTCTTTTTGGTCCTCGGCCTTATTCATCTTGTCGCTGTAATACAGCGGCGGCCCGCGAGACCATCCTGGCCTGATTACAGATCTGAACTGAAGTTGTTGTTGGTTTTCGTACTCTGGCTTTTGGTGCAGTCGGTTATCTTTGCCGTTGCCCCATATGAATCTTTAAAGGAAATTGTTTCTCACTGGGGGAAAATTTTAGTCGTCATTTTTATGATGGTCGCTTTTACGGCTCACTCGGAAGATACAAAAAATACTCGAAATTGGTTGATGCTCGGTACATTCCTAGCCGGTTTCTTTCATGTTGTCGCCACAATAGGTCTTCAAGCTTGGAAGGTAATGACAACAGGGCAATTTTCAATCGGAGAGAGTTTGTTTGGAAATTATGGCTACATTTCGCCGTATATCACCATGTCACTTTCCCTCTTAACGGCGGAAATTATTGCGCGTCTTAGCTTTAAGAAAAATCTTTTGCCATTTAGTTTCTCCCTCATCTGGCTATTCTTTTTCTTAACCCTGTGTGCTGAGGGCCTTCTCGCTGCAAAAGCTGGCTATCTAATGAGCATCGTACAACTGGCCGTAGCGCTCATTATCCTAGTCTTGGTTTATAAGGATGGTCACAAGTTTGTTATTGGGCTCACATTTATCGTTTTTCTCGCTTCGCTTGCAGTTCCCCTTATGTTCGCAAATCGCTGGGCAAATATCGGCGAGAGCATCGCTGCCTCGATTAAAGCGAAGGATGATATTGCGGATACCGTTTTCAGACCAAATTCCCCGCTGCCAGATATCGATCCCTCCATTTACCTTCGTTATTCATGGGCCAGGGTAGGCCTGGATGCTATTGCTGATCGGCCGATGGGCTATGGCTACGGCTCGATCGGTTACGGGAAGTTTATCGAAGAGAAAACCGGTTTTTCGGGTGCCGTCAGTAGTCATAGTGGCTGGATAGACTTTACGATTGATAACGGGATTCCCGGGTTTTTACTATTGATTTTGCTCATTGGGGCGTTACTAAAAAGAGGCTTTACTAACTTTGTTTGGTATGGAAATCCTGCAAGCCTTGCCTTGCTTCTTGTCGTTGTAAACTACATAGGCCGCTGCGCTATCGATGGACATTTGGTCGGATCTCGTCTTACGGGTTTCGCTATCGCCACTGCGGCCTTGTGGGCGGCCAGTAGCGTAATTGATAATGAAGATAAGCCAAGTTAATCTTCAGCGGCATTTCGGTGGCGGGGAGGTCTACACTAGGTTTTTTTGTCGGGCGCTTGATCATTTGGGTGTATCGACACAACTACTTGTGCACCCGAAGGCTATGTTTTGGCGCACAATTAAGTTACCAGCTTCGACGCAGATCATCACGATAGAGAGTTCCACTCGACTCACCGAGTATCTTGATACGAGTCAGCCCTCATGGGTGGTTGGTCACGGCCCGCTTTCCGGGGTCGCCGTCAAAACTATCCATGCCTATAACGGTTTGGCTACTGCAATTGCTCATATGCCGGTGCAGGGGCGGAACCCGGCCGAATTTTTTAATCACGATTTGATAATTCCGGTATCGAGTTGGGTAAGGGACGGTTTGATTGCCGCTCAGTTACCAGTCTGGTTCGAGCCGCTATATGGAGTCGCTGACTTTCCGCCTGAATACCCACAAGGACCCATACAGCGTAGGAGTCGCTATGCGTGGGACTACCGCAAAGGGCGCGATCTAGCGCTGTCACTTGCAGCGCGCATTATTGGACCATTACTCCCTTGCCCGATTTACCAACGCAGACCCGGAATAACAATTGGAATCGTGTCGCGGCTTACTCCGATTAAGCAGTTTCCACTCATGTTTCGTATTCTCTCCTCGGTTTTTGCCGAAAATTCCAGTGTGAATTTAGAAATATTTGGGAGTGGCGGATTTGCCACCGTACGCGACCTTCAGAGGGCTCTTGCACCAATCGCGGACAGAGTGCGTTTCTGGGGCCATCAGACTGATAGGGTAAAAGTTTATCAAAACATCGACTATCTACTCACTGGATTGCCGGAAAAAGAAGCGCTTGGACTAAATGTCATTGAGGCGCAAGCTTGTGGAACACCAGTGCTTGCACCCCTTGCTCCGCCTTTTGATGAGACAGTACTCGAAAACATTACTGGATTTTTTTTCCGTGATCCTCGGGAAGATCAAGGCGCCGATTTTCAGCGGCTACTGACCCAACTAAGCAGCCTCTCCAGTAGGCTTGACCCACGTCTCGCTCATCAACATCTCGCCCGGTTCTCTTTTGATTCTTTTTGTACTCGACTCTCGTCATTGTTGACTTGGGTCAACGATCAGCAATCGAAAAAAAATTAATTCCATATTCTTACGTTTCACAAACGAGAATATTTGCCACAAGATACCCATGACACTTCGGATACTTGTCATTCGTAGCGATAACATTGGCGATCTGGTTTGTACAACACCGCTTTTCTCAGCATTGCGTAAGCAATGGCCACAGGCATGGATTGGTGTGCTCGTCAATACCTACAATGCCCCCATTCTCGCTAGTAATACCGATATTGATGAGATATTCTCTTATTGCAAAGCGAAACATCGGGCTAAGGGTAAGAGTCTCCGGTCGATTTGGCTTGAGACCTTTCTTTTGCTTAGGCAGCTCCGGCGTAGGCAGATAGATCTGGTGTTATGTGCATCACCAGGTGCTTTTCGTCTTGCTCGATGGATTGGAGCTAAGCGTGTCGTTGATATTGACCGGGCTGGTAGTGGTCACGAGGTCGAGATTACCTTTAGACTTCTTGCTGAATTAGGGATTAACTTATTACCTGGGCCGCTGGTCTTGTATGTGGATAATGTAAATCGTAACGAGTTTGAAAAGCGGCACGGGTTGCTGGGCCGTACTGGGCGCCGCATTGGGCTGCATATTTCTGCCAGAAAAACACGGCAGCGCTGGCCGGTAACGCGCTTTGCAGAGCTTGTGCGTCAATTACTAAGGGCTGGTGATGACGACTGTATTCTGCTGTTCTGGTCCCCCGGAACTGCCAGCGACGTACTGCATCCTGGAGATGACCACAAAGCATTAGAACTCTCTAGAGAAGTTGCTGGCCTTCCTGTAGTGCCGATTTCAACTGGCACGCTCATCGAACTCGCCACCGGGCTATCGCTCGTTGACATAGTAATTTGCTCCGATGGGGGTGCGATGCACATCGCAGCGGGGTTAAACAAACCCATTGTGTGTCTATTTGGCGACTCGTCCCCCGATAGATGGCATCCTTGGTTTGTGCCTTACAAGCTTTTGCAAAAGCCAAGTCAAAATGTTTCGGATATTGAGGTTGATGAGGTCATTCAAGCCCTAAATGAATTGTCACCCTCACAGCGTTAAAGATTCTTTTGTCAATGCCTAGAGATCTGTGCAAGGTAGATTGATTGCATTGCTGTGGCCATCTTACTGATACTCAGCTGTTTGGCGGTATCGCGCGACCTCTTGCCCATCGCGACTAGATTGTTTGACTCAATCGTGAGGATAAGAGCTGATGTCCAAGCATTGATGTCCAAGGCATCAAGTGTCTCATCAGGAAAAAAATCGCTATAGCCGCAGGTTTTACTTGCGATGATAGGGAGCCCAGACGCCATTGCCTCGAGTACAACATTTGGAAATGGGTCGTAAAGGCTTGGCAAGATTAGTAGGTCAGACATCCCGTAGTAGGGGCGCACATCTGACTGCGGACCTTCAAATCGCACACGGTTCTTTATCCCAAGAGACTCCGCTAACTTCAGGTAACGCCACTGTTGGCGATCTCTACCCACGATAACCAAGATTACACTTTTCGGTAACCCAACAAGAGCACGCATCGCTGTTGCGAGCCCCTTGCGCTCAAAACCACTACCGACAAATAACAGGACTGTTGCATCAATAGCTACACCGCAGTCTTGACGCATTTTCAGACGAAATTCATCCCTTAATCCGGGATGAAATCGCTCTAGATCCACGCCGTTATAGATGACTTCTATCCGTGCCTTGATGTTTGGATAGTGCCGTAAGATATCGGTCTTTACACCCTCTGAATTAGCAATCACCACCTGAAGACGTTGGGAAGTAAACATCTGACGCTCTCGAAAGAGTATCAATTGATGAAATGGTGAAAAGCGAAGCGTCCAGCGACGCCAAAATGGTAAAATACGGCAGCGCTGAAGAAGCCACTCGCGATGCACACCATCACCAGCACGGAAAATATCGCAGCAGCATAGCCGCTCGTGTGACTGCACAAGGTCAAACTTGCCATGCAAAGCCGCACGACAAGCAGCGCGTGAAAAAGTCCACAACCGCCAAAAACGACCAATGTGAAAGGGATTGCAAATCAAGACACGAAAGGCGTATTTCTGCGCTAACCATTCACGAGCAATTATCGTAACTTCAAGGCTAAGATCTTCGCGAAGAGCGGCTAAGGCATTCTCGATGATTCGTTCCGCACCGCCAAAGGGTGTGTAACGCTGCCGGATAATCGCAAGCCTCATTATCGGTTATCCACGATAGGTTTTAGCCTACAAGACAGGCACTAAGATGAGAATACAAAATGTCGAATTCCTCGTGAATACGCTTTATTGCGCCGCGAATTAAGCCGATCGGCACTGTGTAATAACATTACTAAAGACTCGTTCCATAGTGTCAACCATGCCCTTTACCGTAAACTTTTCTAAACAATGCTTGCGTCCGTTGGCGCCCAGTCTCTGTCCTAATTCTGGCTGAGCGATAAGACAACTGAGCGCATCGGCAATGGCTCGGGCGTTACGTTCAGGGACGATAATTGCAGTTTCGCCGTCGATTGCTGCCTCACCAATACTACCAATAGATGTTGTAATGCATGGCAAACCGGTCAGCATTGCCTGAAGCAGTGCCTGAGGCACCCCCTCGTTTGCGTAAGAGGGCAAAACAAAGATATCCAGCGCTTGTAGCCATGTTGTGACCTCTGTCTGATTGCCTGCGAGTATCACCGATGAATCAAGGTAATGTTGAGAAATAGTTTTCTCGATAGCAGCTCGACGGGGTCCATCCCCAACAACTACTAGCGTCGCGCTACCTACTGGAAGGAGGGCCAAGGCATCAAGCAGAAAATCATGACCCTTCCAGCTACGCAAAGTAGCAACAATGCCAATAAGAATGGCTTTTTCTGGCAGACCTAATTTCTGGCGGGTGCTCCGTTTATCAGCGGCGGGTCGATGGCGATCGGAATCGATGCCGGTTGGAACCGAAGTGATTCGATTAGCTGGAAAGCCATTTTCTCGAATGAGCTGCTGGCGGAGCGATTCTCCGGTACTCACGATATGATCGGTTGCGTTGCAGTAGAGCCAACGTGTCATAAGGTTTTTTGGCACAGCAGCTGAGATGTGCCGCGTTCGAACAATCGGAATGGCCGACGATAAAGTCTTAGTGGCAAAAGCGGACAGCCAAGAATCCGTTGAGCTATGAGTGTTGATCACGTCAGGCTTATTTTCTAAAAGCCAGCCGCGAATCGCCATGACTCCAGTGAGCGATTTGCGATCAATGGGCAGTGAATGGACAGTGATTCCGTAGCGTCTCGCCGCATCAAATATGGGCGCCCTCGGCGAGCACAAAAGCCTAACATCATGACCTCTGTCGAGCATACCAGCAGCCTCTGACAAAATGCGAATCTCCTGCCCACCCCAGCCGCAAGACGCCTCAGTATGAACGATCCTCATGCACTCAAATCTTTTTCAAACTGCAATTTATATAGCTTGGAATAGTAGCCGTCGATGGAAAGAAGCTCGCGATGGGTCCCCTGCTCTACGATCTGACCGTTTTCTAGCACTACGATTTTATCAGCTCGCTCAACAGTCGATAGCCGATGTGCGATCACGAGAGTGGTTCTTCCTTGCATGAGCGACTCTAATGCAAGCTGTACATATCGCTCCGATTCGCTATCAAGGGCGGAAGTCGCTTCGTCGAGTATAAGCACCGGAGCATCTTTTAGTAGTGCTCTAGCGATTGCAATACGCTGACGCTGCCCGCCAGAAAGTCGGACACCACCCTCACCAATCATCGTCTCATAGCCAATTGGTAGAGAATTAATAAAATCTTCGGCATGCGCAGTCCTTGCTGCTATGACAATCTTCTCTTGGGACATTCCTTCCTTATCGCCATAGGCAATATTTGCACTGATCGAGTCATCAAATAGAACGACGTCTTGCCCGACCATAGCGATGTTACGGCGAAGCTCTGAGAGTTTGACCGACCGAAGATCGCGATCATCCAAAAAGACTCCGCCCTCGGTGGGATCGTAGAATCTTGCAGTTAGGTTAGCCAGTGTTGTCTTACCGCTGCCTGATGCGCCCACAAGAGCAACAGTCTGGCCCGGCTCTATCAGCAAATTGATCCCGGTTAGCGCATTTTTTTCAGCGCCCACATAGCGAAAACTGAGGTTCAAGAACTCGATCCTACCGCGGACATTTGGCAGTACGCCAGTGCCTGTATCCATCTCAGATTGTTCATCGATCAGTGAGAAGACGCTCTCTGCAGCCGCAAGGCCCCGCTGGAGGGGGGCATTAATTTCGGCCAACGCACGCAAGGGTGCCTGAAGCATAAGCATGGCGGTGATGAACGATACAAAACCACCGACAGTCGTCTGATCATTTGCAGACTGTAAAAGAGCGATATAGATGATACCTGCAAGTGCAATCGCTACAAGAAAATGAACTAGGGGTGCAGATGCGGCAGCCGCGACTGTTTGTCGCATACCATAGCCGCGCAATTGATTGTTAACCCTAGCAAAATATTTAATCGCGGATTTTTCACCTCCGAAAATCTTTAGCATCTTTTGCCCCCGGATTGACTCCTGTAGAGTTTGAGTCATCTGTGCCATTCCATCTTGTGCTGAGCGACTTAGACTTCGAAGGCGCAGACCCAAAGATTTAACGACGAAGGCAACGCAGGGAATAAGTAAGAGGCTAATCAGTGTCAGCTGCCAATTTAAATAGAGTAACCAAATTAGTAAACCAACTACAACAAGCGTATCTCGTAACAGGACCGTTAGAACATGTGTAGTGGCGGCAGCGATTCCGTTTACATCATTTAAAATTTTTGAGATTGCAACAGCTGATGGATGATTATCAAAGTAAGTCGTTGGCAATCTGAGAAGCTTTTCAAACATTTCTTGTCTCACATCCGTCACAACTCGATTGGCGACCCAGGCCATACCGTAGGCAGCAAGAAAGCCAAAAACTCCGCGGACTATTGCGATACAAATCAGTATCAGTGGGGCAAGATAAATATAATCCGGCTTTTGATTAGAGAATCCCCCATCTAGTAAATACTTCATCAGGGCCGGAAAGACCGGATCCGCTGCAGCGGCAAGCACTGTCGCAAGCAGGGCAAATACGAAATTTCTCTTGTAAGGCTGAACGTAACGTAACAAGCGAACGTAGAGTACGCGACTACTCTTCGTCGAGTGATTAGATTTGGATGTGTTGGAAACTTCTACAGTCTTCAAACTAATTTTTCTCAATCTTTCGCGAGTGCGTTTGAGTAATTCGACGAGAGTTCTACTTAAGTTAATTGTCGCCCACGATTTTCGGTCTGGTGAAGCGTGGAATTAGTGCTGCGGTTTATACGACAGCTTCAATATTGAGAAGCGTACGGGCCGTCTCGATCACGCGATTCGGCGGAAGCTGAACGAGGCAATCAGATACTTTACCTCCACCGCAGCCATCAAGGCCGCAGGGCCTGCAAGGATGATGATTACTGCTCACGACTCGGTGTGGTGATATAGGTGGCAGACCGTTTGGCCATGGGCCCCAATGCCGTTCGCCTGACGGCCCGAATAACGCAACAACCGGCGTATCCATAGCAGCCGCAATATGCATCGGCGCTGAATCTACTCCAATAAAAATCTTTGCCTTTGCTGACAGGGCTGCCAGTTCCTTCAGTGATAATTCTCCAGCAAGGCTTATACCTTGACCCTCGCTATGCTTCAGTATATCCTCGATAATCTTGGCCTCAGTTTCACCCGGAGCAGCGGTCAGCACAACTGGCCAACCATCGTTGGTGAATGACTTGATGACTGTTGCCCAGCCCTACGCTGTCCAACACTTAAATGTCCAGCGAGATGGCGCATGAATATGAATGTAACGTTTGGACTGTAAACCCCGATCCCGCAGTAAGGCAGTAACTGTTGCTTCAGCTTCGTTTCCAGGTAATAACGTTACACGCCGTTGAGAAAGAGTTGGCTGGAGACCAATTCGACGCAATGCATCAAGGTTAGATTCGACCGTATGACGCGGTTTGCCACGCGGAGCGGCGTAATGATGGGTGAAGCTTTTATGCCAGAGTAGGCCGCGCTGAGAAAGGCTTGGTGCAACACTCCAGCGCGGTGCAAGCAGTCGGGTTAGCCAAGCGCCGCGCCAGCTTTCCGTGAGGTGAATGATAAGGTCATAGCCGTTAGATTTGAGTTGCCGAACCATTCGCCACTCTTTCGCCAGCCTCGCACTAAAGCGTTGCTTATTGTGCCTCGAGTCGATAGTAAAAATTTGATTGATGGCGGGGTGGTCAGTGAGAAGTTCAGCGCTGTCGGTATAAACCAAAGCGTCGATTAGTACGTCGGGGGCACATGCTCTTAGAGTTGTAGCGACAGGCGTTGACAGCAGCACATCACCGTGGTGACGCAGTTTTATGATTAGCGCACGGCGTACTTCTGTGAGGCGGACGATGTCTTCGTGCATAACTTATTTCAGTTTTCCGTGCGAAACACTATCCACACTAATGACACCCGCAGGGGCGCAGTTCCTAATTATACGCTCCGGTCACCCGGCCAAGCTACAATCAGGTACTTCCAAAAAGCCTCCTGGGATTTGGAAATTGCGGCAATAAGTCCATGGCGACCATCCAAAAATCCGAGTTGGAAAATAAATAATCGAGTAAAGGTCCACGCTGATCGGAATAGCGCAGTGGCAACCCCAGCAGATTGACCATCTGCTAATTTTTTCTTGCCACTAGCTATGGCATAACTCTTCTGCTTGGCTAGCACGTCCTCAACGCTACGATAGCTATAGTGGAGCAACGGGTACTTAAGCTCACTAACATTCCCATCGACAAGCATTTTTTCATGAATCGGCGTGGGATCAAATCGGGCGTGCTCCCTCTTCGCGAGCCGTAAGATTCGGTCTGGATACCAGCCACCATGACGCATCCATTTCCCCAAAAACTGCGACCGCCGTTTCAAGACATAACCGTCTACCAAATCAGTCTTAATCGCATGCTGTATTTCACGGGCAAGTTCAGGTGTGACGCGCTCATCAGCATCAACGGAGAGTATCCAATCGCCTGTTGCCGCATCTAACGCACGCTGTTTCTGCAACCCAAAACCTAACCAAATGTCAGTGGAAATCACGCGCGCTCCTAGTGCTTCAGCCAACCGAGACGTTTGATCTCGGCTTTGTTGATCAAGAACTATGACTTCGTGACAAAACTTAAGTGTTTGAAGGCATTCCGGCAGGTTATCTGCTTCATTTAAAGTAATGATGATTGCGCTGATAGTTTGCTCAGACATACGATAATTTCTGCGAGCTTAGTGACATGTAGATGCTTTTGATTAAAATCGAAGTGAGCATAATCGAAAATTATTTTTTTGTATATATGCGGAGTACGGTAGTAGTGACATTGGCTCCTCTAAGGAGAAAAATGTTCGCTCTAGATTGTATGCGTGCAGCAGCACAGGCTGATCTTCTCGCGAGAATGGGCCGACAGCTACAGTCCGCTGTTATGCACGATGGTAAGGATGGTGATTAAGCAACGATCGGGCCCGATAAAGCTGCTCAGCTAGAAGTACCCGCGCCATTCCATGCGGCAGGGCCATCGATGAAAGCCGCAGAAGCTGTTGACTCTCCGACTTCAGTTTCGGGTCAAGCCCGTCTGGCCCACCAATCAAAAACACACACCGCGTTGTAGTCAGCTCGAATCTTTCAATGAGGGCCGCAAATTCTTCTGTTGTCACGGCCTTACCGTGCTCATCAAGGGCTATGACTACCGCGTCTTTGGGAATACCTGCCCGCAGGCGC
>Ga0172372_10010864_pt1 | contig 11628 bp, 8 predicted proteins | sample LakKiv5m_2_FD_114544 | JGI IMG/M metagenome (GOLD analysis project Ga0172372, IMG submission 114544) | Freshwater microbial communities from Kabuno Bay, South-Kivu, Congo - kab_092012_9.5m | ecosystem: Environmental > Aquatic > Freshwater > Lake | place: Democratic Republic of the Congo... | reverse complement strand
CGCTATGCCTGACCCCGGTGGCACGGCCGCGCCCCATTCCGGCAACCCGGCCCCCTCCCAGCTGCTGCCTTCCCCGGTGGCCCTGTGGCAGGCGCCATTCGCCGAGGTGCGCGAGGCCACCACCGGTGCGCAGCTCAGTGGTGCCTGGAAGCTGCTGCTGCTGGGCGATGGCAGCCCCACCCGCCATCTGCAGCTGCTCACCGGTCTGCCGGTGGAGGTGGAGCTGATCGCGATGGCGCCCGAGCCGCCGCAGGCAACCGAGTCGCCGCCGGAGGTGGCGGAACTGGAACCGCCGCTGCTGCGTCGCCAGGTATGGCTGAACTGCGGCGCCCTCAGCCTCGGCTGGGCTGAGAGCTGGTGGAATCAACAGGAGGCCGAACGGCATCTGCAGGATCGCAACCAGCCGATCTGGCGCAGCCTCACCAGCGGCCGGGCCGAGCTGTTCCGGGAGGTGGATGGGCTGGGGCAGGTGCAGGCCCCCTGGCTGGCGGCGCGCTTCGGCTGCGAGGGGCCGTTCTGGAGTCGTCACTATCGCTTCTTCCGCCAGGGGCGGGAGCTGACGGTGATTCGTGAGGTGTTTTCGCCGCTGCTGGAAACCTGGCTGGGGCCGGCATTGGCGGGCCGGCGTTGCTTGGATTTTGATCACAGTTGATGAATTCGGTAACGCCGTGTCGCGCTTTCCACTTGACGGATTGACGCGCTGCGGACGATTGCCAGCATGCGAGCAACCGCTCCATTGCCATGGTCCGTTCCCAGACCCGTCCCCGGGTTGCTCCTGTGTCTGCAGCGACCCCGGGGCGCCGCCCGGCCAGCGCCTCACCACCGCCCCGAACGGAGGTCGACAGCCCGGCCAGCGATGCCGGCACCGACTGGCTCAGCCTCACCGAGCTGGGCCGCCTGTATGGCATCTCGGCTGTGTACACCGGCCGGCTGCTGGTCCAGGAGGGTCTGCGCAGCCCCGATGGTTCCCCCACGCCCCAGGCCCTGAACCAGGGCCTGGCGCTCTGCCAGCGTCCCGGCGATCACCATCAGGCTCTCTGGAGCCGCCAGGGCTGCGGTCCCCATCTGGAGCGTCAGGGGCTGGAGCCCCAGCAGCAGCGCAACCTGGTGGGCCTCTGGGCCGATCTGCTCAGCGCCCTGCAGCAGGGATCACCCTCGATCAGCATCTCGGCGGAGGAGATGGCCGGTGATATGCCGCGGGAGCTGGTGCGCCCGGTGAACCGCGAACTGCGGCAGCGGGGCTGCAGCTTCCAGGTCAAGACCCTCAGGAAAGCCGCAGCGCCTCGGCCTGCCTGCTCGCCTGCTCCAGCATCTGACGCAGCCGTTCCTCATCGGTGTGGCTGAGGCTGGTGCGCAGCAGCCGGGCGTGGGGTGCATGGCGACGCAGTCGTTCGATCACCCGATCCGGGGAGGAGTCGCGCAGCAGCACGAACAGGGCGGCGGTGCCACAGGGCAGGGTCTCGCCCACTTCGCGCATGAAGCCGTCGTTGATTCCCAGATCGGTGAGCGAGCCGGAGGCGGCGCCGATGCCGGCACCCACCGCCGCTCCCAGCAGCGGGTTCAGAAACAGCAACCCCACCAGCGTCCCCCAGAAGCCACCACCCACGGCGCCGGCGGCGGCGAGGTTGATGGCCTGGCGCAGATGCACATGGCCCTGCCCATCGCGCTCCACCACCACCGCATCCTCGAGTGCGATCAGCTGCTCTCGCTGGATATCCACCAGTTCGCCGCGCACCTCCTCGGCCTCCTCGACCGTGGGAAATCCCACCACCACCAGGCTGCTCATCGGTTGAAGGCGTCGAATGGCTACAGGCTAGGCAGCCCGGCCGGCCCCGTTTCCGGCTCAGCGCCGGCGGCTGGAGCGAGGCAGAGGCCGGGCGGAAGGCGCGTCCGGAACGCTGGCCGCAGCGCTGCCGGCTTCCTGCCCTGACAGCGGTGCGCTCGGGCGACGCCAACGCTGCACCACAAAGCTCTCCTGGTCGGGCCAGTCGTGATCGTGGTGGAGCGCGGCTGGATCGGGGCTCTGGCGCCCGGCCGTGCCCGGCGGTGCCGCGTCGGTCGCCGGCGGCGACGGCATTGAGGCGAGCGCTGCGGCGCTGCCCGGGCCGCTGGAGCCACGGCGGGAGCGAGCTTCCAGGGGGCGGCGCCGGATGGCAGCGGCGACAGCGGCAGCGCCACCAGCCCCTGGCCCGCCGGCGCCAACGACGAGCGCAGCCCTGGAAGCAGGGGGCCTGGAAGCCGTGCTGCCGACAGCCGTAGCGCCGGGGACAGATGTCCTGGCAGCAGTGGCCCTGGAAGCAGTGGCCCTGGGGACAGGAGTGCCGGGGACAGGGGCTCTGGGAGCAGTGGCGCCGGGGCCAGCGCTGCCTGGGCCTGGGGCGCTGAGGACAGGGGGCCCGAGGACGGGGGCTCCTGGTCCAGGGGCCCAGGCGGCGGTGGTGGAGCCGGTGCCGGGGCCAGGATCCCTGGGTGCGATGGCACTGGAAGCCGTAGCGCCGGGGGCAGAGGCCCCTGGCGCCCGGGCCCCGGCGGTGGGGCGAGGGCCGGTTTCGCCCTCCTGCCAGGGCTCGCGCCAGTCGTCGCTGTCGTCGATCAACCAGTCGAGCCGATCCTCCACCCAACGACCGAGGCCATCGAGGCCGCGCCGGCCACCGGGGCGAGCCTCCACCCGGCGGCTCGGCGATCGCGAACCGGGACGCCCTCCCGATACCCCGTCCACCAGCTGGCGACCGGCCTGCATCCAGCGGTCGAGGCGCTGCTCCAGCGGCTCAGTGTCCCGCCCCGGCCGCCGTTCGCCGAGCGGCAGAGCGGTCCGCAGCTCCCGGTGCTGACGGCCATCGAAGGATTCCATGGCGGCAACCTTACCCGCAGCGGCCAGGCGGCAGCGCCCTGCCCTTGCACCCCCCGGGGGCCGCGGCAAGGGCCGCTGGCGCCAGTCGTGCGCAATACGGGCAGCATGCGTGGGCTTGAGCACCGCAGGCATTGCGAGCAGCGGATTGCCCGCTGCGTTGCGGCCGCGGCCCTCGGGCCGAGTCTGGTGTGCCGTCCTGCAACGACGCAGGGGAACGGAGGGATGATGCCGGCCCCTGGGCATCGAGCAGGGCAAGGCTTCTCATCCCCTCATCCCCATCGGCAGGTCCTGAATCAGGCCCAAACATGCGGGACAGCACCCTCGGGCCGAGTCTGAATCAGCCCGGCCCTGCACCCCCCGGGGGGCTCGCGGCGGCAGGTCGCCTGCAGCAGTTGGCGGCCCGCCAGCGCCGACGCCCTGGTGCAGCCCGGCACGGCTGTCTGCCTGCCCCGCCGCCGGGCGCTGCGGCGGCCGCTGAACAGGGAGGATGCCGACAGCCCTCGATCCGGCGGCAGCGCGTCGTTCAGCCGCTGCATCGAGCTGAGATCTCAACTCCGAGACAGCCCTGCCGCGAGCGGGGAGCCTTGGATCAGATGCAGCTTTGCCGCCAGCCGTTCAGGGGCGGCGCACGGCGTGACGGCGGGCCAGCCAGTGCTCCCGCCCCAGGCCCAGCAGGGCGATGCCCAGTCCACTCCACTGCAGGGCCCAGAGAAAGGTGGCCATGGCCGCTGCCGACTGGCTGGACCCTAGGCGTTCGCCCGACGGCCCCGGCCTCCAGCCGTGCGCGGATGCCTGCGGCAGCGCCTCGGTTCGGCGCCCCGGTGCCCCGACGTCCCGACGCCCCGACGCGCGCGGATCCCGACCCTGAGCCATCCGCGGGCCGGCGAGCCTGGCTCGGCAGCCCGGCCGGTGCAGCGCTGGTCTTTCGCAGGAAAGATGCCTCCTTTCGCGGCCAGGCCGCGGACGCTGGAGGCAGCACCTGAATGTGGATCCTGTCGTGGCCTGCCCCCCTGTCGATCCAGCCTGGCTGGAGGAGCCAACCTCGACGGCGCACAACTACCTGCCGCCGGAGCCGCTGCTGGCGCTGCACATCCTCGATCTGCTCGAGCTCTGCGGCTCTCAGAACCGGGCCGCCCGCGCTCTGGATCTGCACCAGAGCACCGTCAGCCGCTGTGCGGCCCAGATCAGTGAACAGTTCCGCCTGCGTCCCCAGCTGACGGGCGGCCTGATCCGCTACGGCAGCAATGATTGCCTGCGGTTGCTGCGCCAGGCCGCCCGGGCCCACCGGCGCATGGAGGGGCTGCTGCGCATCGGCGTCGATCCGCTGCATCAGCCGTTGCTGGCGGGGCTGGCGGGGGTGCTGCCGGCGCCGCCCCTGTTCCGGCTGTCGGATCACTGGGCCTGGCTGATCGATCAGGCCCTGCTCGATGGCGCCATCGTCTCCTCCTGGTGCCATCCGCAACCGCTGCCCTGGGAGGCGATCCCCCACTGGCCGGGGGTGACGGCGGTGCCCCTGGGACGTCTGCCGCTGCAGCTGGTCAGCGCCTGGGGGAGGGCGGCGATCGCCCGCCGCGGCTCGGCCGCAGGCACGGCCCCGCGGCGCCCCGGCAGCGGTGAATGGCAGCCCACGGCAGCGGGCCTCACCACCGCGGTTGCCACGTCAGCCGGCGAGGGGTCGCCGCTGCTGCCGCCGCCACCGGCCGCTGCGGAGCTCCAGCCCGCCGCGATCGCACCGAGCGGTACCGGGCCCAACAAGGTGCTGCTGCCGCGCCGTGGCGTCGCCCCGCGCCTGCATGAGCTGTTGCTGCAGCAGGGGTTCCAGGTGGAGGTGCAGCCCCAGAGCTGTCAGGAACCCGCCGCCTGGCTCAAGCGCCTGCGCGATCGGCGCCTGGCGATGCCGCTCTGCACGGCGTTGCTGGATCGGCAGTGGCTCTGCAGCCAGGGTCTGGTGAGCCATCCGGAGCACCTGCGGCTGCAGGAGCCTCTGGGCGAGCAGCTGTGGTTGCTGCTGCCCCACGATCTCGACGGGGCCAGCGAGCCGAACGGCTCCGGGCAGGCCCTGTCGCTGCTGTCGGCCCTGCGCCAGCGGCTGGCGCGGGCGCTGGAGGCCGGCTGAGACGCACGGGGCCGGGAAATCGCAATTGAGAATCGCTTGCAGAAGGGTCGGCACTGCCTGTATGTTGCGATCGATTCGCAACAAGCGTCGATCCGGATCGGGCCGGGGCGATTCCCCGCCGCTCTGCCTCCACCGGGGCCGCCTGTCTTCGCCTGCCGCCGCCATGTCCGCCCATCTCGCCCTGCCGCCCCTTCCCCTGCCGATGCGGCTGGCGGCCGGCCAGTGCGTGCTGATCGACCCGGCCCTGGCGCCGGCCTGCCCCACCCTGGAGGTGATCGAGGGCATTGCTCGCGTCTTCTGCCCCTGTCCGGAGACCGAAGGCATGACCCTGGCCTTCCTGCAACCCGGCGATCAGCTGCGCATCGATCGCCTCTGCAGCGAGGGCGTCTGCCTGGAGGCGTTGACCCCGCTCTGCTACCGCAGCGGCGTCGAGGTCGCTGAGCCGGCCGGCTTCGATGCGGTCAATGAATGGACCCTGCAACTGCTGCGCATCCGCCACCTCGGCAGCGCCGAGCTGCGCCTGCATGCCCTGCTGTCGCTGTTGGTGCGGCGGCTGGGACGCCGCTGTGGCGCCTGGTGTGATCTGCCCTTCCGCCCCACCCATGAGCGCATCGCCGAGCTGATCGGCACCACCCGCGTCACCACCACCCGCCTGCTGTCGCGCATCCGTCAGCAGCAGCTGCTGGCTGTGCCCGCAGGTCAGTCCGGGCTGAGACTGGCGCCGGCCCTGGTCGAATCCGCCCCCCTGGCGGCCTGATCCAGGCCTGGCAGCAACGCCAGCGCGGCCACCAGGCCGAGCAGCAGGATCAGCAGCGCCGGCAGCAGGGCCGCGCCCAGCCGTTCATCGCTGGCGTATTGATAGATGCGCACCGAAAGGGTGTCGAAATCAAACGGGCGCAGGGCAAAGGTCAGCGGCAGCTCCTTCACCACATCCACGAACACCAGCAGCGCCCCCCCCAGCAGGGGGCCACGCAGCAGCGGCAGATGCACCCGCCGGATCACATGAGGCCAGCTGCAGCCCAGACCGGTGGCCGCCTCGTCGAGGCTGGGGGGGATGTGCTCCAGAGCCGCATCCAGTCCGCCCTTGGCCACGGCCAGAAACCGATCGCTGTGGCCCCACACCAGCAGCAGCAGCGGGCTGAGCTGCCAGGGGCCACCGAGCAGCATCAGCGCCAGGGCCAGCACGGCACCGGGGATGGCATAGCCCATGCCGGCCAGAAAACTCAGCTGGCGCACCAGCGGCAGCGCGATCCAACGCCGGGCCAGGGCCAGCGGCAGGCCCACCGCCACGGTCAGGGCCGCCGCCAGTACCCCGAGGCCGAGGCTGCGGCCGGTCAGCGACAGCAGCTCGATCGGCAGCTCGGTCTGCAGCTGATCGAGGCTGGTGGCGGCCCACCACAACGGCAGGCCCAGGCCGCAGAGCGGTGGCACAGCCGTGAGCAGCACGGCCAGGCCGGCCCGCCAACCGGCCAATGGCCAGCGCGGCAGCGCCTCGCCGCCGCTGCCCATCAACCAGCGGCGGCTGCGGCGGCGCAGCGCTCGTTCCGTCGCCACCAACAGGCTGACAATCGCCAGGGCCACCAGGGCCAGGGCCACGGCTGCGCGCGGATCACCATCGTTCTGCCAGCGCTGCAGGATCCCGACCGACAGGGTGGGAACACCGAGCAGCTCCACCGCCCCCAGCTCGTTGACCACCTCCATGCCACTGAGGGCGATGCCGGCCCCGATCGCCGGCATCGCCATCGGCAGAGCGACGCGGCGAAAGCTGCCCCAGGGCCCCACACCGAGGCTGCGGCAGGCCTCCAGCTGGCGTCGTCCGCTCACCGCGAAGCTCTCGCTGCTGAGCAGGAACACATAGGGATAGGTGGTGAGGGTCAACACCGTGATCGCCCAGGGCAGGCCGTGAATCCGCCAGCTGACCCGACTGCCCAGATCAATCATCGTGGCCGCCAGCAGGTAGGCCGGGGTGGCCAGGGGCAGCACCTGGGCGATGCGCAGCCAGCGGCGGCCGGGAAAATCACACTGGCTGCTGATCCAGCCCGTGGCGGTGCCCAGGGCCGCCCCGAGCACCCCCACCGCCAGCAGCAACAGCAGCGTATGGATCAGTTGCTGGAGGCCGGCGACCCCCAGGGCGAGCGCACCGGCCTGCGGGCCGAACCAGGCGAAGCCCACCAGGACCAGGATCGGCAACAGGGCCAGAACGGCGAGGCCCAGCACGGCGGCGGTGAGCAGCGATCGCCCGGAGCCGACCCGCCCGGGCAGGGCAACAGAGGTCACGGGCTGGGGCGGCAGGGTTGGCGCAGACAAGCGGAGCGGCGCATCAGTTCCAGCCATTCGCCTGCATCAAGGTCACCGCCTGACGGCTGCGTGCGCCCATCTGTTCAGCCGAGATCGTGGCGGGAGTGAAGCCACCGAAGCGCTTCAGGATTGGGTTGTTGCCATAGCCCTTGAGTGGATATTCATGGTTGGCCTCTGCATAGCCACGCCCACCGCTCGGGGAGGCGAGAAATTCGATCAGGCGCAGGGCGGCAGCCTGATTCCTGGAGGCCATGGTCACGCCGGCACCGGTGATGTTCACATGGGCAGGCCTGGGGAAGATCACCCGCAGGCGTGCGGCCAGGGCCTGATCCTCGCCACCATTGTCTCCCGAGAGCATGCGGGCCACGTAGTAGGTATTGACCACACCGATGCCACAGTCTCCCTTGGCCACCGCCCGCGCCAGTGGTGTATCTGAGGTGAAGAACGGTTGGCGCACATTGGCCACCATGCCCTTCACCCAGGCCCGGGTGGCGGCCTCACCGCGCAGGATCAACTGGTCGGCCACCAGCGACTGGTTGTAGACGCTCTTGCTGTCACGCAGGCAGAGCTTGCCTTTCAGGGCCGGGCCGGCGAGATCGGCATAGCTGCGGATCGAGGCAGGATTCACCCGGGCTGGATTCACCACCACCACACGCACACGCCGGGTGAGGCCATACCAGCGATTCCTGGAATCCCGCAGCTGGACCGGTACATCACGGCTCAGGCTGGTGGAGCGGACGGATTGAAACAGGCCCATGCTCGCGGCCTTGTCGAGACGGGCCGCATCCACCAGCACCAGCACATCCGCGGGCGAGCGGCTGCCTTCGTTGCGCAGTCGTTCGATCAGGGCATCATCCTTGGCCTCCAGCAGCTTCACTGCGATGCCGGTGCGCCGGGTGAACTCCTGATACAGGGCCTTGTCGGTGTTGTAGTGGCGGCCGGAATAGACGCCGATCTCGGTGGGGGCGGCGCTGGCGGCCTCAGGAGACGCGCTGCCCCACAGCCCTGCGGCCCCGGCCAGAGCGGTGAGGCCGGCCAGGGTGGTCGCCGCGACCAGGCCGGCGCGGCGCTGGCGCAGCGGCGGGCAGGCGGCGGCGCGGCGCCAGGGCAGGGAACAGCGGCGCAGAATCGGCGATCGACGGAGGCGGCGGAGCAGCACGGAACAGGCGCAGACGATGGTCGGGAAGCTAGGGGGGCAGCGGGGGGCGGCTGAGGCAGGGATGGAACGGTTGGCTGTGACCAATGGCACAGGCTGAAGCGCACGCCGTCGCCTGATCCTGCAGCAGCGCCGCGTGCAGCCGCCCCGGCGCCCCGGGGGAGGCCAAGGGCGGCACAACCCTTTGCGGCACAACCCTGCGCCTGCCGGCGGGTCTGCCCGGCAACCCACACCAGCGGTACAGGACTCGCAGCCGGTTGCGTTGCAGGCGCCTGCCGGGTGGGCCGCTGCCGCGATCGCCGGCGGCAGGGTTGTTCAGCCCTGCCGGCGGGTCTGCCCGGCAACCCACACCAGCGGCACAGGACTCGCAGCCGGTTGCGTTGCAGGCGCCTGCCGGGTGGGCCGCTGCCGCGATCGCCGGCGGCAGGCTGAACCAACGGCGCCCGCAGCCGCTGCCGCCCGGCCGGGGGTGCCGCCATGGCGAGCGCCATGCATGGCACGCGGAGCGCCGCCGATGGAGGCCAGCGCCGCGTGCCTGCTGGCTGCGGGCCGGAGGCGTTCAGCCGGCGCTGCTGTCCGGTGCGGCCAGCGGCAGCAGGCACTTGTCGGAATCGCAGCCGGCCGGGCCGGCCTCGATCAGTTCACCGCTGTCATAGCGACGCAGGGCCTCGAAGAAGTCCTGGCTGCGGCGACGGGCCTCCACCTCAGCCCGCCGCTGCTGGTAGGTGATCTGGTCGATCGGCTCGAACGGCAGCCGCGGGAAGGTGGCGTTGGCGTCGAACCGCGCCAGCAGGGCGGCGGAGATATAACCATCGCCGTTGTGGATGGCGTGATGGATCGCACCTGCCAGGGGCTCGATCTCATGCTCACGCAACTCCACCGTGGCCGAGGTGTTGTGGGTTGTGTAATGCCTCTGCACCTGCATGTAGAAGTCGAACTGGGCCAGGGCCGAGAAGCGATTGATCTCCACGCCGTCGGCACCGGGCAGGTTGGCCCAGCTCACCTCGGTGGGGATCTCCACCAGCCATTCGCTGCAGCGCGGATCAAACGGATCATCGAGCAGGCGGCCCTGTTCATCCTTATCGGACTGGGAGGGCACAATCGTGTAGCCGTAATCCAGGCAGGCCAGGGCCACCGGATCATTCTTGCGGAAGGTGATGCGGCGGATGAACCGTTGTGCCTTGGGCGGATGCCAGCCCGGTGATGCCCCCGTCAGCAGACTCTTGGTGCCGGCGGGTTGGACGGTGGTGCAGCGATTCGGCCGGCGCAGGCCATGGCGATCGCAGTAGTCCCACACCGCCGCTTGCACGATCTGCCGCCAGCGGCTCAGGTAATGGGCCTCGCGGTCCCGGAAGGCACGGCCCTCCTCGCTGTCGGGGCGACCGGCCTCCCACCACTGCAACCAGGGCGTGCCAAAGGCATGCACACAGAAATCAAACAATCCGGTGAAGCTCACGCCCACGATCGGATCCCAGGCGCGGCTCTGGCGATAGCGCTCCACCTCAAAGCGATGGTTGAGCAGACAGGCCACCGACAGCGCCGCCGCCCGGAAGGCATCCTCCTGATCCTGCGGATCGTGGGGATCGATCCGGTTGAGATGTACCTCGGCCAGGTTGCACTGCCCTGTCAAAGTACCGCCAAATACGCCCTTGTGGAATTCTGGCTCGTTGAAGCAGAAGCTATCGTGCTGTCCGGGCAGCGGCTCCACAGAACGAATCACCTGCCACGGTCCCCTGGCCTTGGGCACCTGACCACTGGAGCCGTGTAGCCGCTGGCAGGGAATGGCGGCGCAGTCGGCAATTTGCAAATACCAGTGATCTTGTTGCCGTACCTCTGGATTGGCGTTGGGTCTGATCTTGGCGATGAGATCAATGGAAGAACGGATGCCACACTTCAGCAGCAGCAGATGCAGGCGATAGACCCGATCATAGTCGGAAATGCAGAGCCGCACGCCACCGGAGGAGGCCTCCGAGCCAGCGGCATCAATCAAGCCAGCAACAAAGTGTAGAATTCCCTCGCGATTCCAGCCCGCCAAGGCATCCAGAGCCTGGGCGTCTTCCTTGAGGGCGCGTACCTGCTCAGGGTCGCAGCTGTCGTGGAAGCCGGTGTACAGCAGGCGGGGGGGTTCAGGATGGTCGGCGTCGTGGCGCAGCTCGCCAGAGCTGCGTCCGGCCAGGGCTAGGTTTTGGTGGCTGTTGGCCGCATGGAAGCGCAACTGAAGCCGGGGCTTGCCGTTGGACTGACACAGGGAACCATCTCCCACCAATTGGCCCAGGCTGTAGGCCCAGGTGGGATCGACAAATTCGCCGTCACGATAGTCAATTTGGAACGGCTCCGTGTGCAGGGCATAGGGATGGCTGTCGAGGCGATCGCTCAGTTCCTCGGTGGTCAGTTCGGTGTAGGTGCTGCTAAAGCCATCTCCCACAAAGAAGCGGTGCTTCCCGGTCACATCCAGCCAGGTGCCATCGCCAAAGCTGACGCGATACATCTGGCGATTCTGGCCCGTCTGCACAGGTACTACCTGGCTCCAGCGACGACCGTTCCACACCTCCACCATCTGCCCCACAAGCGAGCGAATCGGGTGGAGTCCGTCACGGGTGATCATCAACGTAGAACCGGCCACACAGTGGAAGTCGGCACCGATGATTTCACCGCAGTTGTGGGCCACCAGGCCATTGGCATCAAACCGCGCCGGGCCCGGCACCGTGCAGTCGTACACCGCCTCGACGCCATCGGCTTCCACGGCCTCCACCGTGGCGGTGAAGCGCTCGCGGCTCGGGGTGTGGCGGCAGCTCACCAGCAGCTGCTCCAGCCGTTGCTGCGTCTGGCTGTCGCTGAAGCCCACCTGCTGGGCGAACACCTGCAGGTTGTCGTTGGCGATCACCAGCTCGTGCTGGGCCTCGCACCGGTGGCCGGCCAGCTCGCGGTTGCTGTCGGGCAGTTGCCGCTCGCCCTCCGGGCTGCGGTTCTGGCAGATCGTGCTGAGGATGCCCAGCCGGCCCAGCATCCGCTGCGCTGCCTTGAGGGTGTCCAGATCGCTCTGGGTCAGCCGCACGCTCACGCCCTCGGCCTGCTGCCCCGGCACGCTGCCGTCGGCATCGAACAGACCGCGCAGGAAGCCGCGGTGGAAGGCATGGCTGGTGCGCTCGATCGCCTCACCCAGCCGCCTGCTGCCCGGCCGGATGCCGTAGTGCGCCGCCAGCTTCG
>Ga0172372_10010863_pt1 | contig 11628 bp, 10 predicted proteins | sample LakKiv5m_2_FD_114544 | JGI IMG/M metagenome (GOLD analysis project Ga0172372, IMG submission 114544) | Freshwater microbial communities from Kabuno Bay, South-Kivu, Congo - kab_092012_9.5m | ecosystem: Environmental > Aquatic > Freshwater > Lake | place: Democratic Republic of the Congo... | reverse complement strand
GCCCTCTCCCCGAGGAGAGGGTGGACCACCGTCCGCGTTCGGCCGGCCGGAACGCCCCAGCACTTCGAGCGCTGGCTGACGTTCCCCCTCTCCTCTGGGAGAGGGCCGGGGTGAGGGGAAAGGGCGCGGGCAATCCACCACGGCAAACTCTCGCGAGAAACTGAGCTACGCCCACCGGCGCCGGGGGTCTGCCGTCTTTGCGAAACTTCTCCCGCGCGGCGGCGTTTGCTATCGTCGGCCCAGATGCCCGTCGCCCCCGACCCTGATGCCGCGCTCATGCTCCGCGTGAAGCGCGGCGACCGCGCGGCGTTCGAGGAGCTGGTCGGCAAATACCAGCAGCCGGTGCTGAACTTCGTCTATCGCACCCTGCCCGACGCGACGGAAGCCGAAGACCTCGCCCAAGGCGTCTTCGTCCAGGTCTGGAAGTCCGCCGCGCGCTACCAGCCGTCGGCGAAGTTTTCCACCTGGCTCTTCACCATCGCGCGCAACCTGTGCCTGAATGAGTTCCGCCGCCGCTCGCGCCACCCCGCTGAATCACTCGACGCCCCGGCCCACGCCGACACCGATGAGCCGCGCGGCCACAGCGTCGAGGACAAGCGCCAGGCCGCCGCGCCGGACAAGCTGCTGCGCGGCGAACTGGAGGCGAAGGTGGCCGAAGCCGTCGCCGCGCTGCCGGAAAACCAGCGCACCGCGCTCCTCCTCTGGCAGCGCGACGAGCTGGGTTACGAGGACATCGCCGAGGTGCTGGACTGCTCGCTCTCGGCGGTGAAATCCCTCATCCACCGCGCCCGCGAGACGCTCAAGGCGCGGCTCAAGCCGTATCTGCGGACGGGGGAGTGGGAGGAAGACGAGGCGGACGGAGGGCGCCGATGAACACGATGGCTCACAGTGGCGCGTGTTTCGTGTTGCGTGTTCCGTGCCTGTTTCGGACGCGCCCGGCCGTGGTCACGCAACACGCAACACGTAACACGTAACACGAAACTTTCTGAACGCCCCGGTTATGAACCCACCAGCCGCCATGAACGACGCGACGTTTGAAGAACTCCTCGCCCTCCGGCACAAGCGCCCGCTGACGCCGGACGAACAGGCGCGGCTCGAAAGTTGGCTGGCCGCGCACCCCGCCGACCGCGCGCGCTGGTCGGAGGAAGCGACCTTGAGCAACGCGCTCCGCCGCCTGCCGCAGCCGCCCGTGCCCTCGAACTTCATGGCCCGCGTCTGGCAGGACATCAAGGCGGACGAGCGGACGCCCGCGGCTGCGGACACCGGCTGGCGCACCTGGTTCCGCTGGCCGTCGCTGGCGCAGCAGTTCGCGCTCGCGGTGCTGTTGCTGGCGGCCGTGGTGGTTTTCCAGGGCCGCCGCGCCCGCTCGCCCGTGCAGGTGGCACGCAGCATCGAGCAGGTCGCCACCTTCGCGAGCGTGCCGAGCGTGGCGTTGCTCAAGGACTTCGAGGCCATCAGCCGGCTGAACCAATCGGCGGCGGATGTGGAACTGCTCGCGGCCCTCGAACAGTTGCGTTGAACCATGCGCCCCGGCCTCCAATTCTGCGTCCTGCTCCTGACGGCACTGCTCACCCGCGCGGCGGCACCGGCGGAGCCAAACGCCGGGCGCAGCCCCGTCGCCGCCTTCCGCGTCCTGCTGGCGATGCGGACGGACGCGCGGACCACCGAGCTGGCCGCCAAGCCCGCCCGCGTGCGCGAGGTGCTCACCACGCGGTTGCGCGAGTATGACGCGCTCCCGCCCGTCGAGCGCGAGGCGCGGCTGCGCGCGACGGAACTGCACTTCTACCTGAACCCGCTGCTCACGACCATTCCCGCGACCCGCGCCGCGCAGCTCGCCACGGTGCCGGCCAGTTTCCGCCCGCTCGTCGAGGAGCGGCTCGCGGCGTGGGACAAGCTGCCCGCCGAGATTCAGCGCGAAATCCTCACCAACGAGCGGCTGCTCAAGGCCATGACGCGCCCGGCCGTGCCCAACGCCTTTCCGCCGCTGCCGCCCGGACTCGAACCGCGCGTGCCGGACAACGTCGCGCAATGGCAGACGCTGGATGCCAAGCAGCGCGAGCAGTTGCTCGACAACTTCACGCACTACTTCCGCCTCGATGAGCGCGCCAAGACGAAAGTTGTCGCCGCGCTGCCCGCGCCGAAGCGCGCCGAGGCCACGCGCACGCTGGGCGAGTTCGAGCAGCTCACCGCCGGCGAGCGCGCCGCCTGCCTCGCCGCGCTCAAGCAGCTAGGCCAGATGACGCAAGGGCAGCAAGCGCAGTTCTACGCGAACGCGGAGCAGTGGAAGCGGATGTCCGAGGCCGAGCGCGCGGCGTGGCGCAAGGTGGTCGTCGAGTTTCCCCCGCTGCCGCCCGGTGCCGGGCCGCAGCCGCCGTTGCCGCCGGGCGCTTTCTGAACGCGCGCTGGCTTGATTTTGCCCGCCAACTCCGCTTTCCTCGCCCCATGGCAGGCAGCCCTTCACCTGGTTCCGGCGGCGACAACCTCGACGCGCTCCGCGAGGCGCTGCGGCTCACGCCCAACAACGTCCCCTTGCGCCAGCACCTCGCCGACTCGCTGCTCTCCGCCGGCCGCGCCGCCGAGGCGGAGAAGGAATACCGCGAGGCGCTTGCACAAGCCCCCGACCACCCCGCGCTCCAGCTTGGCCTCGCCCGCGCCTTCCACGCGCAGGGCAAGAACAGCCACGCGCTCGCGCTCATTGAGTCGCTGACCAAGTCCGCCAACGCGCCCGCCCGCGCCTTCGTGCTGCACGCGCGCTTGCTCGCGGGCGTCGGCGAAGTCGAGCAGGCCGTCATCCAATACAAACGCGGCGTGGAGAAGGATGCTTCGGCTGCGGATTTGGAGTTCGCGGCGCGGCTCGGCATTGAAGCCGACGAGGCGGAGAGCGAAGTCTTCGACGGCAAGCTCCGCGCCGGCTGGGAGCCGGAGCCGGAAAGCTCGAAGGTCGAGGTCGAGCGGCCCAAGATCACCTTTGCCGACGTGGGCGGCATGGACGCGCTCAAGGAGGAAATCCGCCTCAAGATCATCCACCCGCTGACGCACGCGGACCTCTACAAGGCCTACGGCAAGGCCATCGGCGGCGGCATCCTCATGTATGGCCCGCCCGGCTGCGGCAAGACGCACCTCGCCCGCGCCACCGCCGGCGAGATCAAGGCCGGCTTCATCGCCGTCGGCATCAACGACGTGCTCGACATGTGGATCGGCAACAGCGAGCGCAACCTCCACGAGCTGTTCGAGCAGGCCCGCCGCCATCGCCCGTGCGTGCTGTTCTTCGACGAGGTGGACGCGCTCGGCGCGAGCCGCGCGGACATGAGGCAAAGCGCGGGCCGGCACCTGATCAACCAGTTCCTCGCCGAGTTCGACGGCGTGAAATCGAGCAACGAGGGCATCCTCATCCTCGGCGCGACCAACGCCCCGTGGCATCTCGACAGCGCGTTCCGCCGCCCCGGCCGCTTCGACCGCATTCTCTTCGTCCCGCCGCCGGACGCCGCCGCGCGTGCCGCCGTGTTGCGCCTGCAACTGCGCGGCAAACCGGCGGAGGATGTGGACTTCGACGCGCTCGCGAAGAAGGCGGACGGTTTTTCCGGCGCGGATTTGAAAGCCGTCGTGGACCTCGCGATTGAGAACAAGCTCCGCGAGGCCATGAAGTCCGGCGTGCCCACGCCGCTGCGGACGAAGGACCTCGCGCAAGCCGTCGGCGCGCTCAAGCCCACGACGCGCGAGTGGTTCGCCACCGCGCGCAACTACGCCCTCTACGCGAACCAAGGCGGCGCGTATGACGAAGTGCTGAAGTATCTCAAGGTGTGAAGGACTGCTCGACTCATGCCGACCCCCGATGGAAATCGGTGGAATGCCAAGCGAACGCCACGGCGCGCGCCTTCTCCCTTCCTCGGAGGAGGGGAGAAGGTGGCCGCAGGCCGGATGAGGGGAGCGGCAGCTTGCGCCAAAGCCCACCCCTCACCCCGGCCCTCTCCCCTCATCCGATGAAGGGAGAGGGAGCCAGAGCGCGGCGAGGTCGCCTCATTACATGACCTCCCCGCAACTCCAACGCGCCCTCCTGCTCATCGAGCAAGGCCGGCATGAACTGGCCATCCCCGAGTTGCGCGGCGTGCTCGCTGCGGACCCCGACGCCGCGCTGCCGCACGCGCTGCTGGCCGTGTGCCTCGCGGATGGCGAGCAGTTTGCCGAGGCGCAGGACGAGGCGCAGCGGGCCGTCGCACTCGCGCCGGATTTGCCCTTCGCGCACTACGCGCTCGCGCATGTGCTGCACGACCGGCACGACTTCAAGCCCGCGCTCGACGCCGTGCGCGAGGCCATCCGACTGGAACCGGAGGACGCCGACTTCCACGCGCTCGAAGCGCAGATTCACCTCGCGAACTACCGCTGGGCCGAAGCCCTCGCATCCGCCGAGCGCGGCCTGCAACTGAACGCGCAGCACGTCGCCAGCACGAACCTCCGCGCCGTCGCGCTCGTGAAGCTGGGCCGCAAGGCCGAGGCCGGCGCGACCATCGCCACCGCCCTCGCGCGCGACCCGGACAATTCCTTCACGCACGCGAACCAGGGCTGGACGCTGCTCGAACAGAACCAGCCGGCCAGGGCGCTTGAGCATTTCCGCGAGTCGCTGCGGCTCGACCCGGACAACGAGTGGGCGCGGCAGGGCATCATCGAGTCGCTCAAGGCGCGGCACTTCACCTACTCGCTGATGCTCCGCTACTTCCTCTGGATGGCGAAGCTCAAGCCGCAGGTGCAGTTCGGCATTCTCCTCGGCGGCTGGTTCGGCAACCGCCTGCTCGGCCAGCTCGCGCGCACGAACCCCGACCTCGCGCCGTGGGTGCTGCCGGTGCGCGTGCTCTACATCGCCTTCGCCCTGCTCACCTGGACGGCGGACCCGCTGTTCAACCTGCTGCTGCGCTTGAACAAGTTTGGCCGGCTTGCGCTTTCCGAGGAGCAGACACGCGCAGCGAATTGGGTCGGCGCGTGCGTGGCGCTGGCGCTGGCGTCGCTGGGGATGTGCTTCGCGGCGGGGTTCGACTCGCCGTATGTCGTCGGCGCGCTCGTCTTCGGCGCGCTGCTCATTCCGCTGTCAGCCACGTTCAAGTGCGCGTCCGGCTGGCCGCGCCGCATGATGAGCGTCTATACCGTGCTCATGGCGACGGCCGGCATCCTGAGCATGGCGCTGGACTTCGTGCCCGCCGACGGCCCGCCCACGCTCAACGCGCTGGGCAACGCGGCGTTCGGCATCTTCATCCTCGGCGTCATCGGCTCCGGCTGGGTCGCGAACGCCCTGCTGCTGGCCCGGCCCCGGCGATGACTTGCAGCCTGAATCATTGGGTGAAGAACTCTAACGAACCACTCACCGGCACTGACCCGCACTAATCAGGCGTGGTCAATGGTTGCCGCGCTCGAACGGCTCGCTGCATCAAGCCGCTTTCCGCCTCATTAGTGATGGTCAGTGCCGGTTAGTGGTTAAGCGCGTTTCAGATGAAAACCGATTTGCCCGCCGTCCGGGTTTGTGTTCCGATGGCCACGGTCAATTCAGCGAGCATGAGCACCTGGCGCTACGTTCAAAACGGCCAACCCTCCGCCCCGATGGACGCGGCGGCGCTGTCAGCGCTGCTCACCAACGGCACGCTCCCACCCGACACCTACGTCTGGAAGGAAGGCATGACCAACTGGCTCGCGGCGAAGTCGCTGCCGGAGTTTGCCAACTGCCGCCCTGCGGCATCCCCGCCCGCCGCGCCGCCGACGGTGCCCCCATTGCCCGCCGCGCCGAGCGCACCCGCCGCAGTCGGCGCAGCCCCGCCGAGCTTGCCCGCCCTGCCCAGCCCGGAGGCCGAGGACATCGAGAAGAACCGCGCGTTCGCCATCATTTCCTATCTCTGGATTCTGTTCGTCGTGGGCCTCATCGCCGCTCCGAACTCGAAGTTCGCGAAGTATCATGCTAACCAAGGCCTCGTCCTTTTCCTCGCCAGCATCATCGCGTCGGTCGCCTGCTTCGTCATCGGCATCGTGCCGATTGTGCAGATGATCTTGATCCTCATCGTGCCGCTGCTGTGGGTGGGCTGGCTGGTGCTGACCATCCTTGGCATCGTCAATGCCGCCGCCGGGCAGCGCAAACCGCTGCCGCTCATCGGTCATTTCGAGCTCATCAAGTAATCCGAGTTCCAATGACGACCGGTAAAAGTCTGCAGGCCACGATGTCGCCTTCTCCCTTCGCGGAGCGAGGGGAGAAGGTGGCCGCAGGCCGGATGAGGGGTGCGGCCACCAACGCCCACGCGGCCAACCCCTCACCCCGGCCCTCTCCCCTTGCTCCGCAAAGGGAGAGGGAGTGGGCCAAGGTTCACGAATGCTTTTAATCGAAACTCACCGCCCCCCCATCACCATGCACACCAAGGTCAAAATCTGCGGCCTCACGCGGCTGCCCGATGCGCTCGCCGCCGTCGAGGCCGGCGCGGACGCGCTGGGCTTTATGTTCTTCGAAGGCAGCAAACGGTTCCTCAAGCCCGGTGACGCCGCGCAAATCATCCACGCGCTCCCGCCGTTCGTCGCGAAGGTCGGCGTGTTCGTGAACGCGAGCGCCGACACCGTGCGCGCGACCATTGCCGAGTGCGGCCTCGATACGCTGCAGTTCCACGGCGAGGAGACACCGGAATTCTGCCGGCAGTTTGCCCCGCTCAAAGTCATCAAGGCCTTCCGCATCCAAAACGCCGAGTCGCTCAAGCCGTTGCCCGACTACGCGGTGGACGCCTGGCTGCTCGACAGCTACGTGCCCGGCCAGCGCGGCGGCACCGGCGAGAAGTTCAACTGGGACCTGGCGTGTCAGGCGAAGGAACTGGGCCGCCCCGTCATCTTGGCCGGCGGCCTGACGCCGGAGAACGTCGCCGACGCCGTCCAGCAGGTCTGGCCCTTCGGCGTGGACGTTTCCAGCGGCGTCGAGTCCGCGCCCGGCCAGAAGGACGCGGGGCTGGTGCGGCGGTTCGTGGAGATTGTCCGCGAGATGGAGCAGGAGCTGGGGTAACGCAACCGGCTCCGGCCCGCCATCGTCGTTGACTTGTCGAGGCCGGACGGGGAATTTGCGCGCGTCACTCCGCATGAGCCGAATCGTCGCCGCCACACTGGCATTGCTCCTTCACGGAGCTGCTTCCTCACGCGCCGCCGGCCCGCCGGTGGACTACGCGAAGGACATCAAGCCGCTGCTGCGCGAGCGGTGCTACGCCTGCCACGGCGCGCTACAGCAGAAGAACGGTCTCCGCCTCGACACGGCGGACCTGATGAAGCGCGGCGGCAAGCACGGCCCCGCCATCGTCGCCCGAAAACCCGAGCAGAGTCGACTGCTCACCAAAGTCTCCGCCACCAGCCCCGCCGAGCGAATGCCGCCCGAAGGCGACGCGCTCAAGCCCGAGCAAGTCGAGTTGCTCCGCCGCTGGATCGCCGTCGGCGCTCCCGCGCCGAAGGACGAGAAGCCGGAGCCGAGTCCGAGTGACCACTGGGCGTTCAAGCCGGTGGTGCGGCCCCCGGTTCCGAAGGGAAGTGTTCAGTATTCAGTGTTCAGTGGTCAGTCGGGACGCGGTCGCACAGGAGACCCACTGAAAACTGAACACTGGAAACTGAATACTTCTTTTCCCAACCCCATTGACGCGTTCATTTCAGCCTCACTCGCCGCCGCAAAACTCACCCCGCTCCCGCCAGCCGACAAACCCACGCTCCTCCGCCGCGTCCATCTCGACCTCCTCGGCCTGCCGCCGACGCGCGAGGAGTTGCACGCCTTCCTCGCGGACACCGCGCCCGATGCCTACGAGCGCGTCGTGGACCGGCTCTTGCGCGACCCGCGCCACGGCGAGCGCTGGGCGCGTCACTGGATGGACGTGTGGCGTTACAGCGATTGGTTTGGCCGCCGCCAGGTGCCCGACGTGTGGAACTCCGCCCCGCAAATCTGGCGCTGGCGCGACTGGATCGTCCGCTCGCTCAACGCCGACCACGGCTACGACCGCATGGTGAAGGAGATGCTCGCCGCCGACGCAATCGTGCCGCTCGATGACGAGGCCGGCGTCGCCACCGGCTACCTCGTCCGCAACTGGTATGCGCTCAATCCCAACGAGTGGATGCGCGCGAATGTCGAGCACACCGGCAAGGCGTTCCTCGGCCTCACCTTCAACTGCGCGCACTGCCACGACCACAAATACGATCCCATCACGCAGGCCGACTACTTCAGCTTCCGCGCCTTCTTCGAGCCGCTCTACGTGCGGCAGGACCGCTGGCCCGGCGAGGCCGACCCCGGCCCGTTCCAGGACTACGACTACAGCAAGAATCGCAAGGTCGTGCGCCTCGGCTCCGTCCGCGCCTTCGACAAGGACGCGGCGGCGAAGACATGGTTCTACACCGGCGGCGACGAGCGCAATCGCCTCACCAACCGCCCGCCCGTGCTGCCCGCGATGCCGGAGTTCCTCGGCGGCAAGTCGCTGCAAGTCACACCCGTCGCGCTGCCGGCCACCGTGTCCTATCCGGGCGCAAAGCCCTTCATCCGCGAAGCCGAAGTGAAGCGCGTGGACGATGCCCTCGCCGCTGCGAAGCATGTTGTCGTCACGAACAAAACCACGCTGACCGAAGCCCGCCTCGCCACCGCCGAAGCCGAACGCGCCTCCGTCCTCGCCCGCCTCGCTGCGGACGAAGCCAAGCTCGGGGACCGCGCCCGCCCCGGGCGCAGCGAACCGCGCCCTCGCGGTTCGCCCGAGACGCCCGACAACCCATCGCGCTTGGATACTTCGAACGCGTTGGAGTTTGGCGCGAGGGCGCGCCAAACGGCAGCCGGGGCGGCTGCGCTCCCCGCCGAGGCTGACTTCGCGTCGCTCGCCCGCGCCGCGAGCAAAGCCGAGCGCCAGTTCAAACTCGCCGTCGCACAGCTAGCGCTGGTGACCACCGAGGCCAACGTCGCCACCGCGAAGACCAACTCCGCCGCCGCCAAGGACGACAAGGCCAAAACCGACACGAAAGCCGCGCTCACCAAGGCCGAGACCGCGTTGACCGCCGCGAAGAAAGCCGTCACCGATGCCGAAGCCGCGCTCACGAAGGACAGCGCGGATTACTCCGCCTTCAGCCCCGTCTATCCGCGCGAGAGCACGGGCCGGCGCAAGGCGCTCGCGGAGTGGATTGCCTCACGCGACAACCCGCTCACCGCGCGCGTGGCGGTGAACCACATCTGGCTGCGCCACTTCCACGAGCCGCTCGTCGCGTCGGTCAACGACTTCGGCCGCGCCGGCAAGCCACCCACGCACCCCGAGCTGCTCGACTGGCTCGCCGCCGAGTTCATGGAAAGCGGGTGGAGCATGAAGCGCCTGCACCGGCTCATCGTGACGAGCGCGGCGTATCGGAGGAGTAGTCAGTATTCAGTGGTCAGTAATCAGTCTTCAGTCCGGCAGTCGTCGAGCACACGGAAGCCAACTGAAAACTGGTCACTGAACACTGAACACTTGCAGAGGAACCAAACGGCCGACCCCGAAAACAAACTCCTCTGGCGCATGAACCCCGGCCGCATGGAAGCCGAGGTCGTGCGCGACAGCATCCTGCACCTCGCGGGCGCGCTGGACGCGCGCATGGGCGGGCAGGAACTGGAGAACAAGGACGCGCTCACCACAGCGCGCCGCAGCCTCTACTACAGCTTCAACCCCGAGTCCGACGGCCGCAGCGAGTTCAGCGTGCTCTTCGACGCGCCCGACCCGAACGACTGCTACCGCCGCACCCGCAGCGTCATCCCACAGCAAGCCCTCGCTCTCACCAACAGCAAGATCGTCCACGACCACGCTGCTGCGCTGGCCAAGCGTCTCGGCGCGCTGGCCTCGGACAACACCGCCTTCATCACCGCCGCCTTCGAGCACATCCTCACCCGCCCGCCCAGCCGCGCGGAACTGGCGGAGTGCGAGGCGTTCCTGTCCCGTGCCGGCGGCTTCCAGCCGCCGTCCGAAACGTCCAGCAGTTCGAGCACGACCGAGCGCACGCAGCCCACTGGCGGCGGCTGGAAGCCGCCGACACAGGCCCGTGAAAGCCTCGTCCGCGCACTGCTCAACCATAACGACTTCCTGACCGTCCGATGAAGCCACCGAAGCCACAACCTCGTGCTGGTGGCTTCCAGCCATCGCCCAGTGCGTTCAGCAGTTCGAGTGCAATCGAGCTTCCGCAACCCACCGACGGCGGCTGGAAGCCGCCGGCACAACCGAGTCTGGCTCCGCATCGGCCCGTGTCCGTCTTCTTCAACAAAGACGCGCCCGTGCGCCGCTATCGGAACTGGCTCCCACATTGGCGGCAGCCGGGCAAATGGTATTTCGTCACCTTCCGGCTGGCGGACTCCCTCGCCCAACCGAAGCTCCAGCAGTGGAAGACCGAGCGGAATCTTTGGCTGGAGCTGCACCCACAACCCTGGTCGGAGAAGGTGGAGCAAGAATATCACCGCCGCTTTTCGGCGCGGATTGAGCGCTGGCTGGACGCGGGTGAGGGCGAGTGTCTCCTGCGGCAACCGGGGGCGCACGCGGCAGTAGCCTCGGCATTGAAGTTCTTTGCCGCAGACGCCCGTGCCGGCGGCTTCCAGCCGCCGCCCGGAGCGTCCAGCAGTTCGAGCACGACCGAGATTTCGCAGCTCGCTGGCGGTGGCTGGAGGCCACCGGCACGCGATGCCCGCTACGAGTTGGGCGACTTCGTGGTGATGCCGAATCACGTCCACGCACTCGTGCGCCCGTTGCCGCCGTGGGAGTTGGAGGAAGTCCTCCACACTTGGAAATCCTTCAGTGCGAACACCGTCAACCGCCTGGCCGACAGGCGCGGGCCCGTGTGGTGGAATGACTCCTTCGACCATCTCGTCCGCAGCGCGGAGAAGTTCGACAAGTTCCAGCGCTACATCGCGGACAACCCGGCCAAGGCGAAGCTGAAGCCGGGTGAGTTTCACCATCACCGCACGAGTCTGTGCTATCTGAACACGCCGCCATGAATCTCCAGCCAACGCGCGACGAGCCCTGTGCCGGCGGCTTCCAGCCGCCGCCTGAACCAGTCAGCAGTTCGAGCACGTCCGAAGTGCTGGAGCCCACGGGCGGCGGCTGGAAGCCGCCGGCACGGCCCCGCCGGATGTTCCTGTCCGACCTCGGCATGGGTTTTACTGGCCTAGCGCTGGGCGCGACGTTGTTCGGCGATGGCGTGGCGAAGGCGGCGGCACCGGCCCAGCCAAAGTTTTCACCGCTCGACGGTCGTCCGCACTTTCGCCCGCGTGCGAAGTCGGTCATCTGGATTTTCCTCAGCGGCGGCTACAGCCACGTCGAGACGTTTGACCCGAAGCCGGCGCTGAACAAATACGCCGGGCTGTCCTTCGACAAGACGCCGCTGGCGAACCCGCTCGCGTCCGACAAGCACCACAAGCGCTTCCGCTCCGTGCCCGCGCAAGAGGTCAACGTGCGCGACGTGTATCCGAGCATCTACCCGATGCAGGTGGGCTTCGCGCCGCGTGGCCAGTGCGGCGTGGCGATGACGGACTGGTGGCCGCACCTCGCGTCGTGCGCGGACGACCTCGCGTTCGTGCGCAACATGTGGACGACGGACAACGACCACTTCGCCGAGAACCAAATCCACACGGGCCGCCACCGGCTCGACGAG
>Ga0172372_10010862_pt1 | contig 11628 bp, 7 predicted proteins | sample LakKiv5m_2_FD_114544 | JGI IMG/M metagenome (GOLD analysis project Ga0172372, IMG submission 114544) | Freshwater microbial communities from Kabuno Bay, South-Kivu, Congo - kab_092012_9.5m | ecosystem: Environmental > Aquatic > Freshwater > Lake | place: Democratic Republic of the Congo... | reverse complement strand
TATATATGTTCATTTTCTTTATCATCGCCCATGTAGACTACGACTTTGCCTGTTGCAGAGATGGTGATAGCAGCATTCTCGTGGCTAAAACGCCCTAATAGACTATGTTTGCGCGGAGTGAAGCTCTTGTCGTAGGGATTGATCTCCACTACCCAGCCATAGTGCTTACTCTTAAACTCTGGCCATTTGTATTTATTTTTGAAATCATCATAATTCTCTTCGCAGGTAAGTACGGTGCCCCATGGTGTTCTGCCACCACCACAATTAGCTAGAGTGCCATAGACTGGCTCACCAAAATAATCACGCAGGGGACCAGTGAACTCGACAGGGGTATTAGCATCTACGCGCCGGTTCATGCTCTCATCGCTATGATCATAGATCCACTCGCCATCAGCATTGCGTTTGATTTTGATGATAGAGCCGCCGACACTGCGGCGCTGCTCTGCTAGATCTGGGATATATTTAGGATCTATAGATTCGTGGTTTACCCAGAGCAGTGCTTCATCGGATCGCTCCAGAGGGAAGAAACAAGTAAAATCATTATTGAAACCATAATCTAAGCCGGCACCAATTTTGTCTTTCCAGCTGCGAATTATCCTATAGCTGTAACCGCGAGGCAGTAGTAGCTCATCTCTGGTGCTGGCTGCTATGGGCTCGAAATCCAGTCCTTGATTAGCTTCCGGCTTGACTCCGGGTTTATAACTACAAGACTGTAAGGCTCCTGCGCCGATGGCTGATATGCCAAGTAGTTTGAGAAATTGGCGGCGATCAAGCATAGAGTTTTTTGTAGATCCAATAATTGGCTAGGACTTTTTTGACGTAGTTGCGTGTCTCATCATAAGGAATATCCTCTAAGAATAAATCCATATCTGTAGTGCCCTTATTCATCCACTGAGCTACGGCTGTGGGTCCGGCATTATATGAAGCGACTGCGCAGACCATATTGTTGGAGAAGCGTTCGAACACATCTTCCATATATCTAATACCGAGTTTGATGTTAATCGCAGGATCTTTAAGTGCATTAATGTCAGGCGAAGCTATGCTTAGCCTGCGTGCAAGATCACGAGCGGTGAATGGCATTACCTGCATTAGCCCTACAGCTCCAGCTTTACTGCTGATATCTGGGCGATAATGCGACTCTTGTTTGATTAGTGCTTGCGCTAGCATCGGATCGATTAGACGGCGTCTGCCAGCCTCGTCTGCAACCAAGTCAGCGTAAGGCAGTGGGTAGGCGAAGAACAAACGTTTATCGCTGACATCGATGTTACCTTTCATGTGCTCGACGGCTTGATGTCCAGTCTTGATAGCAGAGTAAGTATCGCCAGCTTGAGCATAGAGCCACATTTTAATGTTGTCGTCGAGTTTGTATTGATTAGCTTCACCATCAGTAGTCAGTAGAGCATCATACTGTTCAATAGCTATTAGTTCAGCTACTTCTGCGCCGTAGCGCTCTTGTAGCTCATCTTCAGTCGCAATCTCAGGCCAGCGCCAGTTCGGGTATGAACCGAATTCATTTACATTGGGCAATAGATACCATTTATTTTTGCGTGCAAGTATTTGTTCAGCTCTAAAACGATAAAAATCAAGAGGATGCTCCTCAATAATATTCTGCAGAGTCGCGTTAGCCATATTATGGTCGCCTTGTGCTTCATATAACTTAGCTGCCCAGAAAGCAACAAAAGCGTGAGACTTAGAGTCTGGATAGCGCTGCCAGTGCTGCTTAGCTAGAGCCAGAGCGTTATGGTCAGCACCGCGTTTAAACTCGCGCCAGAACACTGTCGCCATGCTCTCTGGCGCGTAGAAGCTATCAGGAAAGCCCTCGTAAATAGCTTGATAATCTTCTTTGAGATCACTAAGCCTAGCCAAATGCCATAAGACTTTGTCGCGGTGCTTTTGCATGCGCGGAGCAAGAGCACGGAGCTGGCTAATACTTGCAGTGCTTGATGAGAGACTTAATAGATATTCAATGGCATTTTTAGCAGTCTCATCATTAGTTTCATTAGGTATGCGTCTTAGTAATAGTGCTAGAGCTTCTTGTCTTTTGCCAGTCTGAGCTAGAGCTGTTGCATGCTCTAGTAGCGGCGAACCATTACTAGAGAAGTAGTTCAGTGCTTTGGCGTATTCGCCATGACTATAGTAACTAAGTCCTAATTGGTTATGCAGGTCGCTAAACTGTTTGCGCTCAGTCTCGTTCATCGCTGAAACTTCATCAGCTACTAAGCTGGCTAAATTGCCTTGAGGACTTTTACTGAGGTAGCTGCGTAGATAGGCGATCTTACATTCTCTATCACCGCTATTGCATAGATTAGATAGGTAGTAATTCGCACCAATAGCGAAATCAGAATCTGGAGCAGCGCCCTGCAGCTCGAGGAACCGGTCTCTAGCTTTTTCTAGTGCGTTTTGGCGCAAGTAGGATTTAGCTAGTTCGTAGCTATAACGCGGATCTTTGGAGAAGCGTCTGGCTAGATCTTCGTAGATCTCTGTAGCCAGTCGTTCTAATCCGGTGCGCTCTGCCATCTTGGCGAGCTTGAAGCGCGCGAAACGCGGCAAATAATCTTTATCTATAAGGTAGTAATAGTGGAAAGCTAATGCTTCTTCACCAAGTTTCTCGTAGATAGCCGCAAGCAAAACATTGCGTCTATTGTTTAGTTGTTTCGGCAAGCCGTTAAGTGCATCTAACTGGGAGATCCCGAGATTAGTATCAGTTTTGGCGGTGTTATAGGCATTGCGTATCTTAGCTGCTAGTGCTTTGAACTCGGCGTCACTTACTCTGGGTCCACTACTGCTGATGTCCGTGTAAAAATACACTGCAAAAGCTACAGCGATAGCAGCAACTGCAGCATAAACCATGCGTAACTTGGAAGACCTAAAATTGCCAGATTTAAGTCCCGGCAGTTTGATGTCGGGAATGCGTAGTTTAGCCACAATTCATATTATATATGTAGTACTGTTATTGCGAGCGAAGCCGTCATTGCGAGTCGCAGCCACCGTCATTGCGAGCCCGCAGGGCGAAGCAATCCCTATACTGCTGCGCAAAGTGGACAACGCAGGCGAGGTAGATAAAATCTGCAAATGCAAGGCGTGCGAGCCCGAGGCTGCGGAGTTTAGTGAGCCCTAAATGAGCAAGCCGAGGGTGAAGCACAACGAAGCAGTTGCGCATTTTAGCACCGAGCCCTAGGCGGTAACTGCGCCTGATAGCATTGAAGTTCCCGTCGAACGCAAATCAGCACAAGCCTGAGCTACACGCTTAGCCATACCATTCTCTGCAGCCTTCAGGTAAGAACGTGGGTCATAGACTTTTTTGTTACCTACTTCGCCTTCGATCTTGAGAACGCCATCATAGTTCTTGAACATATGCTCAACTATAGGACGAGTGAAAGCGTACTGAGTATCAGTATCGACGTTCATCTTGATAACACCGTAGTCTAGAGTCTCGTGGATCTCAGCTTCTGATGAGCCAGAACCACCGTGAAATACTAGATCTAGAGATGCACCAGCGCCGCAAGCTTTAGCTACAGCAGCTTGACCTTGGCTAAGTATTTTCGGCTCAAGCTTAACATTACCGGGTTTGTAAACACCATGGACGTTACCAAAAGTAGCAGCAAGCATAAAGCGACCACCAACAGCTGTAAGTTGCTTATAAACTTCAACCATATCTTCAGGTGTGGTGTAGAGCTTATCGTTCTTCATGTGTGAGTTGTCTACGCCATCCTCTTCGCCGCCGACGACGCCAGTTTCGATCTCTAGGATGATTTCATTGGCTGCACATTCAGCAAGTAGTTCTTTAGATATTTTCAGGTTCTCAGTTAGATTAAGCACAGAACCATCAAACATATGCGAGTTGAATAAGTTAGGTAAACCTTGGCTGCGACGCTTAGCAGTCTCAGCGATAAGTGGCTTGAGGAAACTATCTACTTTCTCTGGGTGGCAGTGGTCAGTGTGAACTGCGACTAGAATGTTGTAACGCTGAGCTAGAGTGCGAATAGCATCAGCGAGAACTATCGCACCGAAAGCAGCATCTTTATTAGCTGTGCCAGAAGCGAACTCTCCGCCACCAGTAGACACTTGGATAATACCGTCAGACTTAGCTTCAGCGAAACCTTTAAGGGTAGCGTTGATGGTCTCTGTAGAAGTGATATTGATCGCAGGGTATGCGAATTTGCCTTTCTTGGCTCTATCTAGCATTTCACAATATTGTTTATAAGTTGCAACTGGCATTATTTGGCTCCTTTGTTTTGCCTGACTCATATTATTTTAGCGCTTTTGTGGGCGTGTTTATATATTCTTAAGATTACTGGGAGCTAGTGCTAATAAGGCTTTGCTTGTCACCACTGCGAGCCATTTCAGAACAGTCCTCAGCCCCGGCTTGGATAAGGTGTTTGCTTGAGATTTTGTTTTGCAGCGGTCCTTAATGATTCTAAGTCCTAATACCGTTATCAGCAGTTTTTAAACAAGTCAAAGATCAACGACTAAACACTAGCACCAAGCTGCGTTTGAATTGCTTCTATTCTTGAGTCAAGCGTAGCTAACCGTCTTTCAAGAATTGATCTTCTTGACTCTGCAAGATTAGCAGAGGCAAGTTGAGCTGTAATGGTAGCTTTGTTTGCGATGTATGAACTTAATCTAGCATTTAAGCGCTGTAATCTTAGTGCTGCCGATCTGTTAACTGGGGTTGTAGAGCTCGTTCCGGAACTGCCACCTGTAGTACCTGGGTTTGGATTACCACCCGTTGAACCTCCTAGAGTAGTAGAACCTGGGACTGGAAGACCCAGCGATCTCATCTGAGTGTTCACATCATTGGTGATATTAGTTACAGCTGCATTAATATTATCCAAGCCATTGAAAGCCACATGCTCTAGCACTCTTGCTGCGATAAATTTATCTCTATCTGAAACAGATGGATCATTCAGCTTAGCTAACTCTGCTTGAACTCTTGTCATAACCTCTGGTGATTGCAACATGTTCGGCACAAGACAAGGGGCAACACCAGTAGATGTAAGACGAGGTAAAGCAGAGCCAATTATGCTACCAATAACATTATTTGCAGCACTAACAATTGCGCCACTAGCACGACTTCTAAAAGTACCTTGCATATCTGTCGTAAACACGTGTGGCTGACTGTCTCTTAACGCTAGTAATGAATTGCTAAGTCGAGCAGTCCTAACATTAGGATCTATCGACGGCATCTCATCTATACTGCGAGCGAAATCAGCCATAAAGCTATCACTAGCATTGAGACTAATATAATTATTCAAAAGATTAATCTCTGCTGGATTCTTACGGGCATGAACAGTAGCGTAGGCGTTTAGAGTGTTAAGTCCGGCACCATTCTTAGCAAGCTGAACGTACCTATCCATAACAGCTGCCCCAGCACCAGTTTCACTTAGCAATAGTAGATTCTGAAGAAGTCTATCTTTCTCATCCTTAGCTATAGTTAAATTAAGGATTTCAGTCCCTCTACGAACATTGTCGCTATTGCCGAGGAATGGTCTTGTCACGAACTGGTTATAACCCAGATCTACAAAACTGTTAAGCAAATCAACCCTAGCAGTATCTCCAGCAATAGCATAATTCGTATAATCCTCTAGCCATGCTTCTTTAACACTATTCTCGCAAGGCTGCTTGTTAAAAATATTTGAAAAACCATGTGCTTGAGTCATATAGGAAGCACTATGAGTTAGTTTGATAAAACTATCGATCATTGATGTTGTTGCATGTTGTCTTACCATTGATCTAGCGATGATGCCTTGAAAGAAATCATTTGGATTGTTGGCATTGGCGATAAATCTACTGTAATTAGCAATATCTGTCGGGTTGCAACCGTTGGTTAGTAGCTCGGCAACATGTTTTAGAGTTTCAGATTTTTGTGCTGCGTTCAAAGTGGTAGAGTTAACAATGCTCACAACATCATTTCCTACGGCATTAGCATGAGGACTGGCAACAATAGAATCAAAAGCGTCGAGAGCTCTATTGTCAGTCAAACCATTATTGATAAGTATGCCGCCAATTAACTGTGCGTAGCGAACACTTGGCGCTGGGGACTCATGCAGCATCAAGGTTTCAACTTTATTGTGTGACTCTATTAAGCGTGGAAGGCTGGCGGTAGCTCCACCCACAATAGCAGTATTAATCATATTAGCCAGACCAGTATTATTCTGAGTTGCATCAAGGTACTGATTAATAGTGCTCTCACTAACACCATTGTTAGCTAAGTGAATAAAATTATTAACTACTGTAGCTGAACGATTAGCATTCATCAAACCTAGCAGCTGCTCTAACTGAGCCATAGTAGTATTAGGACGATTAGCAAACTCTGTGAGTACTTGATTGGTACCATCGAAATCGCCATCGCTATGATTGGCGTTGTAAGACATGTAAGCGCCAGTCACTCTGTTTGCAGTGTTTATATGTTCTAAACTATTGCCAGCTCTCATTCCTGCCATACGAATGGCTTTGAACGCTGCAATGGCATCTGGTCTTGGGTCGAAGTGATTAACGAAAAATGCGAAGTGAAATGCCTCAAGCCCATCATTTGAATTAGGGTGCAGACCTAAGTCAATCATGTCTTGAATGTTTTCTGGGTGTTCTAAAGCAAGATCAACAAAAGCTCTTGTCATGCCGTCTTTCTGTAATGGCGTGAGTGAATTATTGTTCACAATAGATAAGTATTGAGCAGTTAGCTCTGAATTGACATTAGACTTAACCAGTGTTGTATAGCCATTAAGTACATGATGCGTTTGATTGCTTGCTATTATGGCATCAAAATTTGCTTTTACTGCTGCTGGTAAAAGTCCTTGGGCTGCTTGACTATAAGTCTCAAGAGTCTCTAAGCTTGCGCTGCGATTAAGCATAGAGACGAAGTTATTAATATTAGTCTGGGTGCCGGCATGCTGAGCTAAACGCAAATAAGAATCGACAATAGTACCAGAGAAACTTCTTCTGGTGATCTCATCTAGACCAGCAGCTGCAATACCATCTAAGGCTGCAATAGTGGCTTCACGGCTAACACCAACTGTTCCAGCTTCTAGTTGATCATTAAAACCAAGATTATTTAGGTAAGTGTAGAAATGTTCATTCTTAACATCTCTAAATACCCCAGGGCTCATTTGCATAGCCCAACCACCAACACCATCATTGGCAGCTTCTGACCAAGCAAATACTCCAGAGTGTACGGCTGAAGTTCTATCAGCCAAAGCCCCGTTGTTAAGTACAGCATGATCGGCATGATTGCGAGGGATATTTACCATGCCAGTGTTACTGATAGTTCTGCCGCCAGCTGTTACTTGACCTGTTGTAAATAAACTTTGACCATCGTCTATAACAAGACCTCTAGCAACAAGAGCACCTTCCTGTCCATTCCAAGGAACAGTGTTCATGAAAATCTTAGTGCCATCTGGCAGTATAAAAGTAGAGTCGTCGCCGAAATGAAAAGTATTAGCACCACCATTCTCAACTACGTGCGGGTCACCCCAGATATGAGACATTAATTCACCATCAGGGCCCATGATAATAATATTATGATTGGTCCCCAGGCTACTTTCGCGAGTATCGTTAACATCAGTGATAATGACGTAGCCACCACGAGTACGCACGCCGGTAAGACCAGCTTCAGTAGAATTCATCTCAATACCACTAGCTGGATTCCTAATACCTCTAACTACCTCTTCCAAGACTTCTGTCGGAATACTTGTCGCAAGAGTGTGAGGCTCTGTTCTTCCACTAAGTATATGCTGCAAAGCAGCTAGATCGTTAGCAGTGCTACCGTTTGCATCTAAGTCAAAGGAATTAGCTGTATTTAAACTACCGTCATCAGCATTTACATGGGCAGCAATATTATTTTTAAAAGTATTTAACCTAGCTCCGATGCTAGTGATTTCTTGATTGCTCAAGCCCGCTATTCCATCGGTATCAAACGCTGATAGCATTTGAATCTCTTCTGCTCTTAGGCTATATTCGCCAGACTGAACGTTATCCAAATATTTTAAAAAAGCATCTACTTGAGCTTTTTTCATTAACTGGGGTATAGAAAGAGGGTTTAGAGACATAGTTATTCCTTTAGGGGTTATCTAACTCAGTCTCTATATCAAATTAAAGTTAAGGTTTGGTTAATAATAGCAAACGTGAGTACAGAATCTTAAGCGTTGCATTATGGATTGCTTCGCTGCGCTCGCAATGACTCTTAAGCTATAGCAAACTGCCCGACTACCCTAGGTTCCGGTGTGGAGCTGCTCTGCATCAACACCACCTCAAGCAAGGGATGTCTATGCATCTGATCATCAACATAGCGGTGTATCTCTGAGCGCACATCTGCTTCAAGTTTAAGCACATCATCTTTATGTTTGCTTTCTGCGATGGCTCTTGCTGTGATCTTCTCGATATTAGCGAGTAACTCATCACGTTCTTTAGCGGTAGATAGAGCTAGACCTTTGGCGAAGACTTTGATTCCGCCTTGCACTTCAGCGTAAGCATTCACCGTAGCTACTATGCAGATCATGCCTTCACCAGCGATCATGCGTCTTTCGAGCATTATGGTGCTATCAAGCTCACCGACGTCAGCATTGTCTACCATGATGATACCGGCTTCGACGCGCTCTACTATTTCGCAGTCACCGTTTTGCATTTGCAAGACGTCGCCATTATCCATAATAAAGATACGATCTGGGTCGACGCCGCATTTAACTGCAGTCTCGCCGTGTTTAACTAACATGCGATATTCACCATGACAAGGCATAAAATTACGCGGCTGGCAGAGGTTAATTAATATCTTTTGTTCTTCTTGACTAGCGTGCCCTGATACGTGCACAGATTGACCCGCGCCGTAGATGACATCAGCACCTTGACTGTAAAGCATGTCGATAAGATGGTTTACTGATTTTTCGTTACCGGGTATCGGTGAAGCGCTCACTAGCACCAGATCACCGGGTTGTATTTTTACGTATTTATGTTCATTGCGAGCTATGCGTGATAGTGCTGCGAACTGCTCTCCCTGACTGCCAGTCGTCAGTATGACTAGATCTTCTGGGCGCATCTTGTTGATATCTTCTTGGCGCACTATGAAGTTCTCTGGGATCTTGATATAGCCAAGATCTTTAGAGATAGAGGCTAGATTAATCATCGAGCGCCCGAAGACGCAGACTTTCTTGCCAGCATTAAGAGCCAGTTCTAGTATAAGTTTGACTCTATGAACTTGCGAAGCGAAAGTAGTAATAATTACGCGATTAGTTCTATTCTCGACTATTTCTTTAATTTTAGGGATAACTGCTTTCTCAGATGGTGTGAAACTTGCTTTCTCAGCGTTAGTACTATCACTAAGTAGTAGATCTATACCTTCCTCACCAGCTTTAGCTAGTGGTGCCATATCGAAATAAAGATTATCGATAGGACTATGATCTACCTTAAAATCACCGCTATGTACTATGCGCCCAGCAGGCGTGTCGATAATCAGACTAAAACTATCGGCGATACTGTGATTATTGCGAATATAAGTTACCGCGAAGTGACTGCCGACTTTTACTGTCTCGCGCGGTTGAGTTTGTTTGGTCTTCTGGTCTTCTAGATTAGCTTCTTTGAGTTTAGACTTGATTAATGCCAAAGCCAGTCCGGGAGCGTAGATGATGGGTACGTTAACTTCTTTAAGTAGCGGCACTATACCGCCGATATGATCTTCGTGTCCGTGAGTAACTATCATGCCGCGGATTTTATGCTTGTTCTCGAGTAGATAATTCAGCTTCGGTAGAACTAGATCTACGCCTATCATCTCTACAGAGGGGAACGCGAGTCCAGCATCTACTAGCATAATCTCATCGCCGCATTCGAAGACCCAAGTATTTTTGCCGATCTCATAGAGACCACCAAGAGGGATTACTCTCACCTTCTTGTCGGGATCAAGAGTGATAGCGCGGTTACGCTTAAGAGTCTTCACCGCAGCACCATTAGTGGACTTGATTATTTGTCTGGTTTGCTCTGTTAGTTTATTTACTTTGGTCATAATTAAGCTGCAACTTTGGATTTGATCTTAAGTGCAGTAATAAGTTCTTGCAGTGGCTTAAGCTGCTCTGGATTTAGCTGTACTAGTGGTAGGCGCAAATCTGCGCCGCAGATACCCATTATAGCTAGAGCTGCTTTAAGGCAAGTAGGGTTAGGCTCGGCGAAGAGAGCCGAGAACAGTGGGAATAACCTTCTGTGCTGGTTTTGAGCTTCAGCTATGCGTCCAGCCTTGAAATCACTTATCATCTGCTGCATCTCAGCTCCAACTAGATGCGAAGCCACAGAGATAACACCATCAGCGCCAGCTGCCATCATCGGCAGAGTTAGACTATCATCGCCAGAATAAATTTGGAACTTATCACTAGAGAGATCTTGCCTAATTCTAGATACTTGATCGATATTATTGCTCGCTTCTTTAAGTGCAATGATATTAGAGTGTGCTTTAGCCAGCTGAATAATAGTCTCTGCTTGCATGTTAATTACGCAGCGACCGGGGATATTATAAAGAATAATCGGCAGACTAGTCTTAGTTGCTATCGCAGAGAAGTGAGCGCTAAGTCCGCGTTGGTTAGGTTTGTTGTAGTAGGGCGTTACTATTAGTAGACCATCAGCACCAAGTTTTTCTGCACGCTGCGAAGATTCTATTGCTGTTAGAGTGCAGTTAGAACCAGCACCGAATATAACTTTTGTGTTTTTGCCCAGTGATTTAGTTTTAGCAATTACTAGCTTAAGTAGTTCAGCTTCTTCTTCGAAGGTGAGCGTAGGACTCTCACCGGTGGTACCAGCAACGATAATGGAGTCTGACCCAGTAAGCACTAGATGCTCGACTAGGCGCTCGGCAGCAGCAAGATCTAGCTTGTAGGCGTCACCCGCCCTAAACGGGGTGATCATCGCTGTAATTAGTGAGCCGAATTGGGACATCAGGGCTATTATAGCGCGACCAATTATGGCTCAATACGCCTTATATCAGTCTTATCAAAATCCTTATCAAAACTAACCAGCTCAAGACCATACTTCTTAGCACAGGTATACTGGTAAGCATCATTACGCCTATTGAATCAAGTGTAAAACTACTTATAAGCAAACCTTGCCCCTGCTTATTACAAGCTTTCAAAAATCTATTCACACGCGCAGCTTTCTCTTGCCTGAAAACTGCTTCAAGCAAAATATTCGTATCCAATAAATAATTCATTAGTCCCCTCTTCCCCTCAATTTTCTAATTTCTTCTTCTAAATCCTCTACGATAATACCTGCTGGCACCGAGTTGACTCCGCAACCAATCCAAGACAAACCAATTGGTTTAGATTCAATCTCGTCTGAGTTTTCAATTCCCTTGGAATCTTCCATAAAACTTAGCTGTTAACAATCTTGTCATCACCACGCTATGTTCTTGTGGAAGCTTGATAAATAGCAGTACCTTTATAATCTACTGCTGGATGATTTTTGTTTATTAAATCTTTTGCTTGCTCAACCAGATCAGAATTACTAAACTGATATGAATTTAAAACCAATCTAACATTCTCTAATAAATTCAACCGTTTCCTTTCTGGAACTCCAGGATTCTCATGGCCAGAGGACTTATAGCTAGTGTAACCCTCAAGAGCAGATTTTAATAAATCATCTGTGCTATGCCAATCTCTC
>Ga0172372_10010860_pt1 | contig 11628 bp, 11 predicted proteins | sample LakKiv5m_2_FD_114544 | JGI IMG/M metagenome (GOLD analysis project Ga0172372, IMG submission 114544) | Freshwater microbial communities from Kabuno Bay, South-Kivu, Congo - kab_092012_9.5m | ecosystem: Environmental > Aquatic > Freshwater > Lake | place: Democratic Republic of the Congo... | reverse complement strand
GGTTGACGGTCAAGAAATTTACCGGGCCTTTGGCCTCTTGAGCGATGCGCCTTATGTTATGGAAAATCGTCTGGGCAATCCCTTGTACTTCCAAATCAGCCTCAACTTGGTTAGTCCCTAAACGGAGCATACGGTTGTTGCAGCCAGAAGTCCGATCAAATTCCAAACCTTATTTGCCGATACAAAATTTGGAAAAGATGGCCCCCAGTAAATCATCGGCCACGATATCCCCGGTAAGTTCTGCCAAGGACCGTAACACTGCCCTCATTTCTTCGGCTAAGAGTTCGGTGCCGAGGTTTTCTACCAGGCCCACTTGAATTCGACCCAGGGTTGAGGCGGCCTCGTCCAATGCTTGCCGTTGGCGGGCATTGACCGCTACAAAATCCCCGGACAAGCCGTTTAATGTGACCGTTGAGCGCATACGCTGCTTCAAAGCATCAAGTCCAACGCCTGTTCGGGTTGAAATGGCCAAAAGTTCAGGAAATTGCTGACGCCAAAGGGATTCGTTTGATGAGGAGGTTTCGAGGTCCATTTTGTTGAGAACAACCAAAACTTTGCTTTGCTGACCCGCCAAATTTAGGAGGTCCAACCATGCCTGATCGGGCTCCTCGTCCACTCCGGCGACCATCAAAACCAGGCCAGCTTGGGCAAGTTTGAGGCGGGTTCGTTCGACCCCCATTTGCTCAACAGCATCCAAAGATTCCCGCAGTCCGGCGGTATCCATAAGACGAAACACGACCCCTTCCAATACACAGGGTTCTTCGACCGTATCCCGGGTTGTTCCAGGCTGGTCGGAGACCAAGGCCCTTTCTTCTTGGAGCAAGGCGTTAAGCAAAGAGGACTTCCCGGCGTTGGGACGGCCTGCCAATACCGTGGGCACCCCCTTGCGGATGACCTCGCCTGCCGCAAAAGAATCCCGTAACACAAGAACCTGATCCCTGACAGATAACACCAAACGATTTAAGGCCTGACGATCGGCGAATTCGACATCTTCCTGCGAAAAATCGAGTTCCAATTCCAGAAGGGCCGCAAACTCGGTCATTCGATCCCTTAAATCGCTGATTTTGCGGGCAAATCCTCCCTCCAATTGATTCATGGCCAAACGATGCGCCATGGGGTTTTCGGCCGCTATCAAATCGGCAACCGCTTCAGCCCGACTAAGATCCATCTTACCGTTGGCAAAAGCACGCCAAGTAAACTCACCAGGGCCTGCCATCCGCACCCCGGGCCAAGTGCAGCACAAATCCAAAAAACGTTGCACAACATAAGGTGATGCATGCAGTCCAAATTCAGCCGAATCTTCTCCGGTATACGATGCAGGCCCAGGAAACCAGGTCACCAAGGCCCTATCCAAAAGTTGATCCCCATCCCATACCCCAAGCAGCCTGGCTTGCCGTGGGGGTGGTGGAGGTAGCGGAGATATGGAGGGTAATTGCGTCGTAATAAATCCCTGAGGGTCCTGTTCAGATTCCCTTGGAACAAGCGCCCGTGTTAGACCCTGCAGGACGGTTAGGGCAGCAGGGCCGGAAATCCGTACCAGGGTCACCGCCCCTTGACCGGCCGGTTGCAATGGAGCCACAACGGTGTCTTGGCGTTTAAAAAAATCAAGGACGCTGGAATTCAAGGTCAATTAAGCATTTGAAATTTGGATAACATGGTCTCAACGAAGGTTTTAAGCCATTAATTTGGTACTCACGTTGGTTAATCATGGATAAGCTCGACAAAATACGCGCTTGGGCCAAAGATTTGGATGAACCCATCCTTTGCTTTGTTCACGGAACAGATGCCGAAGTCATCAAATTGGCCAAAGCCGTACTCGAAGAAAAACTGGCCGATGTTTTGTTGCTGGGGGATGAATTGGAGGTTTACGATCAGTGCAGGGTGTACCGTTTGCCGGAAAGTCGGCTCTACGGGGTTATCAATCCGCAAAATCCCCCGGACCTTGAAAATTTGGTCGACGAATACATGCAAGACTCCGGGGAACAGGATCGCAAAAAAGCCATGCGTTGGGTGAAGAATCCCGAGCATTTGGCCCACCTGTTGTGGCTCCGAGGGGAAGTGGACTGGGTTATCCCCCAAACCGATCCGTTTCCGAGTCCCCCGGAGACTGCTTGAGTTGGTTCAAAACCTCCATAGGCGAGACCCCTCTTCGGGTTGCTTCTTCGCCCAAGCCAAATAGCGCAAAATCCAAAAGAGCCGGGTCCTTGGGATGAATCCGACGCGCCGCTTCGGCCAAAAGCAAAACTTCCTTCCAACCCGTACCATTACCGGCGGGAAGCAGACCCAGAGCACGGGCGGTTCGTGCGCTATGCACATCCAGCGGTAACAACAATTGATCCGGGCTCCACAGCGACCACATGCCCAGGTCCACCCCGGCCTGGTCCTTGCGAAGCATCCATCGCAAGAACATAACCATGCGTTTGCAGGCCGAACCCTGCCACGGCGATGCAAAATGTTTGCGCAAACGATCCCCTTTGGGCAGACCATCCCGCATGAGCATTGCATAGCGATCCAACCCATCGGCCACGGTATCTCCTCGGAACATCCCTTCCAGGCTTCCGTAGGATTGCAAATAATCGGACCAAACCCCCATCATCCACAGCGCATCGGTATCCCGCAAGGTCCGATGCACGAACCCCGTCATGTTTGACCAAGACCTCCGTGATGGATGGCGAAGAAATGCGGCCGGTTGGTGATCCATGCGGGCTAGCCAATCCGACGCTTTGGACAAAATGGTTTCCCTCCGACCCCAAGACAAATGAGCCGCCAACAAAGCAGCGACCTCAACATCCACAGGATCCCGACCAACCAATCGCCGGGGTATCGAAACCGGATCTTTGGCCACAAAAGCCGGGGAATTGTAATGATGTGCGGCCAACAACAAGGCCTGGGACTGGCCAAGGAGCCTGCCGGATCGCGATGGCATGGTTAGGCTTAGACCAAATCTAGCGCAGCCTCCAAGTCCTTTAACAAATCTTGAACGCCCTCAACACCCACACTAAGCCGGAGCAAGGTATCCGTAACACCGGAGGCAAGGCGTTGTTCCCGTGGAATACTGGCATGGGTCATGCTCGCCGGATGTCCAATTAACGATTCAACCCCGCCCAGGGATTCAGCCAAGGCAAACAAGCGCGTTGAGGAAGCCACCTTCATGGCATCTTCCAAACGACCGGAGGCCAAATCAAAGGACAACATACCCCCAAAATCTTTCATTTGGGCGGCCGCCACCGCGTGGCCGGGATGGCTAGGCAAGCCAGGCCAAAAAACACGGGCAACTTTGGGATGGTTGACCAAAAACTGGGCCACCGCTCGTCCATTTTCACAATGCGCGCGCATTCGCAAATGCAGGGTCTTGATCCCTCTCAAAGCCAGGTAGCAATCCATAGGACCAGGATTAGCCCCCGAACAATTGAGGATAAAAGCCAGCTCCTCGTAAAGATCCTTTTGGTTCGTGGCCAAAAACCCCATCACCAGGTCGCTGTGTCCCCCCAAATATTTGGTGGCCGAATGCATCACCAAATGAGCCCCCAGGTCCAAAGGATTTTGGAGATACGGCGAAGCGAAGGTGTTATCAACGGCCAAAAGAACCCCTGATTCGTTCGCAAGGGCCGCCAAAGCACGGATATCTGCCACCTTCATCAAGGGGTTGGTGGGGGTTTCGGCCCAAATCAAACGAGTTTGGGGGTTGATGGCCTTGCGTACCGACCCCAAATCGCTTTGGTCAACCCAGCGAAAACGCAAACCCATGGGCTCGTACTGCCGGGTGAATAATCGGTAAGACCCTCCGTAGAGATCGTCACCACAGACCACTTCATCGCCCGGCCTCAGCCTCTTGAGGACCGCATCGATGGCCCCCATCCCGCTCGAAAAACACAGCCCATGGCGGGCATTTTCCAAAGAAGCCAAGGCGTCTTCCAACTGGCTTCGGGTAGGGTTTTTGCCCCGAGCATACGCAAAGCCTTTGTGCTGACCCGGGGACTCCTGCACATAGGTGGAGGTTTGGAAAATGGGCGTCATAATCGCCCCGGTGGTGGGATCGGGAAAGACCCCGGCGTGCACTGCTTTGGTCGAAAAATCCCAAGTGCTGGGGTCACCTGGGTGCCCTTCGTTGGAATGTGGAGAAAATAAAGGCCCGTTTTGCATACCCAAATAAACAACAGGACGAGGCCTCCCGAACGGGCCTCGTATTTTTGTTATCCCAAGTGACCCACCAACCGTGATTTCCCGCCAAACCATCGATCGAATTCTGGACACCGCCCGCATTGAAGAGGTGGTGGGGGATTATGTAACGCTCAAAAAAAGAGGAGGCAACTTCTTGGGGCTCTGTCCTTTTCACAACGAAAAAACCCCTTCGTTCACGGTGACCCCTTCCAAGGGAATCTATAAGTGCTTTGGCTGCGGGGTCGCCGGTAATGCGGTGGGCTTCCTTATGGCCCACGATCAACTGAGCTACCCGGACGCCTTGCGGCAGCTGGCCATGCGCTACCAAATCGAAGTCGAAGAAGACCAAAGAGCCAACGATGATCCCCGCTTTCAGGCCGAAAAATCCGAAAGAGATCGGCTTTGGGACCTAATGGGTTTTGCGCAACAGTACTACCAGCGCTTGCTTTGGGATCACCCCAGGGGTATCGCGGTAGGATTGTCCTACTTCCGTGAGCGGGGCCTAAGCGATGAGAGTATTCGGCATTTTGGCTTGGGGTATGGCCTGGAAGAGGCCGATGCCCTGGCCCGCATGGCCTTGGATAGCGGCTACACGCAGGATGAATTAGAAAAGGCCGGGCTGTGTTCCACCCACGAAAGTCGTGGCCTGTACGATCGTTTCCGTGGTCGGGTCATGTTCCCCATTTATCACCTCAACGGCAAAGCGCTGGGCTTTGGGGGTCGAACTCTCAAAACGGACCGCAAAGAGGCCAAATACATCAATTCCCCGGAAACGCCTTTGTACCGCAAAAGCGAAACCCTCTTTGGGTTATACCAGGCCCGCAAAAGCATGGCGCAAAGCGGGCAGGCCTATCTCGTTGAAGGGTACATGGATGTTATTTCGATGCATCAAGCAGGGATCACCAACGTGGTTGCTAGCAGCGGCACCGCTTTGACCCAGGAACAAGCTCGATTGCTCAAGCGATTTGTTGGGGAAGTAACGCTGATCTACGATGGAGACGCGGCGGGCATGAAGGCCGCTCTACGGGGGATTGACCTCCTCCTCGAAAACGAATTGAATCTGCGTGTGGTGGCATTGCCCCCGGACGAAGACCCGGACAGCCTGACCAAACGCATGACCGGTCAAGAATTAAAGGATTGGCTAAAGTCTAATTCACAAGACTTTATGAATTTTCAGCAAAATCTTTTGTTGAATGAAGCCGGGGATGACCCCATCCTTCGGACCCAAGCCCTGCAGGTGGTGAGTGCCAGTATTGCCTGTGTTCGCGATCCTTTACTCCAAGCCACGTATGTTCAACGCTTGGCCCAGGATTCAGGCCTCCCGGCCCAGGCGGTCCAGGAAGCTGTAACGCGCCATACCCACCTGAAGGCCAAAACCCGTCTGGAGCAACGCGCTACCCCCTTCAACGAAGAGCCCCCCACCACCGAACGGCCCTCCGCTCCCATTCCACAACCGACCCAAGCCCTCAACGATATTCCCCAAGAGAGTGAAATCCTTCGGCTTTTGGTCCAAGCGGGCACCCTAAACGGGCAGGATGGGCGGCCCATGGTGGAGTTTTTGGCAGAAACCCTGCACGAACTCCGATGGGACCACGCTGCATGCGGTGAGCTTTTTGAAGAATGCGTTCGGCTTTGGCAAACATCACGCCAACTTCCGGATCTCAAAGCCTTGGTTCAACACCCAAGCCCGGCAATTGTGGACCTGGCCACCTCTTGGTTGAGTCAAGACCTTCGCGTTAGCCCCAACTGGGACATCATGCACGATATCCCAGTTCGAGACCCCTCGGAGAACCTGAGCCGCGAATTCGAAGATGCCTTTCATCGATTAATCCACAAAAAAGTCTTGAGCTTACACCGATCCAAAATCGAAGAACTTCGATCAGGCGCCGAAAAAGGTGGGGATCTGCTACGTCAAATACACGAACTCAAAGAAACCGAAATTTTGCTGGCCAAAAAATTAGGCATGGTCATTACCCATTAGTTCCATGGCATAGGCCACGGCCCAAATCCAGGTATCCCCACCGTAGAGCAGGTAACCTGCCTCAAAACCCGTCGTGTCCTTCCCGCCAGGGCCTTGAACGACCACGCCGTTCCAAAGGCATTTTAAACCATCGCCGCTTTCCTTCTCCTCTAGATTTTGGACGAATTCTGTATTTTTATTAATCTTGGTAATTTCTTGATTTTTACCAAATTGAAATCCATCTATTAAATTGCATTTGTAAGCTGCTTCCTTGAGGACCCACAGAAGGGTGGTCCCCCAAAGGTCCCCCACAATTTCATGGACCCTTCGAATTTCGTCTTCGCCGCATACCCGACCCAAAACCCTCGCATGGCGATCGCTGCACCGTTCCAAGTCCACCCCCAGGCCAACCAAGCGATCCGTGCCCCCAGGTGTAGCCACCACCGCACCCCCCATACCCGCGGTATGGGTTAAGGAAACCGGTACCCTTTGGTGGTTCCATCGGAGTAGGGGCCGGCCCTCCGGTTGGCGAGCTAAACCGTGGACCCCATCCCCAATCAAAGAATACAAAGCCGTACGCGATGCCAACCATTGCCCATACCTCCCCTGCTGATCTCCTCCGGGTTCTTGCGGCCTATCGGGCCAAACGGCTATTGTTTTGACCCGACTTTGGGACCAAGATTGGGCAACAACCTCTGCCACCAGGGCCATCGACCATAACCCCATCGAGCTTTGAATATGCCAAGCCGCAGGACCATCACCCGTCTTGTCTAGGCTCCGATTATCTTTGGCGTCCATCGTCCGAAAATACCATGATTCTATCCGACCAACGCATTCTTGCCGAAATTGCTCTCGGCCATATCATGATCGAGCCCTTTGATCGGCAGCATTTGGGAACCAATTCTTACGATGTCCATTTGGGCCGCTACCTGGCGGTTTACACCTCCAGAATTCTGGATGCCCGCTTGGACAACCCGGTGGAGGAAATTATAATTCCGTCCGAAGGCCTGGTCCTTCAACCCGGCACGTTGTACTTGGGGGTCACCGAAGAGTACACCGAAACCCATCGCCACGTGCCTTTTCTCGAAGGCAAATCATCGGTAGGCCGCCTGGGTATCGATATCCATGCCACGGCGGGCAAAGGCGATGTTGGTTTTTGCAATACCTGGACTTTGGAGATATCCTGCACCCAAGCGGTTCGGGTTTATGCCGGGATGCCCATCGGACAATTAATTTATTTTGAGGTGGCCGGCGAAATTGACCAGCTTTACCACAGCAAGAAAAACGCCAAATACACCACAAGGACCGTCAAACCGATGCCATCCCAGATGTGGCGTAATCGATTTTAGGTCGGATTGGTTTTGCGGTGGACCATGCCGCTACCGGCCTGGGCTTTGGGCATCACCAAAATATCCGCGATTTGGACATGATCGGGTCGGGTCGCCATAAAGCCTATAATCTCGGCCACATCTTCGGCATGCAAGGGCTCCAGACCGCTGTAAACCTGCTCGGCTTTGTTCTTATCGCCTTTGAAACGCACCAAAGAGAATTCGGTGTCCACCATCCCCGGTGAAATGGTGCCCACTTTGATACCAAAAGGCAGCAATTCTTGACGCATGGATTTGGCTAAGGCTTCAACCCCGAATTTGGAAGCGCAATAAACCCCGCCCCCAGGATAGGTTTCTTTGCCCGCTGTTGAGCTGACGTGCAGTACCTGCCCGACACCGGCCTCTTTCATATCCGGTACCACAACCCGGGTAACGTGGATAAGGCCCTTGAGGTTGGTGTCCAAAACGCGGTCCACATCCTCCGGATCGGACTCATGAACGGCAGTCAATCCCTGGGACAAACCGGCATTATTCAATAACAAGCGGACCGGCTTCCACGAAGAAGGGATCGTTTGGTAGGCGCCTTCTACCGCTGCTCGATCCCGAACATCCACCGTTGCCCAGACCATGGCGGTGGGGTCGATGCCCTCATCCATCACCAAGGTTCTTTGAAGGTCTTCCAACCTCTCCTTTCGGCGTGCCCATAATACCAAATTCCAGCCCTTTTGGGCAAACCAACGCGCGGTGGCTTGACCTATACCGGAACTGGCTCCGGTTATCAAAACGGTAGGCTTGGAACTATTCAAAGGTGAAAGAAACAATCCATGTACGGGAGCGCAGACTTTGGATAAAATTAGCATAGACATGCTGCTCCGGAACCATAACATTGCGTAACCCATTGGCTACTTTGATTTCAGGGGAAAGTTTGAAATATTGCAGATACAGGTCCAGGCCGACCCCCGTTTCGACTGAATAGTCCATGCGGCGCAATTTGACACGATCTACATCATCCACGACCTTTTCTTGGGAGGCCATGTCAATACTTGCCTTTAGCCCACCAAGAACGTAAACCCGGTAATCTTTCATACGCTTGGAACGAAACTTCAACGTCAAAGGGAGATCCACGTTGGCCATTTGGATGGATTTCTTGACCGGGAGACTTTGGTTCGCAAAATCGAACATAAAATTTCGCTGCGAAAACATCAGCGTCGGGGTAAATCGCAAGGCCAAATATTCATGCAACCGTGCATCCGAAACTATCCCTAATTGGAATCCTGGACCAAAAACAGGGGATACATAGTTCAAGTTGGTCAACCCGGGCAGGGTGAGCGAGTCCTTGAGCAAAAGATGATGGCTACTTCGGTTAATCCCTACGTGAAACCCAAAATGCAAGGCTTTGGCGTCGTAATAGGAGTTGTTTTGGGCAAAAACCTTGGGGGCATTCCCTCCAAGTAGTCCCAACGATCCCATAAGCCCAACAAGGACCAAGCGTCCGAAACCGGTATGCGTCCTACCTACGATCATGGCCTCCGTGCAATGTAAACCGAACTGATACCCATACTCAGGCGACGCTGCTGAAGGGGTTGCAAACCAGCCCCCGCTAACCGGGCCTCAAAATCTGCACCTTCGGGGAATACCTGAACCGAAGCCGGCAAATAGGCGTAGGCCGCTCGGTCTTTGGAGAGCCATCCCCCCAAAGTCGGCATCAAAGAGCGGGAATAGAGGTTCATAAGTCCTTTGACCAAGGGGGAACGGGGCCTGGAAAATTCCAAAACCATTAAATGCCCACCCGGACGAAGGACCCGGCATAATTCTTTGAGACCTTGATCCAATTGCTCAAAATTGCGGACACCAAAGGCAACGGTGACTGCGTCGAACGAATGATCGGCAAAGGGTAGATGCTCTGCATCGGCCTGTTCAAGACGCACCCTGCCGTTCAAACCACTTTTGGTTACTTTCTGTCGCCCGACACCCAACATCCCCTCCGATAGGTCCACCCCCACCACTTCGGCATGGGGCAGTTCATGGGCCAAGGCCAAGGCCAGGTCCGCGGTACCGGTGGCAACATCCAAAACCCGCCCCGGCAGGCCCTGATCTCGCAGCATACGCAGGGCCACACGACGCCAATAGACGTCAATCCCCAAGGACAGAAGCCGATTGAGTAAATCGTAACGACCAGAAATCCCGTCAAACATGCGGGCTACTTGTTCTTTTTTGGTATCCGAACTTTCGCCGTACGGCTTAATGGAGATGGAGGACTGCGGTGAACCGGATTGAATGGACATAAGTTATCCTTCAAACGAAGGGAGGGCAAAGATAGTTCACAACAAACGGGCATACTTTTGGGTCCATGAATCCAAAACGAGCCGAAGACTTTCATGTCAAAGCCTCCTATTTATCCAGTGGGGTCCGTTTGGACCAATTGCCCGCCGCAGACCGCCCAGAATTTGCGTTGATAGGTCGCTCGAACGTGGGCAAATCCTCCCTGATTAATCGCTTGGCCCAGCATCAGGGGTTGGCCAAAAGTTCAGCCAGCCCCGGCAAAACCAGGCTCATCAACCATTTTCTTTTTGATATCCCCCCTGCGGTCTCCCTGTATTTGGTGGATTTACCTGGCTACGGGTACGCCAGAGCTTCCAAAAAAGAGATAGAAACCTGGAACCTCATGATGAAACGCTACCTCAAGGAACGCCCGAACCTGGTCTGTGTTTTGCAGTTGATTGATAGCCGATTGAGTCCCCAAAAAGCCGATTTAGATTTTGGAAATTTAATGGGCGAATGGGGATTGCCTTTGGTCTTGGTTTTTACCAAAACCGACAAAGACTCCATGGTTCAGGCGGACAAAAATGCCGATCGCTACGGAAAAGCTATGTTGGAAACTTGGGAAAGCCTTCCACCCATCTTTATGAGCTCGGCTACCAACGGACGGGGCCGCAACGAAATCCTCAAATTCCTGATCGATTGCAGCCGGCAATGGAAGCAGGAGGGTTAAGGATACCTGACGGGAGGAACGGCTCCCAATACACGACGCTGAACCATCGACTTGGAGTCCAATGGATGCCGTGATAATTCCAAAAATCCAAGAACTGGGGCCTCATTGACACCGCCAAGTAGGCATTCTCCAGACCGGCATTCCTGCCTCCCCTCTTGTAAAATTCTGCCGTCGGCGCTTCGGAGCGTCCAATGCCAAAGACCCCGTCGGTCGCTTTCCGGAATTTGAACCGACCAAGTCCCGGCACGGACTGGATCACAAACCAAGCGCCATGGTGCGCCTGGAGCCATCGAAACCCCTTCCTCATCGTGGACCGTGGAGGGAATCACCGGCCCCACCGCTAATTTCAATACCACCGGCAAATGATCCGAGATATCGTACAGGGCATTGGCAATTGCTACCGGAACCGAGGCGTTAAAGGTCCCGTTAACATTGCCATTAAAGCGATTCCCGTCGTTCCCCAATACCCTAAATGAAGCCGGTACGTAGCGAACCCCCAGGCTATCCCCCATGATAAAATCATTAACAAGGATATGATCGTAGCGATCATCCATGCCCCCACCGCTTGCACAACCGTTGGAAGTCGTCCGAGTAGATTGGGTATGCCAAAGTGCAAAGCTGGAATTGCCGCTCCAGGACCCCAAGCGGGATACGGGATCCTTCATCCGATGATTGGGCAGTGTACCCGCGTTGAGCAAGGAATCAAATCCAGGCTCCGAGGACGAACTCACATTCAAATCCCCCATGACCAACACGTTGCCTCGAAGGCCTGTGGAACGCAAATATTGAACTAAACTACCCGCTTCCTGCCCACGCTGAGCGATATCCGATGCGGTACCACCTGCTTTGAGGTGCGCAACGGCCACAAATAGCCATATCGTGTCGTTATTAGGCAAAATAGGCTTGTGAAAAAGTTGATAGAAGGCAATGTCTCTTCCCTGAGTCAAAATGGGCACTTGGGATTTAATACCCAATTTGTTGCTGTTATAGTACAAAAGCGAAATAATATTTGAGCCCGATGGATTCATTAAATTGGCACGGAGATATCCGCTCCGCCCTCCAGTATTGAGGACACTATTCAAAAAACCAGCATTCACCGAGGAAACAGGACTCATCTCGCATACCCCCAGAATATCCGGAGCCAGGTAAGAAAACAAGGTTTGGAGCCTTGAATTCTTGGTGGTTAG
>Ga0172372_10010859_pt1 | contig 11629 bp, 8 predicted proteins | sample LakKiv5m_2_FD_114544 | JGI IMG/M metagenome (GOLD analysis project Ga0172372, IMG submission 114544) | Freshwater microbial communities from Kabuno Bay, South-Kivu, Congo - kab_092012_9.5m | ecosystem: Environmental > Aquatic > Freshwater > Lake | place: Democratic Republic of the Congo... | reverse complement strand
CTGTGGGCGGCAGGGGGCCCCTGCTGGCCGGCACCGGCAGCAACTGCACCGCCGAGGCGGTGGAGGCCAGCCGGGAAGCGGCGGCCCTCGGCGCCGATGGAGTCCTGGTGGTGGTGCCCTACTACAACAAGCCGCCCCAGGAGGGGTTGATCGCCCATTTCCGCGCCGTCGCCGATGCCGCCCCGGAGCTGCCGCTGATGCTGTACAACATCCCGGGTCGCACCGGCTGCAGCCTGGCCGCCGAGACAACGGTTCAGCTGCTGGATCGCGCCAACATCGTGGCCTACAAGGCCGCCAGCGGCAGCACCGAGGAGGTGAGCCAGCTGCGGTTGTTGTGCGGTGATCGCCTGGCCCTTTACAGCGGCGACGATGCCCTCACCCTGCCGATGCTGGCGGTGGGTGCGGTCGGGGTGGTCAGTGTCGCCAGCCATCTGGCCGGATCCGAGATCAGCGCCATGGTGCGCGCCTTCTTCGACGGCGACATCGCCGGCGCCCTGCTGCTGCATGAGCGGCTGCTGCCCCTGTGTCGGGCATTGTTCTGCACCACCAATCCGATCCCGGTCAAGGCGGCCCTGGAGCTGGCCGGCTGGCCCGTCGGTGCCCCCCGATTGCCTCTGTTGCCCGCCGATCCCGCCGTGCGGCAGCGCCTCCATTCCGTGCTGGCAGCCCTGCGTCCCACCTGACGCCAAGGCCGGGCAGCGGCGATGGACCCCATCGGGGTGCCCTCGCCTCACAGGCCCCAGATTCCGAAATCCCTTCCAGAAGAACCCCCTGAGCCCCTCGATGACGAGTACGAACGGAACATCCAGACCCTCCACCACCAACGGCAGGGACACCGGCCGCGCCGCCAGCAGATCTCCGCAGCAACCCTGCCTGCGCGTGATCCCCCTGGGCGGACTGCATGAAATCGGCAAGAACACCTGTGTGTTTGAGTATGGCGATGAGCTGATGCTGGTCGATGCCGGCCTGGCTTTCCCCAGCGATGGCATGCACGGCGTCAATGTGGTGATGCCTGACACCAGCTATCTGCGGGAGAACCAGAAGCGGATTCGCGGCATGGTGGTCACCCATGGCCATGAGGACCATATAGGTGGCATCCCTCACCACCTCAAGAATTTCCGCATCCCTGTCATCTATGGTCCCCGCCTGGCCCTGTCGATGCTGCAGGGGAAAATGGAGGAGGCAGGGGTGACGGATCGCACCACCCTGCAAACCGTGAACCCACGTGATGTGGTGCAGGTCGGCTCGCACTTCAAGGTGGAGTTCATCCGCAACACCCACTCGATGGCCGACAGCTTCACCCTGGCCGTGACCACACCGGTGGGGGTGATCGTATTCACCGGTGATTTCAAGTTCGACCACACGCCGGTGGATGGGGAGACCTTCGACATCCAGCGTCTCGCCCACTATGGCGAACGCGGTGTGCTGTGCCTGTTCAGCGATTCCACCAACGCCGAACAGCCCGGCTTCGCCCCCTCGGAGCGATCGGTGTTTCCCAAGCTGGATCGTCACATCTCCCAGGCGGAGGGGAGGGTGATCATCACCACCTTCGCCAGCTCGGTGCATCGGGTGGCGATGATTCTGGAGCTGGCCCTCAAGAATGGCCGCAAGGTGGGCCTGCTGGGCCGCTCGATGCTCAACGTGATCGCCAAGGCGCGTGAACTCGGCTACATGCGCTGCCCCGATGACCTGTTCGTACCGATCAAGCAGATCCGCGACCTGCCCGATCGGGAGACGTTGCTGCTGATGACCGGCAGCCAGGGTGAACCCCTGGCGGCCCTGAGCCGCATCTCCCGCGCCGAGCACCCGCAGGTGCAGGTGAAGAGCACCGATACGATCATCTTCTCGGCCAGTCCCATCCCCGGCAACACGATCTCGGTGGTCAACACCATCGATCGCCTGATGATGCTGGGCGCCCGGGTGGTGTACGGCAAGGGCGAGGGCATCCACGTCTCCGGCCACGGCTGCCAGGAGGATCAGAAGCTGATGCTTGCCCTCACGCGGCCGAAGTATTTCGTGCCGGTGCATGGAGAGCACCGCATGCTGGTCTGCCACAGCCGCACCGCTCAGTCGATGGGCGTACCGCCCGATCACATCCTGATCATCGATAACGGCGATGTGGTGCAACTCACCCCCGACTCGATCAGCAAGGGGGAACCCGTCAAGGCCGGTATCGAGCTGCTGGATGCCTCGCGCAACGGCATCGTCGATGCCCGCGTGCTCAAGGAGCGTCAGCAGCTGGCCGAAGACGGTGTGATCACCCTGCTGGCGATGATCAGCAGCGACGGAGTGATGACGGCACCGCCGCGGGTGAATCTGCGCGGGGTGGTCACCACCGCCGATGCGCGCCGGCTGTCGATCTGGGCCGAGCGCGAGATCGGCTGGGTGCTGGAGAACCGCTGGAGCCAGCTGTCGCGTTCCGTCAGCGGCAAGCCCCCCGAGGTCGACTGGATGGGGGTGCAGCGGGAAGTGGAAGTGGGTCTGCAGCGGCGGCTGCGGCGTGAGCTGCAGGTGGAGCCGCTGATCATCTGCCTGGTGCAGCCCTCCCCGGCCGGCACCCCCGCCTACAAGGGCCGCGCCGACGGCGAACCCGACAGTCGCCCCGCCCCGCGGCTGCGCCGCGACGCAGGACGGGAGCCCGGGCGTGAACCGGTCCGGGCCGTGCGTACGGAGACGGCAGCCGCTGGCGTGCGACCGCTGACGGCCGCCGCAGCGGTGGTCAACGCCAGCAGCGCCGTTGCGACCGTGGTCCGCCCCCATCCGGAGGACGCCGAACCGAGCGGTCGCGTACGGCGGCGGCGCTCGGCGGCCCTGGCCGGCTGAACCCTGCGCCGGCTGCAGGGCCGCCGGCCGTGCAGCCGTGCAGCTGTGCCAGCTGTGCCGGCTGTGCCGGCTGTGCCGGCTGTGCCGCCGACCCTTGCCGATCCAGGCCTGAGCCAGTGCTGGCCTGACCTGGATCGGCAGCCAGGGCGCTGCCGCAATCGGGCGCGGAGCTGACCAGTCCGAATCCCCCCGGCTGGGCCTGCGGTATCGCCCTGGCCCAGCCTCGGTCGCTGCAGCTGCGGGCTGCAGCGGGGCCTCGGGGGGCGTCTCAGAGTCGGGCGCTGCAGGCGTCAATGGCAACCTGCGAGGGCAGTGATGTCGGGCTGTGACTGCGGACCGGGTGGCCGCAGCCGGTCGTCAGGCCGCGCCGGCGGTTGCGGCGGTGGCAGGCAGGGCCACCCGCAAGTCTCGTCAGCAAGGCCTTACCTGCTCGGAGCTGCCGCGGCCGCCCGGCCGCGGAGGCGATGGGCGGAACTCAGCCCATTTCGAGCCGCAGCAGCCCCATCAGCAGCTCGGTGTCCTCCTCGGCGACCGCCGGCGGCGGAGCCGCGAAGGGACCGGCCTGCAGGCGACGGCGGCGATGCAGGGAACGCATCCCGCTCTGCTGCGCCACGGCGGCGGCGGGCCTGCTGCCAGCGGCCCTGGCGGCGTTCGTCGCCGCAACCGAGCTACCGGCAGGCACCGGCGACGGCCGGCCAGCGCCGAGCGATGGCTGCGGCGCTTGCAGCTGGACGTCCAGCTCCTCGGCGCGGCCTGGATCCGCCTGATGCACTTCGATCAGCTCCGGTTCCTCCACCACCTCCGGGATCAGCGGCGCCTCCGGACTGCCGGCCAGCGGCCCGACGGCAGCGCTGGCGCCAGCGGCGGCGCCAGCGGGCGGCGATGGGCCATCGCCAACGACCGGGTAGGGATCCTTGTTCAGGTTGACCGCGGGGGGATCGGCCAGGCCTGGGCCACCCGCCCCTGAGACCGTCGCGGCCGCCGCATCGGAAAGGCTCCACATCCGGGAATCCTCCGTGCCGGCGGCGGCGGCCTCGCCGCCAGCGGCCGGCAGGCCGCACTGCTGCAGGCCCTGTTCGGCGATCTCCCGCAAGGCCGGCTCCGCCCCCGCACGCAGCACGGACCTGTACAGCTCCTCGGCCTGGTTGCGGTTGCCCAGGCCGTAGAGATGGGCGTGGGCCATCAGCAGCTCGAGCCGCTCGCGCAGGCCCGGCTGGGCGGGCCCGGCCGCCAGGTCGCCCAGCAGCTCCTGGCCGGCGCGGATGACCTCCGGCCAGCGGTCATCGCGGTAGGCCTGCTCAATCGCGGCGTAGCGTTGCAGGGGATCACGGGGCGCGGCCGACTCAGCCATGGCTGGGTTCGTGGGGGTGCTGTGGGGCGATGAGAACCAGTGTGCTGCCCCGCCAGCGCAACTGCCAGCCACCAGCGAGATCCAGATGACCCGGACCGCGCTGAACGGGCAGGCGTGGCAGCAGATTCTGCAGGCTGCGGGCATCCAGTTCGCGACCGCACTGCCGCCGCAGCCAGTGCTGCAGCAGGCTGCCCTGGTTGGCGATCGACAGGCGCAGCAGGGCCCGGCGATCCAGCCGGTGGTCATCACCACTGCGGTCATTGCCACCGTGGTCGTCGCCACCGTGGTCATTGCCACCGTGGGCCAGGGCCGTGAGGGCCAGCTCCAGCAGCTCCTGGCGCTGCTCCAGCTCCCCCGCCAACCGCTCCGCCTGGGCGCTGATGCGCCGGGCCGCCCCGGGGTGAAGCTGCTCCAGCACCGGCAGCACCAGGGCGCGGATGCGATTGCGGCTCAGGCGTGCATCGCCATTGCCGGGATCGATCCACACCGGCCAGCGGTGCTGTCGGCACAGACGTTCCGTGTCCTGCCGGCTGAAGATCTGCAGCGGCCGCACCAGCCAGGGAGGCGCTCCGCCGGCCTCGCCGGCCTCGCCCGTGCCCTGCGCCTCAGCCTGCAGCCGCGGGAGCGCAGCGCAGATCGTTGCCTGCGCGGGCTGCCCCCCCCGGGGCTGGAGCTGCGCTGCGGGATCGGCGCCCGGCCCGGCTACGCCTCGGCCATCGACCTGCAGCCCGCCCGGCTCGGGGCCGCCGGCGCCGGCGGTTGCAGCCGTCGCTTCGGGCTGGCCTCGACCGCAATCGCCGCCGCGGGCGGCGCCCTCAGCGGAACCGCAGGCCGCAGCCGCCGCAGCCGCAGCCTCAGCCGTGGCCGCCGTGGCCGTGGCCGCCGTGAGCAGCGGCAGCAGCGGCTGCAGGCTGCGCAGGCTGGCCAGGCCGCGCTGATGGCTGCCGCGGGCCAGATGCAGCAGCACCGTCTCGGCGCGATCGCTGGCGGTGTGGGCGGTGAGCACATGGCTGCAGCCCTGCCGCTGCGCCTGCCGCCGCAGGCAGCTGTAGCGCCACTGGCGGGCGATCGCCTCGCGGTTGCCCGCGGCGGAGGGCTGCGGCTGGCGCTCCAGGGTGAAGGGCAGGTTGCTGCGGGCGGCCCAGTGGGCCAGCTCCTCGGCCTGACGGGCCGATTCCGGTCGCCAGCCGTGATCGCCGTGCCAGAGATGCAGCCGCCAGTGGTGATGGCGCTGCAGCGCCTGCAGGAGACAGGTCATCGCGATCGAATCCTGGCCGCCGGAGACCGCCAGCAGCAGGGAGGCCCCGCGCGGCAGCAACGCCGGGTGATGCAGCAGATGGCGATGCAGGCGCAGCAGATCGGGGCTCCAGCCCGCCGGATCGGTTCCGGGGTCGGATGGGAGAATCGCCCCAGTCATTGTGTCGTGCCTTCATGTCGCGTCTCTCCAGCCTGCCCACCGCACTGCGGCGCGCCATCGAGCGTCGCCAGGCCCTCAAGCTGATCGCCGGCCTCACCAACTTCGACACCGCTGCGGTGCTGCGCATCGCCCGCGCCGCTGCCGCCGGCGGCGCCGATCTGCTCGATCTGGCCTGTGATCCCGGCCTGGTGCAGGCGGTGGCGGCGCAGCTGCCCCAGCTGCCCCTGTGCGTCTCGGCGGTGGAGGCGGAGCGCTTCCCAGCGGCGATTGAGGCCGGTGCCGTGATGGCGGAGATCGGCAACTTCGATGCGTTCTATGCCGAGGGCCGGCTGTTCAGCGCCGCCGAGGTGCTGGAGCTCACCCGGCATACGCGGCGACTGCTGCCCGAGGTGGTGCTGTCGGTGACGGTGCCCCACACGCTGCCGCTCGACCAGCAGGAGCAGCTGGCGGTGGAGCTGGCCGAGGCCGGCGCCGACCTGATCCAGACGGAGGGCGGCACCAGCGCCAGGCCGTTCAGCCCCGGGGTGCTGGGCCTGATCGAGAAGGCGGCCCCCACGCTGGCGGCGGCCCACGCCATCAGCCGTGCTCTGGAGGCCGCCGGCCGGCCGCTGCCGGTGCTGTGTGCCTCGGGATTGTCGAGCGCCACGCTGCCGCTGGCACTGGCGGCCGGTGCCGCCGGCGTGGGGGTGGGCAGTGCCGTCAACCGTCTGCAGGATGAGCTGGCGATGCTGGCGGTGGTGCGCGGTCTGCGCGAGGCGATCACGGCGACCCGGGCCCTGCGCGTCTGAAGCATTGGCTGCTGCTGCGGCTCGGGCGCCCGATCCCAGCCCCTGAACCCCGGGCCCTGAACCCTGGGCCCGGGGGATGAGGGCTGGCCGGGCGCCGGCGCAGCGAACTCCTTGAGTGCGCTGTCCCACATGTTTGGCCCTGATTCAGGACCTGCTGATGGGGCTGAGGGGCCGAGAAGCCTTGCCCCGCTCGATGCCCAGGGGCCGGCATGATCCCTCCGTTCGCCTGCGTAGTTGCAGGACGGCACACTGAGGAAGCTCTGGAAAACCGATCGCGCTCGCGGGCTACCGCTTGCGGCAGCTGGGATCTCCGCACTCTGACCGGCGCCCTTGAGGGGTTTCCCAGAGGCTCCCTGAATCCGAACAAAAAAGAAATCTTTTTCTGCCGCCTGGCGGCCGCTGCCCACGTCAGCTCAGGCTGAATCCGGGCTGGCAGATCGATGCGGATTCCAACGCGCACGGCGACGCCGCACCGCTGGCCAGGCCTGCGGCGCCCGGGCACCGAACGACCGCCCCCAGGCGGGATTGCCGGCGGATCCGTCTCCTTTGCGTTCTGTGTTGTTGGTGTCCGCGCACAGTGCCGCGTTCAGGGAATGGAGATAAACAGGAGGGCACCGTTCGTCTCCGGGAGCCCCATGAGTAGCTATGTCTCCGGCCGCAGCAGCAGCGGCGAACTCTCCTTTGTCAACGCCACCGGATCCGGGTGCCAGATTCACCGTGAAACCACAGGTCGCTATGTGGTGAGCCATCCGCAACAGCCCCGCATCCGCGTGCTGGCGGCCACCCTGGCCGGTGCCTATGCCGCCTGTCACAGCTGGGAACGGCGCGGCCTCTGCGCCAGCACCGCCCGCTGAACGCTGCCCGCTGCGCGCCTCGCTGAAGCGCCAGCGAGCGCCCCCCTGGCGCAGCACCTGGCCTGCAGCCTGGAAACCAGCTGGCGTACCGCCGGCAAACCTCCCGGTGTACGGCCTGCCAACCCTTCAGACGTACCGCCGGCCAACCACCAGGCCTGCAGCCTGCAAATCACCGGGCGTACCGCCTGCCAATCACCTGAAGGGCTGAATCCGGGACCGCGCGGGGCCAGGGGGCAGCTCAGGGCTGATTCAAACTTCGGCGCGAGGGCTGCGGCCGAAGCTCAGGGGTCAGCCCGCTGCTGGCAACGCCTGGGGTGCTGAAGCCCAGGCATGCTGCTGTTGCACACAACTGGCGCAACCGGCACCTGGAAGCGGCCCTCGGGGGCAGCTCAGAGGCCCAGCGGCAGGAACGTGAGCGCCAGCGAGGCCAGCGACTGGAACAGCCCGACAGCCCCCGACAGCCACCGGGATCCCTGCGCGCCGCCGCCGGCCGGTCTCTCCAGATCGGTGGCGGCCTGGTTGAGCCGGGCGGCCAGCGGCTCATCACCCTGCTGGCGGTAAAGAACGGCGGCGTAGCGGAAATCCTGGGCGGCCAGGGCCGTCTTGCCCTGGTCATTGCGAGCGATGCCGCGGGCCAGCCAGCTCAGGGCCGCATCCGGCTTCTGGGCGATCGCCTCCCCGAACAGCCGCTCTGCCTGCGGCGGATCACCCGCCAGCGAAGCGCGCACGCCGGCATTGTGCAGATCGGCATAGCCGAGGCTGCCGCTGCTGATCCCGCGGGCGTCCTGCCAGTGGCTGCGCGCCAGGGCGCCGGGATCCAGCAGGGCGCCGCTCAGATCGCTGCCGCGCAGATCGGTTCCCTCCAGCCGGGCACCGCGCAGGTCGGCGCCGCGCAGCGAGGCTCCCGCCAGGCTGGTGAAACTGAGATCGGCGCCCGTGAACCGGGCCCCATCCAGCCGTGAACCGCTGAGATTGGCGCGCTGCAACCGGGCGCGGCGCAGATCGGCCTCGCGCAGATCGGCCTGCACCAGATCCGCATCCTGCAAGCTGCAACCGGGGCAGGAACCTCGCTGCAGCAGGCGGATCAGTGGCTCGCTGCCGCCGGCCTGCTGGGCGGCGGCGCCGCCGACCGGGCCGGCGGCGGCGATCAGGGCCACCAGGATCAACGTCCAGGTGCCGGCGCCCGGCCCCGGCAGAGCCCTGATCGCCGCCCGTGCCCTGCTCGCCGGCAGGGCACGGGCGGCCGGGGGAATTGCTGCCGTTGTCTGGGACATTGCCCTCGCGATGGAATCGGCGGCCGGTGCCCGGGCCGGGCGGCGAGCCTCACGCACCGGGCATCCTGCAGGTATGCCGCCATTCTGGCCCCAGCTTCAGGGCCTGGACCGCTGCAGGCGCCGGATCAGGCGCCGGCGCGGAATCCGGCTGGCGCTGGTTGGCCGGCCGCCACCCCTCGCCACCCCTCCGCCACCCCTCGCCGTCGGGCGGCGGAGGGGCGGCGAGGTCGCCACGGCAGTGCCTGCACAACCCCGCCTCCAGGCGCGGGTTGCCTTGGCGGAGCGGGCCACGCAGAGTGGCGTCCCGGGCCGTCGCGGCCGTTCAGGCTGGATCGGGGTGCGCTGGGCCTGTCTGGGCAGGGCTGCTTCAAAGTGCTGGATTGCGCCAGTCGTGCGCGACAGGGGCACCACGGGTGGGCTTCAGTACCGCAGGCGTTGCAAGCAGCGTGATGACCATTGAGCTTCGGCCGCAGCCCTCGCGCCGAAGTTTGAATCAGCCCTGCCTGTCTGGGAGGCTCTGGCCGCTGGCTGGCTGTGGGAATCCGGCTGCAATCCAGGGGTTTTCAGCACAGTCATGGAAGCTGCACTTACCGGTTGATGCGGTGAATCGCCCCGCCGCGGGCCGATCCGTTCCGGCAGCGCTCAGGGCAGCTCCAGGGCGATCGGCCCCAGCACACCGCGGCGGAAATCATCGAGCAATCGCTGGGCCATGCGACCCGTGTCGTTGCTGGTGTGCCGCTGGGCGCTGGCCGCCAGCCACTGGCTGGCCCACTGTTCGTTCCAGGGGTCATCCTGCAGTTCATCGCGCAGTTCATCGCGCGGTTCGCAGGGCTCGTGCGCCAGGACCGCCAGCGCCACGCCGTAGCGCTTCTCCAGCAGGCCGACGGTCACGCCCGCCTCGGGCCGGCGGGCCAGGTCGGCGAGCCGCCGCAGAAAGGCCAGCGCCACCCGTTCGCCGTCGTAGGCCGCCTGACCGATGTCATCGCAGATCGCCAGATGCAGGGCCGCCCGCTGGTCATCCAGACGCGGCGGCAGCACCCCCGGGGCATCGAGCAGATCGAGCTGCTGGCCCAGGCGCACCCAGCGCAGGCTGCGGGTGACGCCGGCGCGGCGGGCGCTCTCCACCACCTTCTGCCCCACCAGGCGGTTGATCAGCGCCGATTTGCCCACGTTCGGGAAGCCCAGCATCAACGCCCGCACCGGTCGCGGGCGCATGCCCCGGGCGCTGCGGCGGGCATTGAGCTCCTCGCCGCAACGGATCGCGGCCTGCTGCAGCTGCCTGACGCCGGTGCCGGCGCGGCCATCACACCACCAGACGCTCTGCTCCTGGGCACGGAACCAGGCGGTCCAGGCCTGGCGCAGGGCCGGCGGCACCATGTCGACGCGGTTGAGCACCAGCAGGTGCTGGCGACCGCGGATCCAACGGGCCAGGCGCGGATGGCCGGTGGCCAGCGGGATGCGGGCATCGCGCACCTCGATCACCAGATCCACCTTCTCCAGCTGGGCGCTGAGGGCCTTCTCGGCCTTGGCGATATGGCCTGGATACCACTGGATCGAGGCGGCCGCGGCGCTGAGCAGTTCCGAGCGAGGCGCCACGCCGGCCTCGGCCCGGGTGGTGGCTGAATCCCGGCCTTCCACACCGCTGTGTTCCAGGTCGGGGCCGGCGATCACGGCACCACCAACACGGGGCAGGGAGCCAGCTGGATCACCCGCGCCGCAGTGCTCTGGCTGTCGGTCTCCAGGGTGATGCCGCGGGTGCCCATCACGATCAGATCGGCATTGACCTCATCGGCCACATCGCCGATCACAAAGGCGGGCTTGCCCGACCGCTCGATCACCTCGCAGGCGATCCCCGCCTGCTCGAAGCCGTGGCGCGCCTGCTCCAGCAGGGCCGCCACCGCTGCGGGATCGTGCATCGCCCCCGCCTCGGTTTCCACCACCGAGAGGAGCACCAGGCGGCTGCCGTGGCGCTGGGCCAGCTGCAGCGCCACGGCAGCCGTCTCGCTGGCCTGGCGGCTGTTGTCGATCGGGAAGAGGACGGTCTCGAACATGACGCCCGACAGGATCACCCCTTCTTAGCGCCTGCGCCCGCGGACGACTGGTGATCCCCGCCTGTGATCGCGCCGGGGAGCCCCGGGCCTGGATCGATGACACCGGGCGCCGAGCGCCGAGCGCCGAGCGCCCGGCGCCATCGCCGGCGGCAGGGGCACCGGGGTGGGGACGGTCGACGGGCTAATCTCCCCCCGCCGTTCCCCTGTCTGGTAGTTCCCATGGCGAAGCGATCCCTGGCCAGTCTTGGCGCCCCGGAGCTGAGCGGCAAGCGGGTGCTGGTGCGGGTTGACTTCAATGTGCCGCTCGATGATGCCGGCGCCATCACCGATGACACCCGCATCCGTGCCGCCCTGCCCACGATCCAGGATCTGATCGCCAAGGGCGCCAGGGTGATCCTCGCCGCCCACTTCGGCCGTCCCAAGGGCAAGGTGAACGAGGACATGCGCCTCACCCCCGTGGCCGCCCGCCTGGCGGAACTGCTCGGCAAGCCCGTCGTGAAGACCGACAGCTGCATCGGTGCCGATGCCGAGGCCAAGGTGGCCGCCATGGCCGATGGCGACGTGGTGCTGCTCGAAAACGTGCGTTTCTTCGCGGAGGAGGAGAAGAACGAGCCCGGCTTTGCCGCTGAGCTCGCCAAGCTGGCCGATGTGTATGTGAACGACGCCTTCGGCGCCGCCCACCGCGCCCATGCCTCCACCGAGGGTGTCACCAGCTACCTGCGCCCCAGCGTGGCCGGCTATCTGATGGAGAAGGAGCTGCAGTACCTGCAGGGTGCCATTGATGAGCCCAGGCGCCCCCTGGCGGCGATCGTGGGCGGCTCGAAGGTGAGCAGCAAGATCGGTGTGCTGGAAGCCCTGCTCGACAAGTGCGACAAGATCCTGGTCGGTGGCGGCATGATCTTCACCTTCTACAAGGCGCGCGGCCTGGCGGTGGGCAAGAGCCTGGTGGAGGAGGACAAGCTGGAACTGGCCAAGGAGCTGGAGGCCAAGGCGGCCGCCAAGGGTGTGCAGTTCCTGCTGCCCACCGATGTGGTGCTGGCCGATAACTTCGCCCCCGACGCCAACAGCCAG
>Ga0172372_10010857_pt1 | contig 11630 bp, 19 predicted proteins | sample LakKiv5m_2_FD_114544 | JGI IMG/M metagenome (GOLD analysis project Ga0172372, IMG submission 114544) | Freshwater microbial communities from Kabuno Bay, South-Kivu, Congo - kab_092012_9.5m | ecosystem: Environmental > Aquatic > Freshwater > Lake | place: Democratic Republic of the Congo... | reverse complement strand
TTTTCGCGTACGCGAAAAAAACCTGAGCCCGATTCCGGTTAGTTCGACTCAAGAACCAGGACTCGTGAGCACTCCAGAAACTCCGGTCGTCCCGACTGATCCAGGTATTCTGCAGGCCACGGAATCCGGGGCATGCGTACACAGGATTCCGGTGAGCGTACACAGGATTCCAGTAGAAGGGGTCCCAGGTGTGGCTGGTGAAGCGCGGCGCTCGGCTGATTCCAGTCCACAACACGAATCCCAGATGTGACGAAGTGGCGGGATAGCTAGAAGCCCCGAATAGCAAGGCGCACAGGAAATTCCTGTCAGTTCAGTTGCAACGACAGTGCAGGCACGATCTAACCGCTCGGCAAATTCCAGTCTTTAGCTCACCGAACAGCCGTCTGATGTTCGCTCGGCGCATGTTAGGGCCAACAAGCCCGATTGGTGGCCCCTACGGCACCATCCGTTGGCAGCCGCACACAGGATTCCGGTAGGTAAGCGGGGGTCCAAGGGTGATAGGTGAGCCACGGCGCTCGGCTGTTTCCGGTCGGTGTCAGGGCTAGCGCACACAGGATTCCGGTATAAGTGGGTTCCCAAGGGTCGCTCAGTGAGCCACGGCGCTCGGCAGTTTCCTGTCGGTGCCGGGGCTAGCGCACACAGAATTCCGGTCAACCGCTCTCATCACACAGAAATGGTTCGCCGTTCAACCAAATCCCCAACACGGGCGGCAGCCTGATGTCATGAGCGTCTGCCAGTTGAGATAACGCCTCTCTGCGTGCAGTCTCAGCCCTCCCCTCTAAATGAATCGCCGCCGGTTCTGGGTAATGCCGTAGCAGCTGTTTTGCCTGCAATCGCAGCGACTCTGGGAGCGAGTTATCCCGAGACAGCTCGCGCAGAAACTCCCAGGTATGCACCAGGCTACCGGTGCGTTCATTCACCATGGTCAAAGTTAGAATCCTCGTCGATTACGGTCGAGCCAGCATGCGTATCATGAGTACGACCAGGGAAATGGGCTCACTGATAGTGATCGCATCAGCAGTCGACATTGGTTGTTCGCCGTATTGAACGATGAGGCCCACGATAGCCGCTCGCAGGCTCTGCGCCTACGTGACATTGGATTATGTGGCCGTTCATTGGAGGTTGAGCTGGTCGATGAACAGCTCGGCCCGATCACGGTCTAGCCACAGCGACACCGGCATCCAGTACAGGCGTAAAACGTTGCCGTCCCTGGCAATCACAACCCGTCGCGTGGTTGAGGCCGACCATCTCATCCCGGGACACAGGCAGCTCATCAACAGCAGGTCGTCCAGGTCAGCGACCATCATCACGTCGATCCAGCCATTCAGCCACACACCAGGTCACCGCTCCGACCACTCCCAGCACCACAATCAGCCAGACGGGTAGCAGGCGATTCGCGCTGATCCAAAACCCGAGCCCTGCAAAGAAGACACCCCAAAAAATCTTCGTCACGTAACACCTCCGATTGAATTAGAGGTTCCCACGCTAAGACCTGGTTGGGGTGTGTCATCGCGTGGCTGTGAAAAATCGTCGAATCACCAGCTGGGAACCGAGGGATTCGTAACGGCCTTCTGAGGGGAGCCACAGATATGCGAGGGGCATTCTGAGAAACGTGAGGGTTTCCCAACGTAATTTCATTGGTTTCCTACGGAAAGTGGCGGCCACTCCGGGATACGTGAAGGTTTTCTGACGGCATTTCACTGGTTACCTGCGGACAGTGACAGAATTTCCGAGGGCCACCCTGTGAAACCTGAGGGTTTTCTAGTGGTTTCCCGATGGCATCTCACTGGTTTCCTGCGGATAGATCAGCGCATTCCAGAGCCCTGTTCGCGTAATTTTGTTGCGTAAATATCGCTCCGTATTCCCCGCTATGTAACGCAATAAATTGCCTCTACATAGCGGGGAATACGAAAATTACAGATATTCACGCAACAATATACAACGCAACAAAATATCTGCTGTAAACCTGCCTGAAAACGCGTATTCTGTCCCTGCTCAACCCCGCGCCACCCGGAGCTACCTCGCAGACGTCATCGTTTTCGAGCGGCATTGGTGGAAGGGGCCTCCACGTCATCGCAGAGGCGCCGCCGGCCGTCGACACGTCATCGCATCAACGGCCACCAACACGGAGACCCAACCGAAAACGGGCATCAGGTCGCGTAAGCCAGACCTCAAAAATGGCAAGACCGAGACCTCACTCGTAACCAGGAGGCGTGATCAGTCCCCGCCTGCACCACAGGTGCAAAGGGGGGCGAACAGGCACAAGACCCATGCGTGCATGGTGTGTCGCTGAACCGCGAGTCGGTCAGTCGTTCTTACAGAAGGAAAACCAATGATGGATTTCGACGCCATCGCCGTGACTGAGCGCCTCAAGGCCGACGCCAAGGTGGCGAGTAAGGCCCGGCGAAAACCGCGCACCTACGCGCAGCGCCGTTCCCTGCTCGATGAGCACACCGCCGAGCTACTGCGCCTCGATCATGCCGGATGCAGCTGTGCCAACCTCAAAGCCTGGTTGGCGGAGAACGGCATTTCGGTTGAGCGCTCGACCATCAGCCGGTGGCTGCAGCGGAACCGTCACAGTGGCTAAATTCGCCAAACCCTCGACTCAAGCTGCCTCGGTCATGAAGCGGCTGCAGGGCAGCACTATCAGGTCAATCGGCACTGTCCGGAACTACGAATCGCGCCTTAAACAGATCACGGCGTACCTCCAGGAACATCGCCTGGGCAGCCTGCGCGACATGACGCCCACCATCGCCCTGGAGTATCTGCGCGAACGCGCCACGGTGGTCGGCCAGAAAACGCTGGATATGGAAAGGCAGGCTCTGCAGTCGATGTTGGTGCATGTGACCCGTCAGCTACCTCCAGGAAAAACCCTGGAGGTCATCAAAAGCTCTGCTATCAGCTCCAGGACTGGGAAACCAGGACAACCCACGCTGGGCAGGCGACTGGCTGAGGAATCCAGGCTGTACAGCCGTGACCAAGTGGCGTTGATCGCAGCACGGCAATCGCCACACAACGCACTGGCAACCGAGATTGCGCACGCCGCAGGCCTGCGTGCTCATGAGCTTCTGTCATTGCGTAGAACGCACCAGCAGAAGCCAGATGAGCGCCCCGCGCATGGGATGAAATTCTCTGGTATCCGGGAAACAACCATCAGCTACACCGTCCACGGCAAAGGGGGGCTAATCCGCGAGGTACGCATCCCAATACCGTTGGCCAGACGTCTGGAAACTATGCGCTTATCAGAACCGCGCACCGTCAAGGATAGGGGCATCAACTATCAGCAGTTCTACGGAATTGGAGGTGGTCAGCCCTGGAGCAAGTCGGTCAGTGCTGCCTCTAAGGCAGCACTCGGCTGGTCAACCGGCGCGCATGGACTACGCCACACCTATGCCCAGGAGCGTATGGCCACACTACAGCGGCACCTCCCCAGAAAAGAGGCGCTGGAGGTTGTGTCCCAAGAGATGGGGCATTTCCGCCCTGAAATCACCGAGGTCTATCTGCGTTGAATATCGTATATCGACCCTAATTGGATCACCAGCATTCCGCAGTTTGTGATCGGCGCCTTATGGGGGAAGGATTCCGGGTTAGCTTTTCGACGCCCCACGCCCCCACGCCCCGCCGCGCTGCCGGCCTATGGGGGAAGGATTCCCATACCTTTACCGGGCGTAGATAAAAAGACGGATATTCTGACACGCAAAGGCCAAGCACACATGCCCGCTTGTGCCCTTCCCGGGATGTCTGACAAACCACCGTTTTCTGAACATCTGGGCAGAGGTCATGCAACCCCCGTGTAACTGACGGTCGGTGCCGGCAACGACGCACGCTGCACGGCAAGTCGCTTCTCATGCAGAGACGTGATGTGCTCATCGGGGACGATAGAGAAAACGGAAAAAATCGTACGTTAAGCGTCCATCCACTTGCGCAGCAGACGCTTTTTCAGGGAGGCGCGCTCTTGCGGATTGCGTCCCTTGTGGTTGGCAATGCGATCCGCCGTGGCGGCCTGGCGCTTGATGGGCCAGTAGGAGCGGCCATCCTTACCCATCGACCAGACGTTGCTGACCTGGTTTTCCAGTAGAGGCAGATGGGCGCATAGAGCTTCCGGCGACGCGCTGGCCAGCGCGGTGCGCTCGTGAGTTCGCCAGCGCTGATGCCAGAGTTTCTTGTCCTCGCGCTCGCTACGGCAGGTCGTGTGCCCAACGATGGGCGTTTTGCGGCGGCTGCGGCTCATGATGTGGTTGTCTCCAAGAACATTCAGGACAGGCTTTCTGGGTAGAGCGCCGTCAACCGGGACAGGGTTTCTTGCACTTGTTCCAGCGAGGTCATCAGATGATCAACCTGATCCTGAAGATCCACGGCGAGATCAAATAGCTCAGCCACTCGGCTGCGTGATCCCTCGTTGAACGCGGCCATTGCCAGTTGATGCAGCTTCAACAGGTCGGTGCGCAGTTGCGGAGGTGCTGGGCGGCTACGTCGAAGGCAGAGAGATCATTCCGCAAGTCTGGGCACAGCTAAAGAGCGTGCTGTTCACCTTCGTCTACTGCTTCGCCGTCAGTTGGGTGCTGCTCAAGCTGGTCGGTCTGCGCGTCGACGAACAGGCCGAGGACATAGGCCTGGACCTCGCCGAGCACAACGAGACGGCCTACAACCACTAGGGGGTACGCAACGCCGGGTTCTGCCCGGCGTTGCGCTTTGGCGGTTTCGTAGCCCATGGACGGAGCCGCTGCGGAGTGAAGCGCGCACGGCGCGGGTTTCCGCCACGATCAGTACCAGGCGCGGCGCAACGGTAGCCCGGTCGCCGACGAGACGGCTCCAATCGCAGGCGGAGGCTGGGAGCCGCGAGGCGCGAACAAAAAAGGGGGGCGCCGATTCGGCGCCCCCCTTTTTCTACCGCAGTCCCGCTTACAGGGTCTTGGAAACCGAGACCACTAAGGTCGCGTCGCAGTAGTCGTCCTTGCCGACGAAGCCTGCGCATTCGCTGCCGCTCAGGCTGGTGTCGCTGTAGGTCAGGCCGAAGTCGAGGCCGACCAGCGTCTTGCTCAGGCCGATGGACCAGTCGTTGTAGGAATCGTCGTTGCCGAAGGTGGCGTCCTTGAAATCGTACTTGCCGTACTGCAGGGCCAGGCCGACGTCGTAGGGCAGGGCGTACTCATAGTAGACGTAGGAGTAGAGGGTGGTGTCGCTGCCGCCGAAGTCATCGGAATAGGCCGCACCGACCGTGAGGCCGTAGGCGCTCAGGCTGCCGTAGTACTCGCTGAAGTTCAGCGCGCTCTCGCCTGGGTAGTCGTACTTGATCCAGCCCAGGTCGTAGGAAATGTTCTCGGTGATGTCGTTGCCAAAGCCCAGGTAGTAGTTGAACTCCACCGAAGCGTCACCGCCGAAGTCGACGTTGGAAGCCCAGGTGCCAATGTACAGGCCATTTTCATGGGCCACGTCCAGACCGCCCTGGATCGCGCCGTTGCCCTGGGTCTGCGAAATGCCACGGAAGATGTAGTCCGAGGTCAGGCCGACGTTCATGCTGACGTCGAAGTCGCCAACAGGGCTGGAGAGGGTTTCGGCGACGGCGAAGCTGCTGGCGGTCACGGCGCTGGCGGCAGCGGTGGCGAGAGTCAGTTTCTTGAGCATGGTGGTATTTCCTAATGGTGGCGCCGGAAATTCAGTAGCCCGGCGGGTAAGTCGGCAACAGCTCGGAAGCAAGCTGAACGGGCTTTGCATATCCCTTGCCACTTCGAGAAATGCGTCTGTTTTCAGCGGCTTAGCTAATTTTTTCAGGGCTTGGAGCCAGCCTCCGTGGCACGCCTGGCATGGTCCTGCACTTTTCTGGAGCGCACTGGCGCGAAGGGTGATGCCAAAGGGCGCACAGGACATCGGCCGCGTGCCTCGTGACGGTGCGGGCTGCGCGGCGTGGCGGGCGCCTGGAGCTACTGGACGACCGCTACGGCCAGCGCTCGACCATCGTCACCAGCCAGATGCCGGTGGACAACTGGCACGAACTGATCGGCGATCCGACCCTTGCCGACGCCATCCTCGACCGCCTGGTGCACAACGCTTATCGGATCAACCTCAAGGGCGAATCGATGAGAAAGCGGGTGAAGAAATTGACGGCGCCGGGCGCCTCAGACTAACAATGCCCCCCTGCGTCGCTGCGCTCCGACTGCCTGTCCGAATGGCCGTGGAACAGGTGTCCGGATCAGCGTGGGCTGAGTGTCCGAATGGCGTGGAATCCGCAAGCAAAAGGACAAAAGCGCGGATCGAGGCCACGCTGGATGCTAGCGTGGCGCGGCACAAGGTACTGCTCCAGGAACACCGGGCAGAAATTGAGGTGATCGAGGGTCAACACTAGGTGCATGGCCATGAGTCACAGCTAGGAGCTGGACGGCATGCGTGGAATTCTCGCCATTTCTGACTTGGATCGTGATGAGGCGTTGCGCAATGCCGACGCAGCGAAAAGGCAGACTACCCTGCTGCGCAACCAACTCGATGAAATTCATGTGTTCCTGGAATCGAGCTCAGCAGGTACTGACGAAACAGCCATGGCCGTACGTCATCGGCTTTTTCAGGACCATAGCGAGGCCTGCTGAGGAACGCCATGCCCGCAGGGCATATTAGCCGCTTGCACGCACTTGGATGATGGCGATGGAGGTAGGGCGGCGATACCCGCGAAGCGGCCTCTCTAGAGTCAACACATTACCCCCTGCGTTCCTCAGAGCAGCGGATCAGCTAATTCGCGGGACACGGGAGCACGGCCAGCACGGCGCCCCTGCGCGCCCTATCAGCCCTTGTTCTCCTTCCCGGTGTATCTGCCGCGTTTGGGGGTGCAGGGGCCGCAGGCCCTTGCCGGGTGTGGGCAGCGCCCACGATCTTGTCAGCGCAGCGCCGTAGGCGCGAACCAGCGCTGGCGTCATTTGGTGCCGTAGGCACCGCTCTACTGATTCTTTTAACCACCTGGTTAATGGCCGACACCTATCTGAATCACCACCGACACTTAATTTTTCTATCCACAGGCATGCCCATCGGGGCCGGCTGGGCAACGGCTCACAAAGGTGCTGAAACTGCGTGCGAGATGGGTACGAAGTTGGCCGAGCACCGGATAGAGGCTCGGTTTTTAGCGCGCAGCTAAGCGGCAGGCGTGTTGAGGCCAGCCCTGGGGTCAGGCTCGGAGCTTGCTGCGAAGGATTCGCTCTGCCTCGGCGTTGCGCTCGCCGGGAGGCATGTTGGGATATGTCAGCTTGAGCGCGATCAGCAGCTCGGTTCTGGCCTGCTCGTAGGTCTGCCGATCGATGCCTCGCGGCAAACCAGGCTCTGGCCCGCGACGGTTGGCAGAGGGTTTCCCGATCACCAGTTTGTTGCGAGCCCAACCGGTAAGGTTGCCGCCGCCTTTGAGAGCCTTCTTCGCCAGCCGCTTGGTTGCCCTGTCGCGCTCGTGCCTCAGTCGCTCATATAGACCGAACGCAGTGAACAGCAGTGCATTCACCGCTTTCACTGCCGCCAGTCCGCGCCATGACCCATCTTCCTGGAGCTGGCGGGGCTGCGAGACGGTCAGCAGGTTGGCACGCTTGAGGTCGGCCATGGCGCGCTCAGCGCGGCGCATATTCAGGCCGGTGTACTGCACCAGGTAGTCGAGCGTCAGGGAAATGAAACCGCCAGCGGTCGGTACGCCACAGCGCAGAGACGCCAGGTCAGTGAACTCCAGGATAGCGTTCAGCAACAGCAGACATGCCTCGCGGCGTTCACTGCGCTGCTGCCGCTTGGATCCGTTAGCAGCATTCAGGGAAGGGATGTAGCGAGGCGCGGAATAATACTGACGGACGCGGCCTTGCAGCTCCTTCAAAATCCCAGGCCGGGTTTTGGCAGTTGTGGGCCTCACCAACTCCAGGCGCGGAGCGTCTGGCTGATGACCGCAGAAATTTCCGCCTGGGTTCGTGCGGGGGATATAAGAGCGCTTCGCTATTGCCATCGCCCACCGCCAGGCAGGCGGCGAGCAAATAAATTTTCCTGCATACCTGCTCCCTGTCCGAAAAACTCGGGAGAGGCCTGGCGCACTATGGACGGCACGGGGCTCCGCACCTAGAATAGGTCGTCCAGGTCTCGTATTCCGGCCCGCTAAAACCGAATCTCCCGAGACCTCAGGCCGGAGCAGCGCCAACTGCTAGCCGACCCTTCAAGCCCCGCACTGCGGGGCTTTGTCGTTTTTAGGGGTATCCCCTATGGCGATTTGCCGTGCTCTGTCTGCCGCCAAGCAGACGCGTAAATTCTTGAGGCCCTGGGCGCTAGGGCTCATGCAACGATGCGCGAAAGGTAGCATGTGGAAAATCAAACATGCAACAAATGATAAGCCATAGAGCCGTGGTGATGACTCTAAGGCCTTGTAGAATCTGGCTTTAGCGAATTTATTGGATTTATCTTATTTATGATAAATCTAATATTTTCAATAAATAGATCGCCTATTATTCTTCGCTCTCGTCTTCAATCACCTCACTCCGTGAAACACGCTCCAGAAGAGCCTGGAGCTGGTCTGGCTCCATTTCCTGCAACGCAAGGACACCAGCTCGAACTACATCACTTCGAGAAACCTTGAGATTTCTAGGTGCCAGGGTCAGGCGATCAATCGCACGGTTGACCTTCTTATCAAGCGAGAAGGTTGTGGGGGTTGTGTTCCTCAACTCGGAAACTTTTTTGGGCGGCCTTCCTCGACGGCGACCAGCAGGGGTAGTAGCCTCCCCCGATTTGACTGCGGCCCCCGATATGAACTCCAAAGCAGCCGTATCGTTATCAGGCACCGACGCCGGCACTACTTGAGCCGGTTTCTTCAAATCCTTCAATCCCATTTGGCAGTGCCCCACAGCTCAGCAGCAAGCATCTCGATTTCTTCGATAGCTCGGCTGTCAGCACCGCTCTCGAGAACGCTGCGTCCGTCTTCATCCGCATCGTCATAGATGTTCCGAGCGGTGGTGATCGCCTCCAAGGGTTGCACCCCAAACGAAGCGCACGCTTCCTTGGCATCGAGGATACGTTGCACCTGGCTTGGCAGCGCCGGGCATTGAGTGATGACGGCACGAACAATGAGCGAAGGATTAACAGCCGTGGCCAGCTTGGCCAGGTTCTCGACCTTGGGCAGCGTTTTCAAGTCTCGGCGCTTGGGTCGGAATGGGATCAGCATATGGGTCGCCACAGTCATCGCTGAGCGCAACGCCTCAGAGTCCGCCCCACCAGCATCGACAACGATTTGGCGATAGCGGCTACGCAAGTCCAGGAGCGTCTGTCGGATGTTGCCGTGGGCCTGAACAACTGGGATCGCTTTCAGATCGTCTTGGTCAGCTCGCTCTGCTGCCCAGTCCGCAGTTGTTCCCTGTGGGTCAGCATCCAGCAGCAGCACGTCGCCGCCGCGAGCCTGGAGCCACACAGCCAGGTTCTGTGCCAAACAGGACTTGCCACTGCCGCCCTTCTCTCCCCCAAGCAAAAGTATCATCTAGAGCCCCCCACTATGTTTATGGTAAATATCTTATTTAAGATAAATAAGATATTTACCATAAACAACAAGCGCCATTTCGGCAAGCCCCACCTATCCAGAAACCATAGGCGCAAAAAAACCCCTTTCGGGGCTTTACCAATCTTTGGGAAGCTGAGAGCGCTGATGCACCACCCTGAGCACTTGGATTTCATCCTGTTCAAGACGGTAGGGGGCGATGAAGGGATAGCGCGTAATGACTACCTCTCGAACCCCTGGTTTAGGCGAAGGACGCCCCATCCCGGCGAAAGTCTCCAGGAGCTCTAGCTGCTCAAGGATGCGGATGACTATGGCCTCCGCTTCAGACTCCCCAACGAGAGGGGCATAGTGATCAAAGATGTCGTCCAGGTCACTCTGCGCTGGATCGGTTATTGCGACTCTCGGCACGGCTCACCCACTTAGCCTTGACGGCTGCTAGATCAGTAAGTTTGCCCGCGTCCGCTGCTTCAATCCCAACGTCAATCGCCTGCAAGTGCCACGACTCGGCCTCAAGATAGCGGGTCATGGCACGCTTCACATGGTACAGACGATCCCGGTCGGTAGCCTCGGCCAGCTTGTCCAGCTGGGAAACAATCTCTTCTTCAAGGCGAAACGACAGAACAGGCGAAGCCATTATAGCGCCCTCCGTTTACGTTGTATACGATGTTTACTTTTGCAATTGCAGTATACGTTTAAACGTACACAATTCAACGAATATTTGAATATCGTGACGAGTGGTTCGCCGATAGGTGCAGGACTTTGCAATTGATTGCAACGCTAGCTCACCTGGCGGCATAGCGCACCGCCGGCTCTGGAACAGAAGGAGGCGTGCTGGGATGCAGCAGCTGATAGGTGCTGATGGCCAGGGCCAAGATGGCTGCGATAGCTGCGGCGTCGTGCAAGTAGTTGCGCATGGTAGGCGCCTCGGTGGTTGAGTCGCTTCCGATTGTCATGTCACGACGGCGGGCTATCAGCACCGACTTTCCGAAGTACGCCCGTGCCAAGTACAGGGCCTAGCATCACGACGCCCCGCGCAGACTGCGCATAACGGAGCAATTGTTAAATTGCCCCCGACAGATAAGCCCGCCTCGGCGGGCTTTTTGCTGCCTGCTGGAAACCAGAACCCCAATCTCTGGCACACCATAACCGGCTAGACTGGCGTTATTGTCATCCGGAGGTATGCATGAGCATCGCTGAACCGTTGGCCGATCAGCTCGAACGCCGCTTTGGCCCATGCCCGTCAAATCGACACGATTTTCTCAGTTGGGTCGATGACCAGCTGGAGCGCTGCGCCCGCCTGGGCGTACCAGGAAAAGTCGCACAACAGATGATCGAGACAGGTTATGTCGAATGGCGAGCAACGCTCCTGGGCATCGATCTCGACTGGGAAAACGCCCCTGCGGTAGGACGCGAGTTCCCAGGCCGCGAACAACCCGCCGACCAGGAACGGGAGCCGCTGGACGATGCATAACGCCATTGATCTTGATACACGCGCCGCCCTTGAGCGCCTGCTGGCTGTTGCCCAGGGCGAAAGCGGACAGAGCCGTCACGTTGCCGACTTGCTGCTGGCCTGGCACAACGCCGGCGAGAATGGTGGCTTCGACTTCACCACTTTCTGGGCGCTCGATGACGCCCTGGTCGCCGACAGCCTGCGGCTGATCACCTGGATTAGCCGCAGCCAGGTCTACCCGGACGAGCTGGGCTATGGCGACACCTTTCAGGCGATCTGGAGGGCATGGCGAGCATGAAAAAGGCCATTGACCAGGACACCCTCCAAGCGCTGATCGAGACCGGCGCCGCTCGGGAATTTTTGGTAACCCGTGGGCCTGGCGGTGAAGGCTGGACACTCTCCACCCGCCTAGCCACCGCCTGGTTGCCAATCCGCTCACGCCGCGAACCGATCCGTATCTGGGCCAGCCTCACTGCCGTGGAACGCTTCGCGGCCAAAGCTGGGGTGCGAGGCTTTAGCGTCGAGCTGTAACGCGCCGGCCACAAAATTTTTGTGGCCCAGGTAGGAGAATTTTCGCGTACGCGAAAAAAACCTGAGCCCGATTCCGGTTAGTTCGACTCAAGAACCAGGACTCGTGAGCACTCCAGAAACTCCGGTCGTCCCGACTGATCCAGGTATTCTGCAGGCCACGGA
>Ga0172372_10010855_pt1 | contig 11632 bp, 11 predicted proteins | sample LakKiv5m_2_FD_114544 | JGI IMG/M metagenome (GOLD analysis project Ga0172372, IMG submission 114544) | Freshwater microbial communities from Kabuno Bay, South-Kivu, Congo - kab_092012_9.5m | ecosystem: Environmental > Aquatic > Freshwater > Lake | place: Democratic Republic of the Congo... | reverse complement strand
GACGTTTGTTTCGATTTTAGGTATCAATTTAATTGTGACCAGATTTAAAAACACTCCCAACATTACTCAAGGCTATCAGCCTAAACTAGAGCCGGAACCGGAAGCAGAACAACCGACGCGCAAGCGAAAAAAGCCAAAGTTTAAAGATTATATGCATATAGTCTTAGAACATGGTATGCCTTTTGGGCGCTCCATGCTCGAACTTTTTGGTCAAAACGGTGTTCCTCGCAGCCGTTTAGGCCAAGCATACGCAATCTACCAGTTGTACAATACTGGCCGGAATGCTTATAGGAGTATTCAAGATCTACAGCGTTACTCAGTACGCGAATGGGTGAACGCTAACCTGGTTAAATTAAAACCAGAAACGTTTAATTCACTTGTGGCTGACGCAGTGAATTGGGATTCTATTGTAGAACCTGAAGAATTTTCTTCCTATGAAGAAAACAGCCCGAAATTGTGGCAGGGTTCATTCGGCCAAATTAAAGTTTATGCTTTTGACTCAGATGGTCTGAGTCAGATTTACCTTGAACCTGAGGTCTCAAAAGAAGACCTTACGCAGGAGCTTACAAAAGCACTTAACATAAAATTTGGCTCAGACCATTTACAGATTATGGGTGGGCAAATTTCGGCGGCTTTACCGTTACCTGAGGGACTTGTTGAGACTCCTCTCGATAATTTCTTGTTGGACCGTATTATGAAGTTTCGAGAGCAAGGCATTTCGCGCTCTTATTTGATTGAAGGCCCGCCGGGCACTGGAAAAAGTATCTTTGCGCGCCGAGTAGCGCAACGAATTCAAGGAGCCCGTTCAGTACTTATCGATGGCGAAACTCTGGCTTCGTTTGCTGTCGGCGCGGATAACGATAATTCACAATTGTCAATTTTGTTGACTGTGATGCGCCCTGACGCTGTTATTATTGATGATTTAGACCGTGCAGGGGAGTTACGAGCTGGTATGCTCGCCGTTTTAGAACATCTACGCCAACGCGTTCCAGTCACGTTATTGACTGTGAATCGCGCTTGGAGTCTGACTGGGGCAGCAAAACGCCCTGGACGTGTGGATGATACGTTCGTAGTGCCTCCTGTGGGCGCGGCTGTTGCAAAAGCACTCTTGCCTGGTTATGATGATCTTTTAGTACCGGAGGTGCCGATAACGGCACCTTATGACGTGGAATGGTTCAAAAAAGTCTGGTGGAAAGTTCCACCCGGAGATGAACTGAAAAATAAGAAAAGTACAGAGGAGACGGCAACAACGGTAACACCTGTTTTAAATTCAATTTACGACGTGTTAGGTACGATGCCGATTGTTTATATTAAAGAGTGGGGCATGCGGGCGGCGGTATTGGGTCGTCAACAAGCTCAAGCAGAATTAGCCGAATTTTTACTTCGTTCTCAAGGAGAGAATGATACCAACCAAACTGGTATTGGCAAAGTGATCCAAACGCTTGCGCAAACGGGCGCACTTAATGTAATGAGGGTACCATAAATGGGAAAACGCGGGCGGCCCAAAAAAGAAGGCGGGCCAAATAAACAATTTATCGAAACGTTAGGCGCTGAGGTCGTTCAAGACCTAGAAGCGGCAGCCCCAGATGAGCTGCATAAAAAAATGCTTAACTATCAGCTTCTACTGGATGCGAGCAAACTGCAACAAAAGCAGGATCCTGATGTGTTAAAAGCAAAGGAGGATCTGGAACGGTTGGTCTCACCGTATAAAGACCAACAGCGTGCGGCTGCTTTAGGCGCAAGTTTTTGCGCTAAGTTATTACATGAAAAAGGCTTCGGTTCGGCTGAAACTGAAGACGAAGACTAGCCGACAGTAACTTTTTCAGCGGTGTGTACACCTGGAGTCATGGGAGGAGGAACTAATACTCCCGGACCCGCAGGTGTTAATACCTGCACCGTTCTTAAATAATCCACAAGACCAGTAGCCCCTGTTGGACCTGCATGCACAGGCAGATTATTGCCGTTTAGCGAAATCATTGCAGCCGTTATCGTTACAAGTCGTGTAACTTGTAACGTAAGCTGTTGTAAGAGCAATTTTATTTCTTGCGCTGTTTGACCTTGGCTTACCAAGGCGTTACCTTGAGCGTCAATTTGTAAGTTAAGCTGAGCAATTTGCCCAGTCGCATCCCGCCACTGAGTCCATTGGCGCATAAGCTGACCATAAGAGCTGGTCTCCGCTAAATCACCAATTTGATTGCTATAGATTTCAGCGTCGGGTATCACAGTAGAATTTATGTTAGTTTCGCAAACTTCTGTCGCTCCGCCTAAAGCAACCTGGCTGCCTTTTATAGTTTGCGTTTTAACAACGCTAGCTTCGAGCGTAGCTGATTCATCGGCCCTGGCTAGGGTCAAGGAGGCATCTGCGCTTGCGGCTAGCTGAACGGATCCTTGAGCGTCTAAATCGATAGAAGCTCCACCTGCTGATCGCCAATGCCATTCACCGGGCTGCAAACGAGCCCCGCGTAAAATTCGGGCGACTGTAGCATCTTTCATAGCAGCTTCAAACGCAGATGCGCCCGGCGGCGTGTTATCGAGTAATTCACCAACACCAAGTGAGGCACCGGCTACTTTATTTCCGTTTATGGTCGTTTGTAACTCTATCCACTCGCCAACTTGAGGAATATAAAATCCGTAACTTGTGCGTGTTTTATTAACCGCGAAACCATCAAAACGCCAGTGTAATTCGTAAGTTGTCCCGTGAACCGTACGTACGACAATCCGACCAGTCGCAGGAATGACTTCTCTGACTTGCGCGATCGTGACACGTGATGCAATATATTCTAAAGTATTCATAGATAGGGTAATAAATTACGTGGATTTTCTTGCACACCATTACGGCGCACTTCAAAATGCAAGTGATTCCCTGTGGATGTGCCAGTACTCCCTACAGTGCCAATAGGAGTACCCGCTGGAATTTGCTGTCCCTCTGATACTGCAATTGTTCCTAAATGTGCGTATAAGGTTATGACACCTGAACCATGGTCAATTTCGACTCTATTGCCATAACCACTATTAGAACTCATTATGTGCAAGACACGACCTGCACCCGCAGCGAGAACAGGTGTGCCGTTCGGCGCAGCTAAATCGATACCTTTATGATCTGAACTTGCTCCAAGCGTTGGAGACATACGAGGGCCAAAAGTGCTCGTTGTACGGTAATCACTGCCGAGCGGCACTGTGGTTAATATATTTCCGCCAGACTCACGAATCGCTGCTACTGGGATTGGCGGCGCTAAACTTTCAACAATTGGCAAAGGTTTCAAAAAAATATGGTAAGGAGGCGGCGCCCCGCGTACGCCGCCAATCGGCGCATATAAAGGCCAACTTGACCCCGCAGCGTCATAATAAGACAAACCATCCCAAAAACGTACGCTGTCTAAATCAAGCGAGCACGTTAATGAATTCGGCGAGGCTGTATATTGCAAAGTCCGTAAACTCGCGGTTGTGTGCTTAAATCGGAATTCTAAGGGCCTGTTAGGTATCCAGCGTAAATTTGGTAACACATCAACTTTTTGCTCAAACGGCTCACGAATTGCCCGCGCGAGTTGAATTTCAGCATAACGCTCGGCGGCCTCACCTGCGACATAAATGTTAGATACATCAAGTTGGCGCATACGAACACCGTATTCACCAATAAGTCCAGGTGCCCAACGGATAGTTGGTTTTCCAGTAATTTCTACTTGAGTACCTAAATCTAAACCTTGCGCCACACTGGCATTCATAAAAACGCCGGTAACGACAGCGCTCTCGTTTAATGATAAATCATAACGACTTACTTGGGACTGATCTTGGAAAACGAGATGTGTCCCTAGATCCTCGATCGACGCAACACCAATATCTGGAGGATCTATATCATAGTTTGGCATTTCAATAACAAGATCGCCGAGTGGTGAATCCCAAATTCTAAAATCTAAACGTTCGCACCAGTCATAAATAAGTTGTGCCCGTGTCGAAAATTCAGTCTGCGTTGCAGGCCCTTGACCTAAGGTTTTACTAAATACGCCACCCTGTCCACGAATACCGGCTTCTTCAGGTAAGAGCATTAACAATCGACCAGTTGGTAGATATGTTTCTGGCTGGCTACCGATAAAGTTAAGCAGCTCTTCGTCTAATAATTCTTGAGTCTTAGAAGGTAATGTCCAACGATTACCCGAATTACTTATGTGGTTATTGATTGCTAGGTTATGCTCACGCTGAGCTTGTGTAAAGCTTGTGTAATACTGCGCCTCGGCTGCACCTTGTGTGGCTTGATTCCCAAGTTGTTGTACAATTCGAATTTGTGCATTCTCTGGTGTAAAATTAGATATACCTAAATAAGCGACTGCATGATCGACACCCTTTGGTGCCGAAACTGAATAATGAGTTTGAGTTACATAATCAACATTTGATGCGAAAGAGCCGAAAAGAAGCATACGAACAGCTTCGTAAAAGTTAAAGTTATACGCAAACTCCTTGTACCAAGCGCGAAAAGCAAGATCGATGTCTTTTCTTATGACAAGCCCAGCGTCAAAAACACCAGGATTTGTAGAAATCCTCGCAATGTTTAAGAAATAGCTGGGACCCGCACACGTCAACGTGATCGTGGATTCATTTTTTGTTTGTGAGCTTGCACGTGAAGTCACAAAACCCGAAAAAACCCAATGCCATTCTTTTGTGTATGGATCTCGGGCAGCGATATAAACAGGGTCATTCGTGCTGAATATAGGCAAGCCTAAAAACATTGAGTACTTTTTATGTGTTGTATCTATTTTCGATGATATTTCAAGCGGATCGACTGCGGCTGTTGCCTGTTTGGCGCTAAGTACAGCCTCTTTGATTTTTAATCCTTTAGAAGTAAACTTACTATATCCAGCAACAAGTTGTACTTGGTCAGGTAAAGTGTGAATAAATACATCATTGGCATTATTTAGTGTAATCGTTGCTGTACTTGGGCCACGATTTTTATCGCTCAACGACCAATTTACGTTTGTCGCAAACTCAGAGACATCTGCGCCAAATACCCAAACTTTAACCTGAATCGGATTAGCGTGATGTGCGGCTGACATATTTTTGTAACCTTAACGCATAATCCCATAACGCTGGATTAGCGTTGAGTATAGTAAATTGCGTTGTATATTCATACCCATTATCGGCTGTTTCCGTATATTCTGGCCCGCTTGTCCATAAACCTGTTAGTTTTAACGTACCTGGATAAGCAGCCGAACGCCAGTAAATATGGGCGTAATTTGGTTGGCCGTCTGGTAGTACCGTTGGAGCGTGGATAAGACTAACAAGCAAATGAAACCAATTTAAGTTTGACCCAGCACCATTTTCTGCGCTGAGATCTAAATCACCAGAATCCCACGTAAACGTGAGTTTGATCGGTGGTTGTGAGCGGCCATCTGACATAACGCCAAGTTGGATAATTGACCCACCGAAAGTGTCAACTTGGCTAAGTCTTTTTTCACCAAAACTCCATTGTACACTTGACGGCGCAATAATAGGTACGATCGGCGTTTTCAAATCAGCGCTTAAACCTTCATAGTTTCTTTGTTGCCGCATCGATTTTGCCAATTGCGCTCGGGCTAAATTAGCGTTTTCGGCGCGGTCGGTTGAGCGAATAAAAGCAGCACCTGCTTTGATTACCGTGGTTCGAGATAAATTAAGCTCGCGAGCAGTGCGCAGCGCAAGATAATCGGCGCGTTGTTCAGCTTGTAGCCTATTCAACTTATCACTTAATAAGATTTTCTTGTTATTTTCGCTGTCTGCAAGAAGCTCGGCTTGTTTGGCCGACCATAAGCGCATATCACTTGATATGCTCATAACGTCACGTAAGCCTGCATTATCAAAAAACATTTAATGACTCAGCGCTGCTGGAGCAATTAAATCTGTCCTTGATGGATAAGATTTAACGAATTCCGCTCGTGTTTGTGTTGTTATTTTTAAGATTCCTTTCGCTGTATCTACGAAAGACACATCAGATTTAGGCTGATCAATTTCCATATTTTCTACAGCACGGACAGGCAAATTTGCGCGGAAGAGCAACCCGGTGGGCATCGTCGGCCCCAAGTGATTTAGGAGATCTGCTTTTGGACTCGTTGATTTATATTCGAGTGCTTCAGCCCAATTCACAGTTTCTGCATTGTTTATGATTGTACTCCCCGCAGCACCTAAAGCTTTTAATAAGTTTGCTGTACCTTTAGTGACATCCTCCGCACCGACGCCGATACCTTTTAATCCTTGTTTTGCCACGTCTACATAATGTTGTTTAGCAGAAGGGCTAAACATATTTAACGTAGCTAAAGTTGCAGCGGTCAAAGTTCCAAACCCATCAATCAAAACTCGTAAAATACCAAAACCAATACGAGCAGAAGACTCCATAAATCGAGGTATAAGTTGTTCAATTGTGTCCGTTTTTTTTGCCATACGCTCGACGCCTTCAGCGATAACCTGTTGTGGTCCGCCGAGAGCATCACTTAAGTTTTTTAGCTGATTTGTTGGCGTATTTGCGTCATAGGATAAGATCGCACGGGCTCCTTGAAAATTAAAGCCCTGACTCTCAAGAAACTTAAGTTTTTCACCGCGTGACAGTGACCCCATATTCTTATTCAGAAAATTCTTAATTCCTTTGATTGTTTCCGATAAAACTGAACCATCGGAACTTAACAAGCCTTCTTTAAAATCCATTAAGGCATCAAATGGACTTTGATTTGCACCTGTTTTTCCTTCACTCTGTAAAATGGCATACGCAAACCCAGCGTTCATACCCGCAACACCTTGTGCTGCGCCAGCTAAACCTTCTAATGCCATAGCTCCAGTTAAGCCTTTTGCTTTAACTTGTGCATATCGCGGGTCTGCATTAAATCCAGCATACATGCTTAAATAGGCGTCGGCAAGGTCACCTACGGATTGCCGTTGTAGCGCTAAGGTTGATAAACCAGATCCTAAACTTGAATAGAGTTTTCGAACATCGACATCGGTCAATTTGGCGGCTTTGCCGACACCTAATACAGACCGAGCGGTTTCGTCAGCGGTTTCTCTAGCAGAATTATAGCTTTCAGCGATAAGTTTTGCAGTGTCACCAGAAGCGAGCCCATAAGCCTCGTCAGCTAAACTAAGCGAAAGTGCTGTGTTTTTATCACCAAAGCGACCGGCACCAAAATTCGCAAGTTTTGAGTTTGTACCAGTTAAAGCTTCTAAACTCGCAGATATTTGCGAGCTAAAATCGCCCCAGGCAAATTGGCTGTCTTTTAAATCGGAAACAAGTTGTTTGCGCAGATCACTGGAAACGCCTTTAAATCGTTGCATGTTCTGCATCATGCGTTCCGATTTAACACGATATTGCTCCTCTCGCATGGAGCCGTACATCATTAAACCAATAAAGCCAGCAGCTAAAGTACCCATAGGGCCTAGTTTAGAAAGGATATTTGATATTTGACCGCCAACCAAAGGAATGTGGCGTGTGAATCCTTCGAGTGCCTTTGAAAACAAAGCTGCGCCTGTTTGCAGCGCTCCAGTAAACCGTCTAAACCCACCGGCGTTGGCATTAACTGCCTCCAGCAAACGGCGTTCAGCCCGCTCACGCTCAATTAAGGTGCGTTGATAGGCCGCTGCCTGTGCAGCTCGAACAGCTCGATCCGTTGGGTTATTTATGTCGAGGGGCTGATTAGGGTCTTGGATGCCGCTGTGGCCACGTTCACGAACTTGTGCAGCAGCGGCTCGGGCAGCTTCGAGGCGAGCTAGAGCATCAGCGATAGCGCGTGCGCGGGGATCCACACACGCACAATATCATTTAGAGGTGGGCGCGAAGGCGCGGCGCACGCGCAGGGTGGGCCAATTTTTTCAGCGCTACGGACTCAATTTGGCGAATCCGCTCGCGCGTTAATTTGCGCCCTGTAGCTGCTAACAGCTCTCCAATCGATTCAAGCGAATGGTCGTGGGATTCATCAATCCCAAAACGTAATTTTACGATTCGCTGCTCTCGCGGGTTAAGCACCTGAATATGCTTTCGAATTTCAACCTCTAAAGCTGTTTTTAGGGCTAAGGTTTCTGGAGTACCCGAAACCTCATCCGGAATCAGGTCGCCAAGGCTGTGACGCTCATCACCTTCTTCAGACCCTTCTACGGGTGCGTCTAGTGACGCAGATACGCGGACAAATTGCTGAACTTGCTGAACTTCCTCTACAGGAAGGTCCATCTTTTCTGCAATTTCTTGGGCCGTAGGGTCACGCCCAAGAACTTGGCCCAAATAGCGCTCGCTGCGAGCGACACGACCCTGTTTTTCCCCCTGATAAACAGGGAGACGAATCGTGCGGCTTTGATCCTCAATGGCTCGGGTAATCGCCTGCCGAATCCACCACGTCGCGTAGGTCGAAAACATAAAACCTTTGCGAAAGTCGAACTTATCCACGGCCTTCATCAGACCAATGTTGCCCTCTTGGACTAAATCCATAATAGGCATGTTGCGATTTTGATAGCGTTTAGCGACGCTTACAACCAACCGCAAGTTGGCCTCAATAAGTTTCGTTTTAGCACGCTGGGTACGCTTCTCTGCGAGAGCCAACAATCGTTGGGTCTCTGCCCACGTAGTCAAATCCATGCCCAACCGGTTGACCAGGCGGTCTTTGTTTTTGTCTTTCGACAAGAGATTTAGCTTGCGCCAGATTTTTTGGATTCCATCCCGGCACCCTGAATCACAGAGCTTCTGAAAGTCGAGTTCTCCATTAGAAAGGCTCTCGACTTTCTGCCGCACATACTGCGTACGTAACGCAATCGCGTGCGTCTCTTGCTCCGCACCTTCGATTGCTCGAAAAGCTGCTTCCACCTTGTCTTTCGACAAGATAGGGGTGTTGGCGAATTTGGACAAATAATTGCGAATGTCGTCACTCATAAGACAACTTTATTCGATCTTGGTGAGCGCGTCAAGATGTTTTTGCAGCGCCCCCAAATAATCTTTTTGCACCAGATTGTGCCGAGTGTATTGCAAAAGCAATGAATACATACGGCACGCTTTTTGCAAGTGCTCGTTAGTTGTATCTGGCACGTACCAGATACGCCGCGATACCCGTTCAACACCTACATCGTTGCCTTGCTGGCGCAGCACGGAGAGCAGCCGCTCAATACAATGTGTAAACACCTTAGGTTCCATGCACCCATACTAAACGGCACAAAGCAAAAAAGCAACATTGTTGTTGACACTTTCACACCGTTGCAATACGGTTACTGCATGAATGTGACTCCATAGGTGTAATCCCTGGTAGGAAGTGGAGGGGTTGGAGTAGTAACTCCAGCCTCTAAGCCACTAAAATTTTAGTCGTTAGTATAACGGTTGCCTGTATAGCTTCGGGTTATCCTTTATATTATATTAACTTCTAATTATTTGGTTAATAAATGACTAATGTTTTTCCCTAATTATTATAGCGTTGCTTTTGCGCCCAGAGCCCAGACACCTCCCCCACTCCCTACACCCCCTACAAAACAAAACACTTGACTCTTTCACAAATTTCTGAGCATTGTGTGGATATGCGCATTGGGCTCATCAGCGACGTACATTTCAATATGTGGGATAATAAATTAGAGTTACCCACTTGTGAATGTGATGTACTCATTGTTGCGGGTGACCTCGACAATGGGCCGGTAAAAGCTGCTGAAGGTCTGCTGCGGATCGCTGAGCAATATAAAAAACCTATCGTAGCGGTTATGGGCAACCATGACTGTTGGGGCATGACACCTGCGGATGCCTATGAAATAGTTTATGGATTAACCAATAAGGGTGGGATCCATTTACTAAACCGGAGTAAGCTCGAAATCGATGGAGTAGTCTTTGGTGGTACTACGTTGTGGTATAATCCGATGGACCCGAATGTTCAGCGTTTCGTTTCTACGGCAGCAGATTTTCGTTTTGTTGCACGCCCGGGCAACTCTATTGCGTTAGAGTGGCTTGCGGATGAAGAATGGTTGACACGAGGGGATGTTGACGATATTGACGTTCTGGTTACACACATGTTTCCATTTGCTGAGAGCCTTCATCCGCAATTTGCACATTCGCTATCCAACGTCGGATTCCACCGCCCGTTAAATCCGATGAGTAAAGTAAACCCGAGTTTATGGGTGCATGGTCATACTCACTGCGAATCGCAGTATAACTATCGCGACATTCATGTCGCATGTAATCCGCGCGGTAATCCCGGAGAACGTTATACAACTCCTACTGCACCACTCGTTTATTTAGAGTCAACTCTTATGATTAAAGAGGGAACAAATGGCGAAAGTTGATAACTCATTATATTATGCTCTGGCAGGCATTTCCTTCGTGCTTTTAGCAGCACCTTTTGCTATTTCTGGCGGGATATTTTTGTTGCTAAAATGGCTTGGTTTAGCGTTAAGTTGGACTGAGTTTGGTTTAGCTTCACTTATTTTCGGTTTTCTGCTAGTTTTAGCGCATCCGACATTGCGTAAAATGGCCTGGGCATGGTATGCTGGGGTTACTGGGATGAAATAATATCGCGCCTGTGGTGAAACGGTAGACACGCGACGTTTAGACCGTCGTCGCAATTGCGGTACAGGTTCGAATCCTGTCAGGCGCATTGTATTGGTATGCGAGTTTATGCGAGTTTAGCTCCAAATGCAGACCCGTTAGGCGTTGAATGGCTCCCCACTAAACCGATTGACGGGAATGTTTGGGCTTGGGATCTGGGCGCGGCTGCTCCGGAGCCCGTGCAAGTTAAAGAGGCACGATCTCGCCGTCGGCGTCGGCAAGCACCACCAACCTACTATCAACCAAAAGAAGGTGGATTGTTGCGAACCACCGCAGCGGCTGCGGGACTTCATGCTCGCGCTATAAGCCTCCCAGGTGACGCTAAGATCGCTCATCTCACGATCGACCAGGCCCTAGAATGGGCAGCGTTGTACGCGAGTCGAGAGGGCTATGATGGCGTTCAGGTGGACGAACGCTTAGCGGTACCAAAACTTGCGCAAATGATTTAGTGCTGGTATGCTTGGGGCATGGAGCTGAAAAATAAGCTGGCTCAAAATCTTTATGGGCCTCCAGATTATACTTTATCAGTGGGCCTCCAACTACGTGGACCCGAAGTCAAGTTTTTTCGTGCTTACCATGTTGCGTTTACGACTGCATACGCAACCATTGAAAATGGTCAGTTATTTCTGCACGATGTCTCATTTGGCGGGCAAAAAACACGTAAAATTAAGTGTTTAGCACACAAAAATGAAATCATTAAACTAGCAAAGCGCAAGGAAAAACTTGATCGTTCTACTATCGCTCTTCTACGCCTATTTGCTGAATCCGGATGGATTAAAGCTGAGCTGGGCCTTGTGCAAGGTCAAAATAAAGCAGATAAGCGACGGCAGATTAAAGAGCGCGACCTCACGCGTGCAGAGGCCCGAGGATTATGAACTTTCAAGAACATGTAGCTCTTTCGCCATTTCCACGACAAGGCTACGAAATTGATTGCTCTTGGCGCGATTTGTCAAAACAACTTGACAATTATCGTAAGTCGCCAGGTCTTGATATTGACCCGCCATTTCAACGGGCACATGTTTGGACTTTAGAGCAACAAATTCGATATATTGAATATCGCCTTTTGCGTGGCCCAGGAGCAAATCAGCTTAGCTTTGCTACGCCTGCGTGGTTGTC
>Ga0172372_10010853_pt1 | contig 11632 bp, 9 predicted proteins | sample LakKiv5m_2_FD_114544 | JGI IMG/M metagenome (GOLD analysis project Ga0172372, IMG submission 114544) | Freshwater microbial communities from Kabuno Bay, South-Kivu, Congo - kab_092012_9.5m | ecosystem: Environmental > Aquatic > Freshwater > Lake | place: Democratic Republic of the Congo... | reverse complement strand
TGTGCCTATGGCGGGCCAGGAGTTGCAGAACTGGCTTGAATTCGACCGCCATAGTGACCACAAGCATACCTTTAAAGTTTTAAGGGAACAAGATATTTGGCCTCGCAATATTCAAGAGAGTTTACAGCAGTTCTTTGAGAAAAAGCGGGAATGGCGACAAGATGAGCATCGCAGTGTAAAGGATGCTGCAAGAACAAAAACCCAAGGGCATAGCCTCCGTAAGCCAGAATATCAAATAATCACTTATGAGCGGCACCAGAGCTTTGAGGAGGTAGACAAACAGCTTAAGGAGCGGATGTTTGAGCTGACAACGCATATATTAGGCAACCCGACAAGCCGCACATCCACACAGTTGAGGTTTGGGCGAAAGGGTTCGATTTGTGTATTCACTAACGGCCCAAAGCAAGGTCTCTATGCCAACCACGAAACAGGGGTTTATGGTGGCCCTCTCAAGATGATAGAAGAACAGGCGGGTCTTTCTTCCGCCAAGGATTCCCTGAAATGGGCTACTGACTGGTTGGGTGGGAATCCTTTGGTGATAGAGCATAGAGTGGTTGGGAAGCAGCAAAAAGAAGCTAAGTTCGCAACCTGGACGCCGATCACACCTGTACCCAAAGAGGTTGCTCCTCCCGATATTAAAGGTAATAAATACCTCAACTATATGTTGAATGACGGTAACAAAGAAGTAGCACGCTATGCTTACTGTGATGATCAAGGAAGCTTGAAAGGCTATGTGTTTCGTTTTGAACGACCCAATCCTGATGATCCAGGTGGCAAGAACCTTAAGATCACCCCACCTTTAGCCTATTGCCAGAATGAGAAGGGCTTTAAAGCGTGGAGATGGCAGGGATTCTTTGGGAATCAAAAAACAGCCTATGGTTTGGAAAAGCTAGCCCAAGACCCTTCAAAACCTGTTCTGGTGGTTGAGGGTGAGAAAAAAGCCGATGCGGCTCAGAAAATGCTGCCTGAGTACCACGTTTTAAGCTGGATTGGAGGCGCTGGCAATCTTGGAAAAACCAATTGGGAATGTTTAGCTGGCCGTGAGGTCACCATTTGGCCTGACAATGATTCTGGGGGGTTGAAGGCTGCGGATACATTGCAAAAGATAGTTTCTTCCGTAAATACGGAAAAGGGACGAGATGGCTCTGTCAGCATTGTCTCCTTACCTCAAGAATTGCCAGAGAAATGGGATTTAGCGGACAAACTTCCCGAGGGGTGGAGCATAGAGACGGTCAGGCAGATGATCAAGGAGGCTATGCCTTTCAAAGACAGGGCTACCGTCATACCACAAAAACAGATAGCAAACTCAGAACTGGAAAAGAAATACACACCAGAAGAGCAAAAAATCCTGGATTATCTAAATCAAGAACTCACCCCAGAGAAAAGCCCATGGCTAGATGAATCTGACTTTAAGGTTTACCGCAAAGCAGCCGAAGCGAACCCTGCCCGCATGCTCGCAAGATGGCAAGAAATTACGGATGATTACAGCTTTAATGTTCCCGCTCAGGACGCTCCAAAGCCTCTTACAGAACAGCAGCAGTTAGCCCAAAAATTGCTCGCTTCTGTTGAAGATTTTGCAACCCCTAGGATCATCAGAGAATGGAACGAATTACTAAACCATACCCCACAAGCTGTTATTGATGAGTGCCAGAGTTTGATCCAGCAACACAAATCCGATATGGAATCTCTCACACTAGATGCACGCCGTGAAATTGCTGCTCAAAAATTCTTATCTTTGTGCGATGAGATGCAAAACATGCGCCATAGTGATCCCCGCTTCAAGTCCATTGAAAAAAATATTGAAGCTATTACGGCAGAATATTTAAAGGACGAACAATTCATTGAAAAGATAAAAGGCTCAAAAAATGAAAATGCCATCCAAACTGTCAATGAAGCCATTTATCAACAAGAAAGAGCTAAAGCCAGAAGCCATGCTCTGGAAATGTAAAATCAGGTTCTATCCTTGCAAGTGGCCTCAAATCACAGCTTACAGAGCACTGGGCCACGATCCTTTCTCACAGGCATAGGCATCCTTAAGTTCCGATATGAGTCAGAGCGACTGAATTCTAAATCAGGCGGCCTCAAAATCCCCCGCAAAAGCCTTTATGGAGAAATTCTTAACGCTAAATTTTTTAAAACAAGTCTGAGTGAGTGCCCGTCCTTGCAAGAATGAGCACCCCCTCCTCTATTCTGTAGATTAGCAACCAATCTGGTTCGATGTGGCACTCATGAAATGAATTCCAATTCCCTGTCAACCTATGTTGTCTGTGCTTTTCTGCCAAAGGCTCTTCTTTTGCTAATGTTTCAACCACTTCAATAAGTTTAGCTATGGATTTTCCCCGCTTCTTTGCAAGCTTCAATTCTTTCTCAAACCTTTTCATTTCAATGATTTGGAGCATTTAAAGGTATTTATCCTTAAATTCTTGCAGAGAAATAGGTTTATTTATGTTTCTTTTCAACAAAACGTCAAGCAATGCGTCTTGAGTCTCTTCATTAGGAATCTTTACATCAAATGGTAAACCCTGACTGAAAATAATCTGCTTATAAAACATACCGATCGCTTGGCTGGTCGATAAACCAAGACTTTTTAGTATTTCTTCTGCGCTATGCTTTACATCTGGCTCAATACGCGCCCTTATTACTTCACTTTTAGACATGTTAGCCTCCGTTTCGTTTATATTTTTGCTTGTTGATCATCTAATTTATCTTCACAAACTTGGTCCAAAAAATCAGAAGCTTCTTTAAAAAACACAGAAGGGGGTTTACAATTTTTTTCTTCTTTCGTTAAAACAGAGTCGGCAAGCTCTCTTAGCCCCTCAAATGTTACGGTCATCGGAATATCGGTCATTCTTTTCTCCTCCTGAACTTAATCTTTATAATATATAATGTAGCACAAATGGGATACATTTCAAGTGCTAATTCCTATCTTATCCCGAAAGCCATGAGAAAAGATTCGTGAAATTTATTTTTTAGTCCCTAGGTAATAAATCCTGTCAAATTTCTCCTGGATAAGGGATTTATCCTTCGGGTTGAGATTATTAAAGTTATCCCTTACCGCCTTGCCAACAAAATATGTCTTCAAGAACTCATCAGAGTACCCTTGGTGGATATGCTGAGGAAAGTAATAATAAACAAGACCGGCTGTTATCACAGACCCCAACCAAAAAGCAACTGCAAGCAATACTCTCCTTATGGTTAAATCTCTCTTATAAGAAGATATAACACCGTTAGCCTTTGATATTACATCTTCCGTTATTCCAATCATTTTTTTGATTTGAGCTAGGTTATCTTCTACAAGCTGCTTGCTGTTCTCTTCAAAACCTTTGACAGTTAACCTCACTAATTCTGGCACTATTGATGTTACAATCCCTTCCAGCGTATTAGACAAAGTTTGAACCAAAGAATCTCTAAGCTCCTTTATCTGTTCGACTTCAAGAGTTAGCGCTCTGCTATCCTCAGCGATTTTGCCCTGGTGCTTGCCAAGTGCTTTAAGATTGTCTTCAAGCGAAGTCTCTAGCCTCTTAAACCTGCCAACAGTGTTTTCTAATTTCTCAATAGCTTCCTGATGTTCCATATCTTTTTTCTCCTATCTTTAATCCATACGTACATTTATGGGATTTGACCGAAATTCTTGAGACCTTTAAACGATCCACCCTAATTACCAATAAAGGGGGCACATATTTTTTCTATCTTACTAATGTCAAACTTGATCTTCGTAACCGGAAGGTCTCCTGGCAGCTTCAAATAAGCCTCAAGATCATTCAAAGCCATGATATCTGTAGCACTGACTGTCGGCTTAACCTTCTTCTGGTCATTTAGCGACACACCATCACGGTAAGCATGCTCTCCGTAAGAAATGGTCTCCATAGCCTCCATAATCTCCTGCTCTCCTATAAGTTGTGACATATAACGTGCCGTCTCATGGTCACTGTTTCGGAAAATAACTTTTGTATTAAACAAGCTGCTTAAAGATTTTGTCTCCGCGTGCCCATATTGTTCCTGCAACTGAGAAATATTCTGAACGCCAGCCGCGATACATCCACCGTATTTTCTGATCTCAGCTAACGCTTTGGGGAGAACTTCCTGTTTGTTAAGAGAAATCAACTCATCAATAATAAACCAAAGCCTTTTGTTGGAGTCTGGGTTTGTACTCATCAAGCTGTTAAGGGCCACTGTTATCAAACCAGATAACAGTGGCTTTAATGTTTCCCTTTGATCAGGCGTTGACATAATAAAAACCCAACTATCCTCTTCTTTACTTTTTGTATCCACCACCCATTGCCTTATAGAAAACTGCGGCCTATCCTTCGGCAAATACCGCAAGACCTTCGTATAAGGAGCCAGATGCGCTCGAATGGACATCGCCGTCCTATCGCCCGCGGGATCGAGCAAGCTCGCAGCCGGCGTATGCTTCAACTCTTTGTACAAATCATGTAAGGAATAGTTCATCAGCAACTCAAAAAGCTGTTGAGTATCTTGTGATCCTTGCTTCATCAGATGGTTCATTGCCTCTGATAAAACGGTACGGGCAGAATCCGACCAAAAACGGTCATAGCCTGTCTGGGGTATAAAGCCATGAGCGATCTCGTCATAATGATAAGGCGTACGGCACTCTATCCAGGGATTCCATCCCATAGACCTAGAATCAAAAGGACTTATTAAAACATCTTTCCCGTCCCTATAAAAGCGGCTGACAAATTCCCCTGTTGTATCAATAACAATAGCCTGTTGTTGCTTCTTGCGGATTTGGGGGAGTAATTCGTTAAAGCAATTGCTTTTTCCAACGCCTGTCGTGCCACAAAACAAAAGATGCTGTGTTTCTGAATTAAGGCGCAAACTGACATCTCCCAATTTGAATGGGGAGGCAAGTTGCTTCTTATCCAGGATTTTCTGCAATTCTTTTGGTGCAACCACATGGGTGCCTGACAGAATCTTCTTTACTTTTATGCGGCTTCCTCTCCATACCCATCCTCCGCAAGCCAGTAAGAAAAAACCAAACATAGACCAGAGAGTTGTCATAGCATTACTCATAAGCTGGTTTTCTACCTTATCGGCTAATTCTCGGTGCCATGGATCATTCACAATGTCCAGGGTTCGAACAATGCCCTTGCTCCCATCTTGGTAGGTATAATATTGGGTCATCCTTCTTCTATCCTTATCCTTCACTAATGGGATATTCAGCTTAAAATCTCCCCAATAGTAAGCAAGAGCTGAAGACCTTTCGAAAGGCGTATAATCATACCAGCTCTTTAGTGCAAACATTAAGGCCCCTAGTATAAGGGTTGCAGTAAAAGTTATGGCTATCGCTTGTCTAGCCATTTTTACTGTGTGCATAGTCACTTGTGAGCCGCGAGTAAAGTTCTTTATCATTGCCCAACTCGTACTTGTGATATTAATGTTTGGTGATCCCAACCATTTGGTAAAGAATCAGCAAGATCCCATCCTTGAGGCGTATCAGGGGGTAATGAAACTACTCGCACAGAACTTGCCCCAACCCTTTCTATAACTGCTTTAAGGTTTTCCATGCACTTCAATCCTGGCTCGTCATTATCCGGCCATAAGGTCACTTCCCGATCCTTCAAGCAGCTCCAATTTATTTTGTAAGCATTACCCACACCACCAATCCCGCTTAAAACTGAATATCCAGGGAATATTTTCTGAGCTGCATCGGCTTTTTTCTCACCCTCAACTATCAAGACAGGTCTCGCTGGGTTTTGGGTCAGTTTCTCTAGGCCGTAGGGAGTTTTTTCGTTACTGAAGAATCCTTGCCATCTCCATGCTTTAAATCCCTTCTCATTCTGGCAATAAGCTAAAGGTGGCGTGATCTTAAGATTTTTGCCACCTGGATCATCAGGATTGGGCCGCTCAAAACGGAACACATAACCTTTCAATTTTCCTTGCTCATCCCTGTAAGCATATCTGGCTACTTCCTTATTCCCATCTTTCAACATATAGTTGAGGTATTTGTTTTCTAAAATATCAGAGGCTTCCACATCAGCTGGTATAGGAACAATAGGTACCCAGGTTTCGTTTTTTTGTGCGTTATAAACCTTTGGTTGATATTCAATAAAGTTTTTGACCCAATCGCTTAATTCTTTGCCCCTATAGCCTGTTTTGACTTTAACAAGCTCCAAAGCGTCACCAGAAGTACCTGACTCAAAGTCACAAAACCGACCCATTTTCTCCCCAGATATATAAACGACGATCTCTCCTTTCTTGCCCCACCGCCATTCCATCGATCTTTTGGAAGTTGGGTTTCCGAGCAACGCCACCGCCAGTGAGGATATGCGCGGGGTTAATTGCTCACTCATCCAGCGGTAGTATTCTTTGTAGTTAAAGTCCCCCCTCACATAGGGTTGAGGCTGGTATTCCATTGGTGGTGTTGGCTCATTTACCGGAATTGTAGAATTAGGCAAACTCATGATTATGCTCCTAAAATAATAGTGTTGTTAAAAATGCCACATGCGCAGTTTTCTTGCGTCTTGTTGATTTTAGACCTATGATTAAAGATGGTTTTTATGAGAAAATAAGAGCGGGAAGGAAACGTTAAATGTCTCAAAAAGTTACTAGTTACAATCCTGCATTTTCTTATCACTACCAACGCACATTCTGGCCTCTGCTGGCAGGGTTTACTGCATTTCTTCTTTGGCACAATGAGTGTATGCCAGGAGACAATGCCGCTGTTCCAGCATTTGCATCTTACGTGATAGCTGGGCTTTTCTACGACTGGTTGATTTTTAATTATCTGAAGTACAAAGATTCTAGAAAATATACTGAAGAGCAATGGGCAATGAGTAACATAAAAGCCCACGAAGTTGATAAGCTTAATGAATTTTACGTGATGGTTCGGCGTTGTGCATTTGCAGCAAGTATTTCTACTACTTCTGCATGTAGTATGTTTTTTCCACAAATGTCCATTATGGGATCGTTCTTTTTTGCTTATGCAGGTGTAACCATTTTCTTGATCACTATAGGCGTACTCACCAAAGAAATTATTTTTAAATACACCCCCAAGAATGTCTTGGCTCCTGCTGAAAGAAATAAACCTTTTTTTTCGGCAACAGATTATATGAACCCTCTTAACCCACTTTCTCCAATGTGGTATCATAATCATTCGAAGAATGATTGATAATATACACTCCTGAAATACAATTTTACTTCTTAATAATTCAATTAGTTTTATCATTTACCAATTAACCTTCTTCCTGCTCTGCCAGGAGTAGTTTTCTCATTTTCAAGAGCATGATGACCTTCCATGTTTCTAAATTTGTCTGTTAGTTCCCCCTTCTGGTCAGATGCTGCCTTCATGAAATTCTTCTGGTTCTGTGTCTCCCCTTGAGTTTCACTAACCTTTCGAGATAACTTACTTGTCTGCTTTTTAAGAGCTCTTTCCTTTGCGTTAACGAGACTGCTATTTGTTGGAGGTGACTCTATATTTTTCGCATTTTTTTCGTATACTTTTTTAATTGCTTCGCTAGATTCGATTCCTTTTTTCATACCTTGTTCAGCTCTATTAAGGTATTTAGTTGCCTCTTGTTGATATAATCCTGGGTTTTGTGACTGCCACGACGCTGCTGCTCCCATATCGCCCCCAAACTTATTTTTTGCAACGTAGGATAAGATAGCATCATTATCGTTAGTGGTTAGAGACCTACCTTTTTGTCGGCTGAAGTTAGCATTTTCGTTAAATGTTTGTTGCTGTTGGAAATGAGCCGATGCTTCTTCGTTGTAGACTTTTGCCCTGCTATAGTTGTCTTGAGCTTGTGACATCTCCTGATACGCTGACGTATCTGCAATAGACCCTTTATTCTCCTCCATGTATGTAATAGCGTTTGTTAAGCTTTCATTAAAAGCCTTCTGCTGATCACTGGAAATTTGCTTTGATAAATCGTCAGTTTTTTGACTTGTAGTTTGATGATTTACTTTAGCTTCTGCGCTTAAACCACTTAAAATAGCGCCTACCATTCCTCCATTACCAGTAAACCCCCCTCCCAAAAAGATTTGGAATGCGCTTGCGTCACTAATTTTATTATCTTTGGCAAACCTTTTAACTTGGCTTACAGCTTCTTGAAGTGCTGTGTTTTTACTAGAGCTTTCGCTTTCCCCAAACGATTGGGTCTCTCCTTCATTATGTGTCAGGCTCTCCATGGCAGAAAACATCTTTTGGAATCCCGTTTGTATTTGCTCACCAGCTCGCTTACTATTGCTAACCCCTGCGCTGTAAGACATAGCGCTACCTAATGCCATGACAGCGCTCATGGTATCATTTTGTGCTGAATTATTGGCTAGTTGTGTTAAATGCTGTTGGAAGGTGCGGGTACGGTCAAACTCCCCGTCTCTTATTTGGCCATAAGTTGTTGCGACGGTACCGTCATCAATCCTTGAGCCAGAGTTGATGTTGGGTGCGAGCTGCTGCTGGGCTAATTGAGTGTTGGCCACAGACTTGTAATGCAACGTTTGTGAGTCAAACTGCACATTCCCATCCACAACTTCAGCACCGGCCTTAGCTGCAAATGACTCGCTGCCTTGCGTCAAAGAAGTCGCCAATTGCGACATAGCATAACCGCCTCCGCCGGATAACAACGCCCAAGAAACGGCCGGAACTGTTAACTGCAACCCCATAACAAATGCGTACGCATGATATGCTGTATCCGCTAGGCCGCTTTGGGTCATAAGGTTCAACCCCTCCCCATAACCCATCAACTGCCCAGCATTGGCTTTTGCTAAGTACATATGCCCAAGGGCGTTTAATATGGCTGATAAGGGCGCCCAGGTTGCAAGCCAGAGCATGACTTTAGCAAATGTTTGGATAAGATGAAGCCCCCCGTTCATAAAAGTGAAAGGGGCTACAATGACAAAGAACATCAATGCTATTGACATAAATATGGAATGCAGCATCGGCACTTGCGTACCAAACAACGCGAACTTGACGAGGGAAGATTCATCTTGCTGTATCTGTCCTCGTTCTGCATTTAAGTAAGAATAGGCAGGATTGCGCTGTAATCCAAACTCTTCTCGCTTGTCTTGTAGGGCGGCACGGTACGCGTTAAGCATCAGCTCTTGTTGGATTACGTTAGCTGAATCACTGGAACCTTTAGCAAGATACGCCCAGGCATCCCCAAAATATTGCTTCAACCGCTGTGTTTCATAAACCCCGTCACTCGTTCCCCCAAACAACCTTTTAGCAAGAGACTGGAATCCCTTTTCAACTTCGAGAGGAATAACCTCCCTTACCTTGACTGCGCATTTTCCACAAAACATAAATTCACTGCTGCCGTCAGGATAACGCCAGTACATTCCAAGGGCTTTGTGGGCATTGGCTTCTATGAACCCAAGCATATCCTGGCTTTCCATAGCGGCTTTCTTCCCAGGCGCAATATTGGTAAAAACATACGGCCAGGCATAACATTGCCGAGTAAAGTCTTTGAGATTCTCCCGCATGAGCGGGTCCCTGATTGTAAGGGTGCGGGCCTCATACATGAGCCTCGCTCCAAACATCGGCCCTACTTGTGAGAATCTCTCCATATCACTCGTGGTCATAAACTTTTCGATCACGCCGACAAGCGCGTCACTCATCCTGGTTGTCATGCTAGCTGCAAACGCCACCCCAAAAGGCACATTGGCCACCGGAGACGCCCTAAAGTTGGTATCCACATGGTCTACAATGTTGACTGTCACCTTTGGCCCCCAAAAGAAAGCCATGAGGACAAAAGTCGGCATGATCCACTTTTTAAACAAGAAAGGAAGGGATGCCGCTGGGATAGCCCGCCCTGCCACTGTGAGCAGCGCAACGCCCATCATTAAAATACTGAGGTTATGAAAGTAGGAACTGTTTGCCACCATGGCTAAACAATTAAAAATCTTCCAAAGATATTCGGCCCCACCATAACTGTATACTGTAAAATCCATGATCTATCCTCCTTAACTATTTTTCGATACGATTGTTTGTTCAATGGCTTGGATGGTCTGGTTGAGCAGATGGATTGAACCATTGTTGGCCCCGATTAAAAGGGCCTGGACACGCGCCCTGGATTCTTGCAAGTTTTGCTTGAATTGCCCTATCGCTGAGTCTTCAAGCTGTATCTTTTGCAAGGCGTCTATAGCTTCTATAACTTCACTCATTACACGGTCGAATTGAGTAAGGATGATGTTGGCGGCTATAAACTCAATGGCGTCTTGCATTAGGAATGGCGTCCCTGCTGCGGCACTGACTTGGATATATCGGTAAACAGGCAAGTTCACCGCATCATCCAGGAAGCCGATCTCTTCAGGGTTAAACTCCCCATTAGTCATATACTGCACCCGCATGTCCGTGATCCTTTTATGGACTTTGGATTTCATGGAGCCATTGGGGCTTTGTGAGTCATCTAGGATGGTTATGGGAGCCAAGTGAGGGGCTAAACAACGCTCCTTATCATCGCATACCAGTTGTGAGGTCGTCCCTCCTTTAAGGTATGCTGCTATAAATTCTTTTTGGTCGGCTTTTGGTTCAATAATGCGCAACCTAAAACCATCCCCTTCTTTACGGGATATCAGGGTTCCCGTAACACTCATGATGAAAGAGGCCAGTTCGTTGTTGTTTGAGTAAGAAGGCATTTTCTTCATGACATGCCACACAAGGTTGTACTCCCCTTGCATCAAATCCTTATGCTTTTGTTGCGATGCTTCTACCCCTGACTGCACCCTATCTGGCTTCTCGCAATGTTTCCTTCCCCCGAACCAGTCCTCTCCTCCACTGCGCTGATGGGCCATACAGAGTTCTTCACTGGCTGCCGTCCCCTTCGGCCATAAACCTCCAACAATCTGCTGGCTTGCCTGGCAAGAGTTCAGCATCATATTGTTCATATCTTGGATGTATTTGCGCAGCTGGGCCAAAAGGTTCTCGATTTGAGGAGCCTGGCTCTTTAAAGCCAATTGAAGGGCGAAGGTGGGAACGCCTGTGCCAACCTTACGAAGCAGGTCGGATAATTGCCCATCTTGTAAAAAGGAGAAAGACCCAAAATATAAATCCATGCTGTTACAACCAACCCCTAGCCTTGGAAGGCTGATGTTAATGGGTTGAAGGATCGAATTGTTCTGCCGCATCGCATACCCGCCCCCTGTGTAATATCCAGATGCCTGGTCTGAGAAAGAGCCAGCAGACGTGCTGTTAACACTGGCCCCCAAACTCTCAAAAAACCGGTCTAGCGCACCACTGGCTTTAGCTGGACTTAAGGTTATCAAAACCGCAAGTACGATAGCGGTAGCAAGCTTTGGTGGAATGTTCGTGTTGACATTATCTAGCATGGGATTGTTCCTTTAAAAATTGGGTGATCACCTTAAAGTTGTCTTTAAGCTCTGAAGGAGTGATAAGGCCCCTTGCTAAAGGGATGGTTTGCCCCGAACCAGGGTTAACCAGGAATAGCGTCGGAAAGACCCCTTCAGGGTTAATTTGAGAAATCGTTCCATTGTCCTTAACAGCATCAGGGAATGCCTCAATAGGCTGCCCATCTGGTGATATCGCTTTGATCGCAAAATGATATCGGTCTACGAGCTGCCTTACAGCAGGGGCCATCTCGTGGCAATAAGGGCAATCGTTCTTGAATATGAAGAAAAGCCCATGCGTTTTTGCCAGAGCAAAAATGTCTTCCTC
>Ga0172372_10010851_pt1 | contig 11635 bp, 9 predicted proteins | sample LakKiv5m_2_FD_114544 | JGI IMG/M metagenome (GOLD analysis project Ga0172372, IMG submission 114544) | Freshwater microbial communities from Kabuno Bay, South-Kivu, Congo - kab_092012_9.5m | ecosystem: Environmental > Aquatic > Freshwater > Lake | place: Democratic Republic of the Congo... | reverse complement strand
TGGCGGTGGAGGCGGTGGGGCCGGTGGAGGAGGCGGTGGACTGGGAGCGGGACGGGCGGGAGCGGGTGGAGGGGCCGTATGCGCAGGCAATCGAGGATTTTGTGGTGCAGGCGCGGCAGGAGTAAGGGCTGCGGTGGGATACGCTCACGTTTGGGAAGCTGGATTTCGAGGGGGCAGGCGAGTTTCCGGACATCGAACTGCCGGATAGGTTGGGGGGGGCGGTCATCCGTTTGGTCAGCATGCAGGAAGCGGATGCGATCCAAAAAGCCCATTCGGCTTCGTGGTACGTGAACCTCATCGGGGCGGTGCGGCCCGCCGGTGCGGAGTTCATTTTTGTGGTCTTTTCGCGCGGTTTTGCGCACCAATTCGACGGATTTCTGGAGTACACGGCCACGGCGGACGGGTACCGGCTGGCGCAGGTGCGGTTCAAGGACTACGCGTACACGCGGAGGTGAGGAACCAAGGGGAAGGAACGGCTGCAGCGTTGCTCCGGCAGTTGATCGAATAAAATTTTGAAAAAATTGGGCTACCTTGGACAAGCCTCGCTGTTTCTTGAAGTGCTTCTGCTTGCCACGGCTGCTTAAATTTACAGGGATGACACACTACTCGAAAATCATTACAATTGACCCGGAAGTCCGTTTTGGCAGACCCTGCATTCGGGGCCTTCGAATTGCGGTGGGTGATGTTTTGGGATGGCTCGCGTCTGGCATGACAACGGATGAAATTCTTGAGGATTTTCCGCAATTGACGATTGAGGACATCCAAGCATCCTTGAGCTATGCAGCCGATAGGGAACATAAAATTCGCATCGCCTCGTGAAATTGCTCTTGGACGAAAACATCTCGTTCAGGGCGTCGTCTCAGCTCCGGGAGTCATTTATCATCGTGAATCACGTAAGTGACTTCGGATTGGAGAGAGCATCGGATTGGACTGTTCGGAAATATGCGAAGGACCACGGATTTACAATTGTCACATTTGATTCGGACTTCTGTGATTTGTTAACCCTGCACGGTCATCCGCCTCGCGTTATCTGGTTGAGAACTGGGAATTCATCGACCCGGCGAACAGTAGGTCTCCTTAAATCTCGTGCGGAGCTGATTCAAGATTTTATGACCCAACCTCAATTTGCGGAGCTTGGGTGCTTGGAGCTGCTGGGATAACAAGTTTAACCCCCCGGTCGGAGGCCGGTCGCAGGGCCTTCGGGAGGGGCGGCAGGAGGGAGGGAGGCCGAGGTGGGCGGAGGGACCGGGAAGCCGGCGGTGGGCCAAACGTCCAGCCGGACCCCGTAGAAATACGCGTCGAGGATGGCGGCAGCGTCGGCGCCGGAGCGGGCGCGGGCCATGGCCCCCTCTTGGCACAGGCCCACGCCGTGCCCGAAGCCCAGGCCCATGAAGCGGACCTGCGCGCCCTGCACTTCGACGTCGAAGCGGGCGGAGCGGAGGCCGAAGGTCGTGCGGGCGGTGGCGCGCTCGCGCGGCGTCAGCGCATCCGCGTCCGCGGCGTCCTGTGCGGCGAGGAACCGGCGCCACGCGTCGGCCGAGGCGGACTTTTCCCAGCGGCTGTGCGGCGCGTCGAGGCAGAAGCTGTCCGGCCGGGCGACGAGGTAGGGCAAGGCCGTATGCCAAACGTCCTCCGAGCCCCGCGTCATGCCGCCGCAATTCGAGTGGAAGGCCGCCGTGATGGGGAAGCCCGTCGAGTCGAGGGCGACGAGGCCGCGGGTGGAGGCGACGCCGAGGCGCAGCGTGTCCGATCCGGTGGCGGTCCCGTGGTACGCTTGGCAGTGGACGCCGTCGCAGACGTCGATGCCCTCGCCGGGATGGCGGGGGATGCGGGCGACGGCTTCGGCGGTGTAGGTCCGCGCGACGATGGCTTGGGCGCGGTAGAATTCGAGGGCGTGGCCCCGGCCGGTCTCGGCGCTGAGGACGCCGGGGAGGTAGCGCTCGACCGACGTTTCCAGGACACATCGGGGGCGCTCGGCCGTGCCGCCGAGGCAGAGCGCGCCGGGGTGGTGCTCGGCGGCGATCCCGGGCCGCCGGACCCACAGGACGGATTCGGGGAGGAAGGGGCGGAGGCAGGCCGCCGGGAGGAGCCGATCGCCGATGCGCCAGCCGCCGCCCTCCCGCGCCGCGGTCCAGGTGCCGCGCAGCGTGTCGAGGATTTGGCCATCGCCGTCGACGAGTTCGTACCCGCCGGCCCAGGTGTACACTTCGAACGCCTTCGGTTCGTGTCCGTGCCAAACTCCGACACGGACCGCCTGCCCGTCGGCCGCGGCGGCGACGAGGAGCAGGGCGGCGGTGAGGAGGCGGCGGGCGGTCATGGGGTTTCGAGGAGGGAATGGGCCAGGCGGTCGGCCGCGCCGGGGCCGCCGAGGAGAGAACGGAGCCGGAGGAGGGCTTCGTGTTGGGCGCGCCGCTCGGGGGCGTCGAGGTCGAGCAGGGGCAGGACGCCGGCGGCGAGGGCGGGGCCGGAACAGGCCGCTTGGAGGTACTCCGGCACCGCCGATTCCTGGAGGATGAGGTTCGGCAGGCCGATGTGGTCGACGCGGGCCAGGCGCCGCGCGATTGCGTAGGTCAGCGCGCTGGTGCGGTAGCCGATGAGGGCGGGCGTGCCGAAGAGGGCCGTCTCGAGCGTGGCCGTGCCGGAGGTGACCAGCGCGGCGCGGGCGTGCGCGACGAGGCTGCGGGTTGCGCCGTGCAGCACCGGGACGCCGGCGGCTTCAGCGGCGGCGTAGGCGCGCGGGTCCGCGCCGGGGGCGGCGGCGACGGCGGCCTGGACGTCGGGCCGGACGGCGGCGACGCGGCGGGCGGCGTCGAGCAGGACGGGCAGCATCCGGCGGATTTCTTGGGCCCGCGAGCCGGGGAGGAGGGCGAGCAGCGGCGCGTCTGCGGGGAGGAGGCCGGCGGGCAGGGGCGGCGGAGCGGGCAGGTCGAGCAGCGGGTGGCCGATGAAGCGGACGTCCATGCCGGCGGCCTCGTACAGCGGCGCTTCGAAGGGCAGGATGACGTGCATCCGGTCGATGCTGCGCTTGAGCGTCACAATCCGCCCCGGCCGCCAGGCCCAAATCGCCGGCGAGACCGCGTGATGGATCCGGATGCCCTCCCGGCGCAGGGCACCTTCGAGCCGGACGTTGAAGCCGGGGAAGTCCACGCCGAGGAAGGCGTCGGGCCGGAAGTCCAGCACCTCCCGCCGCGCCGCCCGCAGGTTGCGCAGGATGGTGGGCAGGTGGCGGACCACCTCGGCGAAGCCCATGAAGTTGAGTTCGCGAAAGTGGCGCGTGACCGTGGCCCCGGCCGCCGCGAGCTCGTCGCCGCCCCACCCGCGCACCTCGAGGTCGGGCGCGCGCGTCTTGAGCGCCCGCACGAAGGCCCCCGCATAGAGGTCGCCGCTGGCTTCACCGGCGAGGACGAACAGCCGTTTCATGCGGCGAAGCGGACGTTAGCGGGCATAGACGTTGAGCGTTTGGAGCCAAACAATCACCGGGACCGCCAGCAGCACCACCGCGACCACCCCGCGCGCGAAGCGTTCCCGGTCCGTCCGCAGCGCCCACCAAAACCCCACCGCGTTCGTCAACACGCTGACCGTCAGGATGCTATCCCGGTACAGCGGGCTGCGCACGAACACCTCGACCACGAAATACCGCAGGCTGTACCCGTTCCACAGGCCCCACGCCGCGCCCAGCAGCAGGAAGCCGACGAGCGTGCTCACCAGCGCCGCCGCCGCGCCCGCCCCCACCGTGTCGAACCGCTTCATCCGAGGTTCCAGGTGTTGAGCGCCGGGATGGCGTGGTGCGCCGTCAGGTCGAACTGCGTGGGCACGATGCTGACGTAGCCGTTTGCCAGCGCCCATTCGTCCGTGTCCGTGCCTTGGTCGGGGTTGACGAAGTTGCCGGTGAGCCAAAAGTACTCGCGGCCCCCCGGCGTCTCCCGACGCTCAAAGGCGTCGGCCCAGTAGCCGGCGCTTTGGCGACAAATCCGCATCCCCCGGATCTCGTCCGCAGGCAGCTTCGGGATGTTCACATTCAGACACGTGCCCTGCGGCAAGCCGCGGCGCAGCACCTCGCCCACCAACTTCTCGACGAAGGGGATGCACACGGAAAAATCCGCGTCCGCCCGGTAATCGCACAGGCTGAACCCGATGGACGGGATGCCTTCGACGGCCCCTTCCACCGCGGCCGACATGGTCCCGCTGTAGATGACGTTGATCGAGCTGTTCGAGCCGTGGTTGATGCCGCTGACCACGAGGTCGGGGCGCCGGTCGAGCAGGTGGAAGATGGCCAGCTTCACGCAATCCGCCGGCGTGCCGCTGGTGGACCAAGCGCGGTCGATGCCCGCCACGGGAAAGCGCTGCTGCTCCAGCCGGAGGATGGTGTTGATCGTGACGGCGTGTCCCATGCCGCTTTGGGGGCTGTCGGGCGCCACCACCACCACGTCGCCGAAGGGCAACACGGCGCTCGCGAGTGCACAAATGCCGCCGGCCGTGATGCCGTCGTCGTTCGTCACCAAGATCAGCGGCCTCATGCGGCGGGGATGTGGGCGAGGACGTCGAGGAAGAAGGCGTAGAACTTCGCCAACGACGAAACCGAGGCGCACTCGTCCGGGCTGTGCGCCCCGCGGATGGTGGGGCCGAAGCTGACCATGTCGCAGCCGGGCAGCGCCGCGCCGAGGATGCCGCACTCGAGGCCGGCGTGGCACGCTTGGATCCGCGGTTCGTGCTGGAACTTCTCCACATACAGCCGCCGCATCAGCGCCACGGTGGGGCTGGCGGGGTTCGGCGTCCAGCCCGGGTATGCGCCGGTGCACTCCGTCGCCAGCCCGGCCAAGGCAAAGGCGGCGGCGATGCCCCGCGCGTGGTCGTCCTTTTCGCTGTCCACCGAACTCCGGCAGAGCGAATGCAGCGCCACCCGGCCGCCCCCGGCTTGGATGCGGGCCAGGTTGTTGGAGGTTTGGACAAGGCCCGGCACATCGGGGCTCATCCGGTGGATCCCGTTCGGACACGCCGCCACGGCGAGGATCAGCGCCTCCTGCACCTCCCGCGGCATCACGCCTTCCGGAACCTCCGCCTCCTGCACCTCCACCGTCAGCCCCGGATCGGTGGTCCGGTACTCCTCCCGCACCGGCGCGAACGCCCGCACGATGGCCGCCCGCACCGCCGCCGCATCCTCGACCGCCACATGCACGGCGGACTCGCGGGGAATGGCATTCCGCAGCCCCCCGCCGTCCCACCCCCCGAGCTCCAGCCCGCAGTCCTCCCACGCCGCCGCGATGAGCCGGTTGAGCACCTTGTTCGCATTCGCCCGCCCGAGGTGGATGTCCATCCCGCTGTGCCCGCCGGTGGCGCCGCGGACCGCGATCCGCAGCCCGTGGGTCCCGGTCGGCCGGACTTCCTCGTACTCGCCCGTGGAGCTGACGTCCACGCCGCCGGCGCAGCCGATGGAGAATTCGTCGTCGTCCTCCGTGTCGAGGTTGAGCAAGATGCTGCCGTTCACAAAGCCCGGCTGCAGGCCGAGCGCGCCCGTCATGCCCGTTTCTTCGTCGCACGTGAACAGCGCTTCGAGCGGGGGGTGGGGGAGGTCGGTGGAGCCGAGCACTGCGAGGATGGCGGCCACGCCGAGGCCGTTGTCGGCGCCGAGGGTCGTGCCTTCCGCGCGCACCCAGTCGCCGTCGACGCGCATGCGGATGCCTTCCGTGGCGAAGTCGAAGACCGTGTCGGCGTTTTTTTGGTGCACCATGTCGAGGTGCGCCTGCAGGATCACCGTGGGCCGGTTTTCCATGCCGGGCGTGGCGGGCTTCGAGGCGGCGATGTTGCCGACCGCGTCGCGGCGGGGTTCGAGGCCCAGCGCGCGAAGGGTTTCGAGGATGTGGGTTTGGACAGCTTCCTCGCGCTTCGAGGCGCGGGGAACGGCGTTTAAGGCGGCAAAGGCGGACCAAACGTCCGTCGGGGCGAGCTCGTGCACGTGCATGCCTCAAAGGTAGCCCCGCCCCGCGGCCGCACGCCTGCAAAGTATGCACCGCCGGATGTGCATTGCGCCGCCCCCGCAACCCTATCGCCCCTTCCTTCGTACGGCAACTCCAAAACCCGCACGGCCATGCGTCTTTCCCGCGTTCTCCTCGCTTCCCTGTTGCTTCCGCTCTTCGCTGCCCCTGCGCTGCAGGCCCAGGGCTGCCGCAGCACCTCGATCTCCTACCAGGGCACGTCTTACGGCCTTGTCGACATCGGCGGGGCCTGCTGGTTCGACCGCAACCTCGCCACGGAAGTTTACCGCAACGGTGAACCCATCGGTTCAGCCGCCCTCAACGCGGAGTGGTCCACGGCCCAGGAAGGCCGCACGGCCCCCGTGCGCTACGTCGAATCCCCGAAGGCGGGCCTGCTGTACAACTTCCACGCGGTGGCCGACCCGCGGGGGCTCTGTCCCTCCGGCTACCACGTCGCCACGGGCGAAGACTGGCAGGCCGTCGTCGAGGAGCTCGGCGGCTACCTCATCGCCGGCGAAGCGCTCAAGGCGGTGCCTTCGGACCGCGCCGGCTGGGACGGCACGGACCGCGTGGGCTTCCGGGCGCTGCCGGTGGGCATCCGCGGGTTCAGCGGACGCTACTTCGAGGAGGGCGTGTACACCGCGTGGTGGACCTCCACGCCGCACGGCACGGACGGCGCGTGGTTCATGGACCTCATGGGCGGCGAAGGCGCGTGCTACCGGCACGGCGGCAACGTGCGCAACGCCGGCCTGAGCGTGCGCTGCGTGGCGGACCGCTGAGTGTGGAAAAATCGCCGCGCCGGGGGCGTGGCAGGCGTGAGCGGCGGAGGTAACTTTCGCGGCCATGGCCGAACAACCCGCATACACGGAGGACAACATCCGATCGCTCGATTGGAAAGAGCACATCCGGATGCGCCCGGGCATGTACATCGGCAAGCTGGGCGATGGCCAAGCGGCGGATGACGGCATCTACGTCCTGCTGAAGGAAGTCATCGACAACAGCATCGACGAACACGCGATGGGCCACGGCAAGTCCGTGCGCGTCACCATCCGCGAGGGCGAAGTCCGCATCCGCGATTACGGCCGCGGCATCCCGCTGGGCAAGGTGGTGGACTGCGTGTCGAAGATCAACACCGGCGGCAAGTACGACAGCCGCGCGTTCCAAAAATCGGTCGGACTCAACGGCGTCGGCACGAAGGCCGTGAACGCCCTTTCGAGTTGGTTCGCCGTGGAGAGCTACCGCGACGGGTCGATGAAGCGGGCGGAGTTCTCCGAGGGCAACCTCGTCGAGGACGCGGCGCTGGCCGCCACCGAGGAGCGCGACGGCACGCAAATCGCCTTCCGGCCGGACCCCACGGTGTTCAAGGGGTTCCGCTTCCGGATGGAGCACGTGGAGCGGTTGCTTTGGAACTACGCCTACCTCAATACAGGGCTCACCCTCTACCTGAACGGCGAGAAATTCAAGAGCGAGCACGGCCTGAAGGACCTCCTCGAGGCGGGCATGGACGGCGAACCGCGCTACCCCATCGTCCACCTGCGCGGCGAAGACATCGAAGTGGCCATCACCCACACGGACGCGTACGGCGAGGACTACCAGAGCTTCGTCAACGGCCAATACACGCCCCAAGGCGGCACCCACCAGGCGGCGTTCCGCGAGGCCTACGTGAAGGTGATCCGCGACTTCTTCGGCAAGGAATTCGACGCCTCCGACGTGCGCGGGGGCATCGTGGCCGCCGTCTCCGTCCGCGTAGAAGAGCCGGTCTTCGAGTCCCAAACAAAAACGAAGCTGGGCTCGATGGAGGTGGGCCCGGGCCGCGCCTCGCTCAAATCCTTCGTCTACGACTTCCTCAAGCGCGAGCTGGACAACTTCCTGCACCGCAACCCCGAGGTGGCCACGTCGCTGCAGCAGCGCATCCTGCAAAGCGAGCGGGAACGGAAGGACCTGGCCGGCATCCGCAAACTCGCCCGGGAGCGCGCAAAGAAAGCCGCGGTCCACAACCGCAAGCTCCGCGACTGCCGCATCCACCTCGCCGACAAGCACGACCGCGCCGGCGAGTCCACGCTCTTCATCACCGAGGGCGATTCGGCCAGCGGCTCGATCACAAAGGCGCGCGACGTCCTGACGCAGGCCGTGTTCAGCCTGAAGGGCAAGCCCCTGAACTGCTTCGGGCTCACGAAGAAGGTGGTGTACGAGAACGAGGAATTCAACCTGTTGCAGGCCGCCCTCGACATCGAAGACGACCTCGACAATTTGCGCTTCAGCCGCGTGGTCATCGCCACCGATGCCGACGTGGACGGCATGCACATCCGGCTGTTGCTGATCACGTTCTTTTTGCAATTCTTCCCCGACCTGGTCAAGCGCGGCCACCTCTACGTGTTGCAGACGCCGCTCTTCCGGGTGCGCAACAAGCAGCAGACGACGTACTGCTACAGCGAGGAGGAGAAGCAGCGCGCGCTGGACGCGCTGGGGCGGAAGGCGGAGATCACCCGGTTCAAGGGGCTCGGCGAGATCAGCCCGGACGAGTTCCGCCACTTCATCGGCGAAGACATCCGGCTCGACCCGGTGGTGATCGGCAAAGAAGGGTCCCTGGCGGAGATCCTGGACTTCTTCATGGGCAAGAACACGCCGGACCGCCAGCAGTTTATCATCGAAAACCTGCGCATCGAAAAGGACGAAGCGGCATGAGCGAGGAAGCACCGTTCGACTACGAACCCGAGGACACCCCGGAAGGGCAGGGCGAGGCCGAAGGGCTGGAGCACGTGCTGCAGGTGCGCGGCATGTTCAACGCGTACTTCCTGGACTATGCGTCGTATGTAATCCTTGAGCGGGCCGTTCCCCATTTGGACGACGGCTTGAAGCCCGTGCAGCGCAGGATTTTGCACAGCCTCGACGAGATGGAGGACGGCCGCTACCACAAGGTGGCGAACGTGATCGGGAACACGATGAAGTACCACCCGCACGGCGATGCGTCCATCGGGGATGCGCTCGTGCAGATAGGCCAAAAGGACCTGCTCCTGGATTGCCAGGGAAACTGGGGCAACACCGCCACCGGGGACCGGGCGGCCGCGCCGCGGTACATCGAAGTCCGCCTGAGCAAGCTGGGCCGGGAGGTGCTCTTCAACCCGAAGACCACGACGTGGCTGCTGAGCTACGACGGGCGCAACAAGGAACCGGAGACGCTGCCGGTGAAGTTCCCGCTGCTGCTGGCCCAAGGGGTGGAAGGGATCGCCGTGGGCCTCGCCTGCAAGATCCTGCCGCACAACTTCGTCGAACTCATCGACGCCTCCATCGCCGCGCTGCAGGGCAAGTCCTTCACGTTGTACCCCGACTTCCTGAGCGGCGGGTACGCGGACGTCGAGCATTACAACGACGGCCTGCGCGGCGGGCGGGTGCGGGTGCGGGCGCGCATCGAGAAGGAAGACAACAAGACGCTGATTGTCAGGGATTTGCCGTTCGGGGTGACGACGGGCTCGCTCATCGAGTCCATCCTCAAAGCGAACGACCGCGGCAAAATCAAGGTCAAGCGGGTCGAGGACAACACGGCGGAGCTGGTGGAGGTGGTGATTCATTTGGCCCCGGGCGTTTCGCCGGACAAAACCATCGACGCGCTGTACGCATTCACCGAGTGCGAGGTGAGTTTGTCGCCTAACTCGGCGGTCATTTGGCAGGACAAACCGCGGTTCATCGGCATGACGGAGCTGCTGCGGCTCTCGGCCGAACGCACGCGCGAGCTGCTGCGCCTCGAGCTCGAAATCGAGCTGGGCGAGCTGCAGGAGAAGTGGCATTTCGCCTCGCTCGAGAAGATCTTCATCGAGCACCGCATCTACCGCGACATCGAGGAATGCGAGACGTGGGACGAGATCCTCGCGGCCATCCACACGGGCCTCGCGCCGCACGTGGCGCACCTGCTGCGCCCGGTGACGGATGCGGACGTGGAGCGGCTGACGGAGATCCGGATCAAGCGGATTTCGCGCTACGACGCCTTCAAGGCGGACGAGCTGATCGCGGGACTCGAGGGCGACATCGAGCAGGTGAAGTACCATTTGGCCCACCTGACGGACTATGCCATCGAGTGGTTCCGCATGCTCAAGAAGAAGTACGGGGCCGGGCGCGAGCGCAAAACCGAGCTGCGCGCCTTCGAGTCCATCGACCGCGCGGAAGTGGCCGTGGCGAACGAGAAGCTGTACGTCAACGCGGCCGAGGGCTTCGTGGGCACGGGGCTCAAGCGCGGCGAAGGGGAGTACGTCTGCGACTGCAGCGACATCGACGACGTGGTGGTCCTGCGCGCGGACGGGGTGATGCAGGTCAGCAAGGTGACGCCGAAGGCCTTCTTCGGCAAGGACATCCTGCATGCCGGGGTGTGGAAACGCGGCGACGAGCGGACGGTGTACAACTGCATCTACCTCGACGGGGCGACGGGCCGCGCGATGATGAAGCGCTTCAACCTGACGTCCATCACGCGGGACAAACCCTACGAAATCACGAAGGGCACGCCGAAGTCCCGCATCCTCTACCTGACGGCAAACCCGAACGGGGAAGCCGAGGTGGTGACGGTGCACTTGCGGCCCCACCCGCGGCTGAAGAAGTTGCGGTTCGAGGTGGACTTCTCGGAATTGCCCATCCGCGGGCGGGCATCCGGCGGCAACCTGGTGACGAAGTTTCCGATCCGCAAGATCGAGTTGGCGGAGGCGGGGGTGTCGACGTTGGGCGCGCGGTCGATTTGGTACGATGAGACGGTGCGGCGGCTCAACGCCGACGGGCGCGGGCGGCTGCTCGGGGCCTTCCGCGCAGAAGATCGCATCCTCGTGCTGCTCGCGACGGGCGAGCTGCTCTACACGGGCTTCGACCTCAGCACCCACTTCGACGAGCGCATGGTCCACCTGGAAAAGTGGGACCCGGAGCGCCCGGTCGCAGCAGTGTACTACGAGGGGGAGAAGCAGGAGTGGTACGTCAAACGCTTCCTGCCGGAATACGCGGCGAAGCCGTTCCGCTTCATCGGCGACCACGAGCAGTCGCGGCTGGGGGTGGTGACAACGCTGTACCACCCGGTGGTGCGCGTGCGCTTCAACCGCCGCTTCAAGGAGACGCGCGACCGGGACGACCAACTCGTGGACGTGACCGAGTTCATCGGCGTGAAGGGGATGCGGGCGCTGGGCAACCGGCTCAGCCCGCTGCCCGTCACGGAGGTGGCGCTGGAGCCTGCCGATGCGGCGCGGGAGGAGGCGGCTGCGGCGGCGGTGGCGGCGGCCCGGGCGGCGGCGTCGGGGGCTGCGGCTCCGGACGAGGCCGACGAGCCGGAGCTGGACGAGGAAGAGGCGGCCGGCGGGCCGCTCGTGCCTTCGCCGGACCACGCTGTGGCGGAAGAGTTGCCGCTCCCGAGCGCGGGCACGGAGGAGGGCGGCAGGAAGCCGCCGCCGCCGGTGCAGCCGACGCTGTTTTAAGGGTTGAGATTGAGATTGAGATTGAGATTGAGATTGAGATTGAGGATGAGGTTGGGGTTGAGATTGAGGGATGCGGGCGTATATTTAGCAAACCAAAACTCCCTGCTGCCATGCGTCCGCTCTTCCGCTTCCTCGCCCTGCTGCTTCCGCTTGCCCTTTCGCTTCCTGCTGCTGCCCAATACGTTTCCACGTGGGACCCGGACGCGGACGGCGACAACATTA
>Ga0172372_10010848_pt1 | contig 11637 bp, 5 predicted proteins | sample LakKiv5m_2_FD_114544 | JGI IMG/M metagenome (GOLD analysis project Ga0172372, IMG submission 114544) | Freshwater microbial communities from Kabuno Bay, South-Kivu, Congo - kab_092012_9.5m | ecosystem: Environmental > Aquatic > Freshwater > Lake | place: Democratic Republic of the Congo... | reverse complement strand
CTCGATCTCTTCGACCGCGCCTGCGCGGCGGATCCGGACGGATGCGCGCTCGAGATCCCGGGCGTCTCTGCGCTTCGCTACCGCGAGCTTGACCGCCTTTCTCGGCAGGTCGCGGCGCGCCTCGCCGCGCGCGCACGGCGCGACCACGTCGTCGCGATCGCGCTGCCGCGAACCGACCCGTGGCTCTATGCGGCGATCCTCGGCGTGATGCGGGCCGGTGCCGGGTACGTCGCGATCGACCCTTCCTTTCCCGCACGGCAGGCGGCGGCGATCCTCGCCGATGCGGCTGCGGACACGCTGATCTCCGCCGCGTCGCGCGCTGCGGAGATCGCGGCGGAGGGCGCGCGCGCCGAGGTGATGACGCCGGAACTGCTCGCTTCCGCCGAGCCGCTCGCGACCGCACCGTCGCCGGCACCCGAATCCCTCGCCTACGTCATCTACACGTCCGGCACCACCGGCAAACCGAAGGGCGTCGAGATCGAGCATCGGTCGCTCCTCAACCTCGTCGCGGGCGACGCCTCGGAGTTCGGGCTCGATGCGCGCGACCGCGTCGCCCAGGGATCGAGCGCAAGCTACGACTCGAGCGTCGAGGAGATGTGGTTGGCCTGGGCGGTCGGCGCGACCGTCGTCGTGATGGACGACGAGACCGCGCGGCTCGGCCCTGATCTCCTGCCGTGGCTCGTGCGCGAACGGATCACGGTGCTCTGTCCCCCGCCGACGCTCCTGCGCACGCTCGGCTGCGACGATCCCGAGCGCGCGCTGCCGGCGATTCGCCTTCTCTACGTCGGAGGCGAGGCGCTCGCGCCCGACCTTGCGGACCTCTGGTCGCGTGGCCGCAGGCTCGAGAACGGCTACGGCCCCACCGAATGCACGGTGACGTGCCTGCGCGGCACGGTGCGCGCAGGCGAGCCCGTCACGATCGGCCGCGCGATCCCGGGTTCGTTCGCCGCGGTCGTCGACCCGGACGACGCGGCGCTGCGCGAGATCGCCGATTCGTCGCAGGGCGAACTGGTCGTCGGCGGCGCGTCGCTTGCGCGCGGATACCGCGGGAAACCCGAAACGACCGCGCAGCGGTTCATCGAGCACCCGACGCTCGGCCGCGTCTACCGGACCGGCGACCTCGTCCACCGCGATGCTCGCGGCGACTTCCACTATCACGGCCGCATCGACGCCCAGGTGAAGCTTCGCGGCTACCGCATCGAACTCGGCGCGGTCGAGACGAAGCTCGCGTCGCACGCATCGGTGCTCGAGGCGGCCTGCACCGTCGAGGGCGAGGGCGCGCAGCGCCGGCTCGTCGCCCATGTCGTGCCGCGCACCGGCGCGGAAGTCGACGAGGACGCGCTCCGCACGGCGCTTGCGGCGGAACTCCCGCCGTACATGGTGCCATCCGCGATCGCGACGATCGTCCGGATCCCGCGCACCGTCGGCGGAAAGATCGACCGCCGCGCGCTGCCGCCGATCGGGGCGGCACGCGCCGCGTGGGATGCGCCGCACGTCGCGGCGGCGACCGACTCCGAACGCATGGTGGCGCGCGCCTTCGCGGCCGCGCTCAAGCAGGATGCGCCCGTCTCGGTCGAGGCCGACCTCTTCGACGACCTCGGCCTCGACTCGCTCACGATCGCGATCGCGATCTCGAGGATGCGCAGCGAGGACGCGACCTGCGCCGCGACCGTCCGCACCGCCTACGAACACCGCACCGTGCGGTCGATCGCGTCGGCGCTCGACGCGATGCGCTCGTCGCGCGCGACACGGGTCGGCCCACGGTCGACGCGGCCGCCGGCGACGGGAACGCAGCGCCCCCTCCTCGTCACCGCGCTGCAGGCCGCGTTTCTCGCCGTGCTGCTCGTCGCGCTGTCGCAGCTTCTCTGGATTCCGAACGCGGGCGGGACGATCGCGCGATCGCTCGACGGAGGGATCGTCGGCGCGCTGCTCCTCGCGCTCGCGGCGGCAGGACTCGTGCTCGGCTACGCCGTCCTTGCGATCGCGCTCGGTATCGCCGCCAAGTGGGCCGTGCTCGGCCGGCTGAGGCCGGGGCGCATCCGCGCGTGGAGCATCGCGCACCTGCGGCTGTGGACGGCCGTTCGTTGCGTGGCGCTGATGCCTTGGGACCTGATCGAGGCGATCGGGCTTGCGCCGCTTGTCCTGTCGCTCCTTGGCGCGAGGATCGGAAGAGGCGTCCACATCCACCGCGGCGTGCGCTTCAACGACGGAGGCTGGGACCTCATCGAACTCGAGGACGGCGCCACCGTCGGGCAGGACGCCTGCCTGCGCGCGGTCGAGCTCGAGTCGGGTGCGCTTCGGCTCGACCGCGTCACCGTCCGCCGCAACGCGACGCTCGAGACGCGCGCAGGGCTTTCACCGGGCGCCGAGCTCGGCGAAGGAAGCATCCTGCGCGCGCTCTCGAACCTGCAGCCGGGTCCCCGCCACGATCACATGATCCTCGACGGCGTCCCCGCCCAACCCGTCGCACGGGCGCCGACGGCTCCCACCGTCGATCCACCGCCGCCGGTCGCGCTGCGCGCAGCGGTCGCGACCGTGCTCCTCGCCGCGATCGCGACCGCGATCGTGCTTCCGTGGACGTTCGCCTGCTGGGCCTTCGGACTTTCGCCCGACTCCCTTCACTCCTCGCTCTTCCCCACCGAATCGAGCCTCCTGCCCGACGCGATCGGCCTTGCGAAGATCGCGGGCGCGACCGTCGTCGGCGCCGTCGGCACCGTGCTGATGCAGGCGCTCTGCGTCCGCGCCCTCGGCGCGCCGCCGCGCGGACCGCACTCGCTCGGCAGCATCGCGGCGCTGCGGACATCGCTCCAGTCGCTTCTCGTCGAGGGCGCGGGCAAATGGCTCTCCGGCACCTTGATGTGGCCGATGTGGCTCAACCTCGCCGGTGCCCGCATCGGCCGCGGCTGCGAGATCTCGACCATCACCGACGTCGTTCCCTCGACCGTCGATATCGGCGACGAGACCTTCTTCGCGGACGGCATCTACCTCGGCGGGCCCTCGCTGCACGCCGGCACCGCCACCATCGAGCCGGTGAAGCTCTCGCCGTCGTGCTTCGTCGGCAACCACGCCGTGCTTCCCTCGGGCACGCGCCTCGCGCGAGAGACGCTCGTGGGCATCTCGACCCGCGGCAGCGGGCTTCCGGACGAAGCCGGCGCCTCGTGGTTCGGGCATCCGGTGTTCCGCCTGCCGCGCCGCGAGATCGTCGAGGCCTCGCGCGAACTCACGCACGATCCGCCGATTGTCCGCCGCATCAACCGCTGGATCTGGGAACTCGCGCGGTTCGCGCTGCCGCTTGGACCGGCCGTCGTCGCGCTCGCGTGGTTCCGCGCGATGGAGATCGCGCACGACAAGCAGCCCGCCGCGATCTTCCGCCTCGTCACGATTCCGCTCGGCGTCCTGCTCGCGTTCGCATCGCTCGCGGTCGCCATCCTTGCGCTGAAGTGGCTCCTGGTCGGCCGCGTGAAGCCGGGCACGCATCCCCTCTGGAGCTGCTGGTGCAGCCGCTGGGACTTCCTCTACGTCGCGTGGGGGATGTGGGCTGCAATGCCGCTCACCTTCCTCGAGGGAACGCTCATGCTCGTCGCGTACCTCCGCGCCATGGGATGCAGGATCGGCAAGCGCGCGCTGCTCGGCCCGGGCTTCGCGCATGTCGTCGACCCCGACATGCTGCACTTCGGAAACGACGTCTCCGTGCAGGCGCTGTTCCAGGCGCACACCTTCGAGGACCGCGTGCTGAAGATCGACCACGTGCACATCCGCGACGGCGCGACAGTGGGCGCGAATTCGGTCGTCCTCTACGGCGCCGACATCGGACCGGGCGCGATCGTCGAGCCGCACTCGGTGGTGATGAAGCGCGAGACGCTCGTCGCCGATACGCGCTACGAAGGCGTCCCGACACAGCCGGTCGGGGCTGTCGCGCCGTCGCCCTGACGCGGGTTGCCGTCGGAAACGGAGTGTTCCCGCGAAGGCGCGGAGGCCTCGTCGAGCTCGGGTGCTCGCTGCGGATGCGTCGCGCGGCTGCCGCGGGTCTACGGATCTTTCTCACGGAGGCACGGAGGCACGGAGATCAGGGGACGACGCACGGTGCTCGCGAGGAGAAAGGAACAGAGAGAGAAGGAACTGAATGAAAGAAGGAGAGAGAGAGATGGAAGGGATGAGGAGCCGGCTCCAATCCAGAGTCCCCTCCGGCGACACTCGTCGCGTCCGATTGAAAGACATGGCCTCCGTGCCTCCGTGCCTCCGTGAGAGACCTGCCGGACGCCAGCCATCGCGAAGATTTCCCGCAGAGGCGCGGAGGCACGGAGATCAGGGGACGACCGACATCACTCGCGCGAGAAACGATCACGTGAGCACGGAGGAGAGAAGTTGGAAACGAGAAGACGGAGGAGTGAAGAGAAGTTCTCCCTCCACAAACCCTCTGAGCAGACGCATCATGCGGCACAGTGCGAGATACGGCCCCCGCGCCTCTGCGGGATCCCGGTCCGGCATCAACGAACCCGCGCGAATCCGGCACGCAAGGCCGCCCGACGCGTCAAGAGCGCAGGCGCAGGCTGTTCGCGACCACGCTCACGCTCGAGAGCGCCATCGCGGCGCTTGCGAGGATCGGCGGCAGCATCCATCCGGTCCACGGATAGAACGCGCCGGCCGCAAGCGGAATGAGGACGAGGTTGTAGGCGAACGCCCACGCGAGGTTCTGCCTGATGACCTGCAACGTCGTGCGGGCGAGCTCGACCGCCTCGGGCACGCGACGGAGGTCGTCTGTCACGAGCAGGATGTCGGCGCTCGTCTTCGCGAGGTCGGCTCCACCCGCCATGGCGATTCCCGGGCGCGCCGCCGCGATCGCCGCAGCGTCGTTCAGGCCGTCGCCGACGAACGCGGTGCCGTGCGGATCGCTCGTCGGGCGCGCGACGAGACCCGCCTTGTCCTCGGGCGTCATCTCCGCGTGGATGTCCGCCGCGGGGATCGCGACCGCCGCGCCGACCGCCTCCGCGGGCGCGCGCGCATCGCCGCTCACGAGCGAAGCCTGGACGCCGTGCGCGCGAAGCGCGTCCAACGCCGCGCGCGCATGGGTCCGCACGCGATCCGCAAGCTCGATCGTGCCCACGAACACGCCGTCCGCCGCCACGAACACGCGCGTCGCCTGGGACGGCGGAACATCGGCGGTGACGCCGCACTCGCGCATCCACGCAGCGTTTCCGACCTCGACCTTGTGGGTGAGGACCCGCGCGAACACGCCCTTTCCGGCGAACGCCGCGAACGCACTGGGCTCTTCGACGTGCATCCCCCGCTCGCGCGCCGCGTCGACGATCCCGCGGGCGACGGCGTGCTCGCTCCGGCTCTCGGCCGCGGCCGCGAGGCCGAGCAAGGCCTCCTCCTTCCATCCGTGCGCGGGCAGAAGCGCCGTCACGGCGGGCCGGCCTTCGGTCAGCGTCCCCGTCTTGTCGAAGGCGATCCGGTCGATGCGCGCGAGATGCTCGAACGCAGCTGCGTGCCGGAAGAGGACACCGATCGACGCGGCGCGGCCCGACGCCACCATGATCGCGACGGGCGTCGCAAGCCCGAGCGCGCACGGACACGCGACCACGAGCACGCTCACGACGGCCTCGATGGCGCGCGCGACGCGGATGTCGGCGGGCGCGAGCGCGAGCCACGCGGCGAAGGACGCGAGCGCGATCACGATCACGACGGGGACGAAGATGCCCGCCACGCGGTCGGCGATCCGCGCGATCGAGGCCTTGGTCGACTGCGCCTCGTCGACGAGGCCTGCGATCCGGGCGAGCATCGTCTCGTCAGCGGCGCACGAGGCCTCGACGTCGATCGCGCCTAGAAGGTTGAGCGTCCCGGCGTGCACGCGCTGGCCGACACGGCGAAGGCGCGGCATCGGCTCTCCGGTCAGCAGCGACTCGTCGATCTCGCTTTCGCCGCGCCGCACGGTGCCGTCGATCGGAATGCGCTCGCCCGGACGGACGACGACATGCATTCCCGCGACGATCTCCGCTGCGGAGACCTCGCGTTCGACGCCGGCCTCGACCACACGCGCGCTCGGCACCGCTGCGTCCGCGATCGCCCGCAGCGCATCGCCCGCGCGGGCGGTCGCGCGCGCCTCGAGCCAGCGGCCGACGAGCACGAACACGATGATGACGGCCGCCGCCTCGAAGGTGAGCGCGTGGCCGCCCGCCGCCGCGTGCGACGCGTGACCGGCAAGCAGCGTCCAGAGGCTCGAGAAGAACGCGACGCCCGTTCCCAGCGAGACGAGCGTGTTCATGTCCGCGCCGAGGGTCCTGAGCCGCGTGAGCGCCGCGGCGTGGATCGGCCATCCGCACCAGAAGTAGACGGGCGTTGCGAGCGCGAGCTGCACCCACGGCATCGACGGCCCGTCGAGCGCGGGTATCGCGCCATGCGACATGGCGATCGCGACAAGCGGCAGCGACAGGATCGCGCCGACGACGACGCGCAGGCGCAGCGACCGCGCCGCGGCGACCTCGCGCGCCGCGCGCACGGCGGGATCGCGCGCGATGTCGAGCGAGAACCCGGCGCGGGCGACCGCGCGGGCGACGGCATCGAGCGTCGTGAGGCCCGGGTCGAACTCGATCCGCGCACGTCTGGTCGCGAACGAGACGCTCGCCTCGCGGACGCCGCGCACGGCAGCCGCCGCCCGCTCGACCTTCGATGCGCAGGCCGCGCAGTGCATCCTGTCAACCGGCAGCACCCGCACGGTCGCCCGTTCCGCGACCATCGAAGTCAGCCGCCGATCTTTCCGACGTGCTGCTTGAGGCGGGCCTTGACCGCCGCGCGTGGCATGAAGCCGGTCCACGAGTCGATGATCTCACCGTCCTTCATGAGGAAGAGCGCGGGGATTCCGCGCACGTTGAAGGCGGCCGCGATCTCTCCCTCGGCGTCGACGTCGCAGAACGCGACGCGCACCTTGCCCTCGAGTTCGGGCGCCAGCGCCGCAAGCTCGGGCTTGAGCATGCGGCACGGCGGGCACCACGAGGCCCAGAAGTCAACCAGGACGGGAACGGACGACTGCGCGACTTCCTTGTCGAAGTTCGCGGCGGTGGCGTTGAAGGTGTTGGGGGCGTCTGCCATGGTGACTCCGGGGGTGAGAGCGGCACGGTACGCGGGCCGCGGCGACCGCGGCGGCGAGGACAGGCGATGCCGTCCGAGAATGCACCGATCGCCGCCCGAGGATCGTGCGCAAACACGCCCGCGGCGGCCGCTTGCATGGGCGTAGGCGGACGGTACACTCTTCGATCTTTCGCCAGTTCTCCCCTTCCTCGGTCGCCGCGCGCTGCGGGACACTCGGACGGGGCAATCACCGGGTCACCCGGAAGGTCAGGTCGAGCATGAAGAAGGACACCCACCCGAAGTACTACCCCGAGTGCAAGGTCATCTTCCGCGGGGAAGTCGTCATGACCGTCGGCGCCACGGTGCCGGAGATGAACGTCGAAATCTGGTCGGGCTCGCACCCCTTCTTCACGGGCCAGAAGACCTTCGTCGACACCCTCGGCCGCGTCGAGCGCTTCCAGAAGAAGTTCGCCGGCAACTACTTCGACAAGAACAAGAAGAAGTAATCCAAACCACCGAATCCGCCAGACAGCCGTCGGAAACGACGGCTGTCTGTCTTTTTCGCCCCCGCGCGGCCACCCGAAACCGGTGCACGGCACGTGCCAGTCAGTGCCAGGCACTGCGCGGCACGTGCCGTGCACAGGCCGTGCGCTCTTGTGGAACTCTCGCTGGACCGTTTAGTATTTCCGAACACTGCCCGATTCGTCTCGGAGAAACCCCATGAGCCAGTGGTTTGTCTTGGTGAACAACCAGCCGACCGGTCCGTTCGACCTCGCGTCCATGCAGCAGCGCGTGAGGAACGGCGAACTGAACGCACGGACCATGATCTGCCGCGTCGGTGGCAGCCAGTGGGTGCAGCTCGGCAGCGACGATCTTCTCCGCGGAGCCTCCGCGCCTCCGCCGCCGCGCATCGGAGCGATGCCACCGGGAGGCGCACCGGCCTGGAACGTGGCGGCGACGGCCCGCAACCACCGGTTCCTCATGCTGTGCCTCGTGGGAATGATGCTTTCGTTCATCGGCCTCGCGCTGCTGGCGGTCGCGGGCAGCCAGTCCGCGTCGCTCCTTGCGATCCCATACTGGGCAAGCGCGATCGCCGCCGTGGTCTTCTCCTGCCTGACGTTGTCGGCGATGCGCGTGCACATCGCCCTGATCGTCCTCGCGGCGATTCTGCTCCTCGCGCCCTGCATCGGCCTCATCACGCTGCTCGTGATCTCCCTCACGGTGCAGTCGCGGCTGCGCGGCGTCGGACTCCACGTCGGATTCCTCGGGGTCAGCCCCGACTCCCTGAAGGCCCGCGGGTACCGCAACTGACCCGGTCCGAACCGCGCGCTGCGCCTCGCAACGGCCTCAACCGTACGGGTGAACGGCACGTGCCAGTCAGTGCCAGGCACTGGGCGGCACGTGCCGTGCAGTGGCCGTAGGATGGCGCGGGCGTGCCTTTCCCCCCTGCAGCAACCGCCGTCGTCGACGCGCTCCTCCCTGAGAACCTGCGCCGCATCCTCGCGGCGCAGGCCGCCGAGGACGACGGTCTCGCAGCGCAGCTCGAGGACGTCGCCGTCGCAGCCGACCACCGCAAGTCGACCGCGCTCTCGCGGCGCCGCGCCGTGCTTGCCCGCACGCTCGAGCCCCACGCAGACCTCGTCCGCGCGGCCTCCGAGCTCGTCGGCCTCGACGAACTCATCGCCTCGGGCGCCCCCGAGATGGCCACCCTCGCGAAGACCGAGCGTCCCGCCCTAGAGGCGCGCTGCCGTGAACTCGCGCAGGGAATCGTGAAAGCCCTCGTCACGAGCGACGAGGCCGCGATTCCGAGCTTCGTGCTCGAGGTCCGCATGGGCGTCGGCGGCGACGAAGCAGCGCTCTGGGCGGGCGAGATCTTCGAGATGTACCGCGCCTACGCCGCCCGCCGCGGCTGGCGCTTCGAGGTCGTCGAGACGAAGCCGGGCGACGCGGGCGGACTCACCCACGCGATCGCGACCGTAGAGGGCGGCGGCGCGTTCGCGGCGCTCCAGTTCGAAGGCGGCACCCACCAGGTGAAGCGCGTGCCCGCCACCGAGGCGCAGGGCCGCATCCACACCTCGACCGCCACCGTCGCCGTCATGCCCGAACCCGAGGAAGTCGACACCGCGCTCGACCCCGCCGAGGTGAAGGAGATGGTCACGACAGCGCAGGGCCCCGGCGGCCAGAACGTGAACAAGGTCGCGACCGCGGTCCACCTCATCCACCTGCCGACGGGGCTCGAGGTCCGCATGCAGGAGACGCGCTCGCAGGGCCAGAACCGCGAGAAGGCGTGGCGGCTCCTGCGCGCCCGCGTCTACGAACAGCGCAAGCGCGAGGCCGACCTCAAGCGCCTCACCGAGCGCCGCTCGATGATCGGCACCGGCGACCGCGCCGAGAAGATCCGAACCTACCGCTTCAAGGAATCGGTCGCGGTCGACCACCGCGTCGAGCAGAGCTTCGCGCTGCCGAAGCTGCTCGCGGGCGACCTCGACACGCTCATCGACGCGCTCGCCGCGAAGGATGTCGCCGAGCGCCTTGCGGCGCTGTAACGACGGCACGGCTCCGGTTGAGTTTCCCGCAGTGGTGCAGAGATCCACTTGTTGTTGCATGCTCGCTGCGCGAACGTGGTGCGGCTGGCACGTTTCAATGGTCTCTCACGGAGGCACGGAGGCACGGAGGCACGGAGGTCAGGGGAATGCGGACACCGCTCGCGCGAGAGCCGAACGGATGAGCAAGGCAGAGAGAAGAGAAGAGAAGAGAAGAGAAGAAGAGCAAACAGCTCCCCTCCCAATTCCTCTTCAGTAAACGCATGACGCGCCAAAGTGCAAGACAGGGCCTCCGTGCCTCCGTGCCTCCGTGAGAGAAATCCCGGACTTCAGCAGCACGGTCACCAAGCAGGTTCCCGAGCTGTACACAATCGGCAAGGCGCCTACGCCTCGACGGGCTCCTCGCTGATGCGCTTCGCGCCCCACTGCTTCGGCTTGCGCCGCTCGGGAGCCCAGCCGCCCTTCACGCGCACCCCGTCCGCGCCGACGATCCGCCGCAGCGCATCGAGGAGCGACGGCTCGGGCACCACACGCAGGCGATGCGAGTGGAGCGTCGTGCGCCGCGACTCGCGGTCGAGGTGCACCACGACATCGACGGGGCGCCCCTCCGCAAGCGCAGCACCGCTCGAGGCCTGCTTCAGGAGCCCGGCCACCATCTCAAGCGTGCCTTCCGCGGCCTGCTCGGCGTCGCCCGCGCAATCGACCGCGACCTCGAGCCGAGTGCCGAGATGGCGCTCCGCCTCCTCCATCGCGATCACTCGGTCGACGATGATGTTCGGCTCGCCGCGCGCGCGATCGACCGCGCCGACGAGCATCACCGCGCGGTCGTTGAGGATCAGGTGCCCGAACTTCGCGAACGCGTCGGTGAAGAGCACCGCATCCATCGTCGCCTCGCGGTCCGCGATCCCGAGAACCATCATCTTCGATCCCGGATTCTTCCCCTTCTGCGTGACGACGATGCGCGACCGCGCGACGAGCCCCGCGACCACGCACGGCGTGTCCTGCGGCGCCTCCATCAGCGTCTTGACATCGGCGGTCGCGAACGCGTCGAGCTGCGTGCGCCAGCTGTCGAGCGGGTGACCCGACACATGGAACCCAAGCGCCTCCTTCTCGAAGCGCAGCACTTCCATCGGCTCCCAAGGCGCGACCTTGCGCAGCGTGTTCGCGCCTGCGGCAGCGCTCTGCTTGGGCGCGGCAGCCTCGAACGCGCCGAAAAAGGTCTCCTGCCCGCCGGCGCGGTCCTTCGCGAGGCTCTGCCCCGCGGAGATCGCGCCCTCGAGGCTCGCGACCATCGCAGCGCGCTGGTCGGTGCCGTGCAGCGAGTCGAAGCATCCCGCCTTGACGAGGCCTTCGAGGCCCGACTTGTTGATCGAGCGGCTGTCGACCCGCTCGCAGAACTCGAAGATCGACTTGAAGTGCCCCGCCTTGCGGCGATCATCGATGATCGCGCGGATCGCGCCCGCGCCGATTCCCTTGATCGCCTTGAGTCCGAAGCGGATGTGGCCGCGCCACGCATGCGGCTTCTCGCCCGGCGGATAGACGACCGCGAAGTCCTCCTCGGACAGGTTCACATCGGGCGCGCGCACCTCGACGCCGATGTGCGGCTTCTTCGGCGCGTGATCGGGGTAGATGAGCTTGCGGCAGTCGTCGAGATAGACCGACCACTCCTCGATCTTGCGCGCCTGGCTTTCGAACGACAGCACCGCCGACATGTAGTGCGCGGGGAAGTAGGTCTTCAGGTACGCGGTCTGGTACGCGATGATCGCGTAGCCGGTCGAATGGCTCTTGTTGAAGCCGTAGCCCGCGAACTTCAGGATCAGTTCGAACAGCTCGACCGCCTTCGGCTCGGGCAGCCCGCGCTCGGCCGCGCCCTTCACGAAGTCGGCGCGCGCGCCGTTGATCGTGTCCTGCTTCTTCTTCGAGATCGCCTTGATGACGGTGTACGCGCCGCGCAGCGGAATGCCGCCCAAGTGGTGCAGCACCTGCATCACCTGCTCCTGGTACACCATGATTCCGTAGGTCTCGG
>Ga0172372_10010845_pt1 | contig 11639 bp, 8 predicted proteins | sample LakKiv5m_2_FD_114544 | JGI IMG/M metagenome (GOLD analysis project Ga0172372, IMG submission 114544) | Freshwater microbial communities from Kabuno Bay, South-Kivu, Congo - kab_092012_9.5m | ecosystem: Environmental > Aquatic > Freshwater > Lake | place: Democratic Republic of the Congo... | reverse complement strand
TGACACGGTAACGTCCAAAAGGTGTTCAGAGGGTTGTAGCTGCAGGAGCCGGGGTGACGGGTAATTTCCAGGGGCAGTGCGCGTGCTTTCCAGCCCGACATCTGCCTTCAAAAACACGGCATCCTGGCACTCCGCTTGTGCCGTCTCACAGCGCAGGCGGACTTTTGCCCTTCAAGTCGGGAAGGCCAGGTTTTATTTTGTCTACAGACGTTCACGGTTGTTCCATTTCTGCCGCAATCCAGCTGGCCACACAATCCGCCGAATCCAGTACTCCATTGAGCGTGGAATCAAACAGGTAATCTCCGACCAGAAACAATCGCGGATGTTCGACCGGTTCAGGCTGGTGCCGCAGGTCCAGACGAGTGGCGTGTTCGCCTCCGGGCATGGCACTGACTGCTCCGAGCCACCGATGCACGTGCCCTTCCAGCAGCAGCTCGCCGGCCTGTGCCTGTCCGTGGGGCAATGTTTCGATGGCTGTACGGATCAGCTGATCATTGCTGAGCTGACTCAGTTCAACTGCTGTGTCCCCCGCGAACAGCCAGCCCAGAATGCCGCAAACGGATTCCGGCTGACGAGACGTTTCATCGTACAGACAGCAGCCGCCCCACGCATCCAGCATGCACCACGAATCGGCCAGCCAGTCTTTCCAGAATGGCCTGCGGAACAGCAATGTCACTCTGAGATAATGCGCGGGATGATCAAACTGCTGCAGATGCCGCTGCATGGCATCCGCCAGACGCACGCCTCTGAATTGAATTGGTCTGAGCGGCAGCACGGGCAGACACAGCACAGCAAAGTCAAACTCTGCTTCGGTCACTGAATCTTCATGACGGATCTGCAGCTGAATCTGAGTGCCGGCGGCGCGACCCACGGCCAGCACCTGATGACTCAGCCGCACCTGCATCGGAGTCGACTGCAGCAGCCGCTGCACCAGCTGTTCGTTGCCTCCGGCGATGCTGTACAGCCGCATGTAATCCGGATGGTTCATCAGATAATTTTGCAGCCCGTACGTGACATCTGTCTGCGACCATTCAGCGGCCAGATCGCTGTGGATCATGGTTTCAAGAAACGTCTGCAATTGCGGGGACTGCAGCCGCTGGCAGATTGAGTTAAAACGCGGCACCGGCGGTGCGGCCGCAGGGCAGGCGACCGGTCCGGGATCCGAACCGTCCGACTCATAGAATTCGCGCGGGCTGATACTGGCCCTGGCCTGTTCATGAAATGTCGACCAGCCCTGACTGACAGCGGGACTGAGGACACTGCTGACGTCTTCCAGCGTAGCGAGGCGACGGCGATTGAGAAACACCGAGTTTCCGCCCATGGGGCTGATGGAAAGCCCCAGCTCACTGATAAGTTCCTTCAGCGGATCATGGTCGATGGGGGAGTAGTCGTAGAATTCAGCGGCGCCGGCTTCGTAGCTGACCGGCAAACTGCGGAAACGAGGTGTCAGAATTTTGCCGCCGGTCCGCTGAGAGGCTTCCAGAAGAGTGATGGAAATCGGCTGGTTGGCGAGTCTGCTGAGCAGCCACGCGGTCATCAGACCTCCCGGGCCACCACCGACAATTGCAATACGGATCACGGCAATACATTCCTGCAAAACTATTGGTGATCCAGAGTGTAGCAGGTGAACCTGAAGGCAAAGTGAAGGCGGCTGCCGTTCTCAAAGTCAGTTGCAGCGTGTGCACGGTCATCGAACAGCGGCAGCTGCCCGGTGATTTTGTGCAGCGACGTCAGATCGCTACAGTATGAATTCGGCGGAGCTCGACCTCGGTGACTCTGCACAAACTTGCCTGTCAGGAACAACCCATGCGTTTTGTTTCAGTGTGTGTTCTGCTGTTCGTGATCTGCTGGCAGACGGCTTTGGCACGGACTGCAACGGCAGCGAATTCGCCGCAGGAGCCGGTCTGGCGGGACCGTGTGGTTGAAGGCTGGACCCTGCACATCAATCAGCGACTGCTGGAGGAAGAGCCAGAGGCCACGACGCGGGCAGTTGAACTGCTGACCCTGCAGCTGCAGGAAATCAGGCAGGTGGTTCCGGCCGCCGCGGTGGTGCAGCTGCAGAAAGTGCCTCTCTGGTTTTCGCCTGTGTATCCTGGTGTGCAGCCGCGGGCCGAATATCATCCGGGAGCCGGCTGGCTGAAGGACAACGGGCGTGATCCCGCGATGGCGAAGGGAGTGGAGTTTTCGGACATTCGGGATTTCGAACGTGAAACGCGGCGGATGCCGAATTTCACACTGCACGAGCTGGCTCACGCCTGGCACGATCGATTTCTGCCGGACGGTTTTGGCAATGTGGCACTGCAGGGTGCGTATGAGCGAGCGCAGGCTGGTGGCGGGTATGAAAAGGTCGAGCAGCGGTTTGGAGATGGCCGCTCAGCTCAGGTGCGGGCTTACGCCATGTCCAGCCCGATGGAGTACTTTGCGGAAAGCACAGAAGCGTTTTTTTCGACGAACGATTTTTTCCCGTTTAATGCTGCGCAGTTGCGACAGCACGACCCTGAAATGTACTCGCTGTTGCAGACGCTGTGGGGTCTGCCGCGGGCTCAGGCTGTAACCGGCCCGCCGCCAGCCCAGTGGCAGGCGTGGCAACATTCCGGTTTGCTCTGGATTCTGACGACGCAGCAGGGAGTGGAATTGCCGGCGGACGCGCGAGTCGAGCAGTTTCCGCTGCTGGTGCGGCTGCATCGGGATCTGTTTGATTTTTCCCAGGCTGCCGCGGACGGCGCGGATGTCCGGTTTGCCTCGACGGACGGTACACCGCTCAGTTATCAGATCGAGCACTGGGATGCAAAGTCGGGCACAGCCAGCATCTGGGTCCGGATTCCGGAAATTCGCGGGGCAGCGCGACAGGAACTGCGGATGTACTGGGGCAATCCGGATGCGTCCAGTGAGTCGGACGGAACGGCTGTCTTTAACGAATCCAGCGGGTATCGCGGTGTCTGGCACATGCACAAAGCGGTGCGCGACGAGGTGGGGGCCATCGAAAGCAGCGACACTGGCACTCATGACGTGGCCGGAATGATTGGCGGGGCGCGACATTTCGACGAAGGCCGAGGAATCTCTGGCGGGGAGCAGATTGCCACTCTGCCGATGGGCTCAGACGACCACAGTACGGAAGTGTGGTTTCGCGCGGAACGCATCAATTCAACATTGATTGGCTGGGGAAATGAGGCGGCTCAGGGGAAAGTGGTCATGCAGTTTCGCAATCCGCCGCATATTCGCATGGACTGCTATTTTTCGGGCGGAAATGTGAATGGCGAGCGGCGTTTGGCGACCGGCGAGTGGACTCAGGTGGTGCACACGTATCGCCGGGGTGAGGCAAAACTTTATATCAACGGTGTACTGGACAGTGAAAATCGTGATCAAGGCAGCCCGCTGAACATCAAGACCCCGGCACGGCTGTACATGGGAGGCTGGTACAACAACTACGATTTTCAGGGGGATCTGGACGAGGTGCGAGTGTCGTCGGTTGTCAGGTCTGCCGAGTGGGTTCGACTGCAGTATGAAAACCAGAAGTCTGGCCAGCTGCTGGTGGGCGGACCGGTGCAGTCGGGGGACCGGTTTTCAGTAAGCCCGCAGCAGCTGGTGGTTGACGAGAACTCAACTGCCATGGTCACAGCGCAGGCCGGCGGTGCGGACAAGATCGTGTGGCTGCTGCGGCGGGACGGCGTGGAGCGTGTTGTGGCAGCCGATCAGATGTCGTACGAGTTTGCAGCCGGTCGAGTAGCTGATGCGCTGCCTGCGACGCTGACGGTGCGGGCCAGTTATGGTGCTGAAGTGCGTACGCAGGAGGTCGCGATCTCGATCCGGAACAGTGTGCCGGAGCCGGTGTTTCAGCTGAATGCTCCAACGCACTGGGATGGTCGCTCACAGCTTGAGATTGTGCCTGAGGTGCAGAATCTGGCGGAGCTCGAGGCAGCGGGGGCTGGAGCCCTGAATATTCGCTGGCGACTGGACGATGTCGCGACGATTTCGGCGGAGGAATCGGGCAGACTGGTGCTGCAGCGGGCTCAGGGCAGTGGCAGCTTGCGAGTGACGGCTGAACTGGACAACGGCGGAGCTGCTGTGCGGCAGACGGTTGTGATTTCTGTGCAGGAACCGCCAAAGGACCAGGAAGCCTGGATTGCTCGGCCAGTCAGCCAGACTGAGCAGCCGGCGGACGGTCAGTTCATCGGGCGCGAGGCTGTGGGTGCAGCTGGCGAGTGGTGGGGACAGCTTGTGCATGCCGGCCAAATCACGGAACCGGCGGAACGGGTTTTTGTCAGGGTGTATGCAGGTGATCAGATTTATGCCGAGGAGTCTGTACAGCCGGATGCGGATGGGAAATATCGCGTGATCGTCAGGCTGAAGCCGGGCCTGATCCGGTATCGCAGCGAGTTTGGCAGTCGTCGGGGCGGTGTAGAAACGGTGCTGCATCGCGCTGGAAACCTGGTCTGCGGCGACGTGTTTCTGATCATCGGTCAGTCGAATGCGGTGGCCACGGACTTCGGCAAAGACAACCCGCCGCAGCCGAGCGACTGGGTCCGAACGTTTGGGGCGACGTCGGGTGATCCGCATGGTGCTCGGCTGCAGCTGTGGGCTCCGGCTGAAGCACGCAGCCCCGGCGGTCGTTCCGAGATTGGTTACTGGGGACTGGAGCTGGGGCGACGACTGGCAGAAAGTCAAAATATGCCGATCTGCATCATCAACGGGGCCGTCGGTGGCACACGCATCGATCAGCATCAGCGGAACGAGTCCTTCCCGACAGATGCAGGCACGATCTACGGGCGCTTGCTGTGGCGGGTGCAGATGGCCGGGCTGACACATGCCGTGCGAGCCGTGATCTGGCATCAGGGCGAAAACGACCAGGGGGCTGACGGACCGACGGGCGGCTTTGGGTATGAAACGTACCAGCAGTACTTTGTGAAGCTGGCGGCTGCATGGAAACGCGATTATCCGAATTTGCAGCATTACTATGCATTCCAGATCTGGCCGAAGTCATGCGCGATGGGGATTGATGGTTCAGACAATCGGCTGCGTGAAGTGCAGCGAACGTTGCCGCGGTTGTTTTCGAATCTGACTGTGATTTCGACACTGGGAGTCAAGCCACCCGGCGGCTGTCATTTTCCGGCGGCCGGCTATGCAAAGTTCGCCGAGTATCTGCAGCCGCTGATGCAGCATCATTTGTATGGGGCGGAGCGACAGCCGTTTGACTCACCGAATCTGCAGCGTGCCTGGTTCGCAGGTGCGTCGCGGGACGAGGTGGTACTGGAGTTTGACCAGCCGATGCGCTGGGATGCGAGGCTGATCAGTGAGTTTACACTGGCCGGGCAGCGGGGCCAGGTGGAAGCGGGCAGGCTGGACGAGTCGACTGGTGGCCGGCGTCTGGTTTTGAAGCTGAAGGCTGCGACGCAGGCCGACCGGATTACATATCTTGACAGTGCCAGCTGGAATCCAGAGAACCTGCTGTATGGCCAGAACGGACTGGCCGCACTGACATTCTGTGAGGTGCAGATTGAGGAGCGCTGAGAGCTGCGCAGGCTAAACGGAACAAGCCATAGATATTTTCGGGGTAACAACGCGGCGGTGACTCGTGTAAGCTCACGCTTTGACCTGATATGTTTGCGTTCAGAAACCCTGGCGGAGCGGGCGGATGCGATTTTTGTTTCGGCTGGGCGGGATACTGTGTGCTGGTTTGATGCTGGCAGGTATGGGTGTTGGATCTGTTCAGGCGCAGGAGACTGAAGCGGCTGCAGCGGCAGGCTCTGTAGTAGCAGAACTGGCGAGGGAGGTTCCCAAAGTTCAGGGTGTGCTGCGGGGGGCGTGGACCAAACGGTGGGCCGAGCAGGCGGGAGCGCTGGAGCGTATTCAGCCGCGCCGAGTCAAGGTGGATGAGAAAGAGATCCTGGTGGACGAATCCCTGTTTTACGTCGGTCGTTATGGTTCCCCACTGACCTATGTGCGGGCTCTTGACCTTGCTGAGAAGCATGGTTTTTTGCCATCTGCCGGGACACGGGTGTTTGACTTTGGCTACGGCAGTATTGGGCACTTGCGGATGCTGGCTCAGGCGGGCCTGGATGTTACAGCTGTGGATGTGGATCCGCTGTTGCCGCTGATGTATGAGCAGTGTTCGGGGGCCTGCGGGAGTGGCCGTGTGCAGCTGCTGAGCGGCCGCTTTCCCACCGAAGCTGAGCTGGTGAAAAAAGCCGGTACAGGCTACGACCTGTTTCTCTCGAAAAACACATTGAAGAGAGGCTATATTCATCCTTCCCGGAAGCCTGCCAGTCCGCGGCACGTGATCGAACTGGGTGTCACAGATGAGGTTTATCTGCAGGCTGTGGCCACGATGCTGAAGCCGGGGGGCTTGTTTTGCATCTATAACTTCTGCCCGCCAAAGTCTCCGGACGACAAGCCGTACATTCCGTGGGCAGATGGGGAAAGTCCCTTTACGCAGGAGCAGTTTGCAGCTGCTGGATTTGAGGTGCTTGAATTTGACGTGGTGGATGATGAACCGGCCCGAGAGCTGGGGCATTTGCTGGGCTGGGATTCTGATGGCGGGATGAATCTGAAGACGGACCTGTTCGCCTGGTATACGGTAGTCCGCAGAAAAAGATGACGGTTGGCTTCCGCAGTGCATGGGGCAGACGTTGCTCCGATCTGCAGAACCGGCGCAGGATCTCAACAGTGAATGGGTGAGCTCATACAAACAAGCGTAACGGGGCTGTTGCAGCGTGAGTCCAAAGTGGCTCAGGCGGGATCCAATCGCTGGCTGGTGCCGCCGACAGCGGTGTCGCCGCACCGCTGGAAAAATCCCGGCCGCTGTTTCGGGTGGAAGCGGAACTGGGATCCGGCTAAGCCGTCAGAATTGGCCGGCATCAATATTTCGTCAGCCCGCAAGACTTCTCGAGCTTGCAGTTTTTCGCTTTTCAGGCGAGGATTGTGGCTTCTGCAATTTAGCGCTGTGCAGTTTCTGTTCAGGTGGCTGATGCTAAGTTTTCCTCGACCAGTTCCCAGCACTTCCCAAACCCACGACGACGCCTGGCTGGTGGTTTGTCGCTGGCGTCAGTATGCGGCGGAAATCCGGGTGAACGTGTTGCGGATTTGCGCAATTGCCATGTTTTACCTGCTGCACCTTGCCGGAAGTTGGCCCGGCAATGCGGGCAGCTGGCTCAGCTTACTGCAATTCAACCAGACTCGTGAACTTTCACCGCAGCGTCATCTGGCGATCACGGTGCTGGTCGGGGCGTGGGTGTTGTGGAGCCTGACGGTGCACGTCCTGTTGCTGGACAAGGTGTTTCCGCGGCGCTTGCCGGTGTTATCCATTTGCCTGGACAGCCTGTTTTTGACAGCCGTACTGATCTGCGGTTCGGGTGCGGCCAGTCCGCTGGTGTGCGGTTATTTTCTGATTGTGATGATGGCTGGTCTGCGTTTGAATCTGTCGTGGGTCAGGCTGGCAACCGGCTGTTGCGTGCTGGGTTATCTGGTGGTTCTGGGCTGCAGTCGCTGGCCTCAGGGTTTTCTGCTCCAGGATCCATTGCCGACAGTACCGCGTTATCATCAGATCATGGTGTGTCTGGCGATCGTGATATCGGGTGTGATTGTGGGGCAGATGGTGCGGCATGTGCGGCAGATCGCCGAAGACCTGCTGCGAATTTCACTGGCGGAGCGGCAGCCATGAATACTGACCAGCCAGCCGTGGCGTGCAGACACTGCGGAGCCATTGCCAAACCAGGGCAGCCATACTGCTGGCTGTGCTTTTCTCCGGCTGAACCGGCTGACGTATCGCCAAAGGTGCCTCAATCCGCCTCACCCGCTGCGTCGCATGCAGACAGCTCGGTGACGGACTCAGACCAGGTCAATCCATTCCAGCTGGGTGCTCAGATTGCTGCAGCATCGGCAACGGATTCTGCGGTGACACTGGCGGTGACCCTGCTGCTGTTGCTGATGATTTTCACAGTGGGGTTCTCGCTGTATCAGTCTGCACCTGGTGCGGCCATTCTGTTTGGCCTGTTTGTTGTCGTGCCGCTGGTTCGCACGATGATGGTATCCCAGTCGCGGACGAATCGCGGGAAACCGCCGGGACTGTCACGACAAATTCAGATGTTTGTGACATCGATGGCAGTCATGTTCGGGCTGCTCGTGTTGTGGCTGCTCAGTGCAATCATCGGATTTGTGGTGTTGTGCTTTGCGGTAGCGGGCATTAGTTCGTCGGGTGGCAATGCGGACATCGCGATGTTTGTTTTCGGTGGTGGCTATTTGCTGGTGGTGTTATTTCTGACCTTTAAGCTGGTGGCGTCTCGATATCGCAGTGACGTGGACCGTGACTGATGGTGGGAACATGTCCAGACTGAAACTTCGGGAGCATCGTTTTCTGGGGGCGACTCAAAGTCTCTGCCCGCATTGCCTCGCGGTGATTCCGGCGAAGATTTTGTCGCGGAACGGGCGAGTGTATTTTCGCAAGCAGTGCCCCCAGCATGGCGTTCGGGAGGATTTTGTCTGCAGCGATGACCGCTGGTTTGATCGAATGGAGTACAGCCTGCCGGGGAAAGTGCCGTCCTCGTTTGCCGTGTCACCGCAGCGTGGCTGCCCATATGACTGCGGTTTGTGTACGGAACATGAGCAGCACACCTGTGTGGCGGTGCTGGAAATTTCATCGTCCTGCAATCTGACCTGCCCACTGTGCTATGCGTCCAGCAAACCGGGTGGCGTGCACGTGTCGGTGGCCGACTGTCAGCGGGCCATTGATTTTCTGGTACGTTATGAGGGGCGTCCTGAGATTCTGCAGCTGTCCGGGGGTGAACCGACCATTCACCCGCAATTTGTAGAGATTCTGGACTACGCATGTCGGCAGCCGATTGACATCGTGATGATCAATACCAATGGCGTGCGGCTGGCCTCCGATCAGCGATTGCTCGACGAACTGGCGCAGCGAAATCGCCGCTGCGAGGTGTATCTGCAGTTTGACGGGCTGGATCAGGCCAGCAGCCAGGTACTGCGTGGTGAGCCGCTGCTGGAAACGAAACTGCGAGCCATTGAAGAACTGGGGCGGCGGGATATTCGGACGATTCTGGTCTGCACGGTGGAAACTGGTGTAAACACCGATCAGCTGGGTGAACTTGTGCGGTTCGGTGCAGAGCGGCCGTGGATTACGGGGATCAGTTTTCAGCCGGCGACCTATGTGGGGCGGTTTCCGACACCGGAAACTCTGGAGCATCGAGTGACGTTTCCAGACATTATTCGGGGTGTAGCGGAACAGTCGCATGGAGTCTGGCGGCAGTCAGATTTTCTGCCGCTGCCGTGTGCTCATCCGAATGCGCATTCCCTGGCTTATGCGTATCGGGAGCAGGGTCGCCTGACTCCGCTGACGCGTTTTATTGACATACAGAACCATCTGGACCTGCTGGCCAACGGAATCACGTTTAATCGCGGCAGTGCCCAGGAACTGATTGAAAAATTCATCTCTCGTCAGGGGTGTGGCTGTGAGGAGGGCTGTGGCAGCGTTGCGCTGAGTGCAGATCCGGGATTCCCGGACATTCGCGGAGCACTGGGAAGTGCTCCCGCTGTGGCAGCGGACTCCGAGGTTGAACGGATGGCAATGTCGTTTTTCCGGCGTGTGCTGAGTCAGCAGCTGGGCCCGTCTGACGTGTTTCGGATTACGACCACCAGTTTCATGGACGCCTGGAATTTTGATATTCGGCAACTGATGAAAAGCTGCGTGCATCATCTGCTGCCCAGTGGTCACCTGATCCCGTTCTGTGCGTATAACCTGCTGTATCGCGACGGGCATGTCCCGTTGCCGCCGTTGTCGGTGACGTCCGGTCAGCCGGGGACGCATGAACTGGTAACACTGGAAGTGCCCGGCTGATGTGGCAGTACACGGCGATCATGAGTCTGGCGGTCTTTGTGGCGTTCGTGCTGTCTCGCCGCACACAGCGCGGGCTGGGGCTGGCTCCTCCCGAGCGTCTGGGAGTGGGTCTGGGCGCATTCTGCGGGGCCATGATTGGCGCCAAGCTGCCATTTGTATTTACGGACTGGCAGGCATTTCTCAGCGGCGCGGCGTGGTTTTCCGACGGCAAGACGATCCTGCTGGGGCTGGCCGGTGGTTATGTGGGAGTTGAGGCTGCGAAGTGGAGTCTGGGAGTGCGGACTCGGACCGGGGACAGCTTTGCATTGCCGGTGGCTGCAGCGATTGCGATCGGGCGGATTGGCTGTTTTGCAGGCGGATGTTGCTTTGGTGCACCAACCACTTTGCCGTGGGGTGTGGTGTTTCCGCAGGTGGATCAGCAGCCACGACATCCGGTGCAGCTTTATGAGGCTGCGTTTCATACCGTGGCTGCGGTAATTTTGGGCGTCGGGCTGCAGCGGCAGTGGTGTCGCGGCCAGCTGATCAAAATCTACATTATCACGTATGCCGGATGGCGATTCCTGACGGAATACATCAGACCGGAAATTCGGATCTTTGCCGGACTGACGTGGTACCAGTGGGCCAGTCTGGTTTTGTTGGCTGGATTTGGCTGGCTGTGGTACCGAGACACCAGACCGCGTTAGTCACGCGACAATTGCCTGATCCTGACGTAGACTCAACAGTCTCACAGGAGGACAGGGCGATGCTGGTAAGCAACCCGAGCGCGTGAGAGATGCCGTCAACAGATTCTCTGAACCGAACAGTACTGGGCTCGGGGCCAGAACTGTGGCTGCCTTCGGCAGCCACCCGTGTTTCCATGATCGCCCTGCCAGCCAGTCGCCTGCGCGCGCAACGCAAAACTGTTGATGGCCAAAAGCGATAAATCCTGCGTGGGCTTGGGGGCTGACCCCCAGTATTCTTCCGAACAGCTCACCAAAAAATTCGTCCGCCGTTCTTCAACATCTCTTCACAAGCCAAACTCTGAGTCCCGTCTGACCAGCGATCGAGCGATCGGGGACACAGCACGAGCGATCGAGCGATCGGGGACACAGCACGAGGATCGAGCGATCGGGGACACAGCACGAGTGGGCGTGTGACCATGGGGCGTGCGGCGTGCGGGAGCGGTGCGGGGACGGGGACACAGCAACACACGGGGCAGCGGGGGGCAGCGGGGACACAGCAGTATTATCAGGGAGAAACAATCGAGGACACGGCAATTTGAATGGAGCGAGACAGAGTGACGTGAAGCGATCGGGGACACATCACGTGAAGCGATCGGGGACACATCACGAGTGGGGCGTGTGACCACGGGGGCGTGCGGGGACGTGGTAATCCGGGACGGCGGGGACACAGCAATATGATCGGGGACACGATCGGGGACACAGCTATTTGAATAGCACTGCGATCGGGGACACTGCGATCGGGGACACTGCAAGTGGGGGCGGACACAGCGATACACAGGGGCAACGGGGACACAGCAAGATGATAGACACGATCGGGGACACAGCAATTTGATGCCGGGACGATACAGTGGATTAGCCAATTTTAACTGCAGTATGTGTCCTGTTACCTCCCCCTAACACGTCACTCATTGCTGTTTTTGGGTGAGTTATCATGTTCAATCATGAAGGCAATGTTTTTTTTGTTGACATGGGCGTCTCCCTCTGTACACTCGAAACTCAAAAGATGCTTGGTTTGTTTGCCTTTTTGCCGTGAATTGAGGTGCCCCATGGCACGATTGGCTCGCGTTGAAGTC